>CDZH01034499.1_pt1 | contig 324494 bp, 266 predicted proteins | sample 557721 | NCBI WGS metagenome assembly CDZH01 (sample SAMEA3182062, study PRJEB8094) | gut metagenome | biome: human; feature: gut; material: Stool; isolation source: human stools | place: Canada | collected 2013-01-14 | reverse complement strand
GTAATTGATACACTGGAATGATTGAATAGCTCCATGAGTTTGACAAGTGCAAGCTCCGAACTTTCGCTGTTCATGTTATAGACCTGCCTGCCGAAAGTCTTTCTAAGGCTGTGGCATGAGAAGTTGCCTATATGCAGCCTATACTTCCTTTTAACCTCTTTGAGGATTACATTTATCCTCTGTATGGAATAGACCGTACCTTTCCGGCTTACCAATATAGGCGCGTCTATGCCTATAGGACTGATATGCTTGTAGCAGTCACAGATATGCTTCTGTAGCTGCATGTTAATTCTCACAGTCCTTTGCTTTCCCGTCTTGATTTCGATAACGGTAAATTCCTCCGCATCCAATATCTGCTTCCAGCGTAAAGCCAGAATGTCAGATATTCTTAAGCCAGTAAAACAGCCCAGAGCAACAAGAAGCGAAATTTTATAATTCCCGTCTTTGGCTAACTTCCTTATCAAGTTCATTGCCTCGCTCCATTGCAGATAATCTGCGGTTGTACTTGAATATTTAAGTGACATAACGTTCAGTCTTATAATGAAATGAATAAAAGTGAATATTAATTTTAATCCGGAATATCCAACTTGCTGATAACCAGAGGAACATTCACTAATAATAGAAGTGAATATAATAAATAAAGGACACCAAGTTAATGATGTCCTTTGTTACGTTCAAGCCTATATGAACGGCAAATAGGCTTCATCCAATGCACCGCTCTCAATAATCTTTTTGCAAAGTTCATGTGAGGCTTGATTTCTAAGGTCTGTACCATAGCTTTCATCACCAACCATTTGAATGATTGCCACAATGGTTCTCATAAGCTCCTGCTGTAGTGTACGGTGATAATACCTCGTACTCTCTGCAAACCTTTTAGGATTCCAACTATAATCGTTCAAGGCTCTTTCAAGTTCTTGCGCTGCCTTGTATTCGCGACTGTCTTCTGTTACCATATCTTTTAATATTTAAGAGGTTTATAAATAAAAAGAGCACCTATACCTTATTATATAGATGCCCTCCATACTAAGCTATCCTTTGATAATGGCGTAGCCCAGCAGCAGGATATATCCCACCGCTATAAATGGAAACAATGCCATTGCAATGAAGAATACCAAAGTCGCCAGTAACACATAGAATAAATTCCGTAGCATAATCTCCAGTTTTGAGAAACCAGTAATAGGATATAATTCCAGATACAGCTAAGAAAGAAACCAACTGTATCTTTCATCACCATGCAGAGCGGATGCAATACCCGTTGCCAGTTCTGTAGCGTTGTAGGCTCTATCCAGAAAGCTGTCTATGTAGCTGCTCTTGTTGCTGCCAGTAAGCAGGTTGTAGAACTTCCACATGGATAGGTCACTGCCCAGACTGCCAAAGTTATCGTCATTGATATACGCTTTAGCTACACTGTTTATCTGCGTATCAGTAAGTAGCATTCTGGGGATAGCTTTCTGATAGCCTTGTGGCAAGCACTGATAAAGTCGCATCCTGCCAAGTAAGGTCACAAACTGGTGCTCATTTAGGCAGGTATCGCCTAAACTCTGCATCATGTGGATATTCTTGGCTGCATTGAAATTATTAAGCAGTTCCAATGTAGCCTTGAACAGTTCCTTTGTGCCCATTACCTTTATATCATCCTTATATCCGTCTGTAAACACGCACATGTTACAGCATACGGTATTCTTGAACGATACCGCCAGTCTGAATAATTCTGGACTTTTCTTGGTAGCAAGGTTCTCCCTATTCAATGCACGTACCCCCACAATGGAAAGGTTGAGCCTATTCCCAGACACTTCCTCATAGATAGATGGTATGTCTATGGCGAAAGCGCACCTTTCATAATACTGGGTCGTGTCGGCTTCCGTCAGCAGGTTCTTGGGCTTGTTGATGGCTTCTGGACGTCTCCCTTTTATCACATGGCTGCACCTTATGTCTGGTTGCTCTATCCGTTCACCGCTATAGAATGAACTGGCAGCTTCCCAGACCGTTTCAATGAATGCGTTGTGTGAAATGGTAAGTTCATTATCCTTGCTGAATACTGGTATCACACAGTCATTCTTCAAGTGCTCCAAACTCACCTCTACGGAATTAGCCTCAATGAAATGGTTCACCTTCCTGGGCTTTGTAATCTCTTCCACAACTACCGTTGCATCCTCTGCAAATTCTCCTAAATTGCTGTTCCTTCTCTGTGCCATGACTGGCATAATCTGTAATGCTTCCATAATCTGTAAATTATTAAGTTGATAATTAGAAATTTCTCCATCTGAATGCCATATAAATGATAATGTACAGCACTATGGCAAACATTACCTTTGGTGCTGCAATGAACGGTACAACGAGTATTGCACCAACCGTCAGAATTGCCTTTAAATCTTCCATAAGCGATAATTTATGATTAGTAATAAGTGAATTAAAAGGGAATGATAACCAGAAACAAAAAGCCTCCCAGCCTTGCACGCATGTGTATTTCTGTAATGAATCTGTATCTGCCCGTAATGGCTGTTACAGAATTTCAAGCGTTTGGGGCTGGAAGGTGATTTCGCATCTGGTGTTCATTTCCCATCTAAGAGAGGTGAGGGACATTAGGGGTAACACAACAATAAAGCGCATAATATACACCTTATGCCTGCTTTCTGGCTGATAATTGCACTTTATGCAGTCTTAATAACTGTATGGAAAGAGTTTCCGTATCTGGAAGGGAGGGGGTATTATTTAGAGACTGCCTAATTTGAGTTGGGGTATAACAAGAAACTCCAGACCCGTTTAATGGTCTGGAGTTCAATCCTACTCAATCAATGCCTTAATTTCCTTTATGGTTCTATACCTTCTCAACGTCTGCCCAAGCTGCTTATATCCCTGCTCCAAGAATGGATATTTATCTGTTATCACCCTTAATTCCCGTTGCTCATTGTCCGTTAGGGAAAGCTTCTCCTTCAAGTCACAGAAGCGTTTGAGGCGGTCTCTGAATTGTGGCGGTTTGAGAGCATCCTTTACTACGCTGTCATCTGCGATACTCCACTCATACCCTTTGGTTACTGTCATCCCCAATTCCTTATAAGCCTCTTGCAGTGCTTCGGACGACCTATATACTATATGTGTAGTCCAGTGTTGGTAGAGCTTTAACTGGGCAACCATGTCATTGACTTCGTATCTGTCACCTTTCTTGATGATATATGTATGGACGCCCAGTCTCTCAAACTCCTTATCCTGCTGCTTTAATATCTTTATATCAGTCTCCCTATTCAGTTGCTCCATCCTTCTGCGAGCAGTAGCAAGTTCGTCCTCTATCCTCTCCTCCATCACATCAAACGGAACGTAGTAGTTGACAGCCTTTGCATTGAAGATATGGACTATCTTGTTTCTGAAAGGGTTGGACTTGGTTCTGATACGTCCTGCAATCTGGGGAATATCCATGTCAATGCTGATTAGGGTATGCTTGTTGTAGCCGTCACTGACGATAAAGCATATTGCCGTCTCTGAATAATAGTCCACTCCTTCAAATGCCTTGCAGGTCACGAATGTAAACCGTTTAACTGGGGCTGTTGAACTGGAGATTTCAAAGCCTTCCAGCTTGTAATGGTTCTTCTCGTCGTCAGCGCATATAATCCTGCACTCATCATTGGTCAGCTTGGCTTGTTTAAGTATCTCCTTAATCTCCCTTACGCTGTTGACAAAGAAATATGCCTCCTCACTCTTAATCCCGTCCAACACAAAGTGACCGTTGTCTTTATAATGCTTGATAACATTAACTGCTGTAGTGCTTGCTTTGACACATGGGCAGGGGTAGATTGTAATCTTATCCACTATCTGCCAGTTAGCAATATATTCCTTCATTTCGGCAAATACTTTGGGCTTAAACCGTTCTGGGATAGGAGTTGCAGTTAAGAAGCAATGAGACTTGAAGCATTTGAACTTCTCTATAATCTGATTTATTACCTTTGTCCTAAAGCCATACTGCTTTAACAAATTGTGGTACTCATCCACAAGTATCTTGAATTCAAGCGGATTAATGAGGTCAATCAGTTTATCCACCTTATCATACGTACAGATTATCTTCTTAACTCCGTCCTTAGCAAGAAACTTGTTCAACTGGATTTGTACTGTCTTAGTGAACTTGCCATATAAACCAAACAGTCTGTCATTAGTAGGACTTACGCCTGCTTGGATTTGTGACTTCTTCCAAGCAATGTCCCTGCCGTCTTTATCCTTAGGTGGGTAGCACTTATTGATTACCAGCTCTGTTGTAGGTACGGCAATAATGTAATTCTCGTCATTGGTAAGCGCTATTGTAGTAGCACCACATCCCGTCTTTACCTTGTTGAAGATGCAATTCTTTGGGAAGTCGTCCATAATGAGGAAACCGTCCCGTTCTTGAATATCTAACTTTATCATAAGTTATCTTTTGTGATTTTAAATATGTTACCTGTGACCCTAATTATTGGACTTTAAATAATCCTAAACTCTGAATACTGGGGTAACTGACCGTTTTATATAGAGGGAATTCACCACTTTCTGGGAATTTCAACTCTATCATCATTTCTACTTGGTGATTGGAAAACAGCTGTCTGTGACCCCAATAATCAGACTACAGATTACTCTCAACTTCAATTATTAGGGTAAACCACCTTATTATATGGGGGAAATTCACCACTCTGGAAGAATTGGGAGCAGAAGAGCCAACCTCTCACATTGGCTCTGGTTCTTATTAGCGGACTTCTTCCGCTTCCAGATAAGGAATGTCCTCATCTGCATCAGTGGAGGCTGTCCCAGTCCCTTCAACTGGAATGATAATAGGATTGTCATTCCGTTCTCTTATCTTCTTGAACTGCTCCATCACCAAACTCTCGTCCAGATTTCCATGCGTATTGAACATTGCCGCCTTGTCATTCTGAGTGATGGTCTGGAATATCTTAATAGCTTCGTTGGCGTCTCCCGCAGTTGTTTTGATATTATTAAATTGCTGAATTAGGTGTCTCTTGGCAATATCCTTGTCATCAAAGCCTTTATCCTTGCAGATTTGGATAAACTTGTTGCCTATCTCCATATTATAGGCTGGAATGATAGGCTTCTTCACCTTCTTTCCTTTCTCATCCTTCCCAAAGCATAATAGAGAGAAGTCAGACTTTGATATGGCGTTATTATTGCCACAAAAGATAAGGTTCAGTGTTGAGATTGGATAACCGTCTGGATTCTTCTCGCTCTTTATCAGTTCGTTATACCGTTGCAGGAATTCGCTGTCTGGGTTAATATTGGCTGCACCACGTACATAATCTGGGGTAGTCCATTCCTTCTTGGTAATATTAATCTCGTTGATATATTCGGCAATGGTTTCATTCCCTTGCAATTCAACTTCAATGGCAGGGACATCTATCGTTTCCTTTCCGTTCTCTGCTGCCCATTCATTATAGAGGGCTGCGGCAATAACCCTATGCTGACCGTCCAATACAAGGAAATATTTGGCAGCATCTTCCGGCTTTATATCTTGCCCATTAATATCAACCAAGCTAATATCGCCAGTTTTAATTACATCTTCCGCCTTAATGACTTGTATCTGCTCTGCCTTTCTGTAGCCTTTGACCTTCATCATGGCTAATATCTTCTCTACATTGCCCAAGTTGATGGAACGATTAATACCCTTAGCGAAAGCTATGTTTCTTACTTCATTATTAGCTACAATATTAATTTGTAAATAAATCTTCTTCATAATTGTTTGAATTTTAATTAATAATTATATTTATAGATTAGTGTAATCTTCAACTTGGCGCCTTATCGTTTCTGATTACGCTGCAAAGTTGGGGAATACTTAGAAGGTGGGTTATAAAGAATAGAATGCGATTTGAAGGATATTCTTTATATATAAGATAACCAGATAGTTATATATTATAAGAATATAAAAAAACTACCACGTGATTACATGGTAGTCTGTGAGGATTGGCAGCATATTGCTTACCAGAGGTATTCTGTGGATTGATTATTGGGAGAGAAATTGTAGTCCTCTATCCGCTTGGGCTTCCATTGCGGTTTGTAGCCTTGCTTCACCAAGTAGGCTATAGCGGCATTGGTGTAGTTCTCGTCATTATTGAAACTGTCCGCTTCAAATAATATCTCCATATAACCTAAAGTCATACGTATCTGCTCGCTTCTGGTCTTTAAGGCTGAACACTTCTGCAAGAGATGGAATGTACCGTACATGATTAAGTTGCAGGCTGCATTATTGGCTTTCCTGCCTTTCCTTTCTGAATACACCTCCTTCAATTCCGCTTGCGCCTCTTCCAGACTGTCAACTCCCAAGTAAATATGCAGGTAGTTGTCAAGCAAGTCAGTCAGCCAATAGCAGGAGTTGTCAAGCCTAATCTTCTTTACCCCGTTATCAATGGTGATGGAATTTAGTGCCCTTACCTCCTTCTTTCTGGAAGGTGAGTATCTCTTGGTGTTCAATAACTCAAACAGCTTTAGCATTTCTGGACGGACTTGTTCCAGATACGGAAGTGTATTCTCTGAAATGGCAATCTCCGTATGAAGTTCATCCTTTACATGCTTGTCATATATGGCAGCTGCAAACAGAAGGGATATTCTTATTACTTCATCTTCATCTGATATGCCATACTCCTCCAGAAGTTCCAATATTTCAGTCAGTATCTTATCATTGGATAGGGTTATGAATACTTCGTGCTCTGTATCCATAATGAAACTGGCAGCATCAAACAGTGTACTTGTTGAGGCTGGTCTGGGGGCATAACGGTGATAGTCAAAAGCACCGTTATCCACCGCGTATTCATCCAGATACGGGAATGGCATACGATACTTGGAAACTATCTCCTCACCTGCCCCATTAGGGTAATGAAGGCGGTATGCTGCTTGTAGTTCATTTAAGAACATGGCACGTCTGTAGCCAAAGCATTCTGCAAGTATAGGCTCTAACGTCCTCAACTCTGGAATTGGTATCGAGTAGGTTATCATGTCATATCTGTATTAGTGCCGTAAAGATAAATAATGCCACTCCATTATGCAACAGAGCGGCATTATAAATTAGAGTAAATGCTTCATTACATCATTCCTTAGTACAGAATGTCCCCATTAACTTATCCATTTCTTCACCTATACACTTATCAACTAATTTAGCATAATGTTCAGTCATTCGTGTATTAGAATGTCCCAACATTTTAGACACCACAATTAAGGATATATTATTAGCTAAAGTAACCGTACTTGCAAATGTGTGTCTTGCTGTATGATAGGTTATTCGTTTATCTATGTGACATAGAATAGCTATATCCTTCAAATATAGATTTATATCCTTATCTGAATATATAGGCATTAAGGTATCTCCACCTGCATACTTATCAATCAACATTTTAGCATTAGGTAATAATGGAATACGAGCAAGAACACCAGTCTTTACCCTCTTCTTCTTAATCCACATTCTTCCTTGATTATCACGTTCTAAATGTTCAACCTTCAATGTTTTAACATCAATGTATGATAAGCCAGTATAACACGCAAATAAGAACATATCCCTCGTCCGCTCAAGTCTGGGTAAAGGAGAATTAAAGTTTATAATTCTGCGCAGTTCATCTTCATTCAAGAAATCAGGAGATACCTCTTGCCGCTCCAATTTATATGATGCAAATGGATTAAATGCAATCTTATTATTAGCAACAGCACGATTTACCACCTTCTTTAATAGTGATAAATACTTCACTGCTCCATTCTGAGATAATCCATGTTCTGATAGCAACCATATACGGTATTCTTCAATGAAATCACGATTTAATTCTCTTAAGAACATATCATCACGATTATATTTAGATTGAATAAATTTCTCAAGAAGTGATAAGCCATGCTTTGAATTAGCGTATGTCCCTTTAGATATTCCACAGCCAATCTGTTTATGCTGCATTTCATTATGTCTCTTATAAACGTTAAGAATAGTTTCTTCCTTTATCAGTTCCACCTTATTTAATAAGGCATCACGAAGTAACATAGCTGTTATAGCAAATCCATGCTTCACCAACTTAATCTCTTCCTCATAAATTCGTACTCTCAAACTCTTTAGAAATTCATTCAATACTACAGCCTCAGAATTTGTACCACGTACACACTGTTTATCTTTATTCCAATTCTCCAATGCAACTAACTTACCAGTTGAGAATACAGTTCTTTCATCACCCACAGCTATTAATACCTCAATTGGCGCTTTACCTGCCTTATTCATTTTACTTGCCCTAACAGTAAATGATAATGTATAGTTACTCTTATTTATCATATTCCATAATTTGTGACGTCACAGTGACGGAATACATAAATTACCGTCACAGACATCTATTTAATTCAATATCAAATAGAGTATAATACACTATATTACAATATATTACAACAACATATACATTTCTAAACCGTCACAAGTTTACGTATGACCGACACCATGGGTCGTATGCACTCAGACGCTCAGTTCGCTGGTTCTTCATCAGTTCCTGCCCACGTAGAAATGATGGGATTCCTGGGTATCGGTAACAACCCGATGGTAGGATGTACAGTGGCTTGTGCGGTTGACGTGGCTCAGGCTTTGAGCAAGTAAGTAGCAAGTAAATAATTACATAGAAAAAGAGGATAGCCTTCATTGGCTATCCTCTTTTTCTATCTACCCACAATCGCCACCTTTATCACCCCCTCCAGCCTATTCTCAAAAATACGGTAGGCTTCGTCAATTTCCTCCAACGAGAAACGATGTGTGATAAGCGGTGTGGTATCTATCTGTCCCGCCGCTATCAGGCGCAGTATCTCGGCACAATCGCACCCATCCACACCACCGGTCTTGAAGACAAGATTCTTGCCATACATCTCCGGCAAGGGCAATAACTGAGGCTGGTCATAAAGCGCCACAATGGTGACAATGGCATTGGGACGGGCACACTCCCATGCCAAGCGGAAAGTATCTTCCGTGCCGGCAACTTCAAGTACGACATCTGCCCCACCATGGTCGCTATGCTTCCTCACAAAGTCTTTGCAGTTTTCCGGCCCAATGACCAGCACCTCCGGATAATGCTCGCGGACAAAACGGATTCTTTCGGCCGACTGCTCGCAGACAATAATGCGACGGGGCTTCTTCAGCATGGAACAAAGCAGGGTACAAATACCCGTCGGCCCGGCACCGATGATGAGTACAGTGTCTTCCTCGGTTATTTCGGAGATACGGGCAGCCCAGAAGCCGGTGGCCAACACATCGCCTACCAAGAGCGCCTGCTCGTCGCTTACCGTATCGGGAATACGGTTCAGTCCCTGGTCGGCATAAGGCACACGTACATATTCCGCCTGGCCGCCATCGATACGGCACCCCAAAGCCCAACCGCCATTAGTGTCGGTACAGTTGTTCACATATCCGTGACGACAAAAGAAACATTTACCACAAAAAGTCTCCACATTCACAGTCACACGGTCGCCGGGCTTTACCGACTCAACTTCGGCACCCACCTGCTCTACGATGCCCACCATTTCGTGTCCTACCGTAATTCCGGGTACGGCGCGCGGTACACTTCCATGCTTTATATGCAAGTCACTGGTGCATATGCTACCCAGTGTCACCCGCACAATAGCATCACGTGCATCTTCCAATACCGGTATCGGTTTCTCAAGCAATCCGAACTTTCCGTGTTCAATATAAGTATATGCCAACATAATATATGCTTTTTTGAGTTATCACTTCTAAACGCGAAGTTGCCAGAAAGCAACAGCCGCTGCGGCCGCCACGTTCAGCGAATCTACACCGTGCGCCATGGGGATACGAACCACATAGTCGGCTCCCGCAATCGCTTCGTGCGAAAGACCATCTCCCTCAGTACCCATCACAATAGCCAACCGGGGCTCGGTCTTCAAAACGGGATTGTCTATGGAAATGGAATTGTCCGTAAGCGCCATGGCCGCCGTGCGGAAACCCAACTCACCGAGCGTATCCAGAGGACCGTCCATCCACGTCCACGGCACAAGAAAAACCGTTCCCATTGAAACCCGGACCGCACGACGGTTCAGAGGATCGCAGGAATTACGCGTCAACAGCACAGCATCCATGCCAAGAGCTGCCGCCGAACGGAAGATGGCCCCAATATTGGTGGTATCCACCACCCCGTCGATAACCACAATACGCCGGGCTCCCCGGCAGACGTCCTCCATACTCTTCGGAACCGGACGGCGCATGGCACAAAGAACACCACGCGTCAAAACGTAGCCGGTCAGCTCGGCAAGCAATTCCCTACCGCTTGTGTAGACGGGTATATCGCCACAACGCTCAATGATTTCAGCAGCATCCCCATAGATGTGCTTGTGCTCACACAAAAAGGCCAAAGGCTCGTAGCCGGCATCCAGAGCCACCTTGATAACCTTAGGACTCTCAGCTATAAACAGCCCTTTGTCCGGCTCAAGGCGATTGCGTAACTGGGCTTCGGTAAGGGTACTGAATATCTCCACACCGGGATGGGTTAAAGATGATATTTCGATAACAGGCATCGGATGATTTACTATTTGACGATTACTATTTACAATTCATGGCAGAAAGCCCTATAACCCCTTTATTGTCTTCATCAGTTGTTCTCCCAGTCCGATGGTATATCCTTGCGATACAAAGACCACCCGATTGAAAGTATCGGCTATGATGAATATCGGCAGGCTCTCTTTGTGCTTCAACTTCATGCTTTCTGCAATCTGCGCAGCGATACCGTCCGTATCTATACCATAAATAATGGTAGAGGGCAAATCGGGGAATGACTCGCGGGCGAACTTGCCGGCTTTGGCCTCATTAGGGAACAGCAACACCATCTTACGCCCCCACTTCTCCAAATCAGCCTTGAATGAAGCGATGTCGCGCAACGCATGATTGGTTGGCTCTTGATTGACACCCAGAATGCCTACGACAAAGTAACCGCGCCCACAAGCCTGCAGCAGACTCTGCCGGGCTGCGGAGCCGGCGTCCGGCAGCGGAGTGAAGAGAGACTCCGAATTAAAGTTCCCGATAACCTGCACCTCATCCTCGCTCTCGCGCATCACCAATTCAATTTCCGTTGTCTTCTCCGGCAGAATATTGAAAAAGGTGGTTTTAGAAAGTACCGCACCGCTGGCAAGGCGTGTACCGGTCACCAAAACATAATCTCCGGCCTCCAGAGCTGTTCCTTCCTTCAGAAGATTGCTCCATGTAGTACCGCCGCCCATATCTGCATCGCCTTCGTCATAGGAAAGCAATTGCAAACTGCCCTGCGGGGTCTGTTTGGAAAGAGTGAAATGAGAATAGTATTTCGGGTTATCCAACGAACGGATAGGCTTATAGGAAGCCACCAACTTTCCCTTCGAAGCAATTCCTTCTGCCATAAAGACCGGCTCTTCCGGATGATGGTTCAAGTCCACATCCATCGCACCATCATCCCCTATCAACTGTACTTTGCCGGTCACTCCGTTGATACGGGCAGGGATTGCCATGCTGCGTGCCATGGAGACGAAGAAAATGTCACGACTATGGGCATCAGCCACACGGGCCTTCCAGACCCCTTCCGGAGAAATGGGAGCCCCTCCCAAATTACAGTCATTGTCTACCCGGATATTTTGGGCCACCCATGCCACCAGTTTCATCGGTTCTGCCTTGTATGCCTCAGCATCTTCCTTTGAGACGGCTTTCTTGAAAAATCCTTTATAGGGGGTCAGCATCTCGTTGCTTACGCGTGGATTGCGCACATATCTGCGGAAATGGTCGGCATTCTTGCACATACGGGATTGCATGTGGTCCATCAGAACTTCCAGTGTAACGTCGCGGAGGTCTTTTGCCGAAATCCGTTGGAGCAGGTCCAGACCTCCTCTTTTGGACTTTTCAGAGCGCAACCGTGCCATGAAGTCGGCAATGACCCGATGGTTTCCTCTGGAAGCGACCAGTATCCGTGAAACGGCATCTTCGTCGAGCTTGTACCGCCGGGCAAAATAACGCGCCGTCTCATCCGTCATGAACATAGACACATAAGCGTTGCGGATGGAATCTTCATGGACCATGCGGCGGTCATTCGCCGCACGCTGTTCGGGCGTAACCGCCGGCAACTCCGCATTTTCGGGGGGCGGCACAAGTTCAAAATCTACCGCATGGCCGCCGCCGGCAGTCTTATCCATCTTCACAACCAGTTCATGGTCCTTACCGAAAGACAGTTTGGCATAGCCGAATTTTCCGTCTTTGGAAGCCCATACCAGCATGTCACCCTTACCGGCCGTCAAAAAAGCCTTTCCCTCTGCATCGGTCTGCTTCCGGGCTACAGTATAGAACTCCGCATAATTATAGAGCTTGAACTCCACACAAGCATCAGACACCGGATTTCCATGTCCGTCCATGACCGTAACTGTGGCCTTAGCCGTCGGTGCATAGTTACCGATTACATTGATTTCCGTATAAGTAGGAGTGACAGACATCACTTCCTCCGCTCCTTCATAACGTCCGAAGACCTTGGTATGCATCAGCATACCGCGACTGGCCGGAGCATTGAACCAACCAAGGTTGAGTACCGGTTCGGGTTCGCAGGCTCCAAGAAAATACCATTTCCCGTCTGCCCATGCTTCTACCCACGCATGATTGTCGTCGGTATGCGCCCACCGGGGTGTGTAGACCTGACGGGCAGGGATACCCACCGAACGCAAGGCGGCAACCAGCAAGGTAGATTCCTCGCCACAACGCCCGTATGCCGTGCGTACCGTTGCCAAAGGCGAACTGGTACGGGCATCGGAGGGAGTATAGATAGCCTTCTCGTGGCACCAGTGGTTCACCTCCAGAATGGCATCATAGAGGGACAGAGACTTGACACGATTCTTCAGTTCTTCGTAAAACACTACCCGTGCACTGTCCAGATGCTCATTGTTGACCCGCACCGGAAGTACAAAATGACGAAACAAATCCTCAGGAATAACTTTTCCCCAAGGCATCTCATCGGCAGCCTTTTGGGAGGCGCGCACGTTCATCAGATGAAATTCTCCGGAATAATCGGCAATGTCTGCCAAAGGCATATAGGCATAAAGGAACTCCAAAGCTTCGCGTTCGTACGACGTCAAGTCCGTATCGAATATGGCAAACAAATCGCCCTGCGGCAACCTTTCTTTTTTTTGATTGAAGTCTTGCTCCACACGTTGGCGGTAAGAAGTGTCTGTAATGAAAGAACGTTTGCCGCAAGAGGCAAGCAAACATACCAGTCCGAGAAATCCCAGAAGTCGTGCAACTCGTTTCATAATGCAATTATTAAGGTTGAGCCACAAAAATAGTGTAAATCGTCCGCAAAAGAAAATTAATTCCCGTTTTTACTTACATAATCACCCTACTTCAGATGTATCACCAAAGTCGTGTCTCCGGAAAAAGTGAAGCTGCATTTGTCATAAGACGGCGGGCCCATAACGCCTTGAGCATCATTGCTGAACCCGTACTTCTCTGTAGGAATGCCGAAAACGGCAGTATCCAGTTTCCCGTTTCCGTTCTCGTCTTGAAACAACGAAATGGCATACGTACCCGCAGGTAACCCCTGGCAAGGAATGGAGAGCGACGTATCTTTCACATCTATCCGGAAGGCGGTCAAGGGTTTCTTCATGAATGTTTCTTCCGAATTGTAGATGGCGACATAGAGATGCCCCTCCACCTTTTCAATGTCACACACTTCAATAGTCAGGTTCTGGGCAAAGAGCAGCTGGACGGCACTTTGCATTACAAATACTAAAAAAATAATCATTGCTTTCATCTTTGTTTATTTAAAAAGGGTTATTGTCTAAAAATTGGATACATCGTAGGCGGCCTTCTTGCCTAAAGTCACATATACTCCTACATAGAAAAAATGGTCGCTGGAAGCCAGGACAGCCTTGTTATCCACCTTACCGAACTCATTCTTCCGGCAAAGGATATTGCTGGCGGAAGCATGGATAATTACCTTCTTGCTTACCAGGAAGGTCACACCCAAATCCAGACTGTTATAAGGCTTCACTTCATCGTTCATCAGACCCGGCAGCATGGGGTTATGATAAGGACGTCCGCTACTGAAACGGTCGGTCACGCTGACAATGGAATGCAGGCGGGGCAAGGAATACTTCACCACCCAGGCTGCATTATGCCGTGTGGCATACTGAGGAGTAGTCAGTTCCGGATACTCCCGATATTTACGTTTGGCTATATTATAGGTATAGGATAACTGGTATTCCAGATTCTTGAAGGACGCTCTATCACGGAAGAACAAGTCTATGCCTTTGCTGTGTCCATAACCGTTGGAGGTCAAGAATACAGCTTTCGTATCGGCATCCGTTTCCTCCAATGCCAGACGGTCATAATCCTTATAATAAAGTTCAGCTTTACAGAAACGCCCTTCATAGTCGTACTGAATGCCCAAATTGTACTGCATACATACTTCCGACATCAACTGCGGCCGACGCACCAGACAGTTGTTCTCGGGCAACTGTGTGTATCGCCCTACAATCCCCGACAGCATCATGTTTCCCCAATAATAGTTCGCCGCCAGCCGGGGAGAGAAATTCATCTTACGGTTCGGAGAAGTGTATTCCGTGCGAAAAGAAAACTCCATCTTCAATTGTTCCATCGGATAATAAGCCATCGAAAAGAAACCCGCACCAATGGTAGGCGACATGCGATTGCTGTCATCCGTCCCGCACAACAGATAATGATTCCTGTAATTGCGGATATAGCTCTCTATCCCCATATCCAGGCGGAATACCGATGACAGCCGTTTGGAAACTTTAGCCTTCAGATGCGTCTCTTGCTGACGTTCCAGCCAGTTATCACCCGAAACAACTGCTCCTCCGATTCTCCGGTTATAGTAAGAATAGGCCGCCCCTGCAAACCAACTCCACTCTCCGGAAGTATGCCTGCGAAAGGTTGCATTTACATAGATATTGTCTTCACCCAGCCCGAACAATCTGCGGTTATCCCCTTCGTAAGTGGAAAAGTCCGTCCGGTCGTATTGTGCGTAAACCTTCCATACCACTCTTTCATCAAGAGTATAACGGAACTGGACAGCTCCGGAAAACATCCGGTAAGGCTCCTCGAAATCCCTCCTGCCCGAATAAACCTTGTCATACAAACCCAGGTTCTGATAATTCAAGTCAACAGACAAGGATCCTCTGTCAAAAGTCTTTGTGCCCCCTCCACCAACACCGACAACGGAAGCGTTCACTCCGACTTTATCGACCTTGCTGTAATCTTTTGTTTCCAATGGCAAGACTGCCGAAAGCGCTTCTCCATATTCTTGTGAAGCGCCTCCCGAAGCAAGGTTTACCCCACTGAACATAAATGTAGAGTAACGGCTGCGAGCAGGGGTATTTATTCCGTTCGAAGTATAGGGATTCAGTACATGCATTCCATCAATAAAAGTCTGCGTCTCGTAACTGCCTCCACCACGTACCAGCAATTCACCGGTTTCACCCTGCACTTGCGTACCGGGCAAAGTCTGCAATGCCTTGTATAAATCACCGTTCGCACCGCCCACCGTGACCAGTTCCACCGGATGCATATCGCTCCAACGGCTGTTGGCAGCAGGAGTTCTGGCTCCTTTTACCACTACTTCTTCCAAAGCGACACTGTCTATATTAAAATTCAGACGTACTGTATCGGTCACTGATTTCTGCGCTACGGAAGGCTGTGTAGAAAGTAGTATGCCCAATATCCAAAAGACTGTTTCCCGTTTCATATCTTTACATTTGTTTCGTTTCCTGCTGCAAACATAAAGGAAGAGTAACAGACAAAAAAATATCCGGGACAGACAGCCCGGATATGTGACAACCAACAAACTCTTTGTGACGAACAACGTATTTCTGTGACGAGTGACTAACTCTTTGTCCGATTTTCAATCAATGCTTTCACCTCTTTGGCGTATGCGCGTGAAACCGGAACCTCTTCTTCGCAACCCTCCAGATTCAGCTTATATCCCTGAGAGTTTCCATCTACTTTCACCACCATCCGGATGTTTACAAGAAAGGCCCTATGGCAACGGATAATAAAAGGGCAAGCAGAGACAGCTTCCTCTGCCTGCTTCATGGTGGCACGCAACAATCTCCATGTAATTTTCTTTTCTTTATCCGAATCTGAACGGTAACCTACTTTTACGTAATTCCCCTTTGCCTCTGCATAAAGGAAATCTCCGGCCTTTACTTTCAGCATTTCTTTGGTGCCACCGGCAAACACCAACGCTTCTTCCGAGGAAAATACCTTGTCTTCCAAGCTCGCTATCCCAACTTCCGGGGATATTCTCCTTGAAAGGTGACCGTTCATCTCCATAGCTTCTTTCAGATTGCGGGTCAGTTGCAAATTGCGGTTCCACATCAGAAAAAATATGGTAGGAAAAGGTGCCAGCACCATTACCCAAGACAAAGCCAGAAAGAACAACCGCTTGTCCAACCACATTCCCATCAACCATGATTGATAGGCCCAAATCCCCACTGCTATCAGCAACAACATCAGCAGCAAATTCAACACATGCTTACCCAATGTCCAGTTCTGCTCCTTGTAATAAGCAGGAAATAATGCCGGAAGCAAATAGGTGAAAACTCCCGAAGCACCTGCCGCAATCAATGCAGAACCGGCAACCACCCCAAACACACTTCCCTTTATCCGGGAAATACCGAACGGCTGAAGTATATATAATATCAGAAAAATAATGGCCGAAGGTATCACTACTGCCTTCCAGCGTTGATAAAACGTAGGATAAGGACTCCGCCAAAGTTCCACCAATTTCCCCATAAGTATATAGTCTCTCTTGTTTACATGGTAATATATGCAAAGATAATACATTTACTCAACACATGCTCATACAGATACTATATTATCAATCTGTTTTATCACACGACAAGGATTTCCCACCGCCACACAATTCGCAGGAATAGAACGGGTAACCACACTCCCCGCCCCGATAACGCTGTTCCTCCCGATGGTGACACCAGGCAAAATGACAACCCCTCCACCAATCCATACTCCATCCTCTATTCGTACAGGTAAGGCATACGTACGGCAGATTTCTTGTCCTTCCGGACAGTCCTGCACCATACGTTCATCTACTTTGGTAGAATGGGTTGCCGTATATATCTGTACATTAGAGGCTATCAGGACGTTGCTACCTATGTCAATACGATTGTTGTCCACAAAGGTACAATTCATGTTGACAATTACCTTGTCGCCCATAAAAATATGCTTGCCACATTCACAATGGAAGTCAATATCCACATGCACATTCTTGCCTACATGTCCCAACATCTCACACAACAACTCTCTCCTGCGCTTGCTATCGGCATAATCTGTGGCATTGAATTGTGCCAGGAGACGTTTTGTACGCAAAATCATCTCCACTATTTTCGGATCCCTACTTCCTATAAAAGGTTCGCCAGCCATGCACTTTTCATATTCTGTTTTCATACGTATTCTGTTTTTGCGGACAAAAATACAAAACTCTAATGTATAGGAATTTATCCTATGTTAAAAAATACCCCTTTGCCCTAATACGACTCAATGATTGTTGTGTAATGCCAAGGAAAGAAGCGATATGTCCCAAAGTCACTCTATGAAAAAGGGCCGGACACTCACTCATTAATTTTTCATAACGCTCATACGCAGACAAGTTGAGGCGAGATATATGAATATCTTGTAAGCGAAGAAAATTTTCCTGTTGTAACACCCTCATCCAATTTGCAATATCTATATCTGACTTATACAACTCATTAAGCGTTTCAATGGAAATAGAATAGACCAGTGTTTCTTCCAATGTTTCCACGTATTCAAAGCCTGCTTTGTTCCTATATAAATCCCACGAGCCACAAGCTACATCACCTTCCATAGAGAACCATGTCGTTATTTCTTTTCCATCGTGCAAGGTGTACGAGCGTGTCATTCCCTTCTCTATGAAGTGGACTTGCCTATCAAATTGTCCTGCACGGATAATAAGTGTTTTGGCAGGAAACACTTGCTTTTCAAAACCATGTGTCAATGCTGCCAATGCTTCATCTGAAACCGGATAATAAGCTCTTATTGTTCTGACAATATTCTCCATACTAAAATATTCCTTTTTACAAAGGTATAAAACAAGGAAGAGTTTGCGAAACTTGCGTAACATATTTGTCATATATAGATTGCAAAATCTAGTATTTCTAAAGAAAATAAAGGATGAATGGCTATTTTTTATGTTATAAAACACATTTCTCGCAAACATTTCGTATCTTTGCAACGTTATAAGATAAAAGAAAAGATGTAAAAACCCGCTTTCCGAAACGCGGAGAGCACAAAAAGATGAGAATTATGAAAAAGAATGCAAATGAAATTTTTATGTTACAGTACCAAATCAAACGCTATCAGGCAAGGGGTAATGGAACAATGTGTCAAACACTGAACGGTAAACTACAAAAGCTGCTTGCAAAGCAGTCCCTCGTAACCATGTAAAAAAACACCTTTAAATACAATGAATAAAGGGCAGGGAACTTTTCAGTTCTCTGCCCTTTTTCTTTTTTATCCATCTATACTAATGGTTAGCACCAACAACAAACTCGCTTTGCATCCTTATCTCCCTACCGTCAACCGAAATTCCTTGTAGGGTAATTATATATATTCCGTTCATATCCGAAGTATAAAAGTTGAGTGTACCCATAGCGGAAGTTATCTCCGGATTCCAATAAAGTGTATGCCGAAAATCCGGTAAGCGAGAACCGGCTTGTTTCTCTGAATTGTATGATGGAGCAACAAATGCGATTCTCTTTTGTGGAAACTCATAAGAAAACATCTGTGAATTCTTATCCAAACGTATATCAGGCAATGTTCCCCGATGGGTTATAAACGAAACAATTCCATCATACAACTCCCCGCCAAAAGTATATTTGCCAGTATAACGATGTATATAGTGTATCAAACGGGCATCATAGTTCAGAATGGTTTCATGGTCATCAAACGGAATCCCGTCTAACAACACCAGTGTTTTCATATTACTGAATCTCCTTATATCCGGTTGCAGTATCCGGATGACATCTTTACCTTCCAGCTGACTGATACGTATTCCCTTGACAAATTCCACAAAAACATCCCTCACAGTCCTGAAACGAACATACTCATCCAGATTATAAGTGGAAGCGGGAACAAAATCATAAAGTTGTTGCAATATACTCTTGCTATACGAAGAATCTACCGGCAAAAGAGAATGTAATTGCGCGCTGAAACCACGCTCTATCAAGTCTTCTTTCCGAAATGACACACAGACTTTAGGAAGTTTTTCCGCCAACACCCCGACAAAAGGAGAAACAAGCTCCAATCGACAGGGACTTTCCTCCTCCGGTAATGCAGTTAATACAATCTCCTGCATATCCGTTATTCCGGTCGTATAAAAAGCATAAATAGCGTCAGCCTTAGGCTGTCCGCCAAAGACACGAATATCCTTGCCCACACATGCCAGACGTGCATTTACATTGTCAGCAGGCGCTCCCATCAGCCTGCCGGTTACAATATGCCCTTCACACTCTGCAGCAAATGACCGTTCCGGAACACTTGTATAGTTCTTCTGCCCGTCGGCTGATATTGGAAAACCCTTCAGCACATAGTCTTTTCGTACTACGGACAGAGTAAGCTCCTTGACATCAGCAGGCAGATTGGGTAATGTCAAGGCTACTTTACTCCGGTTCCCATAGACCGATTTATCTGTCCATAAGTCCGCTCCGGAAAGCTGATTGCCGGAAGCTTGTGAAACGGTAATGGAATCCGTGAAAAGTTCCACATTATCCTCCTCTGTTGTCTGAACAGTATTAAGCAAGGCTATATACTTCTTTGGGAAACAAGCCATAGGATAGTTCCTCATATAACGCGTATATGCCGTCAGTTGGTAAGCTCCGGTATGCATGACTTGCGGAAGTCTGATACGTCCCCATCCATTCCCGTTCTGCAAGTCGATTTTACCTTGTGCGTATACCAGCTTCGTGTCACTTATCTCTACATAAGCTACTTTGCTTAATACGCTTCCACGAGACAAGGAATCCGTCACACAAACTTTTATCCACAAATCTTCTCCAGCCACATAGCAGTCCTTGTCTGTATAAATACGCATATTCTCAACAATTTGAGCGTGTAATCCCAATACAAGAACCCAACCTATAATACAAAATATCACTCTCTTCATATCATTTCAATATTAATTCATTTCATCCGGCCAGAAGGAAGGCTTTTCCAAGCTGGCACCTAAATAGCGTACATCTGTACAACCTCCGGAAACCCATGCATAACCTACCATCAATGGATAAGCAATAGCATATCCCATCACATATAAATCCATGTACGAATCTGCCCAACCTCTAAATTCTTGGCAATAACCGTCAGGAAACCTATAATATATATCATCGGCAGAAATGAAAATACGATATTTTGCCACATTCATGCTAACTCCCACATAACCAACTACATTTTTGCCTGAATTGTTGCAAATAATATTCGTAGGAAGTTCTGAAGGCTGAGGAATAAACAATCCACCCATTTCTTCATTGATTTTTATTTTCTCCTGATAATATTCGTACTCGCCCCTCGAAATCTTACGCTGTTTCACCAAAGTGCTATAATGATGAAAGACACGGTTATTATCCGCCTTTATAGAATAGAGCCACTTATCCTTCAATTGAGTATCCTTATTTGTTCCTATATTACCTACTATGATTTTAGCCGACTTATCATGACACCATCCCCGTGCATATGGTGTAGCATCAAAATCAACCACCTCATCAGTGGTAGGGTCATAACGGAACTTGGGATTATATACTGCCCTCACTTCCCAATCTTCCTCGTAACTCCAGAAATAACATCCGCCATCTTCACTCCGCATAGAAAAGCGGATAGAGATGTCACCGTATTTTTCCGGTTGCTCGTAGGTAACGTCATTTATTGTTTCTGTCTCCAATGGATATTGAGGCTCCGAAGTATAAATATCCCCTTCATACACAATCTTCAGACTATAGCTGGCATCCTTATTCAAAGAGCCAATTACAACTTGGTATTTTCCATCTCCCAAAGAAGTGCCATTAAAGCAAGAACCATCACTTCCTACTACACTGACTTCTGCATCTATCTTGTTATAATCTTGAGGAATTCCTTCTACATTCAAAGGAAAGGAACAGCTCAAGGAAAAAACGACTATACTATCTGATATGATATTACCTTCAACTATAAGCACCCTCGTACTACTCTCCGGCAAGTGCGCATTGAATTTATCCACACAACTGCCAATAGTGAGCCACAACAAGCATATCCATGTTACTATATATTTTGCATTATTCATCGCTTTTAATAATCAAAACAGATTGATTTCAACTGGCCAGAAGGAAGGCTTTTCCAAGCTGGCACCTAAATAGCGTACGTCTGTACAACCTCCAGAAACCCATGCATAACCTTTGAATCCCGTACGTGGGTCCGGGTCCGGATATGCAATGGTATACCCCATCAAGTATAAATCTAAAAATGTATACTCTTCTTTCAGTCCTTTCGCTCCCTGACAATACCCCTCAGGAAGCCTATATTGTATATCATCTGTAGAAATGAAAATGCGATATTCCGCCACATTCAAACTGACACCAACATATCCAATGGCCTGTTTATTTGAGCTTTCACATCTAATGTTCGACGGCAATTCCGAAGGCTGGGGAACAAACAACCCGCCCATCTCCTCATTAAGCTTTATTTTCTCCTGATAATATTCATATTCACCCTTCGAAATCTTACGTTGTTTCACTATAGTACTGTAATAGCAAGAAAAACAAATATCGTCTGCTTCAATGGAATAGAGACACTTATCCTTTACACGATTATCCTTGTTTATTTCCATATTACCTATTATTATCTCGGACGATTCACTGTGACACCATCCGCGTGAGTATGGTCTGGCATCATAATCAACAACCTTGTCTGTATCGGGATCATAAGCACACATAGGATTGTATACTGCTCTAACCTCCCAATCTTCTTCATAACTCCAAGAATAACATGCAGCATCTTTGCTTTGCATAGAGAAACGGATACTGACATCACCATACTCCCCTTGCTGTTCGTAGGTGACATCGTCTATGCTTTCCGTCCCTATCGGATATTGAGGTTCGGAAGTATAGATATCTCCCTCATAGACAATCTTTAAGCTATAGCGGACATCCCTATGCAATGTTCCGACAGCAACCCGGTACTTTCCATTACCCAACGCAACACCCCTAAAACTGGAGCCATCCTCACCGGTTACACAAACTTCAGCATCCACCTTATTGAAATCAGGAGGAACCCCTTCCACATCCAAGGAAAAGGAACGGCTCAAAGAAAACACGACAGCACTATCCGATATTATACTACCTTCAACTATGAGAAGGCCGATACTACTTTCCGGCAAGTGGGCATTGAACTTATCCACACAATTACTAAGGAACAACCATAACGGACATATACATATCACCCAATATACTTTATTCTTCATACCCTTTCAGAATTTAATATTATAAGTAACAAAAGGAATGGGAGCACCGAATATGGACATCTTGTATCCTTGAATCCTACCCTCCTCGGACACAAAATAGACAGAGTACACATTCTTCCTTCCGGTCAGGTTATAGATACCGAAAGAAAGGGAACTGTGGGTCAACAATGTCAGGTGGTGACTGGGTTCAATATTGAACGACAAATCCATACGGAAATAGTCGGGAACACGATAACTGTTACGGTCGGTATAGTAAACCTGCATTTTCTTCAGACCCTGGTCGTAGTATTGCCCGGCAGGAATTGTGGTGGGACGGCCCGTACTGTAATCCATATTGAAAGACATGCTGTAACGGCGGGTAAACTTGTAATTGCCTACAAGCTTGAAGTCATGCGGCTTGTCATACTCGGTCGGATACCATTCTCCACCATTGATGGGACGGGCTATGCGCGGATCATTCTGACGCAAGAAAGTGCGCGAATAAGTATAGCTCATCCACCCGTTCAGTTTTCCAGCCGGTTTTTTCACCTGGAATTCCACGCCGTAAGCATATCCCTCCGTATTGATGACATCCGTCTCCAGATGGTGGTTCATCAGGATTTGGGCGGAACTGCGATAATCCAGATAATCAATCAGCTTTTTGTAATATCCTTCTACAGATAATTCCAGAAGTTGCCCCGGCGTATTATAGTAGGCGCCTGCCGCCACCTGCCAGCCACGTTGAGGCTTGATATTGGGGTCGCTCAGCTTCCAGGTATCTGTAGGAGACATAACGGCAGTATTCGATACCTTATGGATATACTGCCTCATCGTATTGAAACCGGCCTTTACGGAAAAATCATCTGTAAAGGCATAACGTGCCGACACTCTGAATTCCGGTCCGTGATAGGTCTTGATGACCTTTCCATTCCCCGCCGTGATAGAATCCGCCACCGAAGACATGGAGGGCAGTATACCTTCCTGATATGTATAGTAAGTGCGCGGTCCCAAAGCATTGAGCATAGAATAGCGTATACCCGCATTGATGGAGAGCCTGGAAGTTATATCCCATTCATCCCCTATATAAACGGCACTTTCCAGTGCTTTATCCTTTTGCAGTTCATCATATCTTACCAGCGAATTAGGCCCCACCGGCTCGTAGGTCCCGGAATTCACATTATACAGCTGGCTCATCAAACCGAAGTTCACCGCATGGCTATTGCCGGCTTGATAAAGAAAGTCCGCTTTTCCAAACCATTGGTTAATGGCAAAAGACAGCCGTGCGGCAGACGCTTCCTCCACCGTTTCATCATTTCGGTAATCGTAGTGGTCATAACCGAAAGAGAAGTTTCCGGTCAGCTTTTCTGCAAAGACAGTCCTCCAGTTTGCCGAGAAATTCATATTGTTGTAGGCATACTTCTCATTGTCATTAAAGGCAAAACGGTCGTGACTATAATAGCCATAGACATTCAGCTTGTTGCGCTCGTTCACCGTATGCGAGAAGACAGTCCCCAAATCATAGAAACCGGCTTTCCCATCACGATACCCGCTTTTGTTGGGCAATGTCTTCATTATCCAGTCCGAATAGGTCGTACGTCCACTCAGCAGAAGGGAAGTCTTTTCCTTAATGATGGGAATCTCGAGATTCAACTTACTGGTCACAAGCCCGATACCTGCAGAACCGGTAAACTTTTCCTTGTTCGCCTCCTTGCTGGTGATGTTCAGTACGGAAGCGATACGCCCGCCATACTGGCTGGGGATACTGCTCTTATAAAGTTCCGCATCCTTTATCATGTCCGAATTAAAAGCCGTGAAAAAACCGAAAAGATGATTGGGGTTATAAATCGTTCCGTTATTGAAAAGAAGCAGGTTCTGGTCAGCGGCACTCCCACGCACATTGTAACCGCTTGATGCCTCCCCCACTGTCTTGATGCCGGGAAGTGTCTGTATCATCTTCAGCACATCCACCTCACCCATAGCCGTAGGAATGTTTTTCAGCAGGGCAGGCTGCAGCTTCTCCATTCCCAACTGCACACTTTTCACGTTCTGTATACGCCCCGAAACAATAAGCACCTCATCCAGCATATGGTCTTCCTCTTCCAACTCGATATGGACAATGCCTTCACCATAAAGCATAAATTGCCGATGGGTCACTTTGATATTCATCCCACTGATTTCAAGAATATTATAGCCTGCAGGCAGGTCAATGGTAAATTCCCCCTGACGGTTGGTCGTCGTAGCTACCCACGGCTCTCGATGAATGATGTTGATACCATCCAGATTCTGGCCGGTCTTAAAGTCAGAAACTCTTCCGGTCAAAGTTATCATATCTCCGGGGGCAGGCTTGTACTTGTTTCCTATCTCATAGACCTTGTTTTCTGAAGAAGACTTCACAATAGGAATGTATGAAGGCAATAGTTCCTCATCCGTCTCCAACTTTTCCCCCATCAATACCGGTGGCAGCGAGGTGGCCAGAAAAACCTCCGGCAAGACAAATATTCTGTCACCATAAACCGTCACCTTATAGATAGTAGCTGCCAAAGCCTCTCTCAAGTACTCGGCAGTGGGGTTCTTCACCTCTGCCCGCTTCACTTTAAAAGGAACCGTTATCGTTGTATAAATACGGCAAGACGTGCCCTTTTCTACTGCATCCATCAATTCGAATATGGAAATGCTGTCCATAGCCATCTGTTGCTGTGCAAACATGCCGAAAGGCGACAATAGGAGGAAAAAGGCTACTGTATATTTAAGATTATGTGCTTTCATATTATTTTCCATGAATTAAGGAATCAATATATTCCGTTAACCGGGTCATTGCCCGGACACCGCCATCTTCCTTGAAGTCCAGCCGCTCTTTCCGGCAATAAGCCTTCAACTGCTTCTTGTATGTAGGAAAAAGTTTCAAGAAACCCGAACGGGAAGTTATCACATAATCGGTTCCGCCACTGCGAAGACTGAAATAGCTCTTTTTCTTGAACCGGCTGTAATAAAGATCGTTTTTCTTCACCTGAGACTCCATTGTGGATACGATATACTGTGTCAGGCACATTTGCGGACTATCATATAGCAACGCAGCGAAACAGTCACCCTGCGGTACAAACTTCTGTCCTTCTATGACAAAATAATCCACTTTCCGCATATCTACCTGCAAGGTTATCCGTTTCTCCGGAGTAACCACAATCAGACTCTTTTTATAGGTATCATAACGGAGCTGCAAATCCGAGTAAAGCCATCTGCCATAACAGACAGCCCCCTCGCGAAATTCATCCGTATTCCAATAGGGATGGTTAAGATACTTCTGCTGGTTATAATTTTCCTCTGCCTTACCGGAGTAAAGAGCAGCATAATCTCCTGCCGCTTTTCTGAATTCATCAAAAACGGCTTGTTGTGCACAAACCAAAGATGGAAAACATAGGACGCATAGTAGCGTGTAAAGGTGTGTTTTTCGCATATATGTGAAGTGTTATAGGTGAGGATAATCACAAATATAACATTTCACTTTTAAAAATAAAATTATTATTATATATAATTCAAATAAAAACAAAAAATAGAACCATAATCGGATGCTAAACACAAAGCTAAACATTTAGCATGCAAGCAGAAGCACATTACAATAAGATTAAAGCACCATTCATCCTCCGCCATCAATTATACTTACATATATTTATAAAAAAACGATACAGCACAATCGCTCAAGCCGCAACAATATCCTTCCCGAAAGGAGTCAATGCCAGCCCTGCCAGCTTAAAATGTTGGATACCGAACGGAATGCCTATAATGGTGATGCACAGCAATAACCCGAATCCCAAGTGCGAAAGGCAAATCCAAATGCCGCCCAAGAATATCCAAAGAATATTCATCAGCACATAGAGGCAACCGTTGGAACGTTCCCCGCTACGAACCTCTTTGCCGAAAGGCCACAAGGCAAGGCTTGCCATTTTCAAGGTCTGCATGCCGAAAGGGATGCCAATAATGGTGAACATCATCAATAAACTTGCAATAAGATACTCCACAGCAGTGATGATACCTCCAAACATCAACCACAAAATATTCATAAAACAGCCCATAGCTTTCCTTTTTTTAATACTGAACACAAATATAGCATTATTTATTTGAATGGTCCGTCTCCCAGTCACTAAATTCAAAACTCAGTTGTTCCCAGACTCCCTTCTCCTCCTCTTCACGGGGATTGGAAACGGAAAGTCCAATCAAACGGATAGGATGATGTTCATAATCCACTTCCTGCAGCAACTGCTTTGCCAAAGGCAGAATCACGTCAAGGGCACCCAGCTCCTTTGTTTGGGTCATACTGCGGGTAATCTGGCTAAAATCATGAAACTTGATTTTCAGCGTCAGCGTATTCCCGCGGAAATTGGTGTGCTCCAGTCGCCCCACCAGCTCCACTGCCGCATGGTACAGCTCTATAATGACGGATGAACGCTTGCTGATGTCCTTCTCCAACGTATGTTCGCAACCCACAGACTTGCGGATGCGGACAGCCTCTACCGGACGGGTATCGATGCCACGGGCAAAATCATAATAGACTGTCCCCACTTTGCCAAATTCGCGGGTCAGCATCTCCAAAGACTGCATGCGCAGCTGTTCCCCGTTGTGAATCCCCAAGGTGTGCATCTTCTTCGCCGTTACCGGTCCCACTCCCCAGAAACTTTCAATGGGCAGCCGGGCAACAAAGTCCAGCGCCTGGGCAGGATGTATGGTGCAAAGCCCGTCCGGCTTGCGGTAGTCCGAGGCTATCTTGGCAAGAAACTTATTATAGGATATGCCGGCAGAAGCCACCAGATTCAACCTCTCCCGCACCTTCCGCTTTATCTCCTTCGCGATGTCTACAGCCAATGGAATGCCCGGTTTATTCTCCGTCACATCCAAAAAAGCCTCGTCCAGCGAAATGGGCTCGATGACATCCGTATATTCATGAAAGATTTCGTGTATCTGGCGGGAAACGGATTTGTAGACTTCCATCCGTCCCGGGATAAAGATAAGTTGGGGGCACAGCCGCTTTGCCTTCAGTGACGACATGGCAGAACGCACCCCGAAACGCCGTGCCTCGTAACTGGCTGCCGCCACCACTCCCCGTTCCTCCGCATGGCCCACGGCAATGGGCTTGCCCCGCAATGCAGGATTATCACGCTGTTCTACGGAGGCGTAGAATGCGTCCATATCGATGTGTATAATTTTTCGTCCGGTCATTCTTCTTTCAACTCCCCGATACAAAGATACACTAAATCTCTGGAATATCCGCCGAATTGCAGCAGATTAACGCAACAGGATTTGATAATTAGGGAGTTAGAAGAAAAACACAGAAGTTGGGCAGACAATTGAAAACCGTCTTAAAGCAGATTAAAGCAAAAGAACGGTTTCCTAATCATTACCCGATGAAAGTGCAGATTTAACAGTCCTTGTTTCATTTTGCGGCGTTCTGCGCAGCTTTGCTTATCAATAGGTAACTCGTTGATTTATAGTTTTGCAACCAAAAAGAAACGAGTATGGCAAGAAGCACATTCAAGGTGCTGTTCTACGTGAACGGCAGTAAGGAAAAGAACGGAATTGTCCCCATCATGGGACGGGTTACAATCAATGGTACGGTAGCACAGTTCAGCTGCAAGCGGACTATCCCGAAAGAGCTTTGGGATGCCAAAGGGAACAAGGCAAAGGGCAAGAGTCTGGAAGCGAGGGAAACCAATCTTGCGCTTGACAACATCAAGGCTCAAATCATCAAGCATTACCAGCGTATATCCGACCGTGAAGCCTATGTAACGGCAGAAATGGTACGCAATGCCTATCAGGGATTGGGCGGTGAGTATGAAACGTTGCTCGGTGCTTTCGACAAGGAAAATGAAGTGTTCAAGAAGCGTGTCGGAAAAGACAGGGTCAGGGCTACCTATATGGCAAGGGTACGGGCAAGAAACCATGTGGCGGCATTCATCAGGTCACATTACAAGCGGAACGACATCTCCATGCCTGAACTTACGCCCGACTTCATCAAGGAGTTCGCCGTGTTCCTTTCCAACGAAGCCGGACTGCACAACGGTTCGATATGGGAAAACTGCATGTGGCTGAAAGGTGTGGTGATGCGGGCACACTTCAATGGACATATACCGAGAAATCCGTTTGCCCAGTTCCATATAAGCCCGAACACGAAAGAGCGTGAATATCTGACGGAGAATGAGCTGAAAACATTGATGGAATTTCAGTTCAAAGACCCCAAGAACTTCTATCTCCGTGATATTTTTGTTTTCGCCAGTTTTACCGCCCTCTCATTCGTGGATATAAAGGAATTAAGCAACGACCAGATTGTGGAAGTAAACGGTGAGAAATGGATTATTTCCAAACGACACAAGACGGGTGTACCGTTTCAGGTAAAGCTGCTGGATATTCCCTTGCAGATAATCGAGCGTTACAAGGCTTTTCAGGAAAACAATCTTGTATTTCCCAATCTCAACTATTGGTCAATATGCAAGCGTATGGGAAAGATGATAAAGGAATGCGGCATCACCAAGAAAATCAGCTTTCACTGCTCAAGGCATGGGTTTGCGACCCTGGCTCTCAGCAAAGGGATGCCAATCGAGAGCGTCAGCCGTATTTTGGGGCATACGAACATTGAGACCACGCAAATCTATGCGAAGATAACCGTGCAGAAATTGGATAATGACCTCACGATGCTGAGCGACAAACTGAGCAAATCATTCGGAAACGTGAAAATGGCAGGGATATGAAACGGGAAATAATCACAACGGACAGCTATGGTAGAATTACCATACCATCCGATACAGGTAATATATGGATGAATGAAATGGAGCTGGTGGAACTGTTCGGGGTAATCGCCCCGACGCTCCGTGCCGCCATCCGTGCCGTGTACAAGTGTGGAGTTTTGAATCCACTTGAAGCAGAAAAACGTATCAGGCTGCCCAACGGCTATTATGCGGACATGTATGCCCTGCCGATGGTGGTGGCACTCGCTTTCCGTATTGACACGTCAAGTACCGCAATGATTCGTAATGCCCTGTTGAAAAGATTGTGCCGACGAAAGGAAAAACAAGTCCTGCTGGTGTCAATGAATAACAGAATGCCGAATGAATGTTAGAATGAACTTTTTTTGTTCAGCCACTACAACACCTATGCGGACATCAAGCGGCGGAAGAACGAGAGCCGGACGTATTTCTTTGGCAGGGCGGCGGAACGGAAGAGGCGGTGAAGCAAGAAAATAAGCGATAAGTCCGCCTTGATTTATTACGAAAAAAAATAAAAAAAGTTTCTACTATATTTGTATTATCAAATATAAATTGTACTTTTGCAATACAATATCGCCCTTAGGTGGAAAATACTAAGGCTCGCCACCCCTAAAAAGGTGGCTTATTTTTTATATATACAATTGGAATATGGAGCAAAAACAACGCGTTATAGTCTATATTGACGGATTCAATTTCTATTTCGGACTGAAGAGTAATGCTAAATGGAAGAAATATTACTGGCTTGATATAGTCAAGTTGTTCGAGATGTTCATGCGTCCGAATCAGGAGCTTGTTGCCGTCAAGTATTTTTCGGCAAAGCCTGACGATATAGACCAAAGTCTTCGCCAGAATGCCTTTTTTCAAGCCAATAGAGAGAATCCGAAATTCAAGTTGATATTGGGTAAGTACCTGAAAAAATCTATAACCTGTTTCAAATGCGGAAATGTTATTCATACCCATGAGGAAAAGGAAACTGATGTACGAATAGCCACACAGATTATAGCAGATGCCTATCAGAAGAATTGTGATATATCCATTGTAGTATCAGCTGATAGTGACATGATACCTGCTATCGAACTTGCAACAGAAGCTTGTCAAAAGGTTTTTGTATATTTCCCTCCTTACCAGTACTCCAGTAATCTTGCTACTATGGGTATGGGTAAGCCTATCCATATGAAACAATATGAAACTCGTTTCAGACAATGTCTTTTACCTGATGTGGTACATCTTGGAAAGGCAAACTTTGATTTACAGATACCTAAGAAATGGAAGGCTTTTCAGTCAATCTGAATCAGAAATACGCGTTATAAAAAAGGAAAATCCGTAATACAGTCTGGAATATCCAGTCGTATTACGGATTTTTCTTTTCGTCTATGATATTTCTATTTGTTCTGCAAGAGGTATTGCAGTTCGGGGTCGGACTGTATGCGCTGCAACTCGTCAGCGACAATCTGCCGGACCTCGGCACGGATACGGTTGTAGTTATCCTGGATCATCTCCTTCATGCGGTCGTTGCCGCCGGCATCTGTAAAGTCCGTGATGACGGGTATAGGCCGGTAAGCCTGTTCCTCACGCTTCACTTTCTCGGCATCGACCACAATTGGATGATTAACGGTTTAATCTGACGTAGTGACGACATGAAGTCATTGAATCCGTAAATCAGTGCGTCAGTCAATCTGTAATTATCTGCAACAACCAGTTTCCGAAGAAGTGCATGTTCCACGACTTCGGGCTTTTTTATCTCCTTTTACCTGAAAGAGCCACCCGTTTATACTGCATTTTCTTTTGGCATGACCTATTTTGCGCCGTTCCGCATAGATTTGCGTATCAAGATTTTACCGACACTTCCGTAGCTTTGCAACCATGTTTAACCCGTTGCCGACAGAATGTAGGCAGCACTAAAACCTGTATCAAGAACATGAAGAAAAAATCATTTGCGTAGGTACAACTCTCTACAGGATTGTAAATCGGGATTGTCATTATTCACCTATAAGGGGAATAGGACGTTACTACACGGTAAACAAAACACAGCTGGAAAAATTCTGATATTTTGATGAGATGATGAAAGTATATATAAACATAAAGAGAAACAGCAACTTACGTCTTCATCAACCTTTCAACAAGAGAATCGGGCTGATGAAAAAAGAAAGGACATACCGCACTCTACATCACTTTTCTTTGGGCGAGCGGTTTGATGAAACGATGATGAATATATATCATTCTGGCTGTCAGTACATTATACCATTAAATCATCAATTCATCGGATTTTCATCCGCCAACAAGTCTGTCGAACAAACGAACGGAAGGAAATGCCACTATCCGCAGGCAGGTCGGACCAGCCGACAAGGGAAGGCGTATCATATCAATGAAAAGAAAAGGTCTGCCTATACCGCTGGTACTCTCACAGGCTTTTGGAAACAAAAAAGCCATAGCTCATTAGGGCATTTTCTTTACGCAGTGCAGGCACAGCTAAAAATGCCCCAATGAGCCAACGGGGTTACACCCCTCTGGACACCCCCGTTTGCCATGCGGCATGACCGCAGCAGACGGAAACCAACAAACCAAATTGTCAAACTTGAAAACGAAAAACAAGCATGGGATATATAAGCATTCAAATCAACAAAGCGAAAGGCTCGGCTGACACGGGCGCATCCGACCACATAGAACGTAAGACCATACCCAAGAACGCAGACCCTACACGTACACATCTCAACCGTGAACTGGTGGAGTTTCCTGATGGAGTGTCCGACCGTACCGAAGCGATAAGTCACCGTATCCGTACGGCTGGTATCAAACGTAAGATAACCCCTGACCAAGTGCGGGCAATTAGAATCGTGCTTTCGGGTACGCACGAGGATATGATGAAAATACAGGACGAGGGCAGACTTGACGAATGGTGTGATGACAACCTGCAATGGCTGCAACGCACATTCGGCAAGGAGAACACAGTTTCGGCAGTCCTACACATGGACGAACATACACCGCATATCCACGCAACGGTCGTGCCGATAGTAACAGGCGAGCGCAGGAAAACCAAGAGGAAGCAGATAGAGGGCAAACGCACGTACCGCAAGAAATCCAACGGCGTTCGCCTGTGCGCCGATGATGTGCTGACACGTGAGAAGCTGGTCGCCTACCATGACAGCTACGCCGCAGCGATGGCGAAATATGGCTTGCAGCGTGGTGTCCGTGGTTCGGAAGCACGGCATACCACCACCGCCCAATACTACCGTGACCTGAAGCGGCAGACGGGAGAATTGGAAGCCAACGTACAACAGTTGCAGACCGAACAGCGACAGGCGGAACAACAGCTTGATAAGGTTAAGCAAGAAATCAAGTCGGAGAAGCTGGAAGCAGCCAAGACGGAAGCGAAAGCCGCATTTGTGGCAAAAGTTGGTTCTCTTTTGGGCAGCGGCAAGCTCAAGGAGTTGGAAGCCGACAACCATGCTCTGCAAAGCAAGGTTACAGCTCGTGACGAGAGCATAGAACTGTTGCAGCAACAGATGCAGCGGCAGCAGGAAGAACACCACCGGCAGTTGATGGAGATGCAAGCCAAGCACCGCAGGGAAATGGCGGACAAGGAAGCAGAACACCAAAAAAAGGTGTCATTTTTGAAATCCATCATTTCAAAAGCACAAACATGGTTTCCGCTGTTCCAAGAACTGGTGCACATGGAGAAGTTCTGCCTTAAAGTCGGCTTCAACGAAAGACAGACTGCCATGCTCATCAGCGGCAAGCCGCTGTTCTATGAGGGTGAACTCTATTCGGAGGAACACAAGCGGAAGTTCAAAACTGAAAGAGCAGGTTTTCAAGTGGTGAAAGACCCAAGAGACAAGTCCAAACTTGTACTTGCCATAAATGGGCAACTGATTGGCGAATGGTTCAAGGAACAGTTCAACAGGCTGTTTTCATCCATTAGGAGGACAGTTGAGCCGTATAGAAAAGGCAAGGGCATGGGATTATAAACAATACCAACGAGAGGATAGCAAGTTTGTTTTGGACAGACCAAAACCGCTTGCAATCCTCTCGTTGATATTTTAAAGATAAATGAATCATGAAACTTCGTAACCTTGTGAAATGATATACGACTTTTCTTCATTGCTGAATCTTTTAGCGATTTTATAGCCCTTACTTATCAAAGTCGAAACTTCCTTATCGTTAAATGCTGGCTTAAAATCATTATCGTTTTTATTTTTTAGTCTAAGCCAAGCTATTGGTTGCTTTTTATTGACACTTTCCATGACAAATAGTTGTCCTTGCTGAACGAGCGAAGTTTCTTGTTCTATTGTTGGGAAATTTGTGTCCGTGGTGGATATGTCTTTACCTTTTATCGTATCTTCAGAAGATAAACTTACTGCTACATTTTCGTTTCTATTTTCCGAACAGATTTCTTTTTCGTTAGATTCTTGCACATAATCTAATTTATTAGCTTCTTGATTTTCAGTTCGTAATTCAAATATAGGTAATTTTACAAAATCGTAATACGCATCATAAGTTTTGTCATACCCAAGAGTTAGTCCTAAAAGATATACCGCAACGGAACATTCAAACCCAAATGTCTTGGCATAATTAATAGTTTTAAAATCAATGGAAAATCCACTGCCAAATTTGTCTTTCATAAGCAAGAATAATGGAGCCGCTACTGCAAATTGACATTTTGCAACTTCATCTGTTCGAGAAGGTAGATTTGAATTTATTGCTATTTGTGAAAGTGGCTTAAAATCCGTTGCTGGACATTCTTTTATCAAATTATATAATGTTGTTTCGATGGCAACATCGTTTTGCATTTCTTTTTTTGCCATCCAATTGCAAGCTACATGGATATAATCACAAAAATACCCTTTCGTATTTTTAGGATAAAAGCTATGGCGTTCATATCGTAGAAGATACGTCCATATAGATTGTTCTCCTGTCGGGCGTTTATATGAAAACAATTCATCAAATACTTCGAAAACGATATCATCGGTAATAATAGATTCACATATCTTTCTGTCAGTTTCCGACAAATCAAATATCGCCCATAAATTATCAATACCTCGTTTTGATTGCGACATTAACTGATTATTGTGTAAAGCTTTAAATTTCTCACCCCAAGGTGACACGTGAAGCCTAATTCGAGAATCAAACGATACGTTCATTTCCTTTTTGGCTTCCTCATCAAAAGTATAAAGCCCCCTTACATCTTCAATGTTTATGGGATAGGGATACTCATTCCCATTATCGCTAACAAAGTGTATCACCATATACTCAAAAGAGTATTCGAATAAGTTCATGCTCTTTGTTAACTTCTCAAACAAATCATCATCATTAGCATGAGCCTTGATATTTCCATCAAAATCGATTGCCGAATAAACATTCAATTTACCATACTTGAATAAATCTACGAAATCCGCCTTACGTATAATTGCTAAATAATCCATTGTATCTACAATTTAAAATCCCCAAGGGTTGTTATTATTGTTATTAGTTGTTGATTGGCTTGCCACCGATGTGGAAATATCTATGTGCGAACAGTTTGACTTGAAAGCATCCAGATAATCATTCGGATAGCCATAATGGGAAATATACAAATTTTTCCTAGCTCTGGTCATTGCTACCATAAACAAGGTCTTAGCCATACTTTCATCCGAGCTGATATACAAATTGTTATTAGCAAATGGGATGAAAACATTATCAAAATCCAATCCCTTTGCGCTGTGATATGTCATAAGGATAATACGACGGTCATTTTCAGAAAAGTTACCGTAACCATTACCCACATATTGCATTTTTATACCATTCACTTTGAGAAATGCATTCATTACGCCAAAATCAGTTTTTCCATACTGGTTGGTTGCTCCTTCCCATACTGGTTTTCCGGCATGACTAAGGGCTAAATTTACGAAGTGGATAATTTTTTGAGCAGATGGAATCAAAATAGCGGCTGTATCACCAACATTCACAGCTTTCGTTGCCTGTTCTATTACGTAAGCTACTTCTTTTTCTTCGGAAGTAGCTTCGCACAAACGTATTTGTGTATCGCTTTTTGTCATATCTCTTTTTGCAGAAAATATGTTCATTCGTGGTAGGAAGCGTTGCACTGCATCAATGATAGACCGTGATAGGCGATGAATGATTCCTAATTCAAAAGCGTCTCCATTGATTAGTCGTCCTATTTCTGACGGAGTTACGGTTGCTTCTTGCCATTGAGGGTCATGGTCATATATCGACTGATTGGAGTCACCTGCTACAACAACGTGCGTACCACGGTTATTCATCTCTTGAAGAATACGTGGTGTTAAATCTTGAACCTCATCGCACAGAATATAGTCATAATGGCTATTTCCTCTCATAAACCTATAGTAAGTTTCTATGGTAATATTCAATCCGATTTCCTTAAATGCGGATTTAAACATTTCAACCAATGATTGTGTGAATACAATCAATAAAATGCTTGCAGAAGGCGATTTTGCACGGACTTTTTTTGCTGTATATGCAAGTAAAATAGATTTTCCAGAACCTGCAAATCCTTTAATCCAAACATTCTTGCGGTTTATGTCCACATTGTCAAGAAAATTACGTTGTTGAGCATCAAGTTTATTCTCTTCTATTATCCAAGCCATAATCGCAGCTATTTAATTATTTGTTAATACATTATCCCTAATTTTAGACAGGTTTTCTTTATTATAATAAGAATCATTTTCAAGTTTCTTGGCAGAGGCCATCACTTGATTTGCAATGTCATTTTCTCCTAGTTCGTGTGCTACAGCTGCTAACCATCCCAAACTTGCACTATCCTTTAAGGTATTTGTTTTCCATTGTTGGAGCATATGGTCATAAGCACGATGGAATTTATTATTGCTATCTTCAGTTTTGCCTTCTGCCTTATCTATACGTCCTGCTTCAATCAATGCTATGTCATAATTAGGATTGAGTTCGCATGCTTTACGCACCTCCCTTTTGTACACATCTTTGTTGATAAACTTCATTGTATTGCCCAAGTTGAAATGTGCATACTCATTATTCGGATTTTGCTGAATAGCTTGTTCAAAGAATTCTGCAGCCTTTTCATTATTCCCTGAATTATGATAGAGTACACCTATCGAATTTAGGTTTTCTACATTTGGATATAATTCGTTTTGAAGTTCAAGTGTTTCTGCTGCCTTGAAATCATTTCCAATCTTCAGATAAGCCTGTTTGAGTGTAATCAGTGTTTCTTTCGAAGGTACACCGCCATTTTGTTCGGCTTCAAGGTTAGCTTGTCTTTCTGCTTTTAGGGCAGCCCTTTCTTCGGTTGTCAATTCTTTATTTGCAAATGGACTAAGTGGTTCCACATGGCATATTGTTCCCATGCAAGTAGCATGGATAATCAGCATCTTATCCGCATTGACTTCAATTATCAATTGGATTGGAGTATTGATAGAAAAACCATTGGGCATGGAAGATTCTATCTTCAAATTGAAAAGCATTTTTGTTGTATTACCAACACAAATAGGTAACTCGACAATTTTTTGCCCATCCCGGCTTGTTACCAAGTCATCAATCTCTATAGTGTTACAGGGTATCTCTGTTCCTGCAGGGAGAATGATTTTAGGTCGATCGTCCTTAGTGATGATTAAAATCGGTTCACTCGTGATAGGTTGTATCAGGCATTTATTCATACCATTGAACAATAAGCTGTGAATGGCTGCTCCTTGTGAAACGTGAGTTTGCAGGTCCATCGGAACCAATATCTCCGAATCCTCAAAATAGGAATGTAAGGCTTCTTGGATGTATGGACTTTTGCTGCTTCCTCCAATAAGCAAAACATAATCAATCTCTTCTTTGAGAGTTTTAGATTTCTTAATGGCACTTTCTATAGGAGAAAATATACTGTTGTATTCATCTTCTCCTTTTATGCGAGTCGTCTTACCAAATCCTTGTTTTAAGAACACAGCCATTGTTTCTGTAAGTTCCTTATTCGTCAGATAGAACTTGTTCTGTTTGAGCGTACCTTTATTGGTGATGATTTCAACTTCAGACTCTATTTCAGTCTTTGAATCGCTCAATTTCACATCAGGTATTACAAAATCAGAGGTAAGCGTTGCTAATGTTTTGTTCACTAATATTTTCAGTCGTTCTGCGACTTTATAAAGTGCAGATGCTATTTGTTTACGTTCATTCGTCCGAAACTGTTCTTTTTTCTTTCCATTAGCTTCCAAAAAGCGTGGCATGAGATAATGGTACGTTATGTACCTGTCTATGTCATCACCACCTAACTTCGTAAATTTTGAAATGGCAATGTTCTTAGAAAAAAATCCATTAGCACTCTGTCCTATTTCGAGTATAGATATATCGCATGTACCTCCTCCGAAATCAAAGACTAATACTTTCGAATTATAATCTGGGCTTATGAACATGGGGCGGTCTTCTGCTGCCCGTGATACAGCATAGCTGATAAAAGCCGCATTCGGCTCGTCTATAAGAGCTTGCTTTGACACTTTCATATCATTCGCCATTAGTGCGTCAAGTAAATCTTTACGCTGATTGGCTTCAAATGATGCAGGGATGCTTACTGCATACAAAATATCTGTACTGATATTATTTTCGGTACAGTATTTAATGATGAGGTATTTCAGATAGGCAAAGAATACCCGTGCAGCATCCACAGGATTCTTTATCCGAAAAGGGTCAACCTCACGCAGTTCACTATCGTAATACTTTGCTCCTAAATCCTCGCCTAACTCCATTTTGAATGAATACCAGATATTCTTTCCCTTTTTCAGTTGGTATTTCATTTGCGATGCACCTTCTCCAACCAAAATGCGTCCATTCAGCCACGCTATTACCGTAGGCACTATCTCTGACTTGTATAAAGTCCCGTCAGGAAGCATTTGCGGCAATCGGAAAGACTCCGTATGGATTTTATGGTCGTACTCATCATAGGAAGCGATAGATACCACCGTTGTTGATGTACCAAAATCAATTCCGATGTACGTTTTACCACGCATGAGTGCTGTATTCCTAACAGCAGGCAGCATTGATGATATTGTTATTTCATTCATTGCACTATGTTTTATTTCACGAGAAGTTTATTAAGTCTTGAATGTTCACTTCTAACAGTTCTGTTATACGTTTCAATGTTTGTAAATCTGGTTGTGTTGTATTTGTACACCATTTAGATACCGTTGTTTGGTTTACTCCAAGTTGTTCTGCCAACCATTTATTAGTACGTTTTTTCTTTGCCAAAACTATTTTAAGTTGATTCAAATCTTCCATTAATTTTCATTGTTATTTCTTTGATTGCAAAAATAATGATTTTAACAATAATAAAAGCCGAAATTCTAAGATACTTTTGTTTTACATAAAACAAAGTCATACCTTTGCATACAAAGAGTTATCCGAAACAAGCAAAGCGATGCAGACCGCAGCAACATGAACGGTTGCCAAATCATTACCACAAAACGTGGTAATTCTTCTAACTCTCTTGATTTCAAAGAGGTATATTCCTTATACAGATTTACAGAAATTTTTCTTCATCCGAAGTATCCGCCGATAGACATAAATGAAGGCTGGTATTAAAAAGGCATCTGCAAAAATCCATGCAGTAGGGTCACCAAAACACACGGCCAGATAGCCGAAAGCCGGAACAGCCAGCAGGCTGACCAGTATCCGGGCAATCATTTCCGAGACACCGGAAAGCATGGCAAGATTGGTATATCCCACCCCCTGGATAGTGTATCGCAGGATGCAGAGCAGTCCCAGAACCGGAAAAAAGGAAACGGAAATGTGCAGGAACAACTCCGTATTCTTTAAAATCTCCAACTCAGAGGCATCTACAAAGAGCAGGGCAAAAGTCCTGGCACCGAACATCAGTACACAGAAAGTGAACGCCCAATAAACAATCATCATCAGGGCGCTTGCCTTGACTCCCATCCAGATACGTTCCGGCTTGCCCGCACCGTAGTTTTGCCCGCTATAGGTGGCCATTGCCATGCCCAGACTCTCGAAAGGACACATGAAAAACATCTTGATACGCATGGCTGCCGTGAATGCAGCCACACAAGCCGTACCCAAAGCATTATTGGCGCTTTGCAGCATAATGCTGCCAATGGCAGTAATGGAAAATTGCAGTCCCATGGGTACGCCGATGTACATCAGTGTGCGTGCCAAAGCACCGTCGAATTTCCGCTCGGCAGGCGTTGTCTTCAGAATGTCGAAACGACGCATCATATAGATGTAGCACAATATGGCCGAGACGCCTTGTGAAAATACGGTAGCGATGGCAGCTCCTGCCACTCCCCAACCCAGTACCAGAATGCAGAACAAATCGAGCAGGATATTCAGTACCGTAGAGAGAAGTAGAAACCAAAACGGCGTCTTGCTGTCACCCAATGCACGGATAATACTGGACAGCAGATTATAGAAGAAAGTAAAGGGAACCCCGATAAACGTGACAAGCAGGTAATAATAGGCTCCCGTGAATATGTTCTCCGGCGTACTCATCATGTGCAGAATATCTGCACAGTAAATGCTGGTAACCACGGCAATGACAACAGACATCACCGCAGCCAGCTGCAGGCTGACAGCCACATAACGGCGCATCGTGACATAATCCCGCGCACCGAACTTTTGCGCCACGGGAATGCCGAAACCTCCGCAACAGCCATTGCAGAATCCCAGAATAAGAAAAACGACCGAAGTGCTTGCCCCGACTGAAGCCAAGGCGTTGATACCCAGAAAGCGCCCCACGATAGCTGCATCTACCAATGAATAGGTCTGTTGCAGCAGATTGCCGAGCAGTAAAGGCAAAGTAAAGTTGAAAATCAACGGAAGAGCCCGTCCTTCCGTCATTTCTCTGGATGTTGCCATAAATCTGATACCTCCGAAATTGGGTGCAAAAATACGAAAAGATAGCGTTTACAGACTTGACGAAGGTCAAATTTAATAGGGAAGCTTAAGAAGAAGGAAGGCGAAGGACAAATCATTCCATCATGGGGAAAATATTATTCCACCACTAGGAAAAAATCGTTCCACCATGGTGGAACGATTTTTCCTCCACGATGGAACGATTAAATCTATGCAGATTCGGAGCTTAGTATTTACACTCGCGAATTATCTCTATCAGCTGCCGGAAATCTTCGGGATGAACATCTCCGATATTGCCGATACGGAAAGTGTCAGCTTGCGAAATCTTTCCCGGATAGATGACAAATCCACGCTCTTTCAGTTGTGTGTAGAAAGCTTTGAAGTTGAAATCGGCATGAGGATAGAGGAAAGAAGTAATAACGGGCGATTGAATCTCGTCCGGCAGCAACGTTTGGAAACCGAGGGAACGCATGCCGTCCACCAGCACGCGGTGGTTCTCGCAATATCTGTTGTGACGGGCCTCCACACCGCCCTCCTCTGCCAGTTCGTCCATGGCTTGCTTGAAGGCGCGGACCACGTGTGTAGGAGAAGTAAAACGCCATTTGCCATGTCCTTTCTCCATGGCTTCCCATTGGTCGTAAATGTCGAGAGAGAGTGACTTGGAGACGCCCTTGCAGTGCAACAGCTCGGAACGGCGGGCGATGATGAAGCCAAACCCCGGAACACCCTGGATGCACTTGTTGGCACTGCTGATGAGGAAGTCTATGCCCAGTTCGTGTACATCGAGGGGAACACCGCCGAAGCTGCTCATGGCGTCTACAATCAGTTTCTTGCCGTGCATCTTGACGAGGTGGGCTATCTCCTTGAGGGGATTGAGCACGCCGGTAGTGGTTTCGCAATGCACCACGGCAACGTGAGTGATTTCGGCATTGTGCGAAAGATAGTCGTCAACGTAGCTGACGGAGACTTGCTCTGTTTCGTCAAAAGCAAGCATGTCGTACGAGATGCCGTGATACTCGGCGATGTTGCCCATGCGGTCGCCGTAGGCGCCGTTGCTCAGTATGAGAAGTTTGTCGCCAGGCTTGATGACGCTACCGATGACGGCTTCCACACAGTACGTGCCGCTACCTTGCAGGAGGATGGAAGTATAGTCGCCGGTATGCTGGGTGGCGAGGGAGACGAGGGACTTGCGGATTTCTTCCACAATGTGGAGGTTGTAGTCTTCGTCCCAAGTACACCAGTCGGTCAGCATGGCTTCCTTGACGGTTTGTGAGGTGGTAAGGGGGCCGGGGGTAAGGAGAATGTAGGGTTTCATATGCATTGAGTTTTTAAGTTTATACGTTTATAAGGGTTACAAAATCTCAAGTTTACGGTTTATCTCGGCGATGACTGCGGGGAGCTCGGCAATGGTGTCGACCACATAGTGGGCACCGGCGGCAAGCATGCGGCGGCGGACATCGGCCTTACGGGCTTCGAGCTCATCGGCAGGCAAGGAGGAGACTTCCTCTTGTGTCAGTCCCAGTTCGTTACTGCCGAGGACTACGCCGACGGTCCATGCTTTGGCATTGATACCCTCCTTGATGTCGGCGATGGTATCGCCATACTTCAACACACAATCTACAGAGGGGATGGCGAGGTCTGCCATATTCTTATATATCATGTAGGGAGCAGGACGGCCTGCAGGCAACCCGTCGGGAGTGACGCAATTATCTACCGTATAGCCTTTGGCAGTGGCGGCAGGCAGCACAACATCCATCATAGAGCGGGTATAGCCGGTGGTGGAGCCAATGCGGACGCCTTGCGCACGCAGTGCGGAAATCGTTTCCACCACACCGGGGATAAGGTCGGTATAATCTTCGAGCGAGGCAAACAACACCCGTTGGAATTCGGCGTAACGTGCCTGCACGTCTTCCTCACCGGCGGGACGGCCGAATTTCCGTTCAAATTCCGCACGGACACGCTCTATATTGAACAGCGCACGGATTTCTTCTACTTTGGTCAGCCCCATGTGCGCACGTGTTTCGACAGCAGTGACGGGAACACCGATGGCCCGAAAGCTCTCGACAAAGGCGGCGACGGGAGCAAAACAACCGTAATCGACGGCAGTTCCTGCCCAGTCCATAATGATACATTCAATTCTTTTCATACGATATATTATTATTATTCAGTCTCAAGAAGCAAGGAATTGCCCGGCCGGGACCAACGGCGCAAACGGAAAAGGGAAGAGCCCAACGGTCCCGAAGCATTCTCCTTGCGATAGCGCTGCACCAGGTAGACAGCCGAGCATAGGAAAGCCACGCTGCACACAATGCCGACATAGCCCGACATCAGGTTATAGAAATCCAGCCAGTTGATGTCCGGATTGAAGAATTCTTTGAATACCAATACCACCACCGTACCGGTATACCCGATAAAATCGAGTGTGACGATAAAGAACCCCACATTCCCCTTGATGCGGAAGCAGGCGATGAAACGCTCGAAGAACAACGTCTGGAAGCTGAGGTAAACAGTATAGAGCGACAAACTCTGGAGGAACAGCCACGTCATGGGTGGCAGTTGCAACCCATCGTAATTGAAGGCCACGAATCCCAAGGTCGCTGTGCCGCACGTCACAAGCACCAGCAGCAGGCACAGCACCTTTATATTACTCCTCACCGCGGACATCAGCCCGAAAAGCAACAAGATAATCAGTGTCACCACCGCATCTACCTTGGCAAATGCCCACGACGACAGCTCCGCCGCCTCCACATCCAGAATCTTCACCAGGAAGTCCTCCTTGATGTCCTGCAAGACGGTGATGAACAAGTTTGCCGCAAACAGCATCAGCAATACCGGCATGAAGCTCTTGAAGAGGTCCGCACGCGCCCTGCCGTCCAGCGTCACCCGTTCCGAGCGTAGTGCCCGGTCTGCCGCGGTAGGTTGCGGCATTCTCGTCATCAGCCAGCCCAGCAACGACAGCAGCGGGAAGGCAAAGGCACCGATAAAGGCAGGCATCCAGAACTCACTGATGTGGAGATGCTCCATCACAAACAGCCCGACGGACTTTGCCGTGCCCGAACTGATGGCAATGCTCAGCCCCATCAGGCTCGCCAGCAGGTCCGTCACCCGCCGCCCCTCGAGGAAACTGAAAATCACTCCCCACATGCATCCCAACGAAAGCCCGTTGAAGAACAGCGCAAAGACATTCAGCGGCCGGGGCAACGCTCCGAACAGCACCAGCGAAAGCTCGGCCACCGCCACCGAGAGGATGATGAACTTCAGACGGTTCTCCTTCTTCAGTTCCGAAATTACCTTGATGCCAATCAGCTTGGAAATAAAATAGCCGGAAATCTGCACGATGCTGGTTGCCGTCTTGTAATCCATCCCGAAGAAGTCGAGCCCGTCGAAGCCCGCAGCCGTAAACGGCTTGCGCAGCGCATAGACCAGTGAATAGGAGAGCAAAGCCGCTCCACCCGCCCAAAGGATGAACAAGGCATCAGCCAGTCTCTTGCTCTGTATTATCTGTTTTTTCTCACCGTTGAACATAGTGTGTCGTTTAAGTTCGTTCTTGATTTCGGCGGCAAAGATAGAGGCGGGTGCTGACAGCAAAAATGAATTTCCATTATTAATAAACTTCATGAGATGCTCCACTCGGCGCAGGAAGTGTACAATTACAGCGGCATCTACATCAGTTACAGCCTCTCTTCCTCCTCCAATGCCTTAAAGGTGGAGCCTTACCTGATAACCCCTGCCGACAGCAACGACCACGTCAAAGTGGTGCACATGAGCGCCTACAACACCACCCACTTCGGCACTGCTGTCTTCAACAACCACCAGAATGCCTATATCTTCTTCAACGAACGCGAGGCGCCCCAACTGGCCTTGTTCACCATCTACCTGCAACTGCCCATGTACGACTTTCCCCACCTGCTCAAAGGGCTCTACCTCTGTCTGGACTACAACCGCAACCCCATAGCCCGCCGCATCCTCTTCATCAAACACTCGGACAGCACCTCCATGGACGACTTCCTGGAACTGAAAGGCCAACTCATCCCCCAAGACCAGCTGACCGACGAGCAACGCCCCTACTACAACTACACCTGCCAGCCGGGCGACTTCATCAAAACCTGCTCCGTCCCCTCTCCCCTGCTGAACGCGAAAGACCTGGAACGGGAGAAACGGATGCTGGAAATCTAAGATAACCCGGACAGTCCGGGATTTTTCACTTTGCAACCAAGTTGCATCTCCTTTCCACTACCTTTGCTGCAGAAAATAGAAAATAGGAGGAAACAATATGAGTTGCAAATGCTGCTGCACACACGGACATACAGCGATACAAGAAAAAAGAAACAGTCTGCTGAAAGATTATTGGAGAATCATCCTCTCCGCCCTATTGCTCTTCGGAGGGCTCATCCTGAATGCTACTGACGCCACCTTCTTCAAGGGAGAGTATGTACCTTTTATATGGTACTTGCTTGCCTATCTCCCCGTAGGCCTCCCGGTGATGAGGGAAGCCTGGGAAAGCATCCTGCAAAAGGACGTGTTCAGCGAATTCACCCTTATGTCCATCGCCACCCTCGGCGCCTTCTATATAGGCGAATATCCCGAAGGCGTTGCCGTCATGCTCTTCTACTCCTTGGGAGAGCTCTTTCAGGACAAAGCCGTAGACAAAGCCAAGCGTAACATCAGCGCCCTGCTCGACGTACGTCCCGAAACGGCAACGGTCATCAGAAACGGCAGTACGCTTGTCGAAGCTCCCCAACATGTGCAGGTAGGCGAAACCATCGAAGTAAAAGCCGGAGAGCGCGTCCCCCTGGACGGAACGATGCTGGACGAAGTTGCCGCCTTCAACACCTCCGCACTGACGGGAGAAAGTGTTCCCCGCAACATCCGCCAGGGCGGGGAAGTGCTTGCCGGAATGATTGCGACCGACAAAGTCATACGCATCCAAGTCACCAAACCCTTCGAGAAAAGTGCTCTTTCCCGTATATTGGAACTGGTGCAGAATGCCTCCGAGCGCAAAGCGCCGGCAGAACTTTTCATCCGTAAGTTTGCCCGTATCTATACGCCCGCCGTCACCGGACTGGCGGCATTGATTGTACTGCTCCCCTTCCTCTATTCGCTGGCAGATGCACAATTCTCGTTCATCTTCAATGACTGGCTATACAGGGCATTGGTCTTTCTGGTTATCTCCTGCCCGTGCGCCCTCGTCGTAAGCATTCCGTTAGGCTACTTCGGAGGAATCGGCGCCGCCTCCCGCCTGGGTGTCCTCTTCAAAGGTGGCAACTACCTCGATGCCATCACCCAAGTCAACACGGTGGTATTCGACAAGACGGGTACGCTGACCAAAGGCACCTTCGATGTACAATCCTGCCAGGCACAACCGGGAGTTACGGAAGAGAAGTTGATACAGCTTGCCGCCTCGGCAGAGCGAAACAGTACGCACCCCATAGCCAAAGCCATCGTAAGCTATGCCAAACAAAGGGATATAGAGTTGATTGCCACAACGGACGTTACGGAGATTGCCGGCCACGGACTGCAAGCCACTATGGATGGAACGCGTGTCCTGGTGGGCAACACCCGCCTGCTGACTAAGTTCGGGATAGAATATCCCGATGAATTGTCATCAATTGTCGATACGATTGTGGCCTGCGCCATCGGAACAAAATATGCCGGTTATCTGTTGCTATCAGACACATTAAAGGAAGATGCCGTCAACGCCGTCAAAGAATTAAAAGCTTTAAATATCAATAATATTCAGATATTATCGGGAGACAAACAAGCCATTGTTACTAACTTTGCAGAAAAGCTAGGCATCACCCAGGCATACGGAGACCTGCTGCCGGACGGAAAGGTGAAGCACATCGAGGCACTCCGCAGCAACCCTGCCAACCGAATAGCCTTTGTGGGCGACGGCATCAATGATGCCCCGGTTCTTGCCCTTAGCCATGTGGGCATCGCCATGGGCGGACTTGGCAGCGATGCCGCCATCGAAACCGCCGATGTAGTGATACAGACAGACCAGCCTTCGAGAGTGGCCACCGCCATTCATGCGGGCAGGCAAACCCGCCGGATTGTCTGGCAGAACATCTCGCTGGCTTTCGGAGTGAAGCTGCTTGTCCTCATCCTCGGTGCCGGTGGAATCGCTACACTTTGGGAAGCTGTCTTTGCCGACGTAGGCGTCGCCCTCATTGCGATAGTGAACGCCATACGCATACAAAAACTTATTAAATAGAAAAAATGGAAGAAAAGAAATATTTGGACCTATTGGCCAAAAGGGACATACAGCCCACTGCCATCCGCATCCTGGTATTGCGCACCATGATGCAGGCAGGCCGTTCCGTCTCATTGCTCGACCTTGAAACCATGCTGGATACGGTGGACAAATCCACCATCTTCCGTACCCTTACCCTATTCCTCTCCCATCATCTGATACACAGTATAGATGACGGGACGGGTTCCTTCAAGTATGCCGTGTGCAGCGACAGTTGCTCTTGCGACGTAAGCGACCTGCACACCCATTTCCATTGCGAGAAATGCAACAAAACCTTCTGCTTCACCAACATTCCCACTCCGGTGGTGAAGCTGCCTCAAGGATTTACACTGAACAGCATCAACTATGTACTGAAAGGCATTTGTCCGGACTGTGCAGCAGAAGTCAACCGGGAGGCTTAGTTAAAAAATAAAAATCCATGCAGTCATTCATGTTCTTCTCTATCCTTAAGAAATAACATTGAGACAAACACATGGATACAAAAGCTCTTGTCACTTTATGCCAGAAGGGAAACGGGCAGGCCTTGAGCCTGCTCTACGAAAACTATTCAGAGAAAATGCTGAAAGTATGCCTACGCTATATTCCCGACCCAACGATAGCCCAAGATCTTCTTCACGACGGTTTTGTCATCATATTCACTTCCATTCATTCGCTGCGCAACCCGGAGAAACTGGAATACTGGATGAAAAAGATTATGAGAAACCTGGCACTGCAATACCTCAACCATGCCAATGCCAACCCCACCATCCCATTGACAGATATTCCGGAAGAGGAAGAGCCTGCTGAAAATCCTTTTTGTCCGGATTTCATTTCGTACGATAAGATGCTGGATATAGTGGAGAGCCTTCCGGAGGGCTACTGCAAGGTATTTAAACTGGCAGTACTGGAAGGATTGTCCCACAAAGAAATCGGAGATTTACTGGGTATAGCGCCACACTCCTCTTCCTCCCAATTGTTCCGGGCGAAAATTTTACTTAAAAAGATGCTGGCAGGATACCGTGTATTCATTGTTTTGACAGTATTGCTTCTCTTTCCAACGCTGTATGACTATCTGTACAGAGAGAAAAAGAGTATCAGGGAAAACCGTTTGTCCAAAGTTTCTTCCAGGCAAGCCGGGAGTACGCAACAAACAAAGAAAACCGATACTCCCCGAACCGACGAACAATGCTATACCAAAGAAAATCTGAACAAAAGGGAACGAATCATCCCTCCCGTTCCAGTTTCCACAGAATGGCCCCTTGCCATACCCACAATGAAAGATAGTATCCACAAATATCCCATACCTTCTCCATTCACCGGACAGACCATCACCAACCGACAGATGGCTTTCGTCTTCTCCCCTTCCCTGATGCCGCCAACCCGCAAGAAGAAATCCGGAAAATGGAAGTTGATGCTGGCAGGTTCACTCGGACCGCAACTGGCACAGAACTTATATAAGCTGATTGCCACTCCACATACCGACGGCATTTCAAGTGACTTCCCTCAACAAGTCAGCACGTGGGAAGAGTATTATTCTTATCTGCACACCCGCTATCAGCAGGGTACTCTGGGAAAAGATTCCATCGGACTCATGCAGATTGCCCAGAATAACAGCGGCAGGATTGTTGAGAACCAGCAACATCATGCCCCCATCGTCGTGGGACTCTCTCTCAGCAAGAAATTGAATGAGCGTTGGAGTCTGGAAACCGGATTGCAATATACGCTTCTCAGGTCGGAGTTCACTACCGGCGAAGCATTCCGCATTCAAGACAACCAGAAGCTACATTATATCGGCATCCCTCTCCGGCTTTCCTACCGTTTCTGGCATTACAAACGTTTCTCCAGTTATGCCACGGCAGGCATGCAGGTGGATATCCCCATAAAAGGGACACTCCAAAGCTTCCATGTCACAGACAGTATTCCACACAAGCTCGACAGCCAGCCGGTAAGTGCTCCCTGGCAGTGGTCGGTCAACACAAGTATAGGCATACAATATCGCCTCACACCCCAGGCAGGCATCTATCTGGAGCCGACTGTAAACTATTATATCCCCGACGGCAGCCAACTGCGCACCATCCGAAAGGAACACCCGTTCACATTCACCCTCCCGGTAGGCCTCCGCATTTCCTGGTAAAAAAACGATGCGCCACGCAGTCTTTTACCCGACTGATTATCTATTTATATGGATAATCAAACTCAAGAAGGAACAAAGAACATGCAGAAACGACATACCGACCGGGAAAGCTACTTTGATGAACAGTCACAGACCAGCAAGAACTATTATATCCCCTACATAAAGGAAGTCATCGGACACATCCCCGATAAAGTGCTGGAAGTGGGCTGTGGAGAGGGAGGCAATCTGCTTCCCTTTGCCAAAGCCGGTTGCCGGGTGATGGGCGTAGACATTGATGCCATGCGAATAGAGCAAGCCAGGGCCTTCTTCGCCCAAAGGCATCAGCAGGGACAGTTCATTGCCACCGACATTTTCCAGCTTGAGGACAAGGCTACGAATTTTCCCCTGATTCTTCTACACGATGTGATAGAGCATATCAGAGACAAAGAACGGTTCCTCTCCGGCCTACAAAAACATTTGTCTGCCGACGGAGCTGTATTTGTAGGGTTTCCCGCCTGGCAAATGCCATTCGGAGGCCACCAGCAGATAGCACACAGCCACATTGTTTCACATTTCCCTTTTCTCCACCTCCTTCCCCGCACTTTATACAGATGGATATTAAGACTATGCGGTGAGCAGGAACGCGTAATCACGGAGCTACTGGATATAAAGAGCACCGGATGCACCATCGAACTGTTCAATCGCATCGCCCGGCAAGCCAACTATCAAATCATTGACCGGAGACTGTACCTTATAAACCCACATTATAAAATCAAATTCGGCTTGTCCCCACGAAGGCTCAACGGAGTTATTGCTGCTATCCCGTACATAAGAAACTTCTTTTGTACAAGTTGCTTTTACATATTAAAGAAAGGGACTAAAACTGTTAATCACTACTGATTTCCCAGCTTTAGAATTGATTCCGAACCATCAATTTAAGATTATATATTCAGAAGAAACCATTAAATTTCTGAATAGCCCTGATGAAAGAGGGTGTGTAGAAACCCTCATAAACTAAAAAATCACCCTCGCTGCAGATGGTTGTAGCGAAGGTGATTTCAATAAAAGGGGAACTTGCACTTCCTCCCTTTTAATGTTTTTACATCGTTACTTGGTTCATTACAGCCTCGTCAGGTGTCGTTCCTATTTCATCGGCAAATAATATGTGGGTGATAGACCCTCTCGGGGTCGGAGTTTCGATTTTAATTCTTTGACCTTGGTACATCTCCGGAATATCAACCAGCTTACATCTATGGGCTTCGTTATTGCCAAAACTGACATAATAGTCTTTCCCTATTACCAGCTTTACAGGTTTACGTTGAGAGAAATGAGTCGGACAAACAGAGCTATCCACTTTTATATCTATCACAAAACCAAGAGCGGATGTTACCTTAGATAGTATATCAATGCTCACATTATAAGCCCCTTTCTCTATCTTGGCTATATTAACACGATTAACACCACAAAGATTAGCCAATTCCTCTTGGGTCATATTTCTCTTCTTGCGAAGAATGGCTAACCGACTACCAATCCGTTCACGTTCTTTCAAAATCTTCTCTGTACATTTTCCTTCGTGAATTTTCATAAATCTGTTGCAGAATTTAAAGTGTTGCCCCCACTTCTAATAGTTATTGGTTTTTGAACAGACAAAAGTAGATATTAATTTTAAATTGTAGCACATTTACTACAACTATTTTCTAAATGAATATAAAAGGTAGGGGGAGTAGAAGAAAAGAAAAAGCCCCTGAATTACTGGAATTCAAGGACTTACAAACTTCTTTTTACTATATCCGTGGAGCTGGAGGGTGTCTCTCGAACCTTTTTATAAAATTTCACAGAATATCAAATATCATGTAATCAGTTATTTATCTCTTTCTTTCATTAATCTAAATATCTCTTAATATTATTGTATATCTCATTTTTGGGGTGTATTTTTGGGTGTCATTTTCAAACACACCCAATTATGAATATTAAAAGAAATATCATTTTTGCACCAGAAAGCCGCAAAAAAGACGGTATTCCAGTTACAAAGAATGTGCCAATCCGTATGCGTGTTATCTTTGCCAGTCAGCGTATCGAATTTACAACGGGATATAGAATTGATGTAGAAAAATGGGACACAGACAAGCAACGGGTTAGAAACGGTTGTACCAACAAACTAAAGCAAAGTGCATCCGAAATCAACGCAGAACTATTGCGGCAATACACCGAAATACAGAATGTGTTCAAAGAATTCGAGGTGCAAGATGTAACACCCACCCCTGCACAAATTAAGGAAGCGTTCAACCTAAAGACAAAAGGGGAAAAAAAGGAAAGCCATGAAGAAAAGCAGAAGGTTGAATTGGATTTCATGAAAGTTTTCAATGAATTTGTAGCAGAATGTAGCAAACAAAATGACTGGTCTTCCTCAACCCTCAAAAAGTTTGCAACAGTCAAAAAACACATTTACACATTTGACCCTAATACTACGTTTGACAGTTGGACGGAAAAACATTTCAATGACTATATAGAATTTTTACGTGCAGAAAAAAACATGCGCAACACTTCCATTGCCAAACAAATCAAGTTCGTAAAATGGTTCTTACGTTGGAGTAATCGAAAAGGGTATCACCAAAACATGGCTTATGATAAATTCACGCCTAAAATGAAGAGTGCACCCAAAAAAGTGATATTCCTCACCCAAAATGAAATAAATAAACTAAGAACCTGCCCAATACCACCAACAAAGAAATACCTTGAAAGAGTAAGGGATGTATTGCTATTTTGCTGTTTCACTGGATTACGTCACTCCGATGTGTATAATTTGAAACGTAGTGACGTTAAAAACGGTCACATCGAGGTTATTACCATAAAGACAACAGACAGTCTTATTATTGAATTAAATGACCACAGCAAGGCAATACTCGAAAAGTACAAAGATGTGCCGTTCCCTAATGACAAGGCATTGCCAGTTGTAAGCAATCAAAGGATGAACGAATTTTTAAAAGAACTGGGACAACTGGCAGAAATAGATGAACCAATACGAGAAACATATTATAGAGGAAATGAACGAATAGACGAAGTTACACCTAAATACGCATTGTTAAGTACCCACACCGGAAGACGAACATTTATTTGTAATGCTTTGGCACTTGGGATTCCAGTACAAGTAGTAATGAAATGGACGGGACACAGCGATTACAAAGCGATGAAGCCCTATATTGATATAGCAGATGAGATTAAAATCAATGCCATGACTAAATTTAATCTGATATAACTATGGAAGAAAGAATAACATCAATGATACCCCGCTACGGGAAACTCAACAAGATATACACCGAAATAATGTCCGGAGGCAGTTTCTCTTTTGAGAAGCAACAATTCATTTCCGATTTTTACAGAGAGTACGGGGACACGCAGACCTTTGAGGCGGCACTTATCAGCCTCATGCTTGAAATGGACGCCGCGCACTTCTCCATATTGCTGAACAGCCTGAAACGTGAGATTGAAAGCAACATCTCGACTTACAACACCTGCAGGGAGTTTTTTGACCGTCTCAATACCGAATATGTCTGCCGACAGCATGAAAGCCGTTTTGACTGGGGTATTGACAGACAGATGAAAGTCACAAACGGATATTACCGGGAACTCATGGAAGCCAACGGCTCTTTAGAAGCGGTAAGTTTCAGGAAACACGACCGTCAGGAAGAAGAACTGTTGGAAAGAAGGTACGAACGGTGCAAGCGGGAATACGACAAGGAAAAAGGCAAGTTGGACGCACTCTACGAACAGAAGGGGCAAGCAAGGCGGGAAGCTCTGCTATGCCTGAAAAACCGTTGCGGGGACATTTGCAGGCTGGGCGGCTCACTATTGGCTATCCTTGAAAAATACCTGACCAACCCAAAGCAAAAGGAAGGGGAAGAAAAGGAAATTCCCTCATCCAGTACCACCCCGGCAAGTCCGCCCGCCTATTTCCCCATGCGGCTGCTGTCAGCCATTTACGAGAAATGCAACGGCGAACAGTTCGAAGCCGTTTCCGAACTGGACTTCTACGCCAACATGAACCTGCAACCATACGAAGGCAGACTGAAAATAAGACCGAGGGAGAAGGCGCGTGTATGCTATCTCATTTTCCTTATGGGTGAAATGCTGCCCAAGCCAGACAAAGAGAAATGGAAAGAGGACATCATGAACCTGCTGGGAATAGACGATACATACTACAAGTCAAAATACAAAGAGCCCGTTTCCGATTTTCCCAGTGACAGCAATCAGGAATTCGCCAAGGAAATGCGGTCAATATTCCGATAGTCGGCGATATGCAACGACATTCCACGACACAACCACTTTTACCACTCAAAATAATTTCTACCACTTTTTATTACTTGCTGATATTTAATAAGATAGCGTGATATTCCAATCACGCTATCCACATCCTTACCACCCATACCCGGGACTAACTTTGCACTGTTCGAACGAGGTAAAAAGCCCATGCGCAGGGCTTGCAGTACAAACGTTAATTTCATTCTGATATGGAAATTAGAGACCTTTTATCAAAGCCCGTATGGCAGATGACGGGCGAAGAGTTCATATTCCTGAACCGGCACGCCTTGCAGGGAAGCGAAACGAAGCCAGCCCAGCCCGCAGCCGACAAGGGAAAAAAGTATGTGTACGGGATAGGCGGCATAGCCCGGCTGTTCGGATGCAGCATACCCACAGCAAACCGCATCAAGAAAAGCGGAAGGATAAACAGAGCCATTACGCAGATAGGGCGTAAAATCATCGTCGATGCGGACATGGCGCTGGAACTGGCAGGACGCAAAAGCGGGGGACGCGGATAGGGAGGTGCGGCATGGAAAACAAGGAAAGGAACATCACACCCGAAGAGGCGGTAATCCTATGGCACGTCTCGCGGCTTGACCTTTCGGAAGACTACGAGCAGGCACCCGAAATCCTGAAAGTGCGGGGCTCCGTCATCGGCACGCTGGGAAACTTCAGCGCGTCAATCGGAAAAGCCAAGAGCAAGAAGACGTTCAACGTCTCCGCAATCGTGGCGGCTGCGCTGAAAAACGGGACGGTACTGAACTATACGGCGGAACTGCCCGAGAACAAGCGGAAAATACTCTATGTGGACACCGAGCAGAGTACCTACCACTGCGCAAAAGTGGCAAAGCGGATATTGCGCATGGCGGGACTGCCCACAGACAGAAACCATGAAGACCTTGAATTCCTCGTCCTAAGGAAATACACGCCCGAAGAGCGCATAGCAATCGTGAGGGAGGCAATCTACCGAACCGAAAATGTCGGGCTGGTAATCATTGACGGAATACGTGACATGGTGTACGACATCAACAGTTCCGGCGAGTCCACAAGAGTTATCTCCCTGCTGATGACATGGACGGGTGAAAGGAATATCCACATCCATACTATCCTGCACCAGAACAAGGGGGACGAGAACGCAAGGGGACACATCGGAACCGAACTCAGCAACAAGGCGGAAACGGTGCTGCAAGTGGAGAAGGACAGCAAGAATCCCGATATAAGTACGGTCAAAACCGCACATATCAGGGCGGTGGATTTCGAACCGTTCGCATTCCGTATCAATGAGGAGGCACTGCCCGAACTACTGGACGGCTATCAGTTCAATGACAAAGACACTGAAAAAGGAAACAAGGGAAAGTTCGACCCGTATAGGGACATCACCGAACGGCAGCACCGCATCGCGCTGGAAGCGGCGTACACCCTGAAAGACGAATACGGCTACAAGGAACTCGAAGGGGCTTTGCGGGAAGCCTACGCCTCTGTGGGTGTCAGACTCAGCGACCACAGACTGCGTGACCTCATCACCGTATTGAAAAACAAGCGTATGATAGTGCAGGAGAATGGCAGGAAATACACCTTCAAGCCGGACTTCCACTATTAGCAGCGCAGACCGGAAACCGCTTCGCTTCAACCGCAGTATATATATACAGCAAAGTGAAGTGAAGCGTTTCGGAATGCGGTAAAACCGCTTCACTTCAACCGGGGTATATATATATGGTGAAGTGAAGCGGATATATACAGACCGTACCGCAGACATGTACGGGCGAAAAGAAAAAACAATATCCACTTAAACAGAAACCCACATGAATACGAATGAAGCGAAGCGGATACGCATAGAGGAATATCTGCACAGTTTGGGCTACAACCCGGTAAGACGGCAGGGAAACAGCCTATGGTACAAGTCACCGTTCAGGGACGAACAAGAACCGTCCTTCAAGGTGAACACCGAACGCAACCTATGGTATGATTTTGGCGCGGGTAAGGGTGGCAATATCATCGCACTGGCGCGGGAGCTCTACGCGTCCGACAGCCTACCCTACCTCTTGGAACGGATAGCGGAGCAGACACCCAGCGTGCGCCCGGTCTCCTTCTCTTTTGGCGGGCAACCACTCTCTAAACCGAGTTTCCGGCAGTTGGAGGTGGTGCCGCTTTCTTCCCCCGCCCTATTGTCCTATCTGCGGCAGAGGGGAATAAATACGGAACTAGCAAAAAGAGAATGCAGGGAGGTGCGCTATCTGACCGACGGCAAACCCTACTTTGCCGTCGGCTTCCCCAACCGTTCGGGAGGCTACGAGATACGTAACAAGCTCTTCAAAGGCTGCATAGCACCGAAGGACATCACCCACATACAGCAGGAACAGCCGAAGGAATCCTGCTACCTCTTCGAGGGCTTCATGGACTACCTTTCCTTCCTCACCTTGCGGCTGGAAAGGTGTCCTGACCGTCCCGAACTTGACGGTCAGGACTACATCGTGCTGAACTCGACTTCCAACCTTTCCAAAGCAATCCGACCTTTGGGCGATTATGGGTGCATCCATTGCTTCCTTGACAACGACAAGACGGGAATGGAAGCCGTTCAAGAACTGCGGGAGGAATACGGGCTGCGCATCCGGGACGCATCGCACATATACGGAGGCTACAACGACCTAAACGACTTCCTGCGGGGTAAGCAAAACGGACAATCCGAACATCAGCAGCAGAAACCGGAGCCGGAGAAAGGACAACGGCAGGCAGAGCAACCGAAAAAGAAAAACAAAGGTATCAGGATGTAACCGTACAGCCACCGGAAGGCTTTGAAAAAGCCATAGCTCATTAGGGCTTTTTCTTCACGCAATGCACGCATTGCTAAAAAAGCCCCAATGAGCAAAAGGGACGCCGCCCCTTTTGAAACCCCGAAGCCATGCGGCATGGAAACAAGGCAGGGGGAAGTATTAACCGAAAAAATGTGTTACAGTTATGGGATATGCAGTTTTGCATTTGGAAAAGGCAAAGGGTGCGGACGGCGCAATGTCCACACACATAGAGCGCACCGTCCACCCGAAGAACGCGGACAGAATGCGCACGCACCTGAACCGGGAACTGGTGCAGTTCCCCGAAGGAGTGAAGAATCGTACGCAGGCGATAGCACACCGGATAGAGACGGCAGGCATCAGACGCAAGGTGGGCACCAACCAAGTAAGGGCAATCCGGGTACTGCTCACCGGAAGCAACAAGGACATGAAGCAAATGGAAGCGGACGGGAGGCTGGACGGCTGGTGCAACGACAACCTGAAATGGCTCCGGGAAACATACGGGGAGCGGAACCTCGTATCGGCAGTCCTGCATATGGACGAGAAGACACCGCACATACACGCCACTATCGTACCGATAGTGACGGGAGAACGCAGGAAAGCCAAACAAGATGAGCAGAACGGGAAGAAAAAGTACAGAAAGAAGAGCCCGCAGGATGTACGGCTGTGCGCTGATGACGTCATGGCAAGGCACAAACTGAAACACTATCAGGACACCTATGCCCAAGCCATGAACAAGTACGGCTTGCAGAGAGGCGTGGACGGTTCGTTGGCAAAACATATACCGACCTCGCAATATTACAAGGAACTGGTGGAACGACAGGACAGCCTGCAGGAGAACATAGAAACCCTGCTGGGGCTGGAAGAGGAAGCACAGAAGAAACTGAAAAAGGTCAAGGGGGAAATCAACACGCAAAAAATGAAGAACGCAGCGGTAAACGCCACCACAGCCATAGCGGACGGGGTGAGTTCTCTTTTGGGCGGCAGCAAGGTCAAAAGGCTGGAGGCGGAGAACGAAAATTTGAAGCGGGACACAGCCAATCTGCAAAGACAAGTACAAGCCGAACAGAGGGAACAGAAGAACATGGAGCACCGCCACAACAGTGAGATAATCAGGATAGATCAGAGCTACCAGCAAAAAATCAAGGAATACGACAATAGGCTGAAACAGATAGACACCTATTTCCCTATCGTAACGGAACTGCTGCCCATAGCTGAACAATGCAGGGAAGTGGGGTTCACCGAGGAACTGACAAGGCAAATCGTCAGCCTGCAGCCCGTAGGGTTCAAGGGCAGGCTCTATTCAAAGGAGCACAAGGAAAAGTTCAGGACGGAGCACTCAACGGCAAGCGTAGAGAGAAATCCACAGGAGAAAGGAAAGTTCCAGCTGTGCATTGACGGAATGCCAATACTTGAATGGTTCAGAATGAAGTTTCAGGAACTCAAAGAAAAACTGAGTGTAAGCAACACCTCAAAAGAAGAGAATAAGCCGAAAAGAGGATTGAGATTGTAAAACGTAATATGTAATAAAATAAAAAAATAAGAAGCTTTGGTTTCATTTATTCGGCTGTTTTTCATATTTTTGCATTGGATTGAGTATGCTCTTTCCAAGACATATTAGAATTTTTAGAAGCGTTATGCTTATCTTGTAGATGAAAACGTAGGAAATTTTCAAAGAGTACAAGGATAGCATAGTGGTTCTCACGCTATAGGCGTGGGCTGCTATATCCATATCTGTACTCAAGGTATTTTCCTACGACCTTCATCTAAGACGTGGCATGCAGACCCACGCTTCTTTTTATATAACTCTGCTTAGTGGGGTCTCAGGCGGCTATATATGAAACCAACAACATGATTTCACAAGATGAATTTTCTTTATTTGACCCTCAAAAAACGAGAGCTTCAGTCTTACCTGATAAGCCCGGTAACTATATCATAGTATTACGTAGTACGTCCTCATTGCCCATAAAAGTGCAAATTTCCACTACTCCCATACTAACCTCTTTTCAGCACAAAAAAGAAAAATACAATGTCGTGTATGTAGGCAAAAGCAGTAAAAGTCTGCGTATTCGTGACTATAAACAACATTTCACTGGCACTGCCGGAAATTCCACAATCCGTAAATCATTAGGATGTTTATTGGGATTCAAACTAATTCCAAGAGACATTAACTCTCCCCAAAACGGAAAAACTACATTTGATGAATTTGACGAGCGTACACTGACCGAATGGATGAAAGACAACCTGCTACTTTTTTATTATGCAAATAATGATTATGCAAATGTTGAAAAAGAATTGATTCGCACATATAATCCCCCTCTTAACTTGCAAGGAAATTTCAATAAAACTAATCTTGATTTCCGCAAGGAGCTTTCTGCGCTTCGTTCATGCACTTCAGCGAAACAGGCCCCAATACCAAATAACCAATTAAAACTAAATGCTTATCCACAACAAATGCAATGCAGCAATTGTGGTATAAATCTAACAATTGATGAAGGGTTAAAAAATGAGGAGTACATTAAATGCCTTTCTTGTGGTTGTATTATTCAAAATCCCATCTACATACAAAATAAAAAAAATAAAGAACGCCGACAATGGATAGCGGTATTGATTTTTCTTGTTGTGGTTATAATTTTCAATATTTCAAGTAGAGAATACAGCACTTCTTCAAAGGGTAACAATAGAATCGAAAACTACGGGAGCAACAAAGGACCATCTCAAACAAAAGCTATGGCAGGAGTAAGGGTCTATCTTAAACGGCATTATCTTAAAGACCCTGACAGTTATGAAGGAATAAGTTGGGAAGCCTTTGGTATATATAATAAAGACAATAATACTTATTTTGCTCTTCATAAATATAGGGCTAAAAACAGTTATGGCGGTTACGTGGTGGAAGAGAAACTTTTTGTATTGGATTCTGACGGGAATGTTATAAAAGTTATAGATGACATGAATGAAGTCATTAATGGTTATTGATATAAACAATGAACAAACAATGAAATTATGAAGAAGCAAAATGCTGAAAGACTTTCTGAATATGAGAAAGCCCAAATAGAGTTTGCAAAAGGTAAAGCGGAGTTTCTACAAGGATGTGGCGGTTGCCTGATGATCCCAATCATCATTATCATTCTACTTTGTATAGTAATTTTAATAGGTCTAATCGTTTCTCCTTTTATGGATTAATCAAAAAATTTAATTCTAACTTAAATAATATAGCATTATGAAAAAAATTATTACTTCTATTTTCATTTTGATGTTTTATCTTGGTTGTTCACCATCACAGAAGGATGTACTATTTGCAAACGCTTCCGATGAACAAATCATAGAATGGGGTAAACAATACGTAATCCATTCCATTGAGGATAGTTTGAAAGAAGGAGAAAGTTACAAAATAATGGAATGGATTTTGGCAGAAAAAAAGACAAGTATTCCTGTTGAGGTATGGCAAATGGATAATACATATAAAAAAGATTCAATACCAGGATGCGTCAAGCTATTAGATACACGAGGTATTTTTGATGAACTCGAATTTATAGGAAATGGTGATAGCGCATTTGTAGCCTTCGCTGTTGCATATACAATAGATGAAAAGAATGGAACTAGTTCATTCTTAGAAAAAACTTTTACCCTCGATAAAAACGGTAAAGTATTAGATTGCAACGATTACCTCAGCCCTTCTCAAAAGAGGAAACAAACAGAAGAAAGATTCCACAAAGCTTTGGAACAACTGGGACCTCTTCTCATTCAGTCGGTAAAGAAAGGTGCAGCTATGGCAGGCAAAGATACAAGTGGCATAACAAATGTGACAATTAATGGAAAGACATATTCCGAATAACTTATAATATGACGTATTATGAAGAAAAATGAACGTATTTCAAGTATCAACAGTGTGTTGCGAGATTATTTTGCGAAACATCCTCAAAGCGGCGGAATGATCCTTGCAAAAGAGTTTATGCCTCTTTTTATAAAGAATGGCATTTTCAATAAAGATAATAGGGAGGGGTTACCCATTCGAAAAGTTCTGCGAGATTTGGATACTGAAAATTCATTGGACAAAATTCCCTATGTTCATACTGAAAGGAAACCTAAAACAATCAATTGGTATTTTCGTCCTTTGCTTTTATCGCTTGTGATATTTATGGGTATGCTTTCGAGTTGTTCTTTTAAGTCAAATACCGATTTCCCTGAAGTGACCCATGTAGCTTTCCAAAAAGAAAAACATGGGAAATGGGGCATGGTTGGAGTTAATGGAAACATCTTGTTTGAAAACAAATTTGATAAAAGACCGTCTTATGCAGTAAATGGAGTGTTTAGAATTCAGGATTATGATACAAATCAATATCTTTACTATTCCGCAACTCCAACTCCTAAATTGATAGGAACTCCAAAAGGTTATAAGCAAGGAGGCATATGTAGCGAAGGAATAATTCCTGTTGTTTCTGCGGATGAACGTATTCACTATCTAACAGAAACGGGAGAAACTGCTTTTTATTTGCTTCCGTATCAGGGGAAAGAATTCTTATGTGTATCTCCGTTCTTTACGGAGCAACGTGCTTGGTTTCGGTTAGAAAATCGTAAATGCGGATATATAGATCCACAAGGCAATGTTGTGATAGAACCTATTTATGATAACGCTTTCCCTTTCCATGAAGGAAAAGCTATTGTATATAACAAAGAAGCTGACAAATGGTTAGTTATCGACCCCAATGGAAAAGAATTATTTGAAGCCAGTTCCAATGGGTACCAACAATATTCATACACCTTTTTTGAAAACGGATATTGTTTAATAGAAAACTTCTTACTCAATGAAAAAGGCGAAAAAGCACAGAGATTCCCCTCTAACATTTACAGTATTTCACCTTTCATTGACAATGTTGCCTTATTTCAAGACAGTAAAACTGGATTATGGGGACAACTTAACATAGAAGGAGAAAGTATCGGAGAGCCTAAATATTCGCGAGCTTTAGGTATTATAGACGATTGGATATATGTTGCTGATACAATTGCCAATTTAAGAGATGAATGGGACAATCAATATATGAATGTATATGCAATAAACTCTAAAGGTGAAATTAAAAATAAAATAGAAAACGTTTCATGTTTTTACCCATTATCCCAATATGCCATAATGGCAGAAAATGAGAAATATTACTTTGCTGACAAAAAAGGGAATCCGATAGACAACAACTCTTATTACAAAATTTCAGTTCCCCCATTTACAGATGCTCCCAGTTATTCACCCTTTTGGTCTTCTTTAATAGCACCTCATTCCATGTCTGATTATGATGCTTGGGGAGTTGTAACCAATTATATAGATAAAAAGAAAACATTGGCGTCAATATTTGATAAATTAACATCCGATGGCATTGATAGTTTAAAAATGGGTCAAACTATTTCAAGAATCATGGATTTATACAATATAAAACAAATGCCAGCAAATGGGATGGTTGACTTGCATAACAGAGATTGGGGCATAAATCAGGTTTTTGCAACATATTCCGTTGGCATTCTTTATAAATGTAAATGTGCAATTGTGATTAAAGTAGAGATTAATGCGAGTGCTTCACCGATAGGTGATAATCCTCAAAGATTATTTGATGCTATACCACAATATCTTACAGAAACTTTGGGATTAAAAAGGGAAGATGAAAACCTTTATCGTTCTGAAGATGCTTGTTATGATATTGTTTATTATGAAGGAGAGAATTCGTTCTTTCTAATGTCTAAAGCGATAACAGAGAAATAGTTAAGAAACATTCATGTATAATCGAACACTTAAAAATATTCCCGTACAGAACATCAAATTCTGTACGGGGATACTTTTATACATAAAAAATAATTATCTAAGTATTGTGGACCTGGGGAGAATCGAACTCCCGTCCAAACGAGGAAACCATATGCTTTCTACATGCTTATCTTTGCCTAAAATTTTCGAACATAAGCAAGACCAAAGCCACCAACTTATGCCTTATCCTCTAAAGTTTCGTAAGAGTTACGAGGAAAAACTCAAACTATTCCCGATTTTACTGTGCCACTTTATCAAACGCTTCGGAACAAGAGCTTTTGAGTGACATCTCGTTTCTACCACTTTGGCGGAAATAAAGCTAATCTACTATACTTCGATTAAGCAGCGAGAGCATAATTTTCGTTGCCAGATAAATTTTTGAAAACTGGGATTATAGTGCCAATCAACCACGCACTGCATGCTTACATACCATTCCAACTCGCTGTCAATTCCAGTCAAGCCCAAAATGATTTTGCAAAGATAACGTTTCTTTATTACTTAAACAAATCCATAGATTAGTATCTTTGTATATTAGAAAATATCATACTGTTAATTTATTTAAGAAATAGACTATCATTCAATATAAAGAATGATAAATAAACATCTGCCACATTAAACCGGGTGTAAATTAGGGTGTATTATTCATAACTACCTAATAATCAACATCTATTGTGGAGCTGGAGGGAATCGAACCCTCGTCCAAACGAGGAAATCATAAGCTTTCTACATGCTTATCTTTGCCTAAATTTTCGTGCAGCGGCAGAACCAAAGCCATCAACCGTTGCCTTATCCTCTAAATTTTCACCCGCGCCACGAGGCTGACACGAACTATCCCCGATTTGACTGCACCACTTTATCGGAATGCTTCGGAGCAACAGCTTCCGAGTGATGTCACGTCCCAGCACCTGGTGCCGGGATTAAGCTTCAATCTACTATACTTCGATTAAGCAGCGAGAGCGTAACGAGTTTCGCCAGATAAAATTTTGAGGACTGAGATTAAAGTGCAAATCAACGACGCACTGCATGCTTACTTACCATTTCTGCCCGCTGTCAAATCCAGTCAACCCCATGACTTTGTAACGGTCTGAAATTTAAAAGATTGCGTAACTCATTGCTAAGTAGGGAGGGTGAAAAAGGGATAAATGCTACTTTATTTTTCATCCTCTACCGCTTTCTTTGGCCCAAAGATACATATTCTTTTATTAGCAATCACCATATATTTACAAATATTAGCTAATACTGACTTTTCGTGATAAAAACAATAATCTTCCATACATAGAATATGTGCACCCCATTGTCATCAATGTTCAAACAGCTACCAAAGCCAGTATCCGTTGACGGAATTACCCCCTGCAAGAGGGAATATCTATCTTCTGTAATGGATATTTGTACAAAAGAGATGGGAAGTTAACGGAAAAAGTCTCTGAAGTTAACTGAAAAACCGGAAAGAATTAAGGAAGCAATCTATCCCAAACTTTGGTTTTTCCATACCCAGCCTTGGGATGTCTAAACCAAGGTTTGGTTTAGACATCCCAAGGTTGAAAAGAAAGTTCTTCCGTACAAGCAACAATTCCGCCAACAGATTCCTATTATATAAATACACCCTCGTTTAACAGATGTAGCCGTAATACTTGTATACACCGCGATTGCATCTACTTTTCAGGTTATTATAGTGTTCTCTCTTTCTTTTTAAAAGTGAATGATATGTTTCGTCTAATAATGATTTGAATTCCCCGGTAGCGTCTTGGAGGATATTTTTAGTAAGAGGAAGACCCTTCGGACAATAAAAGCCGATACTTCGGACTATTTTATCCCTTTATTTCACACATTAGCCGTATTTTTGTCAACAAAAGAAACAATAATAACCAAGAGATTTTTAGAACATATCATGAAGAACCTTATTGCCCTAACCCTGCTGCTTGGAGGAAGCACACTGCTCTGCGCACAAAAGCCTGCCAAAACACCGGCAACCTACAAGCCGGTGAAAAGTGAAATGTACCGCAAAGGTTGGATAGACTTCAACAAAAACGGAGTGAAAGACGTGTACGAAGACCCCTCCGCCCCGCTCGAAGCACGCATCGAAAACCTGCTGCAACAGATGACGCTGGACGAAAAGACCTGCCAAATGGTCACCCTCTACGGCTACAAACGCGTACTGAAAGACGACCTCCCCACCCCCGAATGGAAAGAGCTGCTCTGGAAAGACGGTATCGGCGCCATCGACGAACACCTGAACGGCTTCCAGCAATGGGGGCTGCCTCCCTCGGACAATGCCTACGTCTGGCCCGCCTCGCGCCACGCCTGGGCACTGAACGAGGTGCAACGGTTCTTTGTGGAAGATACCCGTCTCGGCATCCCCGTAGACTTTACCAACGAAGGCATACGCGGCGTGGAAAGCTACCGCGCCACCAACTTCCCCACCCAACTGGGACTGGGACATACCTGGAACCGTGAACTGATTCGCCAAGTAGGACTCATCACCGGACGCGAAGCCCGCATGCTGGGCTACACCAACGTCTACGCCCCCATCCTCGACGTAGGACGCGACCAGCGCTGGGGACGCTACGAAGAAGTTTACGGCGAATCCCCCTACCTCGTAGCCGAACTGGGCATCGAAATGGTGCGCGGCTTGCAGCACAACCACCAAGTGGCCGCCACCGGCAAGCACTTTGCCGCTTACAGTAACAACAAAGGCGCCCGCGAAGGCATGGCACGCGTGGACCCGCAAATGTCGCCGCGCGAAGTGGAGAACATACACATCTACCCCTTCAAACGCGTCATCCGGGAAGCCGGCATGCTGGGCGTAATGAGTTCGTACAACGATTACGACGGCATCCCCGTGCAGGGCAGCTACTACTGGCTCACCACCCGCCTGCGTGGCGAAATGGGATTCCGTGGCTACGTCGTATCCGACAGTGACGCCGTAGAATACCTCTACACCAAGCACGGCACCGCCAAAGACATGAAAGAAGCCGTCCGCCAAAGCGTGGAAGCCGGGCTGAACGTACGCTGCACCTTCCGCTCGCCCGACTCCTTCGTCCTTCCCCTCCGCGAACTGGTGAAGGAAGGCGGACTGAGCGAAGAAGTCATCAACGACCGCGTGCGCGACATCCTTCGGGTAAAGTTCCTCATCGGTCTGTTCGATGCCCCCTATCAGACAGACCTTGCCGATGCCGACCGTGAAGTGGAAAAAGAAGAGAACGAAGCCATTGCCTTGCAGGCATCCCGCGAGTCCATCGTTCTGCTGAAGAATGCCGGTGAACTATTGCCCTTAGACATCAACTCCACCAAGAAGATTGCCGTCTGTGGTCCCAATGCCAATGAAGAAGGCTACGCGCTGACCCATTACGGCCCACTTGCCGTAGAAGTGACCACTGTGCTGGAAGGCATTCAAGAAAAGACAAAAGGCAAGGCAGAGGTGCTCTACACCAAAGGCTGCGACCTGGTGGACGCCCACTGGCCCGAAAGTGAAATCATAGACTATCCGCTGACCGACGACGAACAAGCCGAGATAGACAAAGCCGTAGAAAATGCCCGTCAAGCTGATGTTGCCATCGTAGTATTGGGCGGCGGACAACGCACCTGCGGCGAAAACAAATCGCGCACCAGCCTCGACCTACCCGGCCGGCAGTTGCAACTGCTTCAAGCCATACAAGCCACGGGCAAGCCCGTCGTACTGATACTCATCAACGGACGCCCGCTCTCCATCAACTGGGCAGACAAGTTCGTCCCCGCCATCCTCGAAGCCTGGTATCCCGGCTCCAAAGGCGGAACGGCCCTGGCCGACATCCTCTTCGGCGACTACAACCCTGGTGGAAAGCTGACAGTGACCTTCCCCAAGACCGTAGGGCAAATCCCCTTCAACTTCCCCTGCAAACCTTCTTCACAGATAGACGGCGGTAAGAATCCGGGGCCCACGGGCAACATGTCACGCATCAACGGAGCACTCTACCCCTTCGGTTACGGCTTGAGCTACACCACCTTCGAGTACTCCGACCTCGACATCACTCCCCGAGTCATCACCCCGAACGAGTCTGCCACCGTCCGCCTGAAGGTGACCAACACCGGCAAACGTGCCGGAGATGAAGTAGTGCAGCTCTATATCCGCGACGTACTGAGCAGCATCACCACCTACGAAAAGAATCTTGCAGGCTTCCAGCGCATCCACCTCGAACCGGGCGAAGCCCAGGAGCTGTCCTTCACCATCGACCGCAAGCACCTGGAGCTTCTGGACGCCGACATGAAATGGGTGGTGGAACCCGGCGACTTCGTGCTCATGGCCGGCGCCTCTTCCGAAGACATCCGCCTGAACGGAACGCTGACCGTAGAAGACTACCAGACCCGTGCCAAAGCCATTGAAGCCCAAAAACCAGCAAAGCGTGTGAGTGCCAGCACCAACCCAGAGGATGCCGAAAACGTGCTCGACGAAAAAATCAATACCGCATGGCAAGGAAATAAGGGAGATTATATTACCTTTGCCTTGAAGAACGGAGCCAAGGTAGATAAAGTTGCCATTGCCTTTACACGTGACAACAACCTGCCGGCAACCTTCGAAATCCAGCTCTCGGGCGGTGGCGGACAGTTCCTCACCGTATATTCGGGCACCGTCAGCGAATACGGCAAACTGATTTCCTATCCGTTCAAAGGCACTACCGCCAGCGACCTCCGCATCGTGCTGAACGATGACCGCGTCAGTATTGCCGAAGTTAAATTTTAATGTGCTAATGTGCCAATATGCTAATGTACCAATGACCATGCAGCATATACAGCGCAGCCAATTAGCACATTAGCATATTGGCACATTAACACATTAAATTAATGAAAACACTTCTTTTCTGTATGCTCGGATTAGGTTTGACAGCATGTGGCTCTTCTCCAAAGGGCACTAACGGTGACCAGGACGAACTCGCCATGCTAATAGGTACTTACACGAATGGCTCAAGCAAGGGTATCTATACCTTCCGCTTTAATCAGGAGACGGGAACAGCCGTTCCGCTCAGTTCAGCGGCATTGCCCAATCCCTCCTACCTCGTCCCCTCGGAAGATGGCGAATTTGTCTATGCCGTCAGTGAAATGAACGACAGCACAGCAGCCCTCAGCTCCCTTGCCTTCGACCGGGAAACGGGAGAACTGCGCCTGCTGAACACCGTTCCCACCTTCGGCGCCGACCCCTGCTACGTGGCCACCAATGGCCGGGAAGTGTTGACTGCCAACTACAGCGGTGGAACCATGTCCGTCTTTCCTTTACAGAAAGACGGCACTTTGGCTCCTGCAGACACGCTCTTTCAAGGCTCTGCCACCGGTCCCGACGCCATACGGCAAGCCACTCCCCACATCCATTGCACGGTCTTTTCACCGGACGGAAAGTATATCTTCGCCACCGACTTCAGTGCCGACCGCATCCTGCGCTTTGTGATGCACCCCGACGACCCTATTCCTCATGCTTCTCTGGAAGCCGTTGACATTGAAGCGGATTCCGGCCCGCGCCATCTGACATTCAGCCCTAACGGGAAGTTTGCCTATCTCATCACCGAACTGTCCGGTAAGGTCATTGCCTTCAGTTACGACGACGGCTGCCTGGAACAGATACAGACTATCACAGCCGACACCGTAGCCGCCCGTGGAAGTGCAGACATCCACCTCAGTCCGGATGGGAAATACCTCTACGCCAGCAACCGTCTGAAAGAAGACGGCATCGCCATCTTTGCCGTGAATCCCGAAAATGGGACCTTGGCAAAGGTAGGTTATCAGCCCACCGGCATCCATCCCCGCAACTTCAACATCACGCCCAACGGTAAATACTTGCTTGCCGCCTGCCGCGACAGCAATGTCATTCAGGTATACAAACGAAACGAAGTTACCGGACTCTTGGAAGATACTCATCAGGACATTGTAGTCGACATGCCGGTTTGCGTACAGTTCGTCAGCTCTGTTAATAATTTATAAAGCAATATTTAGCAAAGATAACTTCATTAACTTTGTCCCTTAGCTAAATCAGTCTAAACGAATGTACATTATGAAGAAGAATATATTGATGCTCTCAGCTCTGTTCTTGTCTACCACTGCCCTGGCGCAAACAGACGTAACCACCGGTGTGATGCGTGGCAAAGACTACGGAGTGACCTATATGTTACCCAAAACAGAAATAGAAATCGTATTGCAAGCCACCAAGCATACCTACACTCCCGGAGAATTTTGCAGATATGCCGACCGCTATCTGCGTCTCAACAACGTGTCTGCCGAACCCGAGGAGTTCTGGACACTGGATAAGATAGAAACCCGCATAGCCGGTGTACCGGATAAGGACAACGTCTATTTCGTGAAGATGAAAGACAAGACCGTAGCACCCCTTATGGAGCTTACCGAAGACGGAATTGTCCGCTCCATCAACATTCCGTTCAGCGGTAAGCCTGCTGCCAAGACGCCCGAAGCCAAAGCCACCGAAAGCAGCATTGACCCACGCAGTTTTCTGACGGAAGAAATACTGATGTCCAACTCCAGTGCCAAGATGGCCGAGCTGGTGGCTAAGGAAATATACAGCATCCGCGAAAGCAAGAATGCCCTCCTGCGCGGCGAAGCAGACAATATGCCCAAGGACGGCGCCCAACTCAAGCTGATGCTTGACAATCTGAACCAGCAGGAAACGGCTATGACGGAAATGTTCTCGGGCAAAATAAAGAAAGAACCCAAGACATTCACCATCCGGCTGACGCCTAAAGAGATGAAAGATGAAGTGGCTTTCCGTTTTTCCCGAAAGCTGGGAGTGGTGGCCAATAATGACCTTGCCGGTGAACCGTATTATATCAGCGTCACCGACCTCAAAAGTCCCGATGTATCTGCCACCGAGGAAGGCAAAAAGAAAGTGGACGGTGTAGCCTATAACCTTCCGGGCAAGGCACAAGTGACATTGGTGTATAACAATAAGAAATTGTTTGACGACCAACTTCCCATTACCCAATTCGGCACCGTAGAATACCTCGCACCGGTACTGTTCAACAAGAATTCTACCATCAAAGTGCTGTTTGATACGGCAACGGGAGGATTGATAAAAGTAGATAGGGAATAAAGGAATTCTAATTCCGGATTGTCAACTGGATAAATCCATCCTTACGCAACTGCATTACGTAGGCGGTGACCCGGGGAATATAATTCTCTTCCTCCCCAAAGTGCCTGGCAAGTAGAGAGATGATTTCGCGCACGGTACGATGTCCATCTATCAGATTCCAGACAGCTGTACCGTGTTCTTCCAGCCTCACATGGATGTCAGGAGACATCCCCTTCGGCAATAAAAAACGACGCATCCATTCGTATTTAAACCGTGGGTAGGCGAGTACGGCGCACTCACCTTCCCATTCGGTTGTTATATGTCCACAGCGGACCGGAACAGCGTCCAACAGACTTACTTTTCCTTCGGGTATTTCCATCATACGGTATCCGCTTTTCCTATTATTTCTGAATATTAGGCTCTTCCAGCTTATAACCATACTTCTTGTCTGCCTTCTTCAGCAGTAGAGCCACTATAAGGGACAAGCAGGCAATACCGGTAAAAATGCACATAGGCACCGTATAGTCATACATATTCGTTCCATCTGGTTTCTTGCCGGATATACAATAGGCATCAAGCACCCACCCTATCAATGTAGGAATACCCCAAAGACCGATATTCTGGATAAAGAAAATCAATGCGTATGCCGTACCCAACTGGCTTACCGGGAATATCTTGGCCACAGCCGGCCACATGGCAGAAGGTACCAGCGAGAAAGCGATACCCAAAATTATCATCAGCACAATAGCTACCAGCCAATAGTTTATATCGGGAATAGCATAAATGAAATGCACACATATCAGCATGGCCGAGCCCAGCAGCATGATAGATGCGGACTTGCCCCGCTTGTCAATGAAACCACCAAAGACCGGAGTCAGAATCAGCGCTCCCAATGCCGGAAGTCCGGCAAATGTACCGGCCACATTCTCATTGATACCGTATTTGATAATCATCAACTCGGAAGCAAACTTCTGGAATGGGAATACACAAGAGTAGAACAATACACACAGCAATGCTATCAGCCAGAAACCGGGATTGACCAGAATATTCTTCACATCCTTAAAAGAGAACTTCTCTTCCTCATCTTCCGTACCGGCAGCAATGGCAGCAGCTTCCATCTGTTTGTCCAGCTTCTTGTCCATCACTGCAAAGACGAAGAAAGCAATCATACCGCCCAACAACAGAACCAAACCCAACAACACCGGTGTGGAAATACCGAAAGCGCGGGCCAAAGGAATGGCTACGGCATAACCGGCTTGCGAACCGATACGTGCTAAAGCGACTTGTACCCCCATAGCCGTGGCAAGCTCTTTCCCCTTAAACCACTTGGCTATGATTTTGGAAACTGTAATACCGGCGACCTCCGCTCCTACTCCAAAAATGGAATAACCGGCAAAAGCAACAAACACACCCGTTTTATAGCCAAATATTTCATTGATTCCGAATAAAGTCGCGTCGGCACCGGCAAGTCCCGTCATTGCATAGTATTCAAGTGCTGTACCACCTACCATCAGGATAGTTGCCAGCTTTCCGGTGAAACGGATACCAAAGCGGTCGAGGATTAATCCTCCCCAAATCAACATCAGGAAAAAAACATTCAGAAAACTATAACCACCGGTAAAGAATCCGAAATCGGTACTCGACCAAGCCAAGTCCGTTTCCAACATTGTCTTCAACGGTGCTACCACGTCGTTTACATAATAAGCTGCCATCATCGTGAAGGCAACAATCACCAATGCCCCCCAACGGGTAGCCTTGGAATCATTCAATTTAAGTTTGAGTTGTTCTGTCATTGTACTATTTGGATTTCAATTTATTAATCAGATTGCATAAATTGCTGACAAAGGTAAATAAATACTTCATCAAAACGAAAAAAGGCTGACACCTTTTCAGTATCAACCTTTCTCTTATTTTTCCAAGCGGGAGTCATCCACAATATCCTTATCTTATTCTGCTGCAGGGGCTTCTGCTGCAGGAGCAGGAGCTTCAGCCGGAGTTGTAGCTGCAGGGGCCTCCGATTGCGGAGCTTCTGTACCTACGGGCATGTTATAAGGATTAGTTTTTTCTTCTTGTTGCGCCTGTTCCAGAATCACATCACCGCCCTTGCCTGTGGAAGAAGGAATAGTGTAAGCAGAAACAATACTGAAGACTACCATGACAGCTGCCAGAGTCCAGGTTGCTTTTTCCAAAAAGTCCGTAGTCTTGCGCACACCCATAATTTGGTTGGATGATGAAAAGCCTGATGCCAGACCACCTCCTTTAGAATTTTGAATCAATACAATGAAGCACATCAGCACAGATGCAATCAGCATTAAGATAACTAATAATAAATACATTTTGTTATTTTGATTTAGCGTTAATAATCAATTTCTCCAAAAATCTGATTTGGTCTGCAAAGTAAGCATTTTTTTTTGGATAATTCAAACTTAATTTTTTAATAATTTCAAGCGCCTTGTCATATCGGTGCTGTTTTATATAGATTTTGGCTAAAGTTTCCGTAAAACAGCTATCGTCCAACTCTTCCGTTACCGGCGATACGGAGGGTTCTTCCTCTTCTTCAGTCTCTTCCTCCTTCTCTACAAGAAACTCCCTTCTCGTATCCGAGGCATCCGAAGACTCACTCTTTTGGATAAAGTCATCTATCAATTCATGCCCACGCAGTTTAGGCACTTCCGACTCATCTTCTGCATCCACACCGGGTTCTTCCTGCATTAAATAGGCCGTATAATCCACCGCATAATCCAGCTCCGTATGCTGTGAATGCTCTTCGGGAACAGTAGCCAGAAATGCGTCAATCAAGGAAAGGGTACGGTCCACACTCGGCTCTTTCTCCAAATCGCCGGAAAACAGCGACGAGACCTTCCGGGATTTCAAAGTATAGCGGTCACCCTCTATAAAGTAAAACAGCACACGACGGTCTGCCACATACAACACAGCCTTGCGCAACTCCGCGCCAAAGTTGATGTCGTGCAGCAGATAGAGGTTTTTCAGATAGAGCAAACGGAGCGACTGGAAATAAGGATAGCGTGCCACCAATGTGCGAAGCTCGTACAAAGTATCCCTATTCAGCGTCTCGGGATGCTGAATCCATTGTTGCAAATGGGTAGGCGTCATGAGTTTACCAGTTAGCTACAGTTGCATTGAAAATCTGTTCGGCAATGTCTTTCACCATCAAGGTTATCAGCTGGTCCTGCACTTCGGTCAGCAATTTTGAGGAATCATAGGTCTGGAAAGCCGAGAACTGCTGTTCAAAGTCCTCCTCATGGTTCGTGTTATTGGTGTAGCGCACGTTGACAGTCAGCGTCACCTTCACCTTCGAAGAGTAGCCGCTGGCATCCACCGATTCATTATATTGATTGTAGCCGGTTATTTCTCCGTCTATTTCCAGGTCTCCTCCGGAATTCACCAGTTGCAGGCGAGTCTGCTGAATGAACATATCCTTCATTTTCTGGTTAAATTCTGTTGCCAGCGGTGCATATACATACTCTGCCCGGTTCTGGAAATCGGCAATGGAAATCGTTTTTACCTTTGTATAGTCGATAGAGCTTATCGGAGCAAGTCCCAACTTCATACTACATGAATTCACCAGAAATAACAAGCTTACCAACAAGGAAGCAAATGCCGCTTTTTTAATCCAATCCATATTCTTTTATCTTTCTGTATAACGTACGCTCAGAGATATTCAAATCCTGAGCCGCACTCTTACGCTTGCCGTGATGTTTTTCAAGCGCCTTACGTATCATTTCTTTCTCCACTTCATCCAGGGAGAGTGACTCCTCCACATATTCTTCCGTATCCTGGAAATCATCGTCCACCGGAGTAACCGGCTTTACCGAAGGATGTATAATGGTGGGAACACTGGATGTTACCGGAGGTACCACCGCCGGAGTAGCCGGCGTATAGTAGGCCGATGTGGCAACCGCCGGATTGGCTACCGTTCCCCTTTCAGCCATAATCTCATGCACCAACTTTTTCAAGTCCGTTACATCCTGGCGCATATCAAACAGAACCTGGTAGAGAATTTCCCGTTCACTCCCAAAGCTCTTGTCCTCCTTCACTCCAAACAAGGCAGGCAGGCGCTGCATATTGTTCTGCTCAGGCAGATAGCCCTTCAGTATGGATGCATTGATTTCACGATTGGTCTCAATGATGGATATCTGCTCGGTGATATTCTTCAACTGGCGCACATTACCCGGCCATGAGTAGCCCAGCAACACTTGCTTGCCGTCTTCCGTCAGCTGAATGGCAGGCATACGGTACTTTTCTGCAAAGTCCGAAGCAAACTTTCGGAACAGCAGCACCACGTCTTCACCGCGTTCGCGCAATGGAGGGACCTGAATAGGAACTGTGTTCAAACGGTAATACAAGTCTTCACGAAAACGTCCGTCAGCAATGGCTTGTGTCAAGTTTACATTGGTAGCGGCAACAATACGCACATCGGTCTTTTCCACCTTAGAAGAACCTACTTTGATGAATTCACCGCTCTCGAGCACACGCAACAAGCGTGCCTGGGTAGGCAAAGGCAATTCGCCGACTTCATCAAGGAAGATTGTTCCGCCGTTGGCCTCACCGAAATACCCCTTCCGTTCGCCGATAGCCCCGGTAAATGCGCCCTTCTCATGACCGAACAGTTCCGAGTCAATCGTCCCTTCGGGAATGGCTCCACAGTTCACGGCAATGTACTGTCCATGCTTGCGCCGGCTGTACTGGTGTATTATCTGCGGAAAGCTCTCCTTTCCCACACCACTCTCTCCGGTAATCAGTACAGACAAGTCGGTGGGCGCTACCTGGATAGCGATATCAATGGCACGCATCAGCGCTTCATTGTTGCCGATAATGCCGAAACGTAATTTTACTTGTTGTATTTCCGCTTTTGTCATTCTACAAATCTTCTTCTACACTATCGAGTTTCAGTTTGTCGCTATCGTCACGTTTCTCGTAATATTGCTTGCGCAGCGGATTTGCATGTGCCTCTTTCTCACGCTGGCGGTTACGGAACACATCTATTGCCACATAGATAGCCTGCCGGAATGAATCTTCAGAGGCGATTCCTTTCCCGGCAATATCGTAGGCCGTGCCATGAGCAGGCGAAGTGCGTATCACCGGCAAGCCGGCAGTATAGTTCACGCCCTCGTCCATAGCCAATGCCTTGAACGGTGCCAGCCCCTGGTCGTGATACATGGCCAGGATACCATCAAAATGGGTAAAGTTATCTGAGCCCATAAACCCGTCTGCCGGATAAGGACCATAGCAAAGCATACCCTTAGCAGCCATTTCGTTGATGGCCGGAATGATAATCTCCTGCTCTTCAGTTCCCAGCAATCCGCCGTCTCCTGCATGCGGATTCAGCGAAAGCACTGCAATACGCGGTGCGCTGATAGCAAAATCCTGCTTCAAGGAGCGGTTGAATATCTTCAGTTTTTCTTGTATCAGTTCTTTGGTGATGCTTCCGGCTATCTCTTTAACGGGAATATGTCCGGTCACCAATGCTACCCGGAAGTCATCTTTCATCAGAATCATAAGGGCCTTCTCGCCATCTCCCAATTTTTGCTCTATATACTCCGTATGTCCGGGGAAGGCAAACTCCTCCGACTGGATGGTATGCTTGTTGATGGGAGCTGTGACAATCACGTCTATCATTCCCTCCTTATATTCCTCAATGGCTTTTTCCAGTGCACCAAGTGCAGCTTTACCAGCTTCAACGTCAGGTTTAGAGAACTCAACCTTTACTTCATCATCCGTACAGTTCACTACACTCAAGCGATTGGGAACCGCTTCGGAGGCGGAGTTGACGATACTGAAGTTGGTAGGCAAGTCCAATGATTTACGATGATAAGCTGCCACTTTAGGCGAACCGTAGATAATCGGCGTGCACAATTCCAGCATCACCGGGTCTGCAAACGTCTTTAAAATCACTTCATACCCTACACCATTAATGTCGCCTTGTGTAATGCCGACTCTTATTTTGTTGTCTTCCATTTTTATTACTTATTATTAGTAGTATCTTTTGAGGTTACGCCTACCGGAATTTCCGCACCTTCCTGCTTGCTGCCGGGCAGTTTCAAGGTATAGAGCGAAGCCTCCATCTGACGTACCAGATTACGTTTCATTTTATCAGGTGAATAAATAAATATTTCAGATACGATAATACGCTGATTGGCCTTGTCCAAACGTACATGCGATACGAACGGACCGCCCATGAAGTCACCCTTTATGCGCCACAAGCCGCGAGCCTCCAGTGCATAGTCTCCCTGCACACTGATGGGGCGTACATCGGTCATCAGAGAATCCGTCGACATATACATACCTTCACGGGCACCAGGGATATTAACCTTCATCACGGAATCGCGTTTATGAACAAAATATTCTTTAGTAAACGTATCCTTATCCGTATAAGGATAAGAGTAGATTACAAAGTTCTGGTCGCCGGTAGCTGCATTCGTACCTGCCCAGAAGAAGTTCTCACCCTCCTTGGTAGATGTCAGTTCGCCCGGCACCCATACATCGCAATCGAACTGGCTTTTCACCTTCGTTGCTATATAGTCGCTATGCTTGTCCTTCAATACTGAAATCTGACGATTCATTTCCGCATGGGTAAAGAAATCGATGATTACCTGCCTGTTCTCCTCCACAAATTTCTCGAACGAAGCCTCGTCCGGTGCCTGAATAGTGAGAATAGACTGAGGAGCAGCATATACATTCCTTGCATACTTGAATTTAGGCTGGGTATAGAGGTCCTTGTTCACATCGACAATAATGATATTGCGAATCAGTTTTAAAGTGGCATCATAATTGGAAGGGGCAGTATACATGATTCGGAATGAACGTTCTGACTGGGGAAGCCCCGGAACATCAGAATCAAGCACATCGAAAAGCGCCCTACCGGCAGGACGTTCCCACAAGCCGGGCTCCACCACTACCAGAACTTCATACGCACGACCACTGGAGGTCGGAGTAAACACACCCTTTTTACCACCACCGCAAGCGGAAAAAAGTGTCAGTACGAGAACCATACTTAAATAAAACAAGTGCTTTCTCATATCTCTATCATTTTAGTTTTTCACAAAGCTACGAAGAATGCGTAATATCCTCCCTACCTAAGTTAATAATTTATATTAATTCTTCTTTATTCTCCTCCTGCTTGGCAGTGGACAACATGCCACAAGCGGCAAATATATCCTCTCCACGCGATGACCGTATAGTGGTAAACAGACCGTGCGAAGTCAGATAATCACGGAACGCAGTCATGGTTTCCATATCAGCCCCTTCAAGATTCACTCCAGGTATGGCATGAAAACGAATCAGGTTAATCCGGCAGTCCAGCCCGCGTAGCAGCTTCAGAAGTTCCTTTGCATACGGTAACGAGTCATTCACTCCTTTGAAAACAATATATTCAAAAGATAGTCTGCGCTGTTTGCTAAAATCATAGTTTCTTAACAATTCCACAATCTCCGTGATGGAGAACGCCTTCTCTGCCGGCATCAGTTCGCGGCGTTGCAAAGGTATCGGCGAATGAAGGCTGATAGCCAGATGGCAGTCCGATTCCTCAATAAAACGCTGCAAGCCCTTCTTCAATCCCACAGAAGAAAGTGTAACACGCTTGGGACTCCACGCATACCCATATGAGGCGGTCATTATTTCCAGCGCTTTCAATACCTCGTCCAGATTATCAAGTGGTTCACCCATGCCCATCATTACCACATTGGTAAGCTTGTCCCTTTCGGGCAACGAATTGATTTGATTAATAATCTGGTTGGATGTCAGATTGGCAGTAAAACCTTGTTTGCCGGTCATACAGAACTTGCAATTCATCTTACAGCCCACCTGAGAGGAGACACAAAGCGTAGCCCGGTCTTCGTCGGGTATATAGACAGCTTCCACGAAATGCCCCTCGCCTGCCCGGTACAAGTATTTCACCGTACCGTCTACAGAGCGCATGGCATCTACCGGCGCTTCGGCACCTACCTCATAGATTTCTTTCAGCAATTCCCGATGCTTCAACGAAAGATTGCTCATTTCGTCTATAGAAGTCACCTTCTTGTCATACAGCCAGGAAGCTATCTGCTTGGCAGAGAAACCGGGCATTCCCAGATTCTTCACCACATTCTGCAATTCAGAGAGCGTCAAGCCCAATAGAGGTCGTTTCTGCATATCGTTTTTCATTAAAACAAAACTCTTTCAAGAATGCAAAGGTAGGAATAAAGTTGCACAAAGACAACGGAGAGTATAGAAAATGAAATGTACAGAGAATGAAAAAGCCGCCCGGAAATACCGGACGGCTTTTCAATATGTTTTTTTATTCTTAGAAGAATAAATAACGTTGGTCTTTTACGTTGGCTTTCAGATACAAGTCACTGATGAACTGGCTTGCCATGCGTGCGTGCATGTTAGCCAAGTTAGCCTCTTCAGTTTCCTTGTTGAATGTTTCGTTCAGTTTCTCTTTTGCATAAGGTTGCAGAACGAATACACCACCATTACCCTTGATAGGAGCACTCAGCTTGTTCACTTCGGCAATAGAAGCGTATGCGCCTACCAGAGGTTCGCTGCTACGCAATGCCGGGATATAGGCAGGAGCAGAGAAAGTAACGTGCTTTACAGAATCACTAACAGCATTTGCCATATTCTTGTACTGCTCGAACGAAGTTGCATTGGCAGCCTTCATATCAGCCATAATCTTCTCTGCTTTCTTATCACGGAGAATTTCAGCTCTCAACTGGTCCTTTACCAAAGCCAGTGGGCGATAACCTTCAGGAACAATACTTGCAACACCTACTACCAGCATACGGTCGCTCTCGCCACATTCGTACAAACCGGAAACTTCACCGGCCTTTGCCTCAAACGCCCATTTCAAAGCATCTTTGGTACCTCTGATACCACCGATACCATGTTCAGAGCTGTACAAGTCGGCTCTATCCAACAACTTATAACCGGCATCTTCCGCATTGGCAATCATTTTCTCTAAAGTATTGTTTGCAGCGATAAACTGGCTGAATTCATTGTATGCCTTACTGTAAGTTTCCTTACTGAATTCTACCGGACGCTTGATAACGGCTACCTTATATTTATCCTTGACAGCCTTCTTGTTGGTTACCTGCAAAATGACATTTGCTTGTCCCAACGCCAGATTGGTCAGTTCGTTCTGTCCCAAAGTAGTGACAGCAGTAATATATTTCAAGTTGTCACCGTCAATCTGTGCGCCTTCGTAGTTAGCTGAAGAGATCCAGGTAGGCTCACCGGTCTGACCGTACTTCTTCGCAATTTCAGCAAAGCTGGCACCACCCTTAATAGCATTGTAGATGCTGTCGGCTAAAGTCTTCGTCTTTTCAGCATCTTCGGCAACTACCTGAATCTGACGGAACTCGATAGAGTCCGGCATAGCAGCAGTAGCCAATTTCTTGAAAGAGTTAAGAGTATTGTCCGATACGTTATAATAAGGTCCGAATACACCACCCACCGCAACAGAGTCCAAACGGGCTGTCACATCAGCAGGCAGAGACTTAGTAGTGTAGAACAAGTCTGTATAAGGAGCTTCGGAACCGGTAGAACGGATAAAGGTAGTATAGTCAGAAGGATTGGCAGTAAGTTGTTCAGTGTATTCTTCCATTTCCTTCTGGAGAGCAGCTCTGTCTTCTGCACTTGCAGTAACTTGCACATCAATGAACTTGATATTGCGAGTTTCCACATATTGCTTGAACTGTTCTTTCTTCTTGTCGTATGCAGCTTTCAAATCGGAATCCTTGATAACGATGGTAGAGTCAACGATAGAAGAATAGGGAACTGCAGCAAGCAGCAGGTCTGACTGCTCTACTCTTGCATCAAAAGCGTCCTGAGCTTCTACCGGGTTGGAGAAAAGAGATTTTGTAATCAAAGCCTGATACTTCTCCTGAAGACGTGCCTGGATAAGGGACTTTTCGAGGAAAGACCAGAACTTGTACATGGATTCATAGTATTCTGCATATTGTGAAGGCATCTGTGCCTTATTCATTTTTGAATAGTCCACCAAGAACTTCTTCAACATATCCTTATCAAACGCACCGGTCTGAGGATTACGGAACGGAGTCTGTTGCAGCATCGGATGCACACCGGCATTAATGATAGCCTGAATCTCAGCCTTCGATACAACCAGACCGAGTTTCTTTGCTTCCTTTTCAATCAGCTTATTATTGACGTATGTTCTCCATACTTCATCTTTGATTTGGTTTGTCTGCTCATCGCTCAATGCACTGTTGCCACTGGAGAACTTGATGACTTCTGTATATTCTTCTACCAATGCTTGAAAATCCTGAGCGGAAATTGATTCCCCGTTCACTTCACCTACGTCTTGTGACTGGTGTGGCTGAAGCACTTTCCACGCGTCACCTGCGATGAAAGCAAACAGCGCCAAACCAATAACAATCACCAATAAAGGTCCTTTAGACCGAATGTTTTGTAATGTTGCCATTTTAGTTAATATGATTTATTTGTTTATTATTATTTTCCTAACATGTTCATTTTAGCGCACGAAGATACAAAAAATGCTAATACGCATCCATTTATTCTTTAAAAAATTACGCCTAAATGAAATTATTCAATGACTTTCAGTCTTACCAACTCAATTTTAGTGGCTGTTACCTTGATTATTTTAAACTGATAATTATCCACTTCAATCACTTCATGCAGTTTCGGGAAACTTTGATAACGGTTCAAAATCAGACCGCCCACTGTCAGATAATCATCCGATTCCGGCAGGTCGAGCCCGAAAGTCTCATTTACCTTTTCTATTTCCAGACGGGCCGAAAGCACATATTCACGTTCACCCAACTGCTTACACACATAGGATGTGTTATCATGCTCATCCTCAATATCGCCAAAAATTTCTTCCACCAAATCCTCTAAAGAGACGATACCCGCCGTACCACCGAATTCGTCCACCACTACAGCAATCGTTTTTTTCTGTTGCATGAACAGTTTCATCAGTTTGTGGGCCGACATCGTTTCGGGTACAATAGGCACTTCCTTCACGTTATTCCTCCAGTCCACCGGATTCCTGAACATCTCCGACGAGTGAATATATCCCACCACATTATCTATATTTCCATCATATACTATGATTTTGGAAATACCCGACTCCACAAAAAGACATTTCAATTCTTCCAATGTAGTGGTCAGATCTACAGCTACCACCTCTGTACGCGGTACAATACAGTCGCGTATCTTTATATTCGAAAAGTCAAGCGCATTTTGGAATATCTTTACCTCTGCATCCAGTTCTTCTTCACTTTCCGCATTCTCTATGCTCGACTGGATGAAGTAATCCAAATCCACTTTGCCAAAAGCCTTGGCCGACGCCTCCTTGTTTACTTTCATCCCAAATATCCGAAGGAACAGATACGACAATCCCGATGCAAACTTTGAAACAGGAAACAGAATGACATAACATATGAATAAAGGAATGGCACATACCCTCAGCATCAGATTGGGATTGATTTTAAACAAAGTCTTCGGCAAGAACTCACCGGTTACCAAAATAATAAGAGTGGAAATTACAGTCTGCACCAACACCATTACAAAATGATTGGAAATAAATCCGGCAAGAAGATTCACCTCTATGATTTGTGCCATCAAGATACCATAAATGACAAGCGCGATGTTATTACCCACCAGCATGGTCGAGATGAAGTTATTCGGGTTGCGAAGGAAATAGGAAATGATACCGGAAGTGACGCCTGACTTCCTTTCCATCTCAAAGCGCAGTTTATCTACGGAAACAAAGGCAATCTCCATTCCTGAAAAGAAAGCAGAGAAAGCCATGGTTATCAATAAAAAAATAACGGTATCCATTTTATCAATTTATGGTATCAGTCTGCAAGCTGTCTGCTGCGGCAGTCTCCTCGTCAACATAGAAGATACCCTCCGGCTTGCGAATCGTGTAAACAGTCATCTGCTGATTGGATTCAAAGCCATGTCCCGTAATGATACGGTCAGGCTGCTCGATACGGATAAACTCATCCGAATAAATTCTTTGTGCCCGCTGGTCCCAATACAGCAGCTCTGTATCAAACTGCTCACCTTTCAAATTCTGTATATGCACATTCCCCATCAGTTTCCACAACTCCTCCTTATTAAAGAAGTAGGCTGTATCAGCCTTGATACTTGCCTCCACTTGGAAGATAGAGTCGAACTTCTCCAAATAGACCCCCTTTTCAAAAGCCCAGTAAGGAGGATTCTTCCGGTCAAAGCCCAGCCACTCTTCCGTATTGATGCGGTAACGCGTTACACCGGAATCAGAAACCAGTGTAGTCACCCCGCGGGTATCCATCACTGCCATAGAGTCACGCTCGGTAATGGCATCTCCCAGCTCCTTCTTCTTCCCGGAACACGAAGAAAATAAAAGAAGCATAACCATTGCCCCAAGGACAATGGTTATGCTCGCATTTTTATGATAAACAATGTTGATGGGTTGTAGCAACATGATTTTATCTGATAGTTGTAGATTCACCTATCCATCCACCGATAGTGATACGGTCACCAGCTTTGTAACCCAACATAAAGAGGTCTTTAGCCTGGGGAGTGTGGCGGGAATAAGTACTAATCAATTCGTTAGCACGTTCTGTAACTGAAGGATCTACAGCTTTAGCTCTCTGCAGCTTGTCAATTACTACAAAGTAAGTACACTTATTCAGAGCAGGCTCATCGGTCCAGTTAGGATTGGAGCCGTAAAGCTGTGCCAGTAAAATATAAGGCTCTCCATAGTTCTCCTTAAAGCTCATAGCCTTTTGGCAGTAGCTTCTTGCCTGAGAGAGTTTCTTGGCCTGCATCAAGGCTGCGGCAGTAGCGTATGCCATTTCAGCCTTCTTGTCATTATCTGTTTCTTTAGCCAATGCTTCATCAAAATACTTCACGGCATTGTCATAGTCACCTTTCTTATAGTACATGTATGCTACACCTACAGCTGCATCGGCAGTCGGGTCAATCTGATACATGTACTCAGATGCCTTGAAGTAAACTTCGCTTTCGTTGCACTTCATCAATTTCAGGATGTTCAATGCCTTCTTCAAGAAAGCGGAGTCAGTCTTGCTTGCTTCCACCTTAGGACCATAGATATTCTGCAAAGATTCACAATCAGCTACACCACTCTGAATGAACATGGCCACGAGGTTATCCTTGATAGCTTGCAAGTTAGCCTTCTTAGCTTCCTTGGTTTCAGCAGCAAGTGCGTCATCTGCATACTTGGAAGCATCAATATAATCCTGGAAGAACTGGTCGGTATGATTATCATCAGCCTTTACCTTCTGCATGGAAGTATCCAGGAAATAGTGCAACACCGCACCTTTGGAACCACCCTTTTCAGCATGAACAGATTCTTTCAGCCAATTATAAGCCGTATTAAGGTCCGGAGCAGGAGCGAACTGAAGATAATCCACAGCTTTGGCACCCAAGGCATCAGCCACACTCGGCACGCCCTTCATTCCCTTACCAATGAATTCAGGAATGTACTTCATTCTCAAATCATATACATCCATCAACTCATCAAAATACTTCTTGTAATCAGCAGAATTTCTATCCTTAATCTGACTCAAGAAACCCACTAAAATCTTCTGAGCATCTGTAAATGTGTAATACCGCAGTGTAGGACAATCCTTCAATACAGCCATACAAGGAGCGTATGCATCCTTAAAGTTACCAGCTCTCACTGCTTCATGAGAGATACTACTGTTCGAATTACAATTTTCAGTCTGTGCGAAAGTGCTGGTCACTCCACCCGAAAGGAGCAAGACAGCCACAAGCGTCTTAATTTTCATTGTATTTAAATTTTAGTTGTTATATTTTTGTCTATTCAATTTCCATTAATCCACTTTACGCTTGAAGAACCAACGTTCGTTAAAGGTTACTCCGATACAAATGCGCAATGTATTTTCGTTCAAGAACGCTGCTTGGGTTCCTTTGGTTCGCACGTATTGCGCAGAAAGGCTCAATACAGAACGGGTTCTCGGTATGGGTAATCCAAAACCGGCAGTAACACCATATTCATCAGCGGCACGTACACCGTCTATCTTATAATAAGGTTTGGAATAATAAGCTCCCAAACGATACTTCACATGAGACAAATAACTTCTTCCCATAGGATTCGGCAGATACTCTGCACCAACGGATATTCTTCCACGGTCGCAAAACGCCTCGTCATTGTTCATATAGCTCACTTTGCTCCAATTCTGGAACATCACATCCGCTCCTACCGTCAGACGATTGTCGTACACGTACGTCACACCTGCGCCAAATGTTGTCGGAATGCCGCAAGTAACAATAGTATCCCTCGTTGCCGAAGTAGCTCCCGTATTGCTATCACCAGTCTGCGTAACTTCGTACGCATCGTTACTCAAATCATGCCCCGGAGAAAAGACGACTCCCAACGTTGCAACATGCTTTTTCCCAAACTGATGGGTGTACTGCGCTCCAAAATCCAACTTATAACTCTTTACAGCCACATTAGACTGTATTGTAATAGGAAATACACTTGAACTGGACGGAAAGGTTTCCGCAGCGGTCCTTGTTATATCTCCCCAAAGATACGAAAAATTCGCACCGACAGAAAGATTTTTAATTATTTTAAAGCCCGCACCTAAATAAAGCTGATGCAGACCTCCTTCTCCCGAATAGCTTACCGTCGTAGATTTGTCTGGGAATTCCGTATCTTCCCGGTACTCTCCCATGCTGTATCCCACATTCGAATAAGGCAACAATCCCAAGCTTATGGCAGCCCATTTACTTGCACGAAACTGCATCGTGATGTAATCAAAACTGGAATTCTTGGCATTTCGTTTCAGAGTACCGTTACTGAGGTTTGTATTCTGTAAAGAGACTGCTCCATCAAAGATAAAAGTCAGCGAATCTACCGCCGTATAGGATGCTGGATTAGCGAAGTTTGTCTGATACTTGTCTCGTAAACCATAGGCAATACCACCCATCGCCCTGCTGTTACTTGAGCCTTGTTCAGATAACTGTCCATATCCATATCGTGTATAGGGAGAATTTGTATTATTTTGAGCGACTGCCGCTCCTGATAATATCGTGAGCAAGAGCACTAACAGTGTTTGTCTATAGCCTGTCATTATTATAGTTTAAAATTCTATTTAATCCTTTCAACACTAAAAATCTGTCTGCAAAGATGATACTTTTTAAGTTTGTATCAAAAGAAAAATCATCCCCGCCCGTTAAAAAAACCAAAAGTTCAGGATATTTATGCTTCATAGCCGTAACGTAACCTGAAATTTCATATTCAATACCCTTCAGTACTCCGGCACGGATAGCTGTATCGGTATCCTTCCCCATGGGCACCATCCGCCCCTCAAGAGCCACCATTGGAAGCCGTCCGGTAAACTGATGAAGCGCCTTGAAACGCATCTGCAGGCCGGGAGAGATATTCCCGCCATGATAGCGGGCAGCAGCATCAACAAACTCATAAGTGATACAGGTACCGGCATCAATCACCAGTATATCCCTGCCAGGAAATTGCTCATTGGCTCCTACCACCGCCGCCATACGATCATACCCCAGCGTCCGGGGAGTTTCATAGAGGTTTTCTACCGGAAGAGAAGTCTTTTCATTGAGCCACAGAATGGGGACAGCCATATCTTCCAGTTGCGACAACACCTCTCTACTCAAATCAATGACAGTAGCCACTATCGCTTTTTCAATCGTATATGTACGGCATACTTCAGGCAACCGTTCCAACGTCAGATTGGAGTCATACACCACCTCCACGATACGTCCACCATCAAACACCGCCATCTTGGCGATTGTATTTCCTATATCAATAATGAGATTCACCGTATTGCATAAATTTAGCGGCGCAAAGATATAACATTAATATTGAAATTCAGCAGAAACCATCTCTTTATTAGAAGAACAACTGCACAAGAATTCTTATTCACATCCACACCAAACAACCACAATGCCACTTTTACATTCTGTTGAGATTTATTAAAGCCGCAACATCATACCACAACCACCTGATTATCAATACAACTAAATGCGCTACATTCAGTATACGACTGAGCCCTATTCAGTATACGATTGAATGGCATTCAGTATACGACTGAATCAGGTTCAATATACCACTATTTCTTGCACCCGTATCGTTTGTAAATAGAAAATACCTACCACTCGTACTCGACAGTTGATTCAAAACAACCAATAATGCGAATTAAGAATTGTATCAAGTTCATAATTAAAAAAGATTCTTCGGACACAGATGACCGGAATAACGCGAATAACCGCTTTAGTTCCTAATCACAAATTGGGATAATATTAGTTTTTTCCGTAAGTTTGCAGCATGAAACGAAGCCTACTTATACATATATATATAGTAATCTTTTTCTTCTGTTTGCCTTCAGCAAATGCCCAGGTGACACAACAGCAAAAGACTGCTGCAACAGACTCCGTACGCGTCAGCCTACTGACTTGCGCTGCAGGAGGAGAGATTTATTCCCTATTCGGACACACTGCCATACGATACGAGAACTATACACGTGGCATTGACGCCGTCTTCAATTACGGCATGTTCAACTTCAACGCCCCTAACTTCATCTTCCGTTTTGCCTTGGGAGAAACGGATTATCAACTTGGAGTAACCGATTATGAGCATTTCGCCGCCGAATACAACTATCTGGGACGCGATGTCTGGCAACAAACGTTAAATCTAACAGAAGAGGAAAAAGAACGCCTGATAGCACTATTGACAGAGAACTACCGCCCTGAAAACCGAGTATACCGCTACAATTTTTTCTACGACAATTGTGCCACCCGCCCGCGGGACCAGATAGAGCGTGCCATCAACGGCACTCTGCAATACGCTGACAATATGACTGCTAACAGTACGGGAATCTCTTTCAGGGATTTGCTGCATAAATACAGTGAAGGCCATTTGTGGTCACGTTTCGGCATGGACCTATGCATGGGCAGCAAAGCAGACGAACCCATCAACCGGCGGCTGGCAATGTTCGTCCCCTTCTACATGCAGGAGTATTTCAATAAAGCGCAGATTGTGGACAAAGAAGGACAAGCACGGCCACTGGTTGCCAAAGAAGAAAAAATCGTAGTAACGGGTAAAACACCAGCCGACTTCGTCAGCAGAGGCATCACACCGATGCAGTCGGCTTCGCTATTACTGATACTTGTAGCAGGCATCAGCATTTACGGCATACGAAGAGGGAAAACTCTTTGGGGCATAGACCTCATACTCTTCTTGGTTGCCGGAATGGCTGGATGTATACTGGCATTTTTAGCACTATTCTCACAGCATCCGGCAGTAAGTCCCAATTATATATTATTTGTATTCCATCCATTTCACCTTTTCTGCCTTCCATTCATGCTATCCAGGGTACGAAAAAGGGAAATAAGCCGCTATATGCTGGTTGATTTTGTAGTTTTAACACTTTTTATAGGGCTTTGGACAATAATTCCGCAGAGAATTCCGCCAGCAGTATTACCTTTGGCACTGTGTTTGCTGATACGTTCTGCAAGCAACCTCATTCTAACATACAAACGAAAGTAATGAAAAAAGGACTGATAACTTCCATACTCGCACTTACATTCAGTGGTCTGCAAGCCCAACCGCTGCCTGCCTCCCCAAAGCTGGTGGTAACATTGACCATTGACCAGTTGCGTACAGACTATATGGAAGCATTTTCGTCCTTATACGGAGAAAAGGGGTTTAAGCGCTTACTGCGTGAAGGTAAAGTATTCCGTCAAGCAGAATTTCCTTTTTGCGGAACGGACCGAGCCTCGGCCATTGCCGCCATCTATACCGGGACAACACCGTCCATGAACGGCATCATTGCAGAGCAGTGGCTGGATGCAGGTACACTACGCCCCATAAACTGTGTAGAAGACCCCAACTTCATGGGCAACTATACCGACGAAAGCACTTCCCCCTCCCAATTACTGACCTCTACTATTGCCGACGAGCTGAAAATAGCTACCCGCAACAAAGGTCTGGTCTATGCCATCGCGCCTTTCCGCGATGCCGCCATATTGAGTGCCGGGCACGCGGGGAACGGTGCTTTCTGGCTTAATAACAATACCGGGAAATGGTGCAGTACGACTTATTATAATGAATTTCCGTGGTGGCTGAGCCAATACAACGACCGGAAATCTCCTGACTACCGTATCAAGGATATGGTATGGACACCTGCACTTCCTTTTACCAACTATACATTTCTGCCCGAATGGCGCAACGAGCCATTCAAATACAAGCTGGATGGTGAACGGACAAACAAGTTCCGCCGCTTGATAACCAGCCCTTTCATCAATGAGGAAGTCAACCTGCTGACCGAAGAGCTGCTGAATAAGAGCACTATCGGACAAGATGACGTGCCCGACCTATTATCGCTGACTTACTACGCAGGAAATTATAACCACCGAAGTACGCAGGAATGTGCCATGGAAATGCAAGACACCTACGTGCGACTGGACCGTAGTATAGCTTCCTTATTAGAGCTCATAGAACGTAAAGTTGGGCTCCACAACGTACTTTTCTGCATCACCTCCACCGGCTATGCCGACCCGGAAGCAGCCGACCCGGGCGTATACCGGATACCGGGTGGTGAATTCTACCTGAACCGCTGTGCCGCCCTGCTAAACATGTACCTCATGGCATCCTATGGCGAGGGACAATATGTGGAAGCTTATTATGACCAACAAATCTATCTCAACCATAAACTTATTGAGAACAAGCAGTTGAGCCTGACTGAAATTCAAGAAAAATCTGCCGAATTTCTGGTTCAGTTTAGTGGCGTGAGCGAAGTATATTCAGCTCATCGCCTGCTTTTGGGCCCCTGGTCACCGCAAATAGAACGTATACGCAATAGTTTTCATCGCAAGCGCTCTGGCGATTTGCTCATTGAAATACTCCCGGGCTGGACTATCATGCAGGAAAATAGTACTGATAACCGTGTAGTACGTACGGCCGATATTCCTGCTCCCCTCATTTTATTGGGAGGAGGAATGAAGGCTGAAACCATCCGTACCCCCATCAGTATTGACCGCATTGCCCCTACCTTGGCAAGTGTAATGCGCATCCGCGCCCCTAATGCAAGTACAGCATCTCCCCTTGACTTTTGATTCTAAAATAATCTGTGCAAATCTGGATAATCTGTATAGAAATCAGTAACTTTGCACGCTCAACTAACTCAGCAATAATAATAAAAACAAATATATAATGGGATTTAATGAATTTTTAAGCTCGATTTTCGGCAACAAATCCACACGCGACATGAAAGAAATACAACCGTGGGTGGAGAAAATCAAAGCCGCTTACCCGGAAGTAGCCAAACTCGACAACGACGCCCTACGCGCCAAGACAGAAGAACTGAAAGCCTACATCCACGATTCGGCAGCCGAACAACGCGCCAAAGTGGAAGAACTGAAAGCCAGCGTTGAAGATACCGAACTGGAAAAACGCGAAGACCTCTTCAACCAAATCGACAAAATCGAGAAAGAGATATTGGAGATTTATGAAAAAGCGCTGGACGAAGTATTACCCACCGCTTTCTCTATTGTAAAGGAAACAGCCAAACGATTCTCTGAAAATGAAGAAATAGTGGTTACAGCTACCGATTTTGACCGCCAACTGGCTGCCACTAAAGACTTTGTACGCATCGAAGGCGATAAAGCCATCTACCAGAACCATTGGATAGCAGGTGGTAACGATACTGTATGGAACATGGTACATTATGATGTACAGCTATTCGGTGGTGTGGTTCTACATAAAGGTAAGATTGCCGAAATGGCAACCGGTGAAGGTAAGACATTGGTAGCTACCCTACCGGTATTCCTCAATGCCCTGACTGGTAACGGCGTGCACGTGGTAACAGTGAACGACTATCTGGCAAAACGTGACTCCGAATGGATGGGTCCTCTTTACATGTTCCACGGTTTGAGTGTAGATTGCATCGACAAGCACCAGCCCAACTCTGATGCCCGTCGCAAAGCTTATCTGGCAGATATCACGTTCGGTACAAACAATGAATTCGGTTTCGACTACCTGCGTGACAACATGGCTATCAGCCCCAAAGACCTGGTACAACGCCAACATAATTATGCCATTGTCGATGAGGTGGACTCAGTATTGATTGATGATGCCCGTACTCCGCTGATTATCTCCGGACCGGTTCCCAAAGGCGATGACCAACTCTTCGAACAGCTCCGCCCGCAAGTGGAACGTCTGGTAGAAGCTCAGAAAAAACTGGCTACCCAATACCTGGCCGATGCCAAGCGCCTGATTGCATCAAACGATAAGAAAGACCAGGAAGAAGGCTTCCTCGCTTTGTACCGCAGTCACAAGTGCCTGCCCAAGAACAAGGCACTCATCAAGTTCCTCAGCGAACAAGGCATCAAGGCCGGTATGCTGAAGACCGAAGAAATCTACATGGAGCAGAACAACAAGCGCATGCACGAGGTGACTGACCCGCTGTACTTCGTTATCGAAGAGAAAATGAACAGCGTGGATTTGACGGACAAGGGCGTAGACTTGATTAGTAGCAATGTAGAGGACCCCACTTTCTTCGTACTCCCCGATATCACAGCGCAACTCTCTGCCTTGGAAAACGAAACAGAGCTGACAGACGAACAGCGCCTTGAAAAGAAGGATGCCCTGATGACCAACTATGCCATCAAAAGCGAACGTGTGCATACCATCAACCAACTGTTGAAGGCATACACCATGTTCGAGAAAGATGACGAATATGTGGTAATTGACAGCCAAGTGAAGATTGTGGATGAGCAGACGGGACGTATCATGGAAGGACGTCGTTATTCTGACGGTTTGCACCAAGCCATCGAAGCCAAAGAAGGCGTGAAAGTAGAAGCTGCCACCCAGACTTTTGCCACCATTACATTACAGAACTATTTCCGTATGTACCACAAACTATCCGGTATGACCGGTACGGCAGAAACAGAAGCCGGCGAGTTGTGGGACATCTACAAACTGGATGTAGTGGTTATTCCGACTAACCGCCCCATTGCCCGTAATGACATGAATGACCGCGTTTACAAGACAAAACGTGAAAAATATAAAGCAGTCATCGAAGAGATAGAAAAAATGGTGGCAGCAGGACGCCCCGTACTGGTGGGTACCACTTCTGTTGAAATCTCTGAAATGTTGAGCAAAATGCTTACCATGCGTAAGATTGAACATAGTGTATTGAATGCCAAACTGCATCAGAAGGAAGCGGATATTGTGGCTACTGCCGGTTTGAAATGTGCTGTAACCATCGCTACCAATATGGCCGGCCGTGGTACCGACATCAAGCTGAGTCCGGAAGTGAAAGCTGCAGGCGGTCTTGCCATCATCGGTACAGAACGCCACGAATCACGCCGTGTGGACCGTCAGTTACGTGGTCGTGCAGGACGTCAAGGCGACCCGGGTTCTTCTGTATTCTTCGTATCTTTGGAAGATGACCTGATGCGTTTGTTCTCCAGTGACCGCATTGCCAGTGTAATGGACAAACTGGGTTTCAAAGAAGGTGAAATGATTGAACACGGCATGATTTCCAAATCCATTGAACGTGCGCAAAAGAAAGTTGAGGAAAACAACTTCGGCATCCGTAAGCGTCTGTTGGAATATGACGACGTGATGAACAAGCAACGTACAGTAGTCTACACCAAACGCCGCCACGCTTTGATGGGCGAACGTATCGGCATGGATATCGTGAACATGATTTGGGACCGTTGTGCCAATGCCATTGAAGCGCCCGACTACGAAAACTGCAAGATGGATGTGCTCCAGACACTTGCCATGGAAGTACCTTTCACCGAAGAGGAATTCCGTAATGAGAAGAAAGAAAAACTGGCAGACAGAACTTTTGACGCTGCCATGGAACTCTTCAAACGCAAGACAGAACGTATGGCACAGATAGCCTATCCGGTCATCAAACAAGTATACGAAACGCAGGGACACATGTACGAAAACATACTTATCCCCATCACAGACGGAAAACGTATGTACAACATCTCCTGCAACCTGAAGAGAGCTTATGAGACAGAATGTAAGGAGGTGGTGAAGTCATTCGAGAAATCCATCTTGCTGCACGTCATCGACGAAGCATGGAAAGAAAACCTGCGCGAGCTGGACGAGCTGAAACACTCCGTGCAGAATGCAAGTTACGAGCAGAAAGACCCGCTGCTGATTTACAAGCTGGAATCTGTGAACTTGTTTGATGCCATGGTGAATAAGATTAATAATCAGACTATCTCTATCTTAATGCGTGGACAAATCCCGGTACAAGAGGCTCCGGCTGAAGCCCCTGAGGCTCCCCAGGCTCCCCGCCAAGTAGAGGTGCGCCAGGCTGCTCCGGAACAACGCCAGGATATGAGCAAGTATCGCGAACAGAAGGTTGATTTGAATGACCCGAACCAGCAGGCCGCTGCGGCACAAGATACACGTGAACAACCAAGACGCGAACCTATCCGTGCCGAGAAGACCGTAGGACGCAATGATCCTTGTCCTTGCGGAAGCGGTAAGAAATACAAAAACTGCCACGGACGGAATGCATAAAGCAAAGCTATAAAATGATAAGGCGATAGGGTGATAAGATGATACCGTCAGGTATCTTTTATCACCCTATCACTTTTTCTCCTACCACATTATCACATTTTTTATTCGTTCCAGCTTTTGAATATTCAGCTAAAAGAGTACTTTTGCTCCAAAGAACAAAACCAAAGACTATGACCAAATATCACTATTGTCTGTTATTGATGGGGTCTCTGCTGTTAGGCAGCTGCCAGAGTGTAGAACAACTGTCCATTGATTATATGCTTCCGGCAGAAGTCAGTTTCCCGGCAACACTGAAACGTGTGGCTGTTGTCAACAACATGCCAAACGTACCGGACAACAAACTCATCATCACTGAGGAAGAACAGAAAAAAAGCGAGAATGAGGTGGCACGCCTCACCAACTACTACAATGGAGACGCCGCAATAACAACCGAATCCCTTGCAGAGGCCCTTGCCAACGAAAACTACTTTGAAGAGGTTGTGATATGCGACTCTGCCCTCCGGAGTAAAGACATCAATCCCCGCGAAAGCACATTATCGAGAGATGAAGTACTGGAACTTACACAGAATTTGGACGTAGATTTCCTGATAGCCCTGGAAAACATACAAATGCGTTCCAATCGCAAGATAAGTTATATGCCCGACTGGGGTGTGTTCCTCGGCACAGTGGATGTAAAGGTATATCCTACCGTCAGAATATATTTACCTAACCGCAAAGGTCCTATGGTGACCATCAACAGCAATGACAGTATTTTCTGGGAAGAGGCAGGAAATGGTGAAGCGTCAGTACGTTCCCGCCTCATCAGCGAAAAAGACATGGTGAAGCAAGCATCTGAATTTGCAGGAACGGTTCCGGTAAGACATCTACTCCCCTATTGGAAAACCAGTAACCGCTATCTCTTCAGTGGTGGTTCTGTAAATATGCGTGACGCAGCCGTATATGCCAAAGAAGAAAATTGGAGTAAAGCAGTAGAGCTCTGGAAGCAGACCTACGAAACAAAAAAAGGAAAACAGAAAATGTATGCAGCCTATAACACCGCTTTGGGCTACGAAATGCAAGACAGCATAGATACTGCCTTGGAATGGGCATTAAAAGCGCAAACCCTTGCCCGTGAGAAAAGCAAGACAGACAAAAAAGAGACAGGCGAAATACATGATGGAACCATCTCCTATTATATCTTTATCAGCATGTATGTAGACGAATTGGAGAAACGAAAAGAGGGAATGGCACGCCTGAACATGCAAATGAACAGATTTGATGATGATTTTTAGTCAAATGATGCAGAGATAACCGTTTTTTTTATACCTTTGAACAACCATTAAGAAAAGAAAGTTATTATGAAGCTCAGTCAATCGTCATTAGCACTCTTGGAGGACACTCTTAAAAAAGCAATCGGCAAATACACCTGCGGTTGCGAACAGACTATCGTTACAGACATTCATCTGCAACCGAATCAGAATTCGGGCGAACTGTCTATCTTTGATGATGAAGATGAAGAGCTTGCCAATACTTCCATTGAAGAATGGATGACATACGAGGGGGATGATTTCTACGAAAATGTAGAGCGTATCTTGTCCTCACTGCTCTGCAACATGAAAAATGAAGGAAAGTTCGACAAGCTGACTATCCTGAAACCATTCTCTTTTGTACTGGTGGATGATGATAAAGAAACAATAGCAGAACTGTTGCTGATGGATGATGATACTCTATTGGTCAATGAAGAGCTACTGAAAGGATTGGATGAGGAACTGGATTCTTTTCTGAAAGAGCTGCTGGAAAAATAATATTCCAAACAATCAGCCTATAAGGAAAAGAGACCTTCTTATAATAAATTAGCCCCTGCGATATAAAACGACCGCAGGGGCTAATTCTTTTTTACCTATACAATACCTAACGTATCTTAATTCCATAGAAAGAACTTGAGGTGGTAACAAAAAGCATATCCTTCTGCCTTCCACCAATTGCCAAGGAAATCGGGCGTTCTTCTATCTGAATACGTCTCTGCTCTTTACCATATTTGTCATAGACAAATATTTCACCATCAGCAACATAGACATTTCCGTCAGCATCGGTCACATTACTGTATTGGCCATAAGGACATATTATTCCTTGTTCTGTCAAACGGCCATCCCCACCAACGGAAAGTTGTACTGTCGTTTTATTCATCTCATTTACAATATAAACCGGTTCTGACTGACCGGGAACTGTAACAGTCAAAGCACAAGAACGTCCCAAATCATAGGTATCCGGAATAATTGTCACGCCATCCGGAGCGACAAAACTATACTCAGGCATACTGGCAACCACCTTGTCAAAGTCACCTCTCCAACGACTGGAAGGGTGAATGACTTTCTGTATATTCTTCATACCGGCTGTAACGACACGTGGCATAGGCTTCATCGTAGCATCCACGTTATCCGGATTAAAAGAATACCCCCAAGCACTCCAGCCACTGTTACCCCAACCACTGTACATCGGATTATCATCCGGCAAGCGCACTACCGTTTCCTGCTTGCCGTTCACCAGATAACCCGGCTGAGGGTCATAGCGGAAAATAACCAGCAGATTGTCTTGCGTATCAGTAGTCAATGTAAAAGGCTTCCAGGGATAATCGGCTATCAAAGTAATCTGCTCCGTGTCTGCCGACCATCTATAGATTTTCTTCAGACGGTTTTCACAGAAGTAGATATTTCCTTTACTGTCGGTAGTAGCTCCGGAGGCCAGTTCAAAACCGGTAGCCAGCTTCACAGGCTTGTCCATGACCGTGCAGGAAGGGCGAAGGCTCTTCTCGCTACCCGAAACAGTGAGACGGGCAAAGTCCCACGAATAAACGGGCAACTTCTTATTCATATCATATATAGGAAACTCTATGACTGGTAATATCTGCGTATAATTGTGCATATTACGGAAAGTGATATTCTTGCAATCCCATATGCGGAAACCTATCCTCTTCGGCATAAAGGCACGGATTACGCGATACATCCACACATTTACCATTTCGATATTTTGACAGTTGGACATTTCTGCCATATAACAATCAGGCCCTTCACGACCTTCTTCCTCAAACTGGAAAGCATAAATTTTCCAGTTGGCCACATTATGGAAACGGGCTTCAGTACGGACATGATGCTCCAAAGACATGGCATAAATACGTCCCGGAGTCTTCGTTTCGCTAATATAAAGCCCACTGGCAGCATACGTACTGGCTGTCCAAACATCCTTGATTGTCCCGCCGCCATTGTTTGTAATCCACAAACTCCAATACTGGTTGTCCCAAGCCATATCCTTACCGGTTTCCATGACCGGAGAAGACGGGGAACTAATCCGACGCTCGCCCCTGCGGTAAGACGACTGTCCGGAAGCATTCGGAGCAGGTTTGCGCAAGGTACCGTGCCCGCCTACAAACTTCACATCATTCAAGTACGAACGCTCACCCGCCATCCATTTACAGCCGACAGCACGGTAATTATACGCACCGGTATTAATACCTATGCCATTCAGCACGTCGTCGCCGCCTTCGGAAGATTCAACCAAAGGCACAGGCATACCGAAACCACTGAATGCAGGCTCGCTTTCCTTCAACAGAAATTGAGTCCCAAAAGGATGCAGCCCAATCAGCTTAGTACCGGGAGACAGCTTCAACGTTCTCGTCAGACGATACCACCCCTGGGGCACATAGATGTTTTTATGCAAAGAGACAGCTTTCTCAAAAACTTCCGTATCATCAGTCTCGCCATCACCTTTTGCCCCTAAGTCGCGGATATTGACCCATGTCTCCATTGCCGGAAGAACCGGAAGGTCCTTGCCAAGTGTAACCGGCTGTTTTGCCACCGGCTCTATTTCACATATTTCCCTGAAAGAAGAAGCATCATTCAAATCCTGATACACCAGACCGTAAGTAAACTCCTTGACTCTGTACATTTTTGCTTTTCCGGCAACTTTCTTTCCACTTTGAGCATAGTCCACCAGTACGGGAACATTCCTACAATCCACATTCACCAGATTCAATTGCGAAAAAGTATTTCCCTCCACGCTTACCCTGACACCGGCTTCCGAAATATTCTCCCACAACGAATTCTCCACATGAAGGCGGTCTGCCAGATTCTCTGCCATTTCAAAGGCAACGGGCGTATTCTTCACATGCATATTGACGATGGCAAACCCCACCTCTTTTGAATAGACAGCCGCCTTTCTCTGCCCCTCAAAGTAAGTATCGACCATCATCATAGGCCATCCCGGAGAAGTCCTGGAGGAAATTATCCCATATTCACCGCCATAAAACCTGACGTCTTCCAGTTCATTGCCAACATCATACATGCCGGCTTTTCCCGAACCAATCCGAATGTCGCAATGATTGATAAATCCATGCTGGGCAAAATGCGCACGAATGGCGACGGCTTGAGGATTACCTTTGTCTATACGGAAATCCACATTGGACACCGCACTATAGAAAGTACCTGCACCGGCATCCGAAGGCTTCCTGCCCTCTTGTGCCAGCCCTCCCGTAAACCATATCATATAATTTTGAGTAGTCTGGAAACCGGGTGTATCGGCTCCCAAATAAATCACCGGCCGTTTCTTTCCATAACCAATCAGCCGGATGGATGAGGGAATTTGAATCGTCTTGCTAATACGATAATTTCCTTCCGGCAGAAACAGTATCCCAAAATTCTTTTCGCGCTTCACCTGATTGATTGCCTTTTGAAGCGCATCGGTCACGTCAGACTTTCCATCAGCCTTGAAGCCGTAATTCTCCGGGGTAAAGTAGAATGCTTCCGGATCGTCCGGCCTTTGCGTATAGGCCGAACCACCCTCTGCCGCCCACCCGAACGACATACTACCGATAATCCAACAGACTATCAGCAGGTATCTCATTATTTGATAATTTCTCATTACACAGATTGTTTTAATATGGATTTTCCTTATTTAATACGTACACCAAAGAACTTGGAACGGCCTGTGACAAACAATGTATTGCCATCCTTACCGCCAAACTGTAATGTGGACGGACGTTCGGGAACACGAATCATCCCTTTCTTCTTGCCATCCTTATCAAATACATATATTTCTCCGTCAGCCACATACAAGTTCCCTTCCTTATCTACAGCAGAACCAAATTCGCCCTGCTCCACAAAATAGCTCAAGTTGGAGAGCGTGCCGTCATTGGCCACATCCATCTTCACCATTCTGCGGTCATATTCATCAGAGGTATAGAAAGGCTTTCCCGGATAGGCTTCCAGCAGGGAAGAACTACGTGACAAGTCGAAATAATGAGGAATGATAGTTTTTCCATCCGGTGCCAGGAAGCACATTTCAGGAACATAGACCGACACCGCATTGAAATCGTGGAAGTCTCTCCAACGGTTAGAAGGATAAAGAGCCTTATACACGTTCTTCACTTGACCCATCGGAACACGCGGCAACAGTTTGATGGTCTCTTCCGGATTTTCCGGGTCAATGGAGTAGACTCTCATTGTATATGCGGAATTACCATATCCGCTGAAAGAAGTACCTTTTGTATCAGGCATTACCGGCATTTCCTCCGGCTTACCATTAATCAGATAACCTGGCTGCGCATCATATCTGAACAATACCAACAGATTATCTTCTGAATCAAAAGCCAGATTGGAGGGTTTCCACGGGAAATCTGCCAGCAGCGACAAGCTGTTTGTCTCTACCGACCACTTAAAGATACGACGCATCCGATGGTCGCAGAAGTAAATGTTACCTTTACTGTCGCGCGCAATGCCTTCGGCAAATTCCAAATCGGAAGCCAATTGGTTCACCTTACCTATTTCATTGCCTAACGGTTGCTGATGAGGTTCTTTTCCGGTTACAATCAAGCGAGAAAGTTCCCACGGGCGGATGTCAATGTCTTTGTTGACATCGAACACTGCAATGTTATTCGTATATTTAATCTGAGAATAGTTATGCAGGTTCAGAAATGCGATGTTCTCGCAATTGCGGATACGTACAGAACTGTGATACGGTTCATTGACACGGATAACGCGGAACATATACAAGTTTGCAAAGGTCACATCTTTGCAGTCGTCCATCTCTATCGGTTGGCAATCGGTACTTTCGCGGCTCTCTTCCTCGGTTTGCATGCAATACACCTTCCAGTTGGACACCTTGTTGAAACGTACTTCATTTCTTACATGATGCTCGATGGACATGGCATAGATACGCCCCGGAGTAGAAGTATTGTTGGCATAGAAACCATTGGTGGCATATGTGCTTGCTGTCCAGATGTCTTTAAAGGTGCCGCCACCGTTGTTGGTCACCCACAGACTCCAATACTGGTTGTCCCAAGCAAGATCCATGCCCGAAGCCGCTACCGGATTATCGGGAGAACTGATACGAGCCGGTCTGTTCCACCGGCCACGTGGTTCCTCAACACCCGGTTTAGGTTTCCATAAACCACCATGCCCGCCTACAAACTTCACGTCATTCATATAAGAATCTGCATTTGCCATCCACTTCACACCTACAGCACGATAGTTATAACCGCCGGTATTGATACCAATGCCCACCAGCATATTTGCACCGCCTTCCGAAGATTCCACCATCGCTTTCGGACCGCCAAAACCACTGAATGCAGCAGTACTTTCGTCCAGCTGGAACTGAGTGCCAAAAGGATGCAGGCCTATCAACTTGGTATCGGGCTTCATCTTCAAAGTTTCGGTAATGCGATACCAGCCCTGGGGTACATAGATATTATCATACTTGTCAATAGCCTCCTGGATGGCCTTCGTATCATCCGTTTCCCCATCTCCCTTTGCACCGAGTTCGCGCAGATTTACCCATGTTGCCATTGCAGGCAGTGCAGGGATGTCCATCAGTTGGGCAACCGGCATCTTCTGTATCGGTTCAATATCAACCAACGTTTCATATTCCGGCATATCCACCATGTTATCCATCTGCAAGCCGTGGTCGTATGACTTTACCTTATAGATTTTATGAGCAACATGGGTGGCCGTATTGCTACGGGTATATTTCGCCAAGGTCGGTACATTCTTACAATATACATTGCGGAAGGTTATCTGATTGTTGCTGTTGTTCTCGTTGGTAATCACCACTGCCGGACCACTTACATTTTCAAAATAGCTGTTTTCCAAAAATAACTTGTCGCAATAATTAGGGTCAATATCAAATACAGCCGGAACATTCTTGGCATACAGATTCACCATTGCCAAACCGGACTCCTGGCAACGAAGAGCAGCTACACGCTGTCCCTCAAAATAAGAGTCGACCATCATTACCGGCCATCCGGGAGAAGCTTTTGTCGTATAAATGCCATAATCTCCCCCGTAAAAAGCAACGTTTTCCAACTCATTGCCCACATCGAACAGACCAGCCTTGCCTTTACCTATGTATACGGCCACATAACTGATAAAACTGTGTTGGGCAAAGTGTGTGCGTAGCGCCACTGCATGCGGATTGCCATCTTCTATACGCAAGTTGATATTCGACATGGCACTGTAGAACGTACTGGCACCGGCATCACGGGGTTTCTCACCTTCCTTGACAACGGCTCCCGTAAACCAGAACATGTATTTAGCTTTTCCTTTATCATCAGCTACTTCCTCCTGAAAACCCGGAGAATTCTTAGCCAGAATAAATTCCGGGCGATTCTTTCCATAGCCAATCAAACGAATAGCCGTAGGAATATAAATGGTCTTGCTGATTTTATATTTACCTTCAGGGATAAAAAGGATTCCGAAATTCTTTTCTTTCTTCACTTGATTAATCGCTGCCTGCAAAGCATCCGATACATCCATCTTTCCATCCGCCTTTATAGGATAGTTCTCGGGAGTGAAATAAAAAGCTTCGGAGTCATTGGGTTTTAGAGGATATATCGAATTCAATTGTACAGCATACAACTGAGTACATATCATCCCCAGCAAAATTAAAATAATCGTGTTCAATTTCTTCATGGTCTTATTTTTAATGTATGGATAAAAAAAGACGTTCTGCCGTCAAGCAGAACGTCTCCCTCTGCTATAAATTACAATTTTATAACTACTACCGGCGCATAATTATGCCGTACAGTGCCCACACCCGAAACATCAGCCAGAGCGCCAATACGGAAATAATAATTCTTGCTGTATTTCAAGACATCAGCATTTTGTCCCAGATCGATGGACAATGTATAAATATCAGCGCTATTTATAGCAGTACTCGGACTAAACACTTGCTTATCAGTCCCTCCATTCAACGTCAATTTCACATTGTTACCTACCCACATATCTGAAAAAGCAAACAGCTGAATCTCTTTCAATTTCACTTCTTGTTTACCAGCTTCCAACGAGAATGTAGCAGTAATCACATTCCCATTCTTTTCTACTTTTGGACTTTTAACGCGAATATAAGGAATAACCTTGAAATCATACACATTATCCCCTGACTTAACAACAAAATCCTTCACTTCAAATGGATAAAAATTCCCATTTTCAAAACGGACATCATAAGTGGCAGCAAAAACCATATTGTTACGATATTCTCCGGTATTTGTGATATACCAGGTTTGATCCGTAGCATTAGTAAATCCATGCTCCCTCACTTTAATTGCATTACCGTTTTCCATATCGGAACCTACAAGTTCACCTGTCTGTTCGTCAAGGATAGAACCATGTATGGAAGCATCCGGTCCCTCATAATTATCAATTTCACAAGATGTCAATGCAAATAAGAAGCATGACACAAATAACAATATCTTTTTCATAACTTTCTACTTAATATTATTCAAATTAATGACCTGGATTCTGAACTAAACCATTCGTGGCAATATTAGGTATGCCCCTATAGTAGTTGATGTTCTGGAAAGTACGCCCTCCTCTTGTTTCGTCACCAAAGTAGTTCACCCTTGCAAAGACATATTTAGGCTCTGCACCACGCAAGTCAAGCATCGGCACCAAAGCTTTACGAATTCTATTATTGCTGAACTCAGTATGGAATTCCCTACGACGATTCATATCCCAAAAACGCTTTCCTTCAAACGCCATCTCCACACGACGTTCCTTCAAAACACTCTCTAATGTCAAAGATATCCGGTCGGTATGTCCGGCTCTACGTCGCAAAGCATTCAAATAGTTCTCAGCCAATTCCTTATCGCCAAATCCACTACCATTTTCCACAACAGCCTCAGCATAATTCAGGTAGACTTCTGCCAAACGCATATCAATATAAGAGGTAGTGGACGAAAGACGGTCGGGAGACATGCTCTCGCCCTCGGGCATATACTTACGAACTCCAAAACCTGTAGCAGTCCAATTAGCATCCTCACCACTGTTCACATTATTAAATCCAGAGAACATGGTTTCACCTTCGGCTCCTAAAGCATAATATGTTGTTCCATTTTTCTGAGTAGACTCGTTTGAATAAGCCACATAGCTATTATTGTCCTTAATAAATCCGCCCTGGATAATAATCTCAGTGCCGGCATAAGATGAACCCGGCACAACCACACTTGCCAACAGACGTGCATCCTTGTTGGCAAACGGTTCATACAAATCGTTATATTTAACAAAAGGTACCGACATCAAGGTGTTCACTACAGAAGCATTATTCATATTATGGAAATTAGCGATATAAGCATCTTCATTCCCATCCGTACGAGTTACAATCTTTGCACTTTTTCCCGTGCCGTCATCCGTATAATCTTCAAACAAATCAACGATTTCCAACATCGGATTGAAACGTCCATATTTCAGAGCGCCCGGATTGACTTGAGGAAGGATATTAAACTGAGCATAGCTATGTCCCTGATTAGTATTGGTTGTTCCATTAAGATACGCTTTACTGAAAATGACCTCTTCATTCTGGTCATTCAGGAACAAGGCCTGGAAGTTTGATGCAGCCTCCTTAACAGTAGCCGGAGCAGGCTTATAAAGAGATTTACCGGAATTCTCTATAAGGAACTTAGATGCTTCAATACATTCTTTATAGAATGCATCGGCATCGGCAGAAGTCATTCCACCCACCAGTTTCTGAGTGACAGCCTCACCAGCCAAAGGTGCCAGATTCCAATACTTGGCTACAGAAGCTGCATGAAGTGCAACTCTTGACTTCAACGCATAAGCTGCCCACTTGGTTACGCGATACAAATCCGAACCAGAAGTCGCATCGGGCAAGGTAGCAGCAGCAAGGGTACACTCATTCAATACAAATTTCCAAGTATCCAACTCTGTACTGCGGGGAACTGCCACAGCACCCGGTCCACCATCGGCATAATCATCGTCCTGCACTTTGTCAATCAGAGGAACGCCGCCATATCTTTTTACAAGCCCATAATACATATAAGCACGTGCAAAATGGGCTTCACCAGTCATACGATCCGCATCTGCAACAGAAATTGTTCCTGCTTCTTTGGCTTTTTCTACATTTTGCATAAAAATATTCACTTGACGAATATCTCCATAGGGCCAATAATTGAATCCTTCATAACCTATATCCACTCCTCCGTCACTACGGGTAGCTTCGTCGGTAAGAAATGCTAAATTAGTAGTTTCATTCACACCATCATAACCGCGTTGATTAAAACCAGCATTCGGACGATAATTAAAATCTTCCATAGGAATCATGGTATATATGTTTGCCAATAGTGCCTTTACACCACCTTCTGTCTCCAATAACTGATCGGGAGACACTTTATCCAGCGGTTCAAGTTCCAAGAAGGCATTACAACCGGACAATCCCATCAATGCACATAATGAGAATATCGATAAAATATTTTTTTTCATGGTATTTCAGAATTAAAAGTTTATGTTTAACCCAAAGTTATAAGTTCTCATCAACGGATATGCCAAGTTGGCTCCCCAATCCCTTTCCTCACGTTCGGGGTCAGCATCCTTCAAAGCCTTGTTACAGAACGTAAGCAGGTTTGAACCATTGACAAAGATACGGGCACTGTTCAACCCGATTCTTTTCATAAATGATTTTGGCAGATTGTAACCGATCTCCATACTCTTCAAACGGAGATAAGTAGCTTGCGGAAGCCAAACGGAAATACCATAATTCCATCTGCTACCATTATCCGAAGTATTGGAGAAATTGTGGCGTAATGCCGGATAATAACCGGCTACCCATTGTGTGGCAGGATTATACGGATCATCTGTTATATTTGCAGGATGCCAACGATCTACATACTTCGCAATTAAATAAGATTTATTTGTCTTGCCACCATATCCCCAAACATCATCATTGGCATATCCGATGGAGTAACCGGAAGCTCCTTGAAACAGCATATTGAGATCAAAGTTCTTATAAGAAGCCGCCAAAGTCAACCCATACTGGATAGGAGGATTTGCACCGGTTGCCCAAAACTCCGGAACACGGTCACTGCTGTTAATCCTGCCATCACCATTCAAGTCAAGCAATCTGTAACTACCCGGAAGCATCTTAGAGTTACCCAAGTTTCCACCAATCAAAGGAGCCGTTTCATACTGTTCCAAAGAAGTATATTGGCCATCGTATTTATACAACCACATCACATTACTGTTACGGTTTTCCTTTCCATTCAGCCATCTATCCATAGAACTGGTATATTCGGCATGTTCCACATGCAGACTTCTTTCACGTGCATACGTAAAATTAGCACTTACTGAATATGAGAAGTCCTTACCGATTTGTCCTCTGTGTCCCAATTCAATCTCAAAACCCCGGTTCCGGTTAGAATTCAGATTTTCCTTCGGGAAACTTGCACCAAATGTATCAGGAGCAGATTGTGCACGGTCGGCCAAAATGCCTTCATTCTTACGATTGAACCACTCGATAGTACCACTCAACTTACCGTTCCATAAGTCAAAATCCAGACCTACATTGGAAATAGAAGATGTAACCCAAGAAAGCCGGTCAGTCACTACACCAGGAGCTACCATACCCATAATCTGGCTGGCACCATCAAAAACATAACCATTAGAAGCTGAATTATAAGCAGATACATATTGGAAAGGATCACCGGCATCATATCCACTTTGCCCAAAAGAGCCCCTGATTTTCAAATTAGTAATAAACGGCAAATTGTCCTTGATGAAACTTTCTTCCGAAAGTCGCCATCCGGCACTTACCGACGGGAAGAACGTCCAACGCTTAGAAGGAGCATAACGATAAGAACCATCATAACGTCCTACTACCTCCAACAAGTATTTACCGGCATAATCATAGTTCGCACGCATCAGATAGGCTGCCAAACGGCCAAAACTACGATACCCTGAATTGGTAGCTGTACCCGGACTTGCCTGATTCAAAATATCATTAGTAAACAACTCTGAATATTGCCGGGAACCGGATAATTCATCGCGTCGTGTACTGCTCAACTCTGCCACAGCTGTCACATTCAAATTGTGCTGATTGAAAGAACGCATATATTGAGCCTGCACCCTGCCATAAATCTTCTGATATATTCTCATCGTATTGGAATAAGCGTCAGTACTACCTCCCGTACCGGCAGGCGCATCTGTATAATAATCATACAACGGATAAGAACGATTTAAAGAAGAGTTGTTACGATTGTTACCGTCAAATGACCCCAAAAGACTCAATGACATCCCTTTTACAAAAGGAACTTGCCAATTCAATTCCACATCGGCAGAATACGTCAGGCCTCTGTTCTTGCGATAACCGTCTATATCCGGATCAACCAACGCAAAAGGATTCTTGTTTTCAGGACCGATTGCAGAGAGATGATTGGGATTGTCAATCGTATGAGTACCGATACCACGGTCATTAACCATCAAAGTCTTAAAAGTCCACATAAAATCCTCTCTCGGCCTTTGGGTTTCATCCCAACGTCCGGACAGATTCACATTCAGTTTCAGCCCTTTCGTAAGCTCTGCAGTCAGGTTACTTCTCAGATTATATCTATGATAGTATTGGATACCACTCTTCAGCAAACCATTATCGCCATTATAGCCGAAGCTCACATAATACTTCACCTTATCCGTTCCGCCTCTCACAGAAACAGTATGCGATTGCTGGAACGCCAGTTTATTCATAAACATGTCAATCCAGTTATTGTCTGTATAACCCTTAGCCCCGGTTCTATACAGTTCCAGAATATCGTCAGTGTATTCAGGGGCAGCCTGGTCATTACGTGCCCTTTCATTGGCCAACATGCGATAAGTATAAGCATCTACCGTTTCTTCCATACCCGTGGCATTCTTCATACCGAACAATGCCGAGTAAGATACTCTGGTCTTTTCGGCCACACCTTTTTTGGTAGTAACAATGATTACGCCATTAGCCGCATTCATACCATAAATAGCGGCAGAAGCATCTTTCAAAATAGAGATACTTTCTATATCCTCAGAATTCAGCTGTGCAAGTTCTTCAGTACCTTCACGCGTGATACCATCAATTACCACCAACGGGTCACCATAACCGCGAATGCTCACCATATTGTCGAAAGTTCCCGGCTCTCCGGTTTTCTGACGAATCAATAACCCCGGCATCTTACCTTGAATATTGCTAATCAGATTCTCGGTCTTGGTCGTAGCTATTTCATCAGCACCAATGGCTGCAATGGCACCGGTCAGTGATTCTTTCTTCTGTACACCATATCCTACAACAACCACTTCATCCAATATCTCAGCATCTTCTACCAAAACTATCTTGAACGAATTTCGGCCTGCAACCTTTATGTTTTGCGTCTTATAACCTACATAGCTTATTATAAGAGTAGCATCAGAGCCCACATTGGTCAGAATGAAATTACCGTCAATGTCTGTTATGACACCGTTGGTAGTTCCCTGCACCAAGATACTGGCACCGATCACCGGTTCACCGGTTGCATCGACCACAGAACCTTTCACCGTCGCAGCCTGCAAAGCCATCTGTACCCCATCAGCTCCTACAGCTTTATCATAAAGGATTATATTACGGTCCAATACCTTATAGCCTATATTGGTTCCTTTGAACACATCGTTCAGAACCTTGAATATGGTTTTGTTATTTGCCCGGACCGATACACGGCGCTTAACGTCAATCTGCTTGTTGTTGTAGAAGAAAACAAATTCGGTACCTTGTTCCAGCTCCGTCAGTACTTCATCAACAGTCTTGTTCTCAAGAGTAATGTTTACCATTGTCTTTTGAGCATAACCTTCATTGGCAAAAGTCATACCAACCAAACAAAACAACATAAATAATGTGCATCTCATAGCAAGAGGAATTTTTTTCATGCATCTCATCAGGACACTTTTTGCCCTAAATGATTGGATACAATAGTGTTTTTTCATAATTTTGTATTGATTTCTAGTGAAAAAATAAAGTTACTTTATCTGTCGCCAAACAGATATTTAAAAGTTACTGTGTTTCATGCAGGAAAATGCGCCAACATTTTCCTGCATGTTTTTCTAAACGGACTTGTGTTTCATCATACTACTTTTTAAAGGGTTAATAAACTTCTATTACCTGTCTCTCGGCATCCACATCACCATCTTCAACAAACTTGAAATGAATATTCGAGGATATTCGGAAGTGCTCCAATATTCGCTCCAAACGTTGTTTGGTAAATGTAGCCGTAAAGGAATTCTGCTTCAATGAAGCCTTTTTCAGAATGAATTCCACATTATATCTTTTGCTCAAACTCTTCAATATATCTTCAAACGGAGTGTTCCTGAAAATCAAACGTCCGTCCTTCCAACATGTTTCCACGTCTACATTGACTTCTTTCACAACGACCTTTTCCCGCACTATATCATAAATAACCTTTTGCCCCGGTATCATCATTACATTATTTCTCCTGCCGTTATTCACATAGGAGAAACTGACTTTACCCGAAACCAAAGTGGTCTGTACCGTCCTGCTCCCTTTGTAAGCCTCTACGTTGAACTCCGTTCCATGTACCACTATCTTGGAATTGTTCAGCGTGCCGACAATGAACTTCTTTTCATCTTTTGCGACAGAAAAGAATGCTTCACCCACCAACTTCACTTCCCTTTTATCATCGGCAAATCGGGAAGGATAGCGCAACGACGACGACGAGTTCAGAACGACTTCCGTTCCATCCGGCAATTCGACAGAAGTAGTCATTCCCGGATTTGTCCTGACTTCCATCATATGTATCTCTTCTTTATCCTTGTCCCAATAAAGGATAGACCACGATACCATCAAAGGGATGAATAAAATGGCGGCCGCCCGTTGCATCCCTCTAAATAATACCTGATACCTATTGACCTTTTTCTGTTTCATCTTACGATGTACATCCTCCAAGGCCTTCTTTACATCCAGCCTGGATGAAATCTGCGCCATGTCCGCCGCAAGACCGAGTGTCTGAACCTGGCGGGCTGTCCTGCGGTTCTCTTCCGATGCTTCCAGCCACTCCTTTATCAGAGCAGTTTCATCCTCCGTTGTCTCTCCTTCATAATACCTGAGAAGCAGGTTCTCCATTCCCTCTCTTTTTACCATAATTTTTATTGCTAGCTTTAATCTAAAGACAAACGGGTGAAAAGAACTCCTAAACAAAAAACTAAAAATATTTTATATACTTAGATTATAATAGGAAAAAAAGCTATTTTTGCCCAACAATAATGAACCCCCACCCTATGAGAAACATACCATTAGAAGATACATCTTTATTATCCGCCATACAAAAAGGAGATAGAAGTGCTTTTGATGTGTTATTTCAAAAGTACTATTCTGTGCTCTGCACCTACTGCTATCGTTTTGTCCGGTTGGAAGATGCAGAAGAGATTGTTCAGGACGTCATGCTATGGCTTTGGGAAAACCGCGAAAGACCCATTATCGAATATTCGCTCAAGCAATATCTGTTCAAGGCTGTCTACCATCGTTGCATGACCCGGATTGCCCAAAATGAAGTGAAGCAACGGGCAGACACCGCTTACTATGAACGAATGTTCACCATGCTGCAGGAGGTGGATATCTATCAAATCAACGAATTAAGCAAGCATATACAAAGGGCCATCAACGAACTGCCGCCTACTTATAGGGAAGCTTTCATCATGCATCGTTTCCAGAATCTGAGTTACAAGGAAGCTGCCGAACTACTCAACGTTTCCCCAAAAACGGTAGACTACCGCATTCAGCAGGCTTTGAAGATTTTAAGGGTCAAGCTGAAAGATTATCTGCCACTGATATTGATGCACCTGCTCACCTCGCATTAAGACCATACATAAGCGGAACGTCCCCTATACCTTGTCGGCTACACACCGGGACTTAGCCCTAAAGAGTATAGAACTGAGAGGTCAAAACATCCGGATGTTTTACCCCAATACATGGGGATGTTTTCACCCAAAACACCCGGATGTATTACCCCAAAACATCCGGGTGTATTAATGGAAAGGATGCGGATGTTATGACCTCTCAGTATACGGGTCAGACTGGTTCAGTCCTGATGGGAGAGGCACTAAGTCCCTATACATCCCGTATTCATTAATTATTCTAAAAAAAGTTAGGGAAAACTCCGGGCCACCGGTCATATAAGCAAGAAGCAACCCTATTATTATCATAACCTCAAAATGCACGCAATGAGAAAACTGATTATCCTATTGTCGGCGCTGGTGTACGTCATCCATGCACAAGCGCAATTTTCAGTGACAGCCCATCAGGAAGGATGGGACAATATTCCTCCACAAGTACAAAAACCGGGATTTTCCTTTCAGCAATCCGTATTTGCCAATATGGACGGGGACGATGCCCTTGAAGAAGTAATGCTTTTCGGACGTGACAACGGACACTACCCCACTTTCGACCTTTTCAAGGCCTACTATGCAATCGTAGACAACTATACCAAAGAAGTACAATACATTTCCGACGAGATTTATGTCACCGACAAGTACAATCTCCTTGTAGAAGACCGCAACAAGGACGGCATCTCCGAGCTCTACATATCCTACTTCAAAGACGGAAAGTTCAGCGTAGACGAACAAGGTTACAATCTGCGCACCACACGCTGCTACGACCGTATAGAATGGAACCCTACTGGCAAAAACTTTAAATCTTCCGGAAAATGAAAACAAGACTGACACTTATCCTGGTACTCCTTATTTATATAGGAGCTGCCTCGCACACACACGCACAGCAAAAGAAAGTAATCAAAACCATGATGATAGCCGGGCAGGACGGCAGCCATTACTGGCAAGGCGCCTGCGAAGCCATGAAGCAGATATTGGAAAACAGCGGAATGTTCAAAGTGGACTTCGCCTTTACACCCGACTTTGGTGGAGACATCGCTACCTTCAAACCCGATTTCCACCAATATGATTTAATCGTCATCAACTACGGCGGAGCTACATGGACAGAGCCCGTACGCAAGAATTTCGAGAAATACGTTGCCGATGGAGGCGGTGTGGTAGTGATACATTCTTCCGTCGTCCCGATGGCCGACTGGAAAGAATACAACGAGATAATAGGCATGGGGGCATGGGACGGACGAAACGAAAAGGACGGTCCGTATCTGTACTGGAAAGACGGACAATACGTCTACGACTACTCTCCGGGGTATGCCGGCTACCACGGCTTGCAGCACGAAACCGTCATAGAACACCGCGCCCCCCATCATCCTATCCTGCAAGGATTGCCTCCTCAATGGAAACACTTCAAGGACGAGATATATACCCGCCTACGCGGTCCGGTAAGAAACATGGAAATATTGGCAACCGCCTACGAACGCGGACGGCATGAACCGTTGATGTGGACAGTAAGCTACGGGAAAGGGCGCATATTCGTCGACCTCCTGGGGCACTGCGGCAACGACCCGAACATGACTTACTCCATGCGCTGCACCGGTTTCCAGGTGACTTTACTCCGGGGATGCGAATGGGCTGCCACCGGCGCCGTCACCCAAGAAGTTCCCGCAGATTTCCCACTGAAGGATACTTATACATTACGTCCGGAGTTCAAGGCTCCTTTTCATGCTTACCCTAAAACCAAACACTGAATACCATGAAATACATCATCCGAACACTACTGCTGGCATGCTGCTGCATGCAGGCACAAGCACAAGCTCCGTGGAAACCCGATACGGAACTGGAGAAACAATTACAGCAAAGCAATCATGTGCACCGCATAATGAAAGCTAATCCCGCACACGCCGGACTGACGCGGTGGGAAAAGAAAGAGGTATTGAAAAGCAGGGTACTCCCTCTGGCCGAAGATTTCGGTGCTCTGCGCCATACCGGACCCGGAACCATACATGTAGACCGTAAAGTCACTGTCTCAGGCAAAGGAAGTGTCCGTCTGGACACTCCTGCCTCCTTGGGCAAGAAGAATCCAACAAACCGGAATTACGCCACCCCGGAGATTATCCGTCCCCTCGACCGGGAAGACTTGCGGGAATACAACCGCTTTTCCGTTTGGGTATATGTGGATGCACCGGGCGTTTATCTGACCTTTGCCGGATTCACCCTATACAATGAAGGGGAGAAAATCATGCCGACTCCCGGACGCTTTGAAGGACAACACTTCGAGACTGTCTATCCCAACAAATGGCAGCACATCATATGGGAGATACCGGACCTATACCGTGACTGTGTCACCGGCTTTTCGGTAAACATCATGCTGGCAGGTGCTCCTGCAGGAGCCAGCGAATGCATGAGCCTATACATAGACGACATGCGCATCGAAAAGGTAGAAGCGGAAAACAGCCGGGGATTCGACCTGCGAAAAGATGCAATGGCCTACTGCCACAGCGGATACAAGCCGGGAGCACGCAAGCAGGCTTTGGTGCAGCACATGCCGGAAAGGGCTTTCAGCCTGCACGATGCCGCCACGGGACAAACCGTTTATCAAGGTACGGCCAGTCCTCTGAATCAGGACAAGAAGCTGGACAAAGGATTTCTTGTACTGGACTTCAGCAGTTTCAATACGCCCGGACAATACTTCCTCTCCATCGGCGACGTACAATCAAAGCCTTTCCCCATCGGAAATGATGCCTACCTGTCTACCGCCTGGCACACGCTGAACTTCTTCTTTTCCGAACGTTGCGGTTTCGACCAGCCCGGCATTCATCAGGAATGCCATCAGGATGTATTCGCCTATCATCCCGACGGACGGAGCATGAGCATTGCCGGAGGATGGCACGATGCAGCCGACCTGACTCAAGGAACGGGAAATACAGCCGAATCGTGCATCGCCCTCCTCGAAATGGCCGGTGCCGTACAAAGCAAAGACAGTATCTTCTACGAACGCCTGCTGGAAGAGGCACGCTGGGGAGTGAACTGGATTCTGCGTACCCGCTTCGGTGACGGCTACCGACTGGGTGGACTGATTATCGGCATTTGGACAAAGAATATCCGTGGTGACAAAGACGACATGCAGACAGAAGCACGAAATACGCCTACGGACAATCTGAAAGCCGCTTCCAGTTGCGCACTCGCCGCCCCTCATTTTGAAAAGAAAGACCCAGTGTTTGCACGGTGGTGCCGGAACAGTGCCATTGAGGACTTCCAATTCGCCATCGACCTGCTGGATACGCAAAGGACGGAACAGAACGAAACAGAACTTTATGCCCTTGCCACCGTCACAGCCATGCGTTTGTACCGCCTTACACAAGATGTTTACTATCTGGACTGGGCAACCCGGCTGGCACGTACCGTCATGGCGGGCCAACAGTTGGAAAAGCGTACCGACTGGAAAATCCCCCTACGAGGTTTCTTCTATGAATCTTCCCGGAAAAAGCGTATTCTGGCCTATTATCACCAAAGCCAAGAGCACTTGATGGCCGAAGGACTCTCGATGCTACTGACAGATGCCCCCACCCATCCGGACGCCCCGTTGTGGCAGGCATCTTGTGAAGCCTATGCAGACTATCTACGCGGGGTTTCACAACTGATTGAGCCGTATGGCATACTGCCAAGCGCCGTATACGAGGTGGATAATACCGATTATAAGAATCTGTACCATGAAGGCGAGCAGGTAGGGCTTCCCAGTCTGGAAGAATACAATGCACAAGTGCGCAACGGTATCCCTCTCTCAAAGAATTTCTACCTGCGCCGTTTCCCCGTCGCCTATCAGTTCAGGGGATTCCACGCTGTTGTCATGGGCAAAGCCAAAGCTGCCTTTATTCTTGCACGCCTATTCAACGACAAAGCGTTAAGGGATATTGCAACCCGCCAGGTAGAATACATATTAGGCTACAACCCGTTTGCCATGAGTACCGTTTATGGAGACGGATATGACTATCCGCCGCTTTACGGGGCATACGCCGGAGATGTGGTGGGAGCTGTACCCGTAGGAATCGAAACATTCGAAAATGAGGACGAGCCTTACTTCCCGATGCAGAATAATTGTACCTATAAGGAAATCTGGACACACACTACCGCACGCCTGCTGTGGTGCGTGGCAGAACTGTTCAGACAACCTTAATCCATATCCTTAAAAAAGAAGCTGTCTTAAATATATCAGTTCTATATTTAAGACAGCTTCTTTTTATGCTATGGCAGATTATGCTTTTTTCAATGCAGCAATGCTTTCCTTGAGAGACTTGATGATACTCTCGGCATCTGCCTGCTTCTTGCGTTCCATCTCAAGCACTGTGGCAGGAGCGTTGTTCACAAACTTCTCGTTACCCAGCTTCTTCAGCACGCCCTGCAGGAATCCTTCCTTGTGCTTCAGTTCAGCCTCCATACGGGCTATCTCAGCTTCCACGTCAATCATATTGCCCAGAGGTACGGCATATTCCGTAGTACCCACCATGAAGGAAGCAGCGCCGTCGGCCTTGTTCTCCACTACATCGATGGACGAGAGGTTACACATCTTCATAACAACCGCATTGAATGCCGCAACCGGATTCTCGCCGATAACCTGCAACTCAAGCGCTTCCTTTTGGGCAATGTTCTTCTGCAAACGGATGGAACGGATATTACTGATAACCTCTTTCACCGTTTCAAAGCGGACAAGCAACTCCTTGTCTGCCACAGTGTCTATCGTTATCCTATCCACCATCAAGCTGGCTTGTCTTTCTTCAATCTCCTCTTCTGTACGGTAGAGGTGTTGCCAGATTTCCTCAGTGATAAACGGCATAAAGGGATGCAACAAGTGCAACAGGTTATCAAAGAAACGCAGGGTACAGTCATGGATACTACTCGGAATGCCTTCACCGTAAGCAGGCTTGATGATTTCCAGATACCAGGAAGAGAACTCATCCCAGAACAGTTTGTAGACAGCCATCAAAGCTTCACTCAAACGATATTTGCTGAAAAGGTCAGCCACCTCGGCAGCCACTTCATTCTGTTTGGATTCAAACCAGTCAGCAGCCAGGCGCGATGCCTCGGGAACCGGTTTCTGGTCGTCCACTCTCCAACCTTTTACCAAGCGGAAAGCATTCCATATCTTATTACAGAAGTTACGTCCTTGCTCACACAGCGCATCATCAAAGAGTATGTCGTTTCCGGCAGGAGCTGCAAGCATCATGCCCATACGCACACCGTCGGCACCGTACTTCTCTATCAAATCCAGCGGGTCGGGAGAGTTACCCAACGACTTGGACATCTTACGTCCCAGCTTGTCACGGACAATACCCGTAAAGTAAACGTTCTTGAACGGCATCTTTCCTTCATATTCATAACCTGCCATAATCATACGGGCTACCCAGAAGAAGATAATGTCCGGACCGGTCACCAAGTCGCTGGTAGGATAATAGTAGCTGATTTCCTCATTGCCCGGATTGTTGATACCATCGAACAAAGAAATAGGCCACAGCCAGGAAGAGAACCAAGTATCCAGACAGTCTTCGTCCTGACGAAGGTCTTCCTGTTTAAGACCGGCATTACCTGTTTTCTCTTTTGCCAACGCCAAGGCTTCTTCGGGAGTGGCAGCCACTACATAACCACCTTCCGGCAAAAAATAAGCAGGAATGCGATGCCCCCACCACAACTGGCGGCTGATACACCAGTCCTTGATATTTTCCAACCAGTTCTTGTACGTATTCTTATATTTGGCAGGATAGAACTTCAACTCATCATTCATCACCGGCGGCAAAGCCATGTCGGCAAAGTGCTGCATCTTCAAGAACCACTGCATGGAAAGTTTCGGTTCGATGGGCACGTTGGTACGTTCGGAGAAACCTACCTTGTTGGTATAGGCTTCCACTTTCTCCAACAGACCGGCAGCAGCCAGGTCCTTCTCAATCTGCTCGCGCACATCGAAACGGTCCATACCGATATACAAGCCGGCAGCTTCACTAAGCGTTCCGTTATCATTGAAGATGTCGATGCTCGGCAGGTTGTACTTCTCGCCCAGCATATAGTCGTTCACATCGTGGGCAGGGGTTACCTTCAGGCAACCTGTACCGAATTCGATGTCTACATAATCGTCCTCGATGACCGGGATAACGCGTCCTACCAACGGCACAATCACCTTCTTACCCTTCAACCAGGTATTCTTGGGGTCATTCGGATTGATGCACATGGCTGTATCTCCCATGATGGTTTCAGGACGGGTGGTAGCAACCACTGCATAACGTCCTTCGGGGTCACCTTCTACCATATACTTCAGATAGTACAGCTTGCTGTGCTCTTCCTTATAGATTACTTCCTCATCACTAAGAGCGGTCAGTGCCTTCGGGTCCCAGTTCACCATACGGACACCGCGGTAAATCAGACCTTTGTTATACAAGTCGACAAAGACCTTGAGCACGCTTTCACTGCGTTTCTCGTCCATAGTGAAAGCCGTACGGTCCCAATCGCAGGAAGCGCCCAGCTTGCGGAGCTGCTTCAAGATGATGCCGCCGTGTTCATCGGTCCATTCCCAGGCGTGCTTCAAGAACTCGTCGCGGGTAAGGTCCGTCTTCTTGATGCCTTGTGCGGCAAGCTTGTTCACCACCTTGGCCTCGGTAGCAATGGAAGCATGGTCGGTTCCCGGCACCCAGCAGGCATTCTTGCCTTCCATGCGGGCACGGCGTACCAGAATATCTTGTATGGTATTATTAAGCATGTGTCCCATGTGCAACACACCGGTGACGTTTGGAGGCGGAATGACGACGGTGTAAGGCTCACGACCATCGGGTTTCGAACTGAATAATTTGTGGTCCAACCAATACTGGTACCACTTTCCCTCCACGTCAGCGGGATTGTACTTACTTGCTAATTCCATGTTTTTAAATCTCTATAATTAATTTATTGCGAATAACGGGCGCAAAATTAATGAATTAAAATTTAAATATATATTTTTGTCCCTACAAAACAGTATATAAAATGAGGGGGAAGCTAAAAATCCGATATATCATATTAATTGTATTACTGTCTGTCGTATGGGCAACGCAGCTCATTCCAAGCTTGGGAGAAGTGTATGCACAGTCCGTATATCCGGTAATTTCCCATATTCTGTCCTCCTTTTCAAAACTCATACCTTTTGCCGTAGGCGACTTGTTTATTTTCCTCAGCATCATCGGACTCCTTTTCAATCCCATCAGGGCACGCTATATCCAGAAAAAGAAGTGGAAACAGATTCTGCTGAACGAGATGGAATACTTGCTGTGGATATACGTATGGTTCTATCTGGCATGGGGACTGAACTACTCACAGAAAGATTTCTACGGCAGGACAAACATACCTTATACTGCCTATACTCCCGAAATCTTCCGGACATTTGTAGACAACTATATAGACAAGCTAAACGCTTCTTATACGGACATCACCTCCATTGACGAGCCACTTGTCTGCCGGGAAAGCGTATACGGATACAACCAAATCAGTGATACGCTGGGGGTACACCGCCCTCCTCACTCTTCTCCACGTGTGAAAACCATGCTTTTCACCCCGTTCATTTCCATGGTAGGCGTCACGGGAAGCATGGGACCCTTCTTCTGCGAATTTACACTGAACGGTGATTTGCTCCCGTCGCAATATCCCGCTACTTATGCCCACGAGCTGGCCCACCTACTGGGCATCACCAGTGAGGCTGAAGCAAACTTTTACGCTTATCAAGTCTGCACCCGTTCGCAGGTGAAAGAGATTCGTTTCAGTGGGTATTTCTCCGTACTCCCACATGTGCTGGGCAATGCCCGCCGACTGATGAGCGAAGAAGAATACGCAGAACTTTTCAACCGGATACGTCCTGAAATCATAGAACTGGCCCAAAAGAACCAGCAATACTGGATGGAGAAATACAGTCCGCTCATCGGAGACATCCAGAACTTTATCTACGACTTGTACCTTAAAGGAAACAAGATTCAAAGCGGACGCAAGAACTATTCGGAAGTAATAGGCTTGCTTATCTCATACGAAGAATGGAAAAACTAAATTTCAAAATCATGCATACAAGAAAAGAACAGATGGAAGCCTTCGGCCGCTTCCTCGACATACTCGACGAGCTGCGCGAGAAATGTCCCTGGGACCGCAAGCAGACCAACGAAAGCCTGCGCCCCAATACCATCGAAGAGACTTATGAACTTTGTGACGCCCTGATACGCGATGACAAGAATGACATCTGCAAAGAGCTGGGCGATGTGCTGCTGCATGTGGCTTTTTATGCAAAGATAGGCTCCGAAACCGGTGATTTCGATATGAAAGACGTATGCGACCGTCTTTGTGAGAAACTTATTTTCCGCCATCCCCATGTCTTCGGCGATGTAAAGGCCGAAACCGCAGGCCAGGTTTCTGAAAACTGGGAACAGCTAAAATTGAAGGAAAAAGATGGGAACAAAACAGTGCTGAGCGGTGTACCCGCTGCCCTACCCTCGCTCATCAAGGCCTACCGCATCCAGGACAAGGCACGCAATGTAGGATTCGACTGGGAGGAACGCGAGCAAGTGTGGGATAAGGTAAAAGAAGAAATCCAAGAATTCCAGGCTGAAGTCGCCCACATGGATAAAGAAAAGGCTGAAGCTGAATTCGGCGATGTCATGTTCAGCCTCATCAACGCTGCCCGCCTCTACAAAATCAATCCGGACAATGCGCTGGAACAGACCAACCAGAAGTTCATCAACCGCTTCAACTATGTAGAAGCGCACAGCATCAAGGAGGGCAAAAACCTCCATGACATGACGCTGGAGGAGATGGATAAGCTATGGAACGAAGCGAAAGTACTGGAAAACAAGAAATGAATATCAGTTCAGGGTAAATACATTTCTTTATTTACCCTGAACAATGTATTCTTAGAAAGCTGCTTGCCTTAGTATCGTTTCTTGTAAGGGAACCAAATCAACGTATTCCTTTTTACCAGTATGTACGTTTAACAGACGTACATGTATTTTCCCATGGTGAAATGTCGCCTGATGATCATCTATATATTGAAAACGTGTATTTTCCAATGGCTCGTACAGATAATCACTAAAGCCTTTGGCATACACACGGCCTTGAAATTCTTTAGCCTTGATGGGATATGCAAAGAATTGTGCACCATAAGCAAAATATGTTTCTCCCTTTAAATCCTTACAAGTACGCACATTAGTATTAAAAGACAACGAGAAAGAATCCTTGCTTTTAAAATTACGTTCAATGATTATATAATCTCCTTCCAATTTATAAGTTTCACTGCACCAGACACTTGTAGCCCAACTCGGTTTACGTATCTTCAATACCATCCTCATTGATTCCTGCAGATTTAAATGGAAATTGAAATGGTTCTCCATCGGATAGTCCGTCTCATTCTCTATACGAATATTCTTCCCATCCAACTTTGTATCCAACACACAAGGGGCCAGAAAATTAGCGACCAAAGTGTTTTTTCCTTGCTGCATCCAAGCCTTCTGCAAAAAATAGGGAGTGATTCTACCCGCATTAGGCACACAGCACACGGCAACATCCTGATGGACAGGAGAATACTTATAACGTGTTTGTTTGCGGTCGGGTTCATTGTCCCCATTCCGAGTCCCCATCATTTCATATGAATTATCTGTTTTCAAATAAGCAATACAAGAGTGATACGGATGTCGGGCTCCTTGCGCCGCATTATAAAATATGTTCTCAGCCAATTCAGCATACTTCGTCAATCCCGTTTTCTGAGAAAGGACAGAGTAACTATCCATCAACTCATGCAGCGAACAATATTCATATCCAGTATGCGTAGCATCAGCCAATCGTTCTGCAATCCATTCATCACCAATAGCCCCCCCAGTAGGAGTCACGACATCAGCTATCTTTTGTAAATAATCTGCCAAAGCTTGTTTCACTTGCTTATCTTCTAACATACTAGCAGCAACAATCAAAGAACGTAGATGCTCATAAGTATGAACAGCATGACATTTCAGCTTATAATTTTTATTCAAAACATTAGTCAATTGAGCATCCTGCTCCCACGAAAAGAAGTGGGAATAATCCATATAAAGGAATGCTGCATATTCCAAATATTTTCTGTTACCCGTCAACTCATACATCCGATCCAATACATCAGTAAAAGTAAGTCCATGAGCCACTCCACCATTATACTCCTTCCCTGTATCAAACGGATGAGATTTATAGATCGGATAATTCTGCATTACATTATCCACAGCTCGAACCAAAGCATCCCATACTTTTTTTTCACCCGTAGCTTCATAATAACCCAACAAGCCACGGTAGAGGGTAGACTTAGCCCATAACTCTCCATTCTCTCCTTTAAACTGATAACGCAGTTCTGGAGTATATATACCTAAATAGCCGTCACTATCTTGTGTTTCCAAAATACGTTCAATGTATGCCTTGACTTCAGCAATATGCTGTCTGTCGTCCAGTAACAATACATTGCGTAAATAACCATCCCACCAGTTAGACTGACTCTCTGAATTCCACCACTTGTATTGCTCTTCTCCTTCCGCATCACCCTCCTTATTGTTACCCAAATCTTTCAACTTACTGCCCCGATGTAAACGTTCGCTACTATAAATAGGGTCATCTATCAAATCAGGAATCAGATATTTAAGATTTCCAATAAAACCTTTTACATCAGCCTGCATCTGTTCCTTCAACCAACCGGTAGGTTTCACTTCACCAAACAATAAACTGGTAAATTCAGGCATCGGTTTCATTTGCTCAATAATGCTTTGTTCATTGGTCTGTGCTCTTACCATAAAGGTAGAGCACAGACACAATATTATAATCCAACTAGTCTTCATCTTCATGACAATGATATTTCACGTAAATATTTCATATTCTCAACTGGAGTATCACGAGGAATCTCACATCCGGCCATCATAATCCAGTTCTCACGTGGAATACTGGATTTCACTTCTTCATACTTAGCCTTAATCAACTCCCTGGTACCATCCATGACAACCGTAACCGGATCAAGATTACCACAAACCATCACTCCTTCTCCCATCACCTGATGCACTTCAGCCACATCCACCATCCAGTCAGCATCCAGAATGTCAAGATCTGTTTGAGCTAATGAGGAAAGGATATGAGTGATATTCCCACAAATGTGCAACTTTACAATGGCTCCATGTTCATGAATAAAAGCAAATAATTCCTTATGTAGCGGCAGACAGAATTCATCATACATATCCTGAGATATTTGTGAACAGACTGCATCTCCCACTCCAATAATATTAGCACCAGCTTCAATCTGGGCTAAGGCAAAATTCTTTGCCATCTGCAAACATTTCTGTTGGAGAGCTTTTACCATATCCGGTTCCATAATCATGTTCATCATCAGTTCTGAAATACCACAAAGATCAGCACATTCAGCCAAGGGCCCTTCCACCCAACCTATAATAGGAAAAGGTACGCCCAGTTTTTCACGAAAAAGTTTCACGCCATTAATCCTGTCCAAGGTACGGGGATAAGCATATACATCCGGAATCTCCAGTTTTTCCACATCCTCCATACAAGTAATGAGTTTATCCGCTTTGGGAGAACTGTCTCCATCAAACGTGATCTTTGCCCCAAAGGCGGCCGTTTCTCTATTAGGATCTGAAATGACACTTACAGCATCATGATCATACATTTCAAGCAACTTCATATTCGATTCTACCAATATATGGTAGTCATTCATAAATTCACTGTATGTTTTTCCATACTGGGTGGCTGCATGTATCATCAATATCGGATGAAAATAGTATCTTCCATCGTTCGTTTTAGGGGTAGCAAGCATCCTATGTGTTCTTTCTAATTTTGCATTCATAATATTTCTGTTTTTAATTAATTATTCAGCCGATTGCTTTACATGGGACCCCAGTAAAGCATAATATAAAATATAAATCTCACCGATTATGACTATAATCCATGTCCAGCGCCATACACCTCCCATGGCATCGGCAAACATTCCCTGAAAGAGAGGTAGTAACGATCCACCGATAACCCCAATCATAAACACTCCTGAGGCAACAGAAGTATATTTACCTAATTTATTCACGGATAAGGTAAAGATAGAACCCCACATCACGGAGTGAAAGAAGCCCACAATTACCAAAAACCACGGATTGTCAAACGCAATGGCCATCAGTGTGGACAATCCAGCAAAAACTGCAGCAAAAGCCAGTTGGGTGCGTGGCGAAATACGGTTCAAGGAACTAGAAATCAAACGCCCTACCAGCATGCCTCCCCAATAGAGTGTAGCCATCAATGCGGGAATAGCAAAATCAATACCTCCAATAGTAAGGGCATCCATTCCCAAGAAGAAGAATTTATGTCCCAATTTTTCCAGTTCAATGGCATACAAATTTATATTGGCTCCCACACAGACTTCCACTCCAACATAAAAGAAAATGGCAATGACCCCTAATGTTAAATGGCTGAAAGACCAGACTGACTTTTCCAGCTTTTCACCTGCCTCGGCTTTTGTTCCTTCAATATCCGGCAATTTCATTCTTGTTAATATCAAAGTGACAAATGCGAATACAGCCATAAGTACTAGAAATGAGATTTGTATCTGACTAATCTCAACTTCCTCCATAGACAAGCCACCGAATACAATTCCTGTTACAAAAAAAGGAGCCAAAGTCGTACCAACCGAATTTGCCGAACCACCAATATTCAAACGCTGGACAGGCTGGGTATTCTTCACATCACAAGCTGTAAGATAAGGATTTATAACAACTTGTAAGATAGTGGCGGCAGCCCCAACCACATAAGAACCCAGCAGAAAGATGACATATCCCCAGGGAATAACAGCAGAGGCTATCAGGAAATGGGAATCTGGAAACTTAACTGTATATACAGAAGAAAGCCAGAATATCCCCAATCCTATAATCAAAATAAACAAAGCTTGAATCAATGTACGTTTGTATCCGTACTTTGTCACCCAAGCAGAACCAATACCACCAGTCAAAGGATAAGCCATAAACCACGCAAAAGAAATAAGTGTAGCAAAAGTATTCTTCAAGTCACCGGCATTACTAAGAAATACCGCCTTCAACGGTCCTTGGAATTGTCCGTTTGCCGTTGTCAAAAAACCGACAAAAAAGAACAATATGACCAAAGTTATAAATGGAGATAAATAATTTATCTGTTTTTGTTGTGTCATAACTATAACTTTTTACATCGATTCAACCAATGTAAATTTCGCAGATTTCAGTTGCTCACAATTACAACCTATCATCACCTCGAAATCTCCAGGTTCACATACATAGTTCAAATCATAATTATAGAATTTCAGAAGTTCTGGAGTTATCTCAAAATCAATATCAACCGATTGACCTGCTTTTATAAAAACTTTCTGGAATCCTTTCAATTCCTTCAACGGTCGAATAATACTGGCAGCAACATCACGAATATATAGTTGCACAACTTCATAACCATCTCTGTCTCCACTGTTAGTTACCGTCACAGTAGCAGTCAATCGGCCTTTTTCATTCATTTTATTAGCACTCAATTTCACATCACCATAGTCAAAACGAGTATAGCTCAATCCATAACCAAATGGGAACAAAGGTTCATTGGATACATCCAAATAACCACTACGGAATTTCTGAAACCATTTATCCATAGGTTTACCCGTATTCTTATAATTATAATAAAGCGGTAATTGCCCCACATTCTGCGGCCAGGAAGAAGTCAGTTTACCACTCGGATTCACGTCTCCAAACAGAACATCACCTATCGCATAGGCTGCTTCTGTACCACCGAACCATACATTCAGAATAGCAGATAAATTCTTTTTTTCCCAATTAATTGTCAATGGACGCCCTGTAAATAAAACTAACACTATAGGTTTACCCGTAGCAACCAAAGCCTTCAATAACTCTTGCTGTGGTTTAGGTAAATCCAAATTCGAACGGCTACTGGACTCTCCACTCATTTCAGTGGATTCTCCTAAAGTCGCTACCACAATATCCGCCTTACCGGCAACATCTAAAGCCTCGGTCAGAATTTCTTCATCAGAACGGTTGTCTTTCTCAAATTCTTTACCAAAATATACACGCCGTGCATATTCCTCACTTTCAAAGGGCTGGCATCCTCTTGCATATAAAATTTCTGCTTGGCCTCCAGAAACTTCTTTTAATCCTTCTACAACAGTAGCAGCTCTATAAATATCATGTGGATAAAACCACGGTCCTAACATCATAGGGCGATTATTGCCATGTGGGCCAATTACAGCAATTTTGCTATTCTTCTTCAAAGGCAATAAATTATTTTCATTTTTTAACAAAACAAAACTTTCCCCTGCTGCCTGCCGTGCTTTTGCACGATGTTCCTTTGTAAAAAAGTCTTTTGAAGGCCGAGTAACATCACAATATTTATAGGGATTTTCAAACAAACCCAATTTATATTTCGCTTCCAAAACACGGCGGCACGCCTGGTCTATCAATTTTATGGATACTTTCCCAGTCTTTACGGCTTCAGGTAACATATAATGATAAGCATAGGCTTCCATATCAATATCCGTACCAGCTTCTAAAGCACGAATAGTGGTCGAAACCGGATCACCGATACCATGACGTACCAAATCATTAATAGAAGCATAATCAGTCACAACCAAACCTTCAAATCCCCATTGTTTGCGCAACACATCATCTAATAACCACTTATTAGCTGTAGCCGGAATATTGTCCACCTCATTAAACGAAGACATTACCGTCTCAGCTCCCGCTTCAACTGCAGCTTTATAAGGATTGAAGTAATCGTTGTACATACGTAGGCGACTCATATCTACTGTATGATAATCGCGCCCGGCATCAGGTGCACCATATAATGCAAAATGTTTCACACAAGCCATAATTTGTGTATTAGTGGCATAACCTGGCTCTCCCTGATAACCTTTAACCATTGCCTTGGCTATCTCACCTCCCAAAAATGGATCCTCACCAGCACCTTCAACAATACGTCCCCACCGCGGGTCTCTTGTGATATCCACCATAGGACTAAATGTCCAACAGACGCCATCAGCACTTGCCTCAATAGCAGCAGTACGAGCCATTGCCTCTATTTGCTCCAAATTCCAAGTAGAAGCCATGGCCAAAGGTACTGGGAAAGCTGTCTCATACCCATGAATAACATCCATAGCAAACATTAAAGGAATTTTTAGACGACTTTCTTTCATTGCTACATCTTGCAATGCCTTCACTTTTTCCACTCCTTTAGCATTCAACATAGACCCTACACCTCCTTTACGTATTTGCTGGGCCACCTTATTCCCTTCACTGGACAGTTCACCGGAAACTACATCGCCACCAGAAATCTGATGTAGTTGTCCAATCTTTTCCTCCAATGTCATTTTCCCCATCAACTCTGTAATGAATTTATCCATATCAACATCAGGCTTTGTTTTCGATTCCTGTGCCAAAACTCCCAATGACAAAATCAGGGAAATAAATACAAATAATTTTCTCATGATATCAGTATTTTTAGTTCGTTAGTTTTTTCTTATTCTTAATACAAGAGGGCATATTACAGATGTCACAGCCATAAGGCCTCTTTTTCACATTCTTCCCTATTGCCACAATCCCACTGACTGATTTCACCGGTAGCATTAGGCAAGAATCTGTCAGTTGAATGCCAGTCATTCCTTCTGGGAAGAAACGGAACAGTTTCTTTTGTTCCGAAAGATGCCAATTACAATAGCCGGGACTATAATTATTGCTTATCTGCATACCTTCCCTCCCTGCTTCTTGTATCAATATATCCATCAATAAGGAAACGGTAGCCTCTGCCAGAACCGAACCGACCGCATCTGCCACGAAAACACGCAGGATATCGTCTTCCTGTTTTAATTTTCCAACATAATCATCAAATTCATTTCCGATAGTAACTGTAAACAAAACGTAATATTCTGCATCCTTCATAGCATGAGCAATAATAAGACCAGGGAAAAAATCACTATCACCCAGCCTCAATTGCCCCTTACCGCAGACTCTCCCCTCCGTCAACACATATCCATAGTGAAGCGAAATTCGGTCCTGTAGCTCTCCCAGCACTTCCTGAATAATTTTCCGGACTCCCTCATCAGGAAGATGATTGCCATATCCCATCAAAAGATACACCTCATGTATATCTACGGCCAGGTCATCAAGTTTTCCGTCAAAGAATCTGATAGCATCCATAGTTCATTGTATTACCGTCCGGTTATATTTATCCAAAGCACCATAAAAAGCTTCTATATTAACATGGGAAGTATGAGGAGGCACGTCGCAACCGGAAGAAAGAATGAAATTCCGGTAATTCGCAGTTTCCTTCAGCAATTTGATAACAGCATTTTCCAGTTCCATAGGCGATGCCTGCTGAAAAAGAGAAACCGGGTCAATATTGCCCATGACAAGTCGATTATCCGGACACTCCTTCAATGCTTCCACCATATCAATATTATTACCAAAATGATAAGCCTTCGAACCGGTCTTCACCATGGCATCCGTACAATGTCCTGCATTTCCACAGTTATGGAGTATGACTATAAAAGTCTCATCTTGTACAGCATCCACAATTTTTTTTATGTACCTGGAAGAAAACTCACAGCAACCATCATTGGACATCAAACCTGCTGCAGGTTCAGCAAGTACCACCCCTTGTATCCCCTGCTTCTTTAACTCCAAACAATAGTTTGTTAGAAAAGTGGTACATTTAGACAGTAGTAGTTCAGCAGTCTCAGGCTCACAATAGCAGCTCATCAGAAATTCAGACATATCATACAAGCGCCCAGCCAAAGAAAAAGGCCCAATCATTCCTCCAAATACCGGCTTATCCGTGATATTCTCCACAGCCAGTCTATTCGCCAGCAAATATTGGGGAATACGTGCACTCATCATATCAGGAATTTCCAACTTTTCTACTGACTCAAAATCAGAGACCAAACGTCCCACAACTGTCGGAATATCATCCTTAGGAAAATCAATTGTGGCACCAAAAGCCTCCGCCTCCACCGTTAAATCCATAATGACCGAACAAGCAGCCGCAGGATATTTATCATTCAAAGCTTTAATAGCTTCATAATGTACCCGTCCGTCTGTAACAGCCTCATACACGGTCTTACCTACCAATTCAATTCCCGGATGTGTCATAATCGGTATAGCAATCCGTTGTCTATTATCAAGGATATCTTGTATCCAAATGTCCATATTTTCCATAATATGTTCTTTTTATTTATTAATTTATGTAAGTACCCCTATCACTCACCAAGGTCTTTTTATCTACATAAGAAATCATTGTTTCCTTGCGTGGAAAGCAAAGAAACTAAACAATACAATTCCGCAAAGACTCTTCCAAGGCATTCATAGTCAAATCTTTTCCAATAACACAAAGTTTCATTGGAATATCATCGACAAACTCCAGATCAGTTATCTGATAATCATGAGATACATATTCTATCGAATGCCATTTTCCTCCTCCACATGGAAATATCCCTTTCAAACGATAGATATCTCCATAAATTCCTGTATTCAATCTTCCAAGTAACTGTTCAAATTTAAAAAGATCCAATACACCTTTTCCCTCAAAAGAACAAGTCTCAAAGTCATTGGGAATTTGATTGAAGACCGTAATGAAGGGCATGCCATTTGAAGCCTCATTCATTACATCCTTTTTTAAGTAATCAAACAAGGATGACTCATTTATAAAGACCGGACAATGCGGATGGATTTTTTCCAATAAACTACACAACCTTTCCAACTCCTTTTGTTCGCAACAAGCGGATTTGCTGATAAAAAGTATATCACTAAAACGCACTTGATCTTCAAACAAACCTTTGGAAACTTTCAACCAGTCTGCATAATTTACAGCATCCACAACCGTAATGATCTGATATAACCGATAATGCTCTTTCACTCTGGCAGAACAAAAGATACGCTTTACGTCTGATAAACGGGCAACCCCAGTCGGCTCCAATAACAGATAACGGGGAGCTACACGTACCGCTATATCCGATAATTTATCTTGTAGGGTCACAGCACCGCTGCAACAAATACAAGAGGAAACAATACTATCAAGCTCCACATCCAACCGCTCCAGTAATCCGCTGTCTATATCCACTCTGCCAAACTCATTTTCCAATACCATCAGCTTACTGTCCGAATAGATTCCATGCTCTATCAGAGTTTGTATAAGGGTAGTTTTCCCGGCCCCTAAAAAACCTGAGATAATATTTACCCTTATCTTATTCAAGTTCATATCAGCCATATCAAATCCACACCAGTTCTATTATCAAGCAACACCCAATAGTTCTTTCGCCTTGATTACAGCAGAATTTGCACTATCGCTGTAACCGTCCGCACCTATTTCCTCTGCAAAACTGGAACTTACGGGAGCTCCTCCTACCATAACTTTCACTTTATCGCGTAACCCGGCCGCCTTCAATCCCTCAATAATAGTCTTCATATAAGGCATAGTAGTCGTAAGCAGTGCACTCAGTCCAACCAAATTCGCACCATGCTCCTTCACTGCTGTAACAAACTTATCTGAATCCGCATCTACCCCTAAATCTACCACTTGAAAACCGCAGCCCTCGAACATAGAGCCTACCAGGTTTTTGCCAATGTCATGCAAATCGCCTTTTACAGTCCCAATGACAATAGTTCCCAATTGCGAGGTAGCTTCATCCCCCTTTAATAGAGGCTGTAACAAGGATAAGGAAGCTTTCATAGCCCTGCCGGCCATCAACAGCTCCGGAACAAAAGCCTGCTGTTTCTCAAACCGGTCACCTATTTCTTCCATTGCCTTAATCAGATAGTTATCTATCAATTCTTTAGGTTCTAATTTTTCCTCAATAGCAACTTGAGTAATTTCAGCTGCAATCTTATGCTTTCCTGTCAAAATTGCATCATAAAGTAATTTTAAATCTGCCATAGCTCATTCTTTTTATATATTGTAAATACCTATTATTCTATTTATAGTGAATAACCATCGACCCATTAGCCTCCACTTCAATCATATCCCCTTTTCTTATCCTCTCACCAGTCAGAATATTAACACCCTCAGATTTACTAGACAAACGTTCCTCAAAACGTTTCCAATCTATTTTCTGCGGTTGAGATGCTCCATTAATAACAATCATCACACATTCAGAATCATTATAACGAAAATACGTGTAAACATTATTCCGTGGAACATAATGCATCAATTTCCCTTCATAAACAACCGAATTGTTTTTTCTAAAATGTAACAAGTTACGTGTATGAGCAAACATTTCTTGCTGCAAATTTGTCCGCTCTTCCGTATGGAATAAATTAATCATATCTCCTTTCCAGCCACCCGGAAAATCCATACGACATTGATGTGCACCTCCACGAGAATCATCAGAGAATAACAATTCTGTACCATAGTATATTTGTGGTAAACCACGAGTAGTAGTAATAAAAGTCATAGCCTGCTTCACCTTCCTAATATCTTTACCAAGCATATTATAAATACGGGACATATCATGGTTATCAGCAAAAACCACCAATGATCCACCAGCATCCTCATAAAGAAAGTCTTGTGCAATCATATTATAAATAGCTTTAGTACTACCTCCCCATGCTTCATTATCACTAGCAAGTCCCATAACCAAAGAACGTTCTAAAGGAAAATCCATAGCCATTGGCAAATGACTGGCAAAACCATTCTGTTTCTGTTTATCACCCAGCCAATAAGCAATAATCCCCGGATCATTTCCCCATACCTCACCGACAAACTTCATGTTAGGGTATTCATTTCGAATCGCTTGTGTCCATAACTGTCCTTCATATCCCATATAAAAATAGGTATCTACCCGCAAAGCATCCAAATCTGCATACTCAATCCACCAGATAGCCATCTGGATCAGATACTTCAAGACATATGGATTAGATAGATTCATATCCGGTAATGATTCTACAAACCATCCTTTTGTACAAAGTTCCTGATCAGTTGTCGCTGCATACGGGTCACTAAAGGAATATAGAGCATAATTACTCTGAGTGAAAGTATCAAAACAAGTTACCCAGTCTTTAAAAGGTAAATCCCTCATCCACCAATGTCCCGAACCACAATGATTGGGCACAATATCTTGTATTATTTTAAGACCTTTGGAATGTGCTTCACTTACCATTTCTTTATATAATTCATTCGTTCCAAAATGAGGATCTATATTATAATAGTCAGAAATGGCATAATGATGATAAAATTGGTTATCTTCAAGTAAAGGAGTAGACCAAATGGCAGTTATCCCCAAATCGGCCATATAATCCAGATGATCCATAATTCCACGAATATCACCACCGTGACGGGTTTCTAAGCCTTTACGGTCTAAAATCTGAGAAGCCCCTTTAATACAATCATTGTCCATGTCACCATTGGCAAAACGATCCGGCATGATTAAATAAATCACATCAGAAGAAGTAAGTCCTTCACGATTCTCAGCTCCTTCTCTACGCGGAAAAATTTCATAAGGAATTTTAAGTTTCCTATCGCCCTTCTCTACTTCCAATGTATACCTACCAACCTTGTCAACTATTACATCAACAAAAAGATAGTTAGGACTTTCAGCATTATGAATTGAGCTCACTGACATTCCCGGTTCAAGTACCCTCACTGTTGCATCCTTCAGATTCTTACCATAAAGCATCAATTGCAAATCCGTATTCATATCTGCCCACCAGCAGAGCGGATTAATCCGCTCTACTTTCTGTGCAGATATGGAACACGTATATCCCAACATCAGCCACATAAAAATGAAGAATGAACAATATTTCATATTATTTCTTCTGATAGAATACATAATGACCAGTCAAATCATTAAACTTAATGTAATAGTTCCCGGCTTTCGTCACAGAAATCTTTTCACCGTCTAATACTCCTTTACCATAAGGAAAAGTTTTTGCAGACCAGATAGTTGAACCACTTTGGAAAACCAGTTCTCCAGTAGTTAAAGTTACATCATCAATAATCCAAATATGTGGATCATAATAGGCCTGTGACAGTGTCTGAGTGGTACTAACTCCTGAACCAACCAACTGCATTTCAGTATAAACAAGTGCACTACTCGCATCATATTCCTTTATACTATATGTCATTTGAGAGGTACTTGCGGTAATAATATAATAACCATCTTTATCTAACTCAAAGTTACCACCGGAAAGTGATAAAGCACCATCTTTTTTTCCATACATAGTATAAGTGTTCAAATCACCATCATTAATGAATTTGAATTGTCCGGCGTATGTTGTGGGATCGAAGCCACGAATGAATCCAGTATATTGATCAATACCCAGAGGATCATCCCTAAACATTACATAACGATAGTTTGCAATATCCCAGACATTCGGATCAACAAAATAAACACCAAACATAGAACCTATAAGATGTAACGGTGCCATAGCAAAAGAGGTTACATTCAATTTCACCTTAGAAGATGAATATAATACTGGTAAAACCGGTTCTGATGAGCCTAATACCATAGGTCTTGCCATAATACGTACCTCCAAATCTGTAGCCACATCAATAGGCTGATTCAATTTATGCATAATAGAATTCAAATTATCTGAAGTCAGATGTTTTTGAAAAATATTATTCCCAGCAACTATTTCTTGTGCATTGGTAAAATCATTTCCAACCACGTCAAGTTGTAATGTGTAAGTGGAAGAAATATCTTTACCAAAATCAGCTGCCGACCATGAAATAACAAAAACTGTATCTTTGGCATTATCTGCTGTACAGATCAATGGAATATCAGTGTCTACCGCAACATTTTCCGGTCCATTATCAGGAGTTACTACAACTTCTTCCATATTATTCTCGCATGAAAAGAATAAAGTGGAAAATAAGAATATCCCTAGTATATAGTTTATTTTCTTTTTCATAATCTATCTATATTAAAAGTTCTATTATCTTTAATATCCAATATTTTGTACAAGATTTGGATTAGCCATCACATCCGTAACAGGAAGCGGGAACAAGTTCAAATTATCACTCACTCCGATACCATCTTTTGTTCCTCCCTTCCACTGCCATACGTAACTGCCTGAAGTATAAAGTCCATAACGAATTAAGTCCGTACGACGAAAACATTCCCAATAAAATTCACGGGAACGTTCATCCAAAATATCGTTCAGAGTAATATTCTCTACATTAGCCGATTGGTTACCAAATGCTCTTTCCCTTAACTTGTTAAAATAACCGACAGCCTTATCCTTATCTCCACCTACACCACCGCGTAAAACAGCTTCAGCATATATCAAATACATTTCAGCCAAACGAAATAACGGAAAGTCTGTATCCGCAAACGCTTCGGCAAAATTAGAACCATATTCTCCAGTAGAAGTTACATTACGGAATTTAGCAACAGCTAATCCCTCCGTAAACTCATTCACATTATTCACACTTGGCTGGGTACCAAAAAAGAGCCTGCGGGAATCACCTGCATCAAAGCGTTCAGGTAATTCCTTACGAGAACGGTTACCATACCAACCACCGAGGCCTCCCATTCCAAAATACTCCTGAAAATTTATGTCAGGAACATCATCACGAGTCACAATGAAAGAAGCATTAATCATGAAAGTCAATCCCCCATAACTCTTATTACGCTGTCCATCATAATTGATTGAAAGAATTATTTCCTGATTATTCACATTGTTATCTGCCATAAACAGTTCGCCATATTTGTCTTTCAAAGAGTAACCGGCAGATATCACTTTTGAAGCATATGCAATCGCTTCTGTATATTTTTTCTGACCAGTATATATCTCTGCATTCAAATAAAGACGAGCCAATAAAGCCCAACAAGCAGCTTGATCCACACGACCATATTCATTAGATCTGGGAGCTTTCAACACATTTTGTATTTCAAGCAATTCTGCCTCAACATAGTTAAACAAATCAGCTCTTTTTATTTGTGGGGGAAGCGCTTTACCTACCGGAGTATTCTCATCAACAAAAGGAGGATTACCATAAGTATCCATCAGTACCCAATACTGAAAAGCTCTAAGGAAACGAGCTTCTGCACGAAAAAATTTAATCTCTTCTGCATCATTCCCCGTTATATTACGACTATTTACTTTACCATCTGTTGATTCTCTCAAAAATTCATTTACTAATGAAATTTGATATAATGCGCGATAATATAATCCGGAAATAAAAGTATTGCTAGATGACCAATTCATGAAATTCAAATCAGGTATACCACTATCAGTCCAAGTACAAATAGCCTCTTCCGTCGTCAATGATTGCAAGTTAAAGAAACATCTGACAAAATCAGCTGAGGCTCCGTCTCCCATAGTAATATCATCCTTAGAAGCCAAATCATTTCCTACCTGAGAATACGCACCATATACCTTTGCCATCACTTGCTTATACCCCAAAAAAGTAGAGTATACTTTTTCAGAAGTTATATCATTTGTCGGATATCGATTCAAATCATCCAGACATGAACTCATAAAAGCTGTCGCCGTCAATGAAAAAGCGAACGACATTGCCAACCGATATAATTTATTTTTTTTCATAACTGTTTCTTCTTTAATAATTAAGATTAAATCCTAATGCATAGGTTCTTGGACGTGGATAAAAGCTACGGTCTACACCTCCTGCTATTTCAGGATCAAGTCCGGAATACCCCGTAATTGTAAATACATTTTGTACTGATAGCGTAGCACGCAATCCTATTTTTTGATTAAAAATTTTACCAAAATTATAACTCAAACTCAAATTATCCATCTTTATAAAGGATGCATTCTCCAAATAATAATCAGATAGTGGCTGATTTAAATAGAAATTAGTATCAAAGACATTACGAGGTGCATTCAATATAGTCTTACTTGGGCTTAGTATATTACTGTACGTTGCTAATGCCGAGTTCATATTATTATACATATAGTTACCAAAACTACCACGTACAGAGGTACTAAGTTCCCAATTGCGGAATGATACACTTGTACTAAGTCCACAAGTCATCTTTGGCTCGGAAGATTTAGAACGATATAAATCCTTACTGTTTATCTTACCGTCTCCATTAAGGTCAGTATAAACACCCTCCAAAGGTTTTCCATCTTCACCATAGACTTGTTTGTACAGATAGAACGAATACGTATTATGTCCTACACTATGAATTTGAACAGTACCACCAGTCGAACCAAAAATCCAACCTTGTGGAATACCTTCGTAATCAGCGCTATCCACCAATGTCAGTTTTGTTATCCTATTTTTATTGAAAGCCATATTAAACGAAGCATTCCAATTCCAATCCTTTGATTTAATGATTTCAGCATTCAATGTCACTTCAAGACCTTTATTTTCCAAACTACCAATATTAGTGATTAATTGATTGCTAAAGTTACTTCCTGCCGGCACACTAACTGTAGCCAATAAATCTTTTGTCTTCTTCAGATAACAATCTACACTACCCGTAATACGATTATCTAGAAAACCAAAATCTACACCAGCATTATAAGTACTGGTAGTCTCCCATTTGATATCACGGTCATAAGCAGCTGGACGATACATATAATAGAATTGGTCTCCAAACTGATACTGTGCAATATTTGAACTCATCTCATAACGGGCCAAATAAGGATAATAGAGGTAAATATCTTGTTGTCCAGTTTGTCCATATCCCAAACGAAGTTTTAATTCGCTAACAGTATCAACATTCTTCAAAAAACTTTCCTCTTTTATTTTCCAAGCAAGAGCAAAAGACGGGAAAGTACCCCAACGATTGTCTTCATAGAAACGTGAAGAGCCATCTCGACGAAGTGTAACAGTTAATAAATACTTATCCATTAAAGTATAATTCAAACGTCCGAAAAATGAAATCAATGTATTCCGAGGTTCATCATAAGGAAAATCCGGTACGGTAAATTCCTCACCATCTGCTGTATAATCAATATAATTATTTGAATGCGTTAGCCAATCTTGATATGTATAACCAGCAGTTACATCAATAAAGCTCTTTATTGTAGAGATTTCCTTAGCATAATTCAAATAAAACTCTAACAATTTATTTTTTTTATTATTTCCGTACTTTTGACTCTTGCCACCCCGAGAAGCCATCTGAGGAGCCCATGCAGGTACATAAGTCTTACCATCCCCTTTCGAATAATCATAGCCAAGATTCAAATTAGCACGTAATTCTGGCAAAAAATGCATTTTATAATCAATCTGTGTTGTAGCGATAACACGTGAAACATTAGATGTATTCGAATAAGTATTCAGTAAAAGTACAGGATTTGTCAATGCCTGACTTTTTAACTCTCCACTTGGCATCAACCATGTAAAATAACCATCATATTTATCAAATCCTTCAGCTTTGACAGGTTGTGTAGGATCAAAAGATACAGCAGTTTGGATTGCATCAGTATTTGCAAAACGATTATTAATACGTGTTGCTTTTAAAGAAGCATCAATCTTCAAATGATTGTCAAAGAAACGGGGATTCAAATTCAGTGAACCAGACCAACGTTCCATATTACCAGTTTTTAATATACCATCCTCATCCAGATAACCCAAAGAAACTCTATAAGGAATAGTTTTTAAAGTACCGGAAAGACTCAGATTATTATCCGTACTAAAAGCTGTCTGATAAATAGCATCCTGCCAATCTGTGTTGTACGTGCCCAATAATCCTTTTAATTCACTAGTACTCTTTGGATGATTATTCACAATATCCCTAATTTCATCTCCTGACAATAAATCAAGTTTATCGGAAATAGAAGACAAAGAGAACTGTGTACTAAAATCCACCTTTACTTTTTGTCCATAGGCTGCCTTTTTTGTAGTAATAATAATAACACCATTCGAAGCTCTCGAACCATAAATAGCAGTAGCAGATGCATCTTTCAAAATATTCATTGATTCAATGTCGTTCGGATTTATAGTACTCAACAAACTTGGAGACCCAGAAACACCAGAATTTTCAACAGGGATCCCATCAATAATAATCAAAGGGTCATTACTTGCTGTTAAAGAAGCTCCACCACGTATACGTATACGACTACCAGAGCCTGGCGCTCCACCACTAGGAGTCACTTGTACCCCAGCAACTTTACCAACCAACATACGATCAGGCGATACTGTACCTTTCTGAAGTTCATCCTCACCTACTGAAGTTATCGCACCGGTTAAATCCTTCTTCTTTACAGAACCATAACCAATCACAACAACATCCTTCAATAAAACGGCATCATCCACAAGAACAATGTCTACAACATTCCTATTACCAACTACAACCTCTTGGGGTACATAACCCACAAACGAAAAAACAAGTACTGATTGTGTACTGGGAACCTTAATCGCATATTTCCCATTCACATCTGTAATAACACCAATATTAGTGCCTTTCACATAAACGCTTGCTCCTGGCATTGTCTCCTTTTTCGAATCGAAAACAGTACCTTTAATTTCAATTGTCTGAGCTTGGATACAGACAACACCTAGTAGTAGCATGCACACAGTGCAAGCTATCTTCAATTGAAGTGCCTTCATAAATTAGTAAATTTGGATTAATAAAAAAGTAATTATATCACTCTGCCAATATAAACGTAAGAGGAATGTATAACCGAGAAGACCAATATTTTTCATTATGATCCTCACCTGGAAACTCTAGGCTCTGGAACGTTTTTTTATCATACCCTGCCTTAGTAACTATCATATCCACCTGTTTTTGATACTCTGGATAGTTTGCATCAAGCCCAACCGTTCCATGATCAAAATAAATTTTATGCCCGATAGGAGAAGGCAAATGCCTTTTCAAATACTCATTGATACCAGCAGGAATCTGCTTATTATTATCAAAAGTTCCAATCCAATGAGTAGAAAGGCAAGCTACACCACCAAATATATTAGGATACTCACACATCCCATAGATGGAAATCAAACCTCCCATACTTGAACCACATAAAAATGTATTCTCCTGATCTGTTTTTGTAGAATAATTTTTATCAATAAAAGGCTTCAGTTCAGTAACTAGAAATTTCAGATACGCATCAGCTAAAGGATCCTCTAAAAGCAATCCCATCAATTTACTACGTTCTGGTTCCTCAATATATTGAATGGTCTTTTGTGGAAAATATTCAATATGTCGCTTATTACCATTATTGTAAACACCAACTACTATTACATTACGAATTTTTTTTTCTTTATACAATTGGGTTACAATCGTTTCCACATCCCATTCCTTTGCATTCCAAGCCTTACCTGCATCATACAACATTTGTCCATCATGCATATAAAGTACAGCATATTTCTTCTTAGCTGAATAATCTTCAGGAAGCCATATATCTACATTACGAGCATCTACAAAGTCTGAATGAAAAAAATATCGATCAACAGTACCAGCAGATACTTTTAAATCATTGTCCACCTTAGTAACTTTCTCGTTTGAATTATAATTTCCAGCCCATAGGCAATGAATAGAAACGAAAAGTAATAAAAGAATAAAAAATCGGCCTTTCATAATATCTTTATTTAGTTCAACTTGATATTGCAAAAGTATCCGTTGAAAATCCGAAATGCAAAGCCTTATTGAATTCTATAAGAAAAATATAATATAATATAGATATAACCAACTGATTATCAATAAAACATTCATATAAAAATATAATAGTTTTATGTCACATATCAAGTCATTAAACGTCGGTTTTTACTGTTTCAATCTCCATAATCTTCTGTTCAAACAAATGATTTGGTACCAAAGAACGCTTCTTTACTTTTGTTTTATAAGTATTGATCGTGTTAACTGAATAATTGAGGAATCTTGCAATATGCTCACTGTCCGCTACCCCTAGACGAATCAATGCAAAAATACGCAATTCTGTAGTCAAACTATGGGAATCTTGTAAAACAATCTGCTCAGTTTCCGGAAATAACATATTGAAATGTTCTACAAAATTTGGAAATAGTTTGAGAAAGATATTATCAAAAGAGACATACTTACCAATTTTTACCTCGGATGAATCTGCTTGTTTCACAATCTGCATAAGTTCGCTGTACTGTCTGCTTGCCAATTTACGACTAACTAACTTACGAAAACTTTCTATTTCATCCATAAAAGCAGAATTCAAACTAAAGAAATAACCGATATACTCGTCTTTTACTTTACTACTATCTTTTAGTTTCTTATTTATTTCTCTCAAGTCAGTATTTTGCAGTTGAATTAATTTTCGAGCTTTCTTCAACTGCTTCATCTGTTTTAGAACAAGTACCATCGCTCCTAAAAAACATAAGAATAAGAATGTAACAAACGCCAGTGAAACATATAACTTATTACGCTGCTGCTGCAATATTTCAAAACGACTAGCCTCAATTATTGGCAAAATTCCACCTGCTTCTACTTTTCGATGCCGCGCATTATAGAAATAGGCATTATCCATAGATTGCTTAATATAAGAGTAAGCACGATCTATATTACCATGTTGATAAGCAATATTAGCCAAATCAGAAAGAGCAGAACTTTCCTTTGTTACATATTTCAGTTCTCCAATAGCGGCCGATGTCAAATTAGTTACAGCTTTTACCGTATCACCACTAAACAAATAAAACATTCCCATTCCTCCCAGACAAAGCGTACGGCTACGTTCATCTACTTGCACTGAACTTAAAAACTTTTGTGTAGCTTCTATAGCTTTATCATATTGCTGCCGACAACGATAAATATTAATCAACTGCAACATTCCTAATGGCTCTATTTCACCTTTTGCTTCAATAATTAATTCGCTATATCTAATTGATTGCTCATAATAAAACCTTTCATAAGGATCATGTCGAATGGCTAATGCCATATCAAGATAAAGCTTTGAATAGCTCGAATATAAACCTAATTTATGAGCCGTATCTAGGCTTGTAGAATCAATCGCATGCAAAAGCTCCTTAGCTTCCAAAAATAAGCCTGCTGAAGTACAACTATACGCAGCCATCAAACGAGCATCAGTTAATTTTAACATATCATCAAGTTGTAAGGCAAGTTCCATCATTCTATTAGCATAAACAAAAGCTGAATCATAATTATAGGACTGATACTCATTAAAAAGAGCCCCATACACCTCATATTTCGTTTCAGAATCTAATACTAATGCTAATTTTCCTTTAAGAGCTTGTATTTTTTTCCGCTTCATCTGTTCATACTCATCTTTATTTAATAACTGTTCATCCAATTTTGACAAATAATAATCAATAGAATCTTTTTCTACAGAAAAAGTATTCGTAGCAAATATCAACCAGAAAATAAAAAATATTTTACAACGTTTTGAAAAGGTAAATATTTTAAAACAGACCATAATTTATATATTCATATTTAAAGTTACACACATTTTTTCTCATACATATAAATGCAAATATAGACTTTTTTTATTTGTGTCTGCCCATCCAGTCTAAATTTTAGCCATTAACAAAAGAAGGTTGCTCACATCATTGTGGCAACCTTCCTTATTTGTATTCATTCACTATTCATCTTTTCCCTTGTGTTTTTCGTGGAGGAGCATCCCCCTTTTTATGCATGCCTTTCAGCAATTCACGGTGGAAACGCATTTCAGCCCTTTGCACCAGATAAATCTTTTTACAAGGCAATATTTTCTTGAACTTATCAAAGTAGGTCTTGTCCAACCGGTCAGAAGCGATACGGGCATCATATACACCTTCCATAATTTCCTCATACTGGGCTTCGGTTGTTTTTTCATCTTTCCCTTGTCGGAGCAACTTCCAAGCCTCGTCATTTAGCTGCTTTTTCCGGTCCTGCAATTCAAAATACAATGGGAAGAACTTGGCTGCCTCCTCACTCGTCAGTCCGGCTTTCTCCGTTATAAACGCTTTTTGTTTGGCACGAAACTCTTCAGGTGACAGATGCTGGTCACATCCATCGCTAGCCCAAAGCAGAGGCATAATGCCACATATCATAACCAATAAAACAATTAGTTTCTTCATTTTTAAATAATTGAGTGTTGTTACCTTATTCTGCATCAGAGTCTGCCAAATAAACATACAATGAATAATCATCCAGCATGGAATTCTCTACAGCCATATTAATATATTCCATTTCTGTTTCCGTATCATCAGCAGCCATACGCTCTACAGATGGAGTATGCTCCGAAGAAGCTACACGGATAATCAATGCCGCACCTATAAACATGGCGGTCATATACAACCAAGGCCTTACCTGCTGCCACATTGTAGGCTCTGTCTGCACAGCAATGAGTTTCTCTTTTTCGGGAAGCCGGTTCATTACCTCTGAAGTAAGATTCTCAAAGTAGCCGTCAGGAACGCGGAAAGGATTTTCCGTCCCTATCTTTTTCAGTATTTTATCTTCTTCTTTCATAAGCTTTCTCCTTTCTGTTTAATTAGACATTGTTTTGTGGCAAAGGTTTAATACTCCTCACCCAAAAACTTTTCTATTTTCTTCAAGGCATGGTGATAGGAAGCCTTCAAGGCACCTACGGAAGTACCAAATATATCGGACATCTCTTCGTATTTCATTTCCTGGTAATACTTCAGGTTAAACACCATACGTTGTTTTTCCGGCAAGGCAAGCAAGGCTTTTTGCAAAGCCATCTCTGCTTTATCACCGGAGAAGTAAGGATCACTTTCAAGCTTTTGAAGTGCATCTGCCTCGGGGTCATCCAAAGAGACTGTGGAAGCAGCCCGTTGTTTGTTCAGAAAAGTGAGGCATTCATTCAAGGCTATGCGATAGAGCCAGGTAGAGAGTTTAGCCTCTGCCCTGAAATAATCTATATTAATCCATGCTTTAATGAAAGTATTCTGAAGTAAATCATTGGCATCTTCATGAGAGAGGACCATACGACGAATCTGCCAATACAGCTGCTCGCTATATTGGGTAACAATCATCTCAAATCCCCGCTTTTGTGTGCTTTCTTCTTGTAGAAGAGCCAACACTTCGCGTTCATTATAGGAAGGGGTCATAAATTTCTATTCGCATTTGTTGTTTTAGACTGCCAAAGATACGAAAAGTTTAATTCATACCGATACACAAAGTGTTTCTTTGGCAAGCTGAGTATCCGGAAAAATAGCGGATGCTTCTTGAAGCAAGACATTTTCATCTTCGTATCGTGCCGAAAAATGTCCTATCAACAACTTCTTCACCTCAGCCCTCCTGGCTATTTCGGCCGCTTGTGCAGCAGTTGTATGAAATGTTTCTTTGGCACGTGGCGCATCCTCATTCGCAAATGTCGCCTCATGAAAAAGTAAATCAACCCCTTTTATCTGCTCCACGATAGAAGGAAGATAGATGGTATCCGAGCAATAAGCATAACTGCGGGACGGAGCAGAAGGACGGGTCAACAAGTTGTTGGAAACAGTTTTTCCCTCCGGTGTCACGTAATCGGCCCCATTCTTTATACGATTCAATTCGTATACCGGCACTTGGTAGAAATCGACCATTTCACGGATAATATGGTTAGGACGCCGCTTTTCTGCAAACAAAAAACCACAACACGGCATACGATGACGCAAAGGAATGGTAGTAACCGTCAACGAACGGTCTTCATAAATCAGCATCGGTTCTTTCGTATCAAACTCATGGAAAAGGACCTTGTACGTCATCTGCCTATTAAAAAAATCCAGCATAGGTGTCAGTAATGTTTCCAGCCCTTTGGGAGAATGGATATGCAACTCTGCTGTACGTCCTAAAAGGTTTAGTGTAGAAATCAGTCCTAATAAGCCAAAACAATGGTCTCCATGCAAGTGAGAGATAAAAATATGATTCAAACGTGAAAACTTCAGATGTGATTTACGGAACTGCAACTGCGCCCCTTCCCCACAATCAATCATAAACAACTTGTCGCGCACGTTCACAATTTGAGACGTAGGGAAATGACGCGTTGTGGGTAAAGCGGAACCACAACCAAGAATATGTAACTCAAATTTTTCCATTCCAAACCTTCCGAACTGATTTCTACTCCTTGATTTATAGAAGAGCCTTTATCTCTGAAACTCCAAAGGATATTTCAAAAGTTTCTCCGGATTTATTCCCTTTATACAGATAGCCCACCCCTTTATCACACTTCACACATACTTCCAAGAACATGTGCAAGGCTGGATCGGAGGAGTTCAAAGAGTTCTTCACATTTGCCTTCATCTGTTCGGCATTTTCCTTCAAAGCAGACATCTGTACTACAGATTCGTCAATCGTATAATGATAAAGCACCTTATCCGACTCGATTGTCAGTTTATTGAGCATAGTGGCTTCATCCACCTGCATCGGGCACGATACGTTGGTCATCTTCACTTGCTCTTCCAGTTTCTTCTCGTCACTGCTGTCGGCAGATGCACCACCACCATTCAATATATCTTTCAAGTCCTGAGTAGTCAGATAACATTCCACTTCGTTACCGGATGTCTTTCCTTTATATATGAACTTTATACCGGAATCAGTACCGACAACCAAATCCAGCATCTCTTTAATGGACCCTTGTGGATTACCGAACATAACAGTCACAGCAGACTTCATTGCATCAGGATTCTCTTTCAAAGCGTCTATATTGAGGAAACTTTCATTCATAAGCAGTACATATACCACATCCGCCCCATCAAAAGTAATACTGGATATTTCGCCGGAAGCTCCCATATCCATGGGACATTGTTTGTTGGCAGCTGCGATAGCCAGCTTGAGTTTAGACTTCTGGCCGCATGCGGTTAGTAACATCAGCGACAGGCAAGTGAACAACACCATCTTCCCTGCATTTTTGAACATGTTTTTCATAATAAATGAAAATTAAATTATTGAATATTTCTATGATTGCAAAAGTAACCACCCTGCAAAGATAAACATTTATGGAAAAACCATCCTTAATTCCATAAAATTCTATTGACAAATCATAAAAAAGAAGGGCACTTGTTTGCGCAAGTACCCTTCCTTCATTTATAGAACGGAGTAATTATTTCTTTCCAGCTTCCATCTGTTCCTTCAAGGCAGCCAAAGCATCAATGTCACCCAGAGTAGTGGATGCAGCCTGGTTTTGGATAGCAGGAGCAACGTCTTCTCTCTTACCGGTTGACTTCTTAGTAGCAGCCTTCTTTTCAGCTCTTTCTTCTGCCTTTGCAGCATCTTCGAAGATACGGCTGTGAGAAAGGATGATACGCTTAGCGTCCTTGTTGAACTCAATTACCTTGAATTCAAGCTTCTCGTCCAACTGAGCTTGTGATCCGTCTTCCTTAACGAGGTGCTTCGGAGTAGCGAAGCCTTCTACACCATAAGGCAGAGCAACTACAGCACCCTTATCCAGCATTTCGATGATAGTACCTTCGTGTACAGAACCTACTGTAAATACAGTTTCGAATACATCCCAGGGATTTTCTTCGAGTTGCTTGTGGCCAAGGCTCAAGCGACGGTTTTCCTTGTCGATTTCCAGAACTTGTACGTCGATGTCTGCACCAATCTGAGTGAATTCAGACGGATGTTTAACCTTCTTCGTCCAAGACAGGTCAGAGATGTGAATCAAGCCGTCAACACCTTCTTCGATTTCAACGAATACACCGAAATTAGTGAAGTTACGAACCTTTGCAGTGTGCTTGCTGCCGATAGGATACTTCTCTTCGATAGTTTCCCACGGGTCAGACTTCAGCTGCTTGATACCCAAAGACATCTTACGTTCTTCGCGGTCCAAAGTCAGGACTACTGCCTCTACTTCGTCACCTACCTTCATGAAGTCTTGTGCAGAACGCAAGTGTTGTGACCAAGACATTTCAGATACGTGAATCAGACCTTCAACACCCGGAGCGATTTCGATGAATGCACCGTAGTCAGCCATAACTACAACTTTACCCTTCACGTGGTCGCCAACCTTCAGGTTAGCATCCAGTGCATCCCAAGGATGCGGAGTGAGTTGCTTCAAGCCGAGAGCGATACGCTTCTTCTCATCATCGAAGTCAAGGATAACGACGTTGAGTTTCTGGTCGAGTTCAACCACTTCTTTCGGATCGCTAACACGGCCCCAAGAAAGGTCTGTAATGTGAATCAAACCATCTACGCCACCCAAGTCGATAAATACACCATAGGAAGTGATATTCTTAACGGTACCTTCGAGAACTTGTCCTTTTTCGAGTTTACCGATGATTTCCTTCTTCTGTTGTTCCAGTTCGGCTTCGATAAGAGCCTTGTGGGAAACAACCACATTCTTGAATTCCTGGTTGATCTTAACAACCTTGAATTCCATAGTTTTGCCAACGAATACATCGTAGTCGCGGATAGGCTTCACGTCGATTTGAGAACCCGGCAAGAAAGCTTCGATGCCGAATACGTCTACAATCATACCACCCTTTGTGCGGCACTTGATGTAACCCTTGATAATTTCTTCGTTTTCCAAAGCTGCGTTTACGCGATCCCAAGAACGGGTAGCACGAGCTTTACGGTGAGACAGAACGAGCTGTCCTTTCTTGTCTTCCTGGTTTTCGATGTATACCTCAACAGTATCACCAACCTTCAGTTCAGGATTGTAACGGAATTCACTCATCGGAATGATACCGTCTGATTTGTAACCGATGTTCACAACTACTTCACGCTTGTTCATTGCGATTACGGTTCCATCAACTACCTCGCGGTCGTTAACCTTATTCAACGTATTGTCATACGCCTTTTCCAGTTCTTCGTGGCTTGCACTGGCTACTGATTCGCCGTTCTCATAAGCATCCCAGTTGAAGTCTTCAATAGGAGCTACATTCTTTAAATTTTCCATTAATAAATAAATTGTTTAACTCGTTAATTAAGTGAGACTTTATGTTGACTCATTGTAAATCGGGCGCAAAGATAGAAGTATTTTCTTGAACTACAAAACAAAAAGCATTCAAAACAGCAGTGGAATAATCAATTAAAGAATAAAAAAAATGTTACCTTTGCATCGTTTCATTTATACATAATCTCAATAATTTATCATGAAAAAGATAATCGCATGCATTTCCATCATTTGCTATACATTATTATGTTATAGCCAAAATCAGACAACGGACAACAACTACCGTACGCAAAAGAACATTTCCTATCTTCATCCCGGCGAAAAGGACAGTTATAAGCTGGAGCGTTGTAAGCTCGACCTCCATTATCCTACTGATAAAAAAGGATTTGCCACCCTTATCTGGTTCCACGGCGGAGGACTGGAAGCCGGAGAAAAACATTTTCCGAAGGAGTTCCTGGAGCAAGGCTACGCCGTGATAGCCGTAAACTACCGACTCAGCCCGCGTGCCCAAAATCCTGCCTACACGGAAGATGCCGCAGAGGCCGTTGCTTGGACTTTCGAGAATATAGAAGAATTCGGAGGAGATAAAGACAAAATATACATAGCCGGTCATTCAGCCGGTGGTTATCTCTGTCTGATGCTCAATCTGGACAAGAGTTACCTGGCAAAGTGGAATATTGATGCCAACAGCCTGGCAGGCGCTTTCCCCATCAGCGGACAGACCACCACTCATTATACCATCCGCAAAGAACGCGGACTGCCTTCCGACACTCCGATTATAGATAAATATGCTCCTTCCAATAACGTAAGAAAAGACGCTTCACCCATGATACTTATCACTGGCGACAAAGAGTTGGAGATGCTGGCACGCTATGAGGAAAACGCCCATTTGTATGCTCTCCTCAAAGCATTGGGACAAAAAACCACCCTCTATCAGATGGAGGGATTTGACCACGGTACGGTGGCCGCTCCCGCATGTACCTTGATAAACAGCTATATGAAGAAGGCAGGCAAGAAGTAACCACTACCCTTGCCTTTCTTTTACGTATGCCAATGCCGCTCCTATTGCTGTTCTATATTCAGCATAGGGCGGTATATGAAAATGTACATGATAGATGGCTTCCATTTTAGAAAACACCTCCCGGCACTGGGGCAGTTGGGTGAGATTTCCTATCAGAACGAAATCCTTGATAGGACTGTTCAAAGCTGACAGTACAGCAGCTCCTCCAATGGTTTGAAGTACCGTATAAATTATACCGCAGGCAATATCTTCTTGAGAAGCATTGCTATCTGCTTTCCCGAAAAGAGAGGCGGTAGCACTCACTGGCAAGTCAGGCAAAGCAGTGTTGCAAATATCACCTATCTGCAAGTTGACACGAGTTACATCCCCTTTCTCAGCCAACTCGGACACCTGATGAATATCATGAGTTTTCAACAGCAACCTCGATAATCCCTGCAAGGTACCTCCACCAATCCCCAAGCCGCCAATATGCTGCACCTTGTCTCCGTCTATTTTCACAAAAGAAGTGCCGGTACCCATGCTGACTACAATCAGTTGGTCTATATCCGTTGCATGTCTAGCTCCCAAACCATTGGCAATAAACTCATCCGTTTTGCGAGTAGGCAGTCCATATAGAGGGCTGTTGACAAATGCGCTTCCCACTCCCGTCAGCATCACCTGCTCCACATCGGCCAGCTGTATACCATTGTCATAAATATACTTACCGAATGCTCCGAATAAGGAAGTCACCGGGTCGGTAGCCGTAATAAACATTGGAGACTGTATCTGTTCTCCATTGATTCCAACGATTTTCGTGGTACTTCCACCCACATCTATTCCTATTACTATACCCATAGCTCCAAGTAATTTGCAGCAAAGTTACAAAAGAATCAATAATTGACAATTGATTAATGTGATAATGTGCCAATATGCTAATTGGCTAATTGGCTGCGCTATGTTTATGCTACACCATCACGCCCTGGTCATTGACACATTGGCACATTAATCACATTACCACATTGCTATCTGTTAAACAGTTCGAAGGTAAATTTACAACCTATTTCCTGATACTTCCAGTTTGCAAAGCTGGCAAACAAGCCAAAGTCAAATATATGTGTACCAATGCCATACCCTACTTCCAGATAAGGTTTCAAGTGAGGAACCACCAATGCATTCAGATACAGACGTTCATTCAATACATATTGGGTATATTTCATCAGATGGCGGAGCAGGAGGAAAGGCGCTTCATAGGTAAGGTGTCCGCGGATATATTTACGGGAAGAGTTATACCAGCGGCCGTCCAGCAACTGGAACACCCCGCCAATATCATCACTCCAACCCATAGGAAGATTGGAACGCCGCAAATTGGCAAAGTCCACAAAGTACAGTTCCTTCTGATTGGTAAACTCTCCCCAACCAAAACGCCAATAAATATCACGCATCAAGCCCAAAGAAACCTGATGCTGCAAATCAATCTCTACACGCTCGTACGAACCACTGCTCTGCAACACTCCACTGAGTCCCCGCTCCCAATCTACTGAGATGGAAGGATACTTGGAATGAAGATTTACTTTACGGTCGCCATTCATATAATAGTATTGTCCCGGAGTCCAGGTGAGGCGGACGCGGGGAGCAAAACTATTATAGGTATGGCGGAACTTGTTCAGGATATTCGGGTCAAAATTCGGAAAGAAGGATGAACCTCCGGAACCGGCACGGGTGGCCGACTTGGTAGGCGGCATGCTCGGGTAGTTCAGTTCAAACCGGGAGCGGTTCACTTCCGTACGTCTGTGCATGGATACACCCACTTCCAGCGACAGACCGTTTACTATTTCCCAGCTATGACGCAGATTCAGATACAAATCCTTGAAATAATCCAAGTGTATCTGGTTGAAGTCAAAAATACTGTCGGGGATGGCTTTCAGGTCGTCCAGCACATCACTGCTGTAAATCCGGTTACCGTTACCAAACTCCAGATGCAATGCTGCACGCTTACGGGGCCAATAATCAAAATCGGACCTCACCCTCCAGTAAAACTCTTTTTCCTTAAAATTATAACCTATCCGGGGAACAATGCGCAGCAGGCGATCACCGGTAAAAATACGGTTGTACTTGAACTCCTGCCGATACGAAATTCCATGCTTGCCGCTATAGCTCAAAAGAAAAGGATTGATTAGTGGTGAACAGCGCACACTCCCCAATTTATCAAGGTCTACCGTATAGCGACTGATCAATGCATCTCCAATCTGCCCCCAAAACTCCAAGTTCTTATTCACCGGTTTCTTTTTCCGGGCGAGCGTATCCCGACGCAAGAAGAAATCCTGATACAGTGTCTCCTCATGCGGAGTCAAAGGAATGGGACGCAAAGTTTTAAAGTAAGCAGTATCACGTAGATAAGCATTCGTATCAGTACGCAACGTGTATGAATCGGACAAGTCATATTTACTTTTCTTCACCGACCTCCGTATATCACTGCCAGAAGTTTTCTGAATGATGTTCTTATAATCGAGTACAGCTTCATAAGTGCCATCTACCACATTTCCCAAAAAACGAAACGTTGCATCCACATCATACTGCAACGGAAGAAATTCGTCCGAATCGCCCACATTACCCATCTTCACCAGATTATTGAACCGCACCATCTCATTACGTCCGGAAAAACGCATCTCGCGTACACTCCACACGTTATCACTCACAATCAGATAACCGCCCACCAGCTGAAAGCTTTTGCTTTTTGGCATAAAACGGATTTTATACTGAAGGGCATGCCGTTCCCCCATCACCGTATCAATCCGATAGGTATAATATTTTTTGGCATTGGGTGCTAAAGGAGAGAGTAGTTTGTCATATAATAAGGTAGAAGAATAGATGTTGATGTGAAAATATTCCGGCAGCCGTCCGTCCATTTCCCAAAACTCGGAAGCAGTACCGACACTTGCCTTTACCTTCTGGTCATAGATGTCGGGAGCAGTAAAATGCAAATCGCTATAAGTTTCCATCATATATTCCCGCACCCCTTTCTTGGGCCGGAACATGGAAGGGATGTAGCGGAGAATATGATTCTTCTTACGGATATTCACCCAGCCCTTTATGTAAAGCTCAGCCTTGTAACTTTCAATAATACGTTCATAAAGGGGGGCAAAGAAGATGACTTTCTCCATGATGGAGTCTGCCGAACTCACATGTTTGTCAACCGGATAAGATACACGCTCCGCCCCTGCCTTCTGTACAAAAGAAAACAAGAAGCAAATCCAAATCCATATAAACAACAAACGTTTCAACCGCAATTTCTCCTTATAGAATCGGGACAAATATACGGAAGAATTTGTGTAATGCAAAAACATGTTCCATAAAGAAGCGGGAATGACACTTGTGACACCCTTTATTATAAAACATATGTTACGCGCGAGAGACAATAATACACAAGCACACATAGTTTGTGCGAGATAAATACGAACCTATATTAATTGTTATAAAAAGGGTGCCACAAGTGTCATGTACAGAATGATTCGTAATTGTGACACATGAAAATTACTAATCACGACGCACTAAGATTACTAATCGTGATGCGGAAAGATTACTAATCATGGCATGTAACAAACGCAAGCTTTGGGTCGTTTTTCCATAACAAGCAGGCTTTTTCAGGGGGTCTATTCTCAAAAAACACTAATATTTTCGAGAATACCCCCTAAAAAAGAGGGGGTAGTTCAGAAAAAACATGTATTTTTGCGCCCAACAACCAATAAAAGGAGAGACTTATATGTCAAAAATGCGATTTTTTGCTTTGCAAGAACTTGCCAATCGGCAACCTCTTGAAGTGACCACCCCTTCAAACAAACTGTCCGACTACTACGGCAGCCATGTCTTCGACCGTAAGAAAATGCAGGAATACCTGCCTCGTGAAGCCTACAAAGCCGTGACCGACGCCATCGAAAAAGGCACTCCCATCAACCGCGAAATGGCAGACCTGATTGCCAACGGCATGAAAAGTTGGGCAAAATCCCTCAACGTCACCCACTACACGCACTGGTTCCAACCCCTAACGGATGGAACTGCTGAAAAGCATGACGGCTTCATCGAATTCGGCGAAGGAACAGAAGTGATCGAACGTTTTTCCGGCAAACTGCTCATCCAGCAGGAACCGGATGCATCCTCTTTCCCCAACGGAGGTATCAGAAACACATTCGAAGCACGAGGATATACTGCTTGGGATGTTTCCTCACCTGCCTTTGTGGTAGATACCACACTTTGCATCCCCACTATCTTCATCTCTTATACCGGCGAAGCGCTCGACTACAAGACTCCATTGCTCAAAGCCTTGGCAGCCGTAGACAAAGCAGCGACAGACGTATGCCAGTTGTTCGACAAGAATATCACACGCGTTTATACCAATTTAGGCTGGGAACAAGAATATTTCCTCGTCGACTCGGCACTGTACAATGCCCGCCCGGACCTTTGTCTGACCGGACGTACCCTGATGGGACACTCCTCGGCCAAAGACCAGCAGCTGGAGGACCACTATTTCGGCTCCATCCCCCCACGTGTCACAGCTTTTATGAAAGAACTGGAAATCGAATGTCACAAACTGGGTATCCCGGTCAAGACCCGCCATAACGAAGTAGCTCCCAACCAGTTTGAGCTGGCGCCTATCTTTGAGAATGCCAACCTTGCCAACGACCACAACCAGCTTGTGATGGATCTGATGAAACGCATCGCACGCAAGCATCACTTCGCCGTACTGCTTCACGAAAAACCCTACAACGGCGTGAACGGCTCCGGCAAGCACAACAACTGGTCGCTTTGCACCGATACGGGTATCAATTTGTTTGCACCGGGCAAGAATCCGAAAGGGAACATGCTGTTCCTTACCTTCCTGGTAAACGTACTGATGATGGTATACAAAAACCAGAACTTGCTGCGCGCCTCCATCATGAGTGCCGGAAACAGCCACCGTCTGGGAGCCAATGAAGCGCCTCCCGCCATTCTGTCCATCTTCCTGGGCAAACAGCTGTCTTCCATCCTCGACGAGATAGCCCGCCAGATAAGCAGCAGCAAGATGACATCGGAAGAAAAGACAACACTGAAATTAGGCATCGGACGTATTCCCGAAATATTACTGGATACCACCGACCGTAACCGTACTTCTCCATTCGCCTTCACCGGCAACCGCTTTGAGTTCCGTGCCGCAGGTTCATCTGCCAACTGCGCCGCCGCCATGATTGCCATCAATGCGGCTATGGCCAATCAGCTGAACGAGTTCAAAGTATCCATCGACAAACTGATGGAAGAAGGAGTCGGCAAGGATGAAGCCATCTTCCGCATTATGAAAGAGACCATCATCGCCTCCGAGCCTATCCGCTTTGAGGGTGACGGCTACTCCGAACAATGGAAGCAAGAAGCCGCCCGCCGTGGGCTGACCAACATCTGCCACGTTCCCGAAGCCTTGATGCACTACATGGATAACCAGTCCCGTTCCGTACTCATCGGCGAACGTATCTTCAACGAAACGGAGCTTGCCTGCCGCTTGGAAGTAGAACTGGAGAAATACACCATGAAGGTACAGATAGAAAGCCGTGTGCTGGGCGACCTTGCCATCAACCACATCGTACCGACTGCCGTTATCTACCAAAACCGTCTGCTGGAAAATCTCCGTGGCCTGCGCGAGACCTTCTCTCCCGAAGAATACGAAGTCCTCAGTGCCGACCGGAAAGAGCTTGTACGCGAAATTTCCAAGCGCGTAACAGCCATCAAGGTACAAGTACGCGAAATGACCGAAGCCCGCAAAGTAGCCAACCACATGGATAACTACAAAGACAAGGCTTTCGCTTACGAAGAAACCGTACGCCCTTATCTGGAAAGTATCCGTGACCACATCGACCACCTTGAGATGGAAATTGATGATGAAATCTGGCCGCTTCCGAAATATAGGGAGCTGCTGTTTACAAAGTAGGCCTCTCCCTAGCCCCTCCCCCGTAGGGAGGGGGATAGAGATACTACGATAAACAATTAAGTTACTACGATTTACGATTTGACGGTTTACGGTTGGAGTTACTCATACAATCATAAACCCACCTGCTAATGAGCAGTTGTTTAACAATACAAACTTCAATCGTAAATCGTCTAATCGTAAATATATAGATTTTCCTTTATCTCCCCCCCTACGACATCTTTTTGTCATATTTGTGCAATATTTAATTTTTTCTTTTTACATTTGTGCTGTATAACACAGTTTTGCAGCAGTTATGGTAAAAGTAAACTTGTCTGATATTAATGTTCCGGAGTTGATTGCAGATATATGGTCTCCCTTGAATGACGAACAACGGGAATTCCTCGCCAACCACTTCACACTCCAGAACTACAAAAAAAACGAAGTCATCCATTGCGAAGGCGAGACACCTACGCATTTGATGTGTCTGCTGAGTGGAAAGGTCAAAATCTATAAAGACGGAGTCGGTGGTAGAAGCCAGATTATCCGTATGATTAAACCTGTCGAATATTTCGGTTACCGCCCTTACTTTGCAAAAACAGACTATGTCACGGCAGCATCTGCATTCGAGCCGTCTCTTGTTTGCCAAATCCCCATGACTGCCTTGATGACTCTGCTCACACAAAACAACGACCTTGCCATGTTCTTCATCAAGCAATTGTCCGTTGACTTGGGCATTGCCGATGAACGCACTGTAAACCTGACGCAGAAACATATCCGCGGAAGACTCGCAGAATCCCTGCTATTCCTCAAAGAAAGTTATGGTTTGGAGGAAGACGGCTCCACCTTGAGTATCTATCTCTCGCGTGAAGATCTGGCCAATTTGTCAAACATGACCACTTCCAACGCCATACGTACGTTGTCACAGTTTGCCACAGAACGGTTAATCACCATCGACGGACGTAAAATCAAAATCATAGACGAAGAAAAGCTGAAGAAAATCAGCAAGATAGGATAAGGAATAAGTGACAAGGGATAAGCGATTAGGGGTTAGCATAATAAAAACACATTGTTACCATCCTAACCCCTAATCACTAATCACTAAATCAGTCCTTTCGCAGACAAATATCTTTCCGCTTCAATGGCTGCCTGGCAACCAGTTCCGGCAGCGGTGATGGCTTGACGATAGTGAGGATCAGCAACGTCTCCGGCGGCGAATACGCCCGGCACTTTCGTACGCGGTGTTCCCGGCTCGGTGACGATATAACCTACTTCGTCCGTATCTACATAAGGTTTGAAAATATCTGAGTTGGGTTTATGGCCGATAGCCAGGAAGAAACCGTCAATGGCCACATCATAGCGCTTCTCATCAGGTTCACCCATACGCTGTACCAAATGTACACCTTCCACACCGTTCTCTCCAAACAAGCCTACGGCATTATGTTCGAACAGTACTTCAATCTTGTCATGCTTCATCACACGCTCCTGCATAATCTTGGAAGCGCGAAGATAAGGTTTGCGGACAATCAGATAAACCTTGGCAGCCAGTCCGGCAAGGTAAACAGCTTCCTCGCAGGCAGTATCTCCACCCCCTACAACAGCTACCGTTTTCTTGCGGTAGAAGAAACCGTCACAAGTGGCACAAGCGCTGACACCCATTCCCGCATATTTCTTTTCATCCTCCAGCCCCAGATACTTCGCAGCGGCACCTGTAGCAATAATCAGCGTTTCAGCCTCAATCATCTTTTCGTCATCAATCGTAATTTTGTAAGGTGCTTCAGCAAGATTGGCTGCGGTAGCAACTCCATAACGCAAATCTGCACCAAAACGTTCGGCTTGCTTCCGCAGGTCTTCCATTAATTCCGGACCTCCGATACCTTGGGGATAACCGGGGAAATTCTCCACATCAGTAGTGGTTGTCAACTGGCCACCGGGCTGCAATCCTGCATAAAGTACCGGTGAAAGATTGGCACGGCCTGCATAAATAGCGGCAGTATAGCCGGCAGGACCCGAACCGACAATCAGACATTTTACTTTTTCTGTTTCCATCATTATATTATTTACTATTTGACTATTTACAATTTACTATTTAGCGCATGTCGATGACTTCAGCCGTGGGATAGGCTTTTTTGTCAAAGACAAAGAAACTATCCGGATAGGATTGTCCGGTCTGGTAGTTATTAATAAGGATAGTAGTCATATACTTACTCCCCCGTGGTGCCAAGTCCACTTGATGCAGACGATACGTATCCTTTGTCACAAACAGATAGACACTTTCAGGGTCTTTCCTCTTGTCGGCAGCAGTCATGGTGATGTAATAAACAGACTTGTCTTGCTTACCACCGACACTGCTCAACTTCAATCTGTATCCCTGCTTGTAGAGGGACAACCAAGCATACGGATTAAGAGTCTGCAATTCCTCCTGCGTAGGTTCCGATACATCCACCTCATCTGCCGAAGCCACATAGCTCCACTGCGTATGTCCGTCAAACCAAGTCTTCATTCCCTCGGTCTCAACCACAAACTTCTCACCTTCCAGATAGAGAACTCCCGCATAAGAGCCTTGTTGTTCGTTCACGGTAAACGCCAGCTTCACCCCTCCCGCTTTCCGAAAGGCTTCGGCTGTACGCTCCAATATATTCTTGGCATCCGGTTGTTGTGCCGACATCGGCACAGCAAACAACAGCAATAGCACACCAAGTAAAAGCTTATCAAGTTTCATCATTCTATAAATAACCATTCCTTATTGCAAATTGTTTAACCGCATTTCCAGGTCGCTCTCATCTATACAGAACACCTCACGCGCCTTACTACCTTGCGCCGGTCCCACAATCCCCGCTTTCTCCAACTGGTCCATGATGCGGCCGGCACGATTATAACCGATGGCAAACTTACGCTGAATGAGCGATGTGGAACCCTGCTGGTGAATAACAACGAGACGGGCTGCATCCTCGAACAAAGGATCGAGACGTCCCATATCCACATCCCCCAAATCACCTCCTGCATTTTCATCCACATATTCGGGCAGATAGAAAGCAGTGGGGTAACTCTGCTGGCGGGCGATAAACTTCGTAATCTCCGCCACTTCGGGCGTATCGATAAAGGCACACTGCACACGCACCGGGTCAGCTCCCTGTAGGAATAACATATCACCGCGGCCTATCAGCTGGTTGGCTCCCGGACGGTCGAGGATGGTACGCGAATCGACCATTGCCGATACACGGAAGGCGATACGCGCCGGGAAGTTGGCCTTAATCGTACCCGTAATGATGTTTGTTGTCGGTCGCTGTGTAGCGATAATCATATGTATACCCACGGCACGCGCCAACTGGGCGATACGTGCGATGGGCAGTTCCACATCCTTACCGGCTGTCATAATCAAGTCACCGAACTCGTCGATAACGACTACGATATAAGGCATGAACTTATGCCCCTTTTCCGGATTCAGACGACGGTTGATGAACTTCTCGTTATACTCCTTGATATTGCGCACATGGGCAGCTTTCAGCAAGTCATAGCGAGTATCCATCTCCACACAGATGGAGTTCAAAGTCTGCACCACCTTCGTGACGTCCGTAATGATGGCATCTTCCCCATCGGGTAATTTCGCGAGGAAGTGATGCTCAATTACGGAGTAGATGCTGAATTCTACTTTTTTGGGGTCTACCAGCACAAACTTCAGCTCTGCCGGATGCTTCTTATATAATAAGGAGGTGATGATGGCATTCAACCCCACGGACTTACCCTGACCGGTAGCACCGGCAACGAGCACGTGCGGCATCTTGCACAAATCCACCATAAACACTTCATTCGTAATCGTCTTACCCAGTGCGATGGGCAAGTCGTAAGTAGACTCCTGGAACTTCTTGCTGCCGATAATACTCTGACCGGATACAATCTTCGGATTGGAGTTGGGCACTTCGATACCAATCGTACCCTTTCCCGGAATGGGAGCGATGATACGGATGCCGAGCGCCGAAAGGCTGAGGGCAATATCATCTTCCAGACCGCGTATCTTCGAAATGCGGACGCCCTGCTCGGGAGTGATTTCATACAGCGTCACCGTAGGACCTACCGTCGCCTTAATGGTACTGATTTCTATACCGAAACTACGCAGAGTATTGATAATCTTATCCTTGTTCGCGTTCTGCTCTACCATGTCAATGGTCGGACCATTGTCATCGTAATGCTTCATCAAGTCTATTGTGGGGTAATGATAGTTTTCCAAATCCAGACGGGGATTGTACGGCTCCTTCTCCGTTCCCACATACTCCTCCTCTTCAGCCTTCTCAACCTGGAATGCCGGCTCCTTCTCTACCGGCTGTTCCCGAAAAGGGGGTACCGGCTCCGGTACAGGAGTCTCAAAAGTCATGGTAACATCCTCATCCGCAGACTTGGCAGGCTTTATCTTTCCATCACTTCCACCCAAGTCAAGGGTGATTTCATTCAGCGATTCGGGCTCTTCTTCCTCTGTGGCAATCTCCTCCTCCTTTTCAAGAACCTTTTCCGGCTCCGCAGCTTCCGGTGTCGGAGCAGCCGCCTTTTCCTTTGCACCCCAAGAGGTCTTGAACTCTTCCGGCGTTTCACCCTGCACGCTTTCCGCCTTCTCCTTACGCTTCAAGAAGCTGAGACTGAACAATCTGCGCAACCAGATGACAGTCCGTGCACTCAGATAGATGAGGAAGCAGATGGCAGTTACCAACAATAGCAGCCATACTCCCGGCACACCGACTTGAGACACAAGCCAGTTGCTGACATTGTATCCGTGCATACCGCCCAGATAGAGGAAAGAGTCCTTGTACTGGTCTACAAACACAAAACCGAAAAATACCGAGAACCACACCAGCATCAACGAACAGCCGATGAACCACTTCCACAAGCGCACCACACGCACCCGCATCAGCTTCAATCCCGCCACAGCCAGGAACACGAGAATCAGGAAAGACGATACACCGAAACAATCATTTATCAGATAGCTGGCCAACTGCGCACCGCGGCTACCGGCGTAGTTCTTCACCCCATTATTGGTGGAAATCAGCTCCTGCGCACTGCCTCCGTCAATGATGCTCTGGTCTGCCGCTCCCGTGAAAAAGAACGACGAAAAGGCGAGCAACAAATAAACCGAAAAGATTACCAGTACCAAGCCGATAACGAAATGAACAGTTTCACTTCTAAATAACGCTGCCACTTTCCCAAAAAACGAGAGTGACAGCTCCGTATCTTTAGCTGTTGAATTTTTCTTTGCCATATTTTTTAAATAACTATTGAGAATTGATTGCAAAAATAATAAAAACTATCCTTCTGCCGCGTTGTTTTCATTCTTTAATTTCTCGTCTGCCGATTATAGGTATTCCTAATCTACAACTGCAGTTTTATCGCATGTTTTACTTACATGCTTGCATGAAATGACATAGCGCACTAATTTACAACAGATTGCGCCATGCAAGCAGACCTCATGCAAGCATGCAGGCAGATTTTGCCTACATGACGCAATCCATGCAAGCCCTATACGCATCAACCTACTCTTTTTCCTTCAAAAAATAAATCGGCTGTTTCTGCAACCCTTTGTTCACCAACACATTCTCCTCACAAAGACGACGAATCTGCCGCGTCGCAGTCGTGCGGGTCATGCCGCAAATCGACTGTACAACACTGCGGGTGATGAACTCATTCTTACGTAGATAGTTCACCACTTTTTGCTTCACCTCATCATCCGTCAGCCTCTTTTTCGTGAGATTCCGCAATTTCAGCGGCTTTACCTTCAATACTCCTATCTCACTGCGCAGCGCCTTGTCCGGTCTGAAAGTGATGTTTTTCAACTTTACCTTAGTACTTTTCCGCTTTGTCTCCAGTGTCACCGGTTCCGTGCAGGTCAGCGTAGGAACAAAGTAACCGATGCCGTCCAAATGAACCTGCCTGCCCTCCCCCAGCTCGCGTCCCACAAAATGCGACAAAGCATCGAGTACCGCCAGTACATCCGTCTCGGTCAGCGAGCAGTATTCTTGTATATGCCTGCGCAGTTCATCGGTCGTTGTGGAGCCGTTCAGTTTAATCCGGGGGTGCAGGGTCAGCTCTTCCCCTTGTTTATCCTTCGTTTTCGGGTTTTCGTACCAATCAAATAAAATTGCCATATTCTTTCCTCCTTTTTTAGATTCATTTCTGTTGCTGTCTGCAGGTTTCGCTCATGCAAAGTACCGGCTTTTATTAGGCAGAGCATAGGTCTTCCTTACGCAAAGAAGCGTTCTTCCTTCTGCTGAAAGCTTATCAACAAAAGATGCGCACAGCTGTGGTTCACCTTCTTCATATTTGTGATACACCTTCTTCACAACTATGAGAAAGACATTCCACGACTGTGCGCAACTACAAACTACAGAGGCAAAGATAATGAAAAGCAGGGGGCTTGGCAAAGGAATGCTAATCTTTTTCAATAGCAAGCATTATTTTCCGAATAGAACACTTTACAGTCCCGATAAATCCACTTTATAAAAAGTCGGAGCAACATTGCTTTTCTCGAAGAACATCGCCATATAGATCGGGGCATAGATAATCTTACCTGCGACGCGCAGATTACCGTTGTTGAACACAACTGCTTCGGAGAAGTCGTATTCCTCGCAATCCATGATGTTGGACAAAGCGCGGTGTGTCTCGTAATCTTTACCTGATTTTACCTCAATAGGCAGTACCTTACCCTCAAGCTCAATAACAAAATCCAATTCACCGCGCTTCTTGTTGTTGTAATAGTAGGGAACAATGCCGTGAGCCACCAACTCCTGCGCTACGGCATTCTCGTAAATTGAACCGAAATTGATGTCCTTATCACCTTTTATAATCCGCATCTGAATGCCCTCGGCATATTGGCTGGCCAGCAGTCCGATATCACTTTGGAAGAGTTTGAACAGATTGCGTGAACGTGCAAGCAGGAGCGGCATTTTCGGCTCCTCCACATTATAGACGGGTAGCGCCACGCCCGCGTTCGTCAGCCATAAAAAACTGTTCTCGACCCGGTCGAACTTTGCGTGCTCATTCAATCGTTTCAGTATGAAGCGTTTGTTTTTAGCGTTTAGCTCAGGGGGAATAAGATTAAAAATCTCCTCGATGTAGAGTTTGTTATTAGGATCATACTGGGCGATGTCACGTTTGTACAGACGAATGATATCCTGCTGCACAGTCATCACCTCTTGCAGGTTGTTACTCTCGAGATATTTGCTCACGACCGCAGGCATACCGCCCACAACAAGATAGAGCCGGAACAGCTCCATAATTTTGCCGTGGACAAACTCATCGACGGCAGTGCGATTCCGCCATGCCTCATGCAATGCCCCGATAACGGCGTCATTTATACCCACACACGAAATAAACTCCTCGAAATCGAGTGGGAACATATCCTTTACACCCATGTAGCCAACCGGTTCCGAGCGCAGGTCTTTCAATTCTACGCCCAGCAACGAACCGCTCAAGATGTAACGATACGAACCGTCATCCACCAGAAACTTAATTGCCGTAACAATATCGGGACATTGCTGTACTTCGTCGAAAAAGACGAGCGTTTCACCCTTGATGAGCGGCACGGAGGTGATTGCCGATAGACGGAGCAGAATATCACCGCTGCTCTTTGCTCCCTTGAACAAATCCACCGCTTCGGGCATCTCGACGAAATTGACTTCAATGAAACTTTTAAACGTCTTACCGAACTGACGAATGGAATATGTCTTACCTATTTGTCGTGCTCCGGTAATAAGCAGGGCGTTACGGTTAGTTTCGTAGTAATTGCGAATGTAATCATCTATCTTTCTTTTTATCATAACCTATTCTTGTTTATTCGATTATTAAATGCAATAATCACACTATGCCTCTTTTCCATTGCAAATATAAAGGATTTATGCCACTTTTCCAAGATTTACGCCTACACAAATTGCCGTTTTTCCAATTTAGTAACAGTATCCAAATGCATGCTTTATATGCCCACCGAAGAGGAACTGCAGAACAAGATTGAAAGACAGAAAAACTTTTACCGGTTGCAGCACACGGAAAAATCAATAGAGTAACGACGTATGGTGAAAAGATTGGTTATAATGACGAACACTCAACAACACTAATATCAAGCATGAAGATAGCAATAAAAAACATCCCGTCACATAATTGGAAACATTTTGTATACAGAGAGACGGGAGCAATGCCCTATATTTGCAACCGGTCAATCAATCACCGGCCATGAAAAACAGGTAGTTTATGAGAAATTTCATTGTATTATGCTTATTGGCATGTCTGGCATCATGTACAGACAAAAAAGAATTCCAGACAATAAGAGAACGAATCGATTTATCAGGAAATTGGAACAGTTCATTAGGGAACTGCACATTGCCCGGTACGACGGATGAAAACAAGTTGGGAGACGGCAGGCATCCCACCAATGTAACCTCCCAGTTGACACGGACTTATCCCTACTCCGGCATCGTAGAATATGAAAAAGATGTTGAAATTCCCGTACAGATGGAAGGGAAACGCCTGATACTCTTCATGGAACGTACAAAGCCCAGTACTCTCTGGATAGACGGGGACAGCGTCGGCACGTTGGGACATATCTATGCACCTCACTGCTATAGCCTGCCGGCCTTGGCACCCGGCAGCCACCATATAAAGATACGCATTGACAATTCCCCCAGCTCCGTACCAGCCGAAATCCAAAGCTCGCATGCCTGGACCGACGGCACACAAACCAACTGGAACGGCATTCTGGGCGACTTCTACATCGAAGCGGCCCCACACACCTATCTCAAGCAGGTACAAGTCTACCCGTCTGTAAAGGAGAAAAAGGCCCACATCCATGTAAACATATACAGCGATTCGGAGCAATCGGGCGTAGTGACCCTTTCTGCCAAGACGTGGAACACCCAACAAGAACACCAGTTACCGGACATGGAAAAACAAGTCGGCTTGAGCAAAGGTGAAAATAAGATAGAACTGACGCTCGATATGGGCAACCGGATGCAGACATGGAGCGAATTCCACCCCACACTTTATGCACTGAACGTGACCCTTGCCACAAACGAGGGTAAAGACAATATAATAACAGATTTCGGTATGCGCGACTTTGCCACCGAAGGTACTCAGTTCACCATAAACGGCTTCAAGACCTTCTTGCGCGGCAAACACGACGCTTGCGTATTCCCACTTACCGGATATGCGCCGATGGATGTAAAGTCCTGGCGAAAAGTTTTTCAAACAGCCAAGAGTTATGGCATCAACTACTACCGTTGCCATTCCTACACCCCGCCCCGCGCCGCTTTTGCCGCTGCCGACATCGAGGGTATCTATTTCCAAGCCGAGTTGCCTTTATGGGGAAGCATTTCACCGGACAACCATCGCTTGAATGACTTCTTGCTGAACGAAGCCTATATGACCCTCGACTACATGGGCAATCACCCCTCATTCACCATGTTGGGACTGGGCAACGAGTTGGGTGGCGACGTTGACCTGATGCGCAATTGGCTGGACGGATTCAGAAAACATGACAACCGCCATCTCTATTCGTTCGGTTCCAACAACTTCCTGGGTTGGGGAGGTGCCATAGACGGTGAAGATTATCTGACAACCTGCCGGGTAGGAGGAGGCGAAGGCTATACAACGCACGTACGCAGTTCATTTGCCTTTGTCGATGCCGAAAAGGGAGGTATCTTGAACAACACCCGTCCCAATACCCGTGCGGATTATACTGCTGCCATAGCGAAATCTCCCCGACCGGTCATCAGTCACGAAACCGGACAGTTCCAAATTTATCCCGACTACAAGGAGTTGGAGAAATACACCGGCGTATTGCATCCATATAACTTGGAGATATTCCGTGACCGGCTCAATGAAAATGGACTACAGGACCAGATTGACGCATTCCATCAGGCCACCGGCCGGTTTGCCGTCGAATGCTACAAGGCTGATATTGAATACGGCCTGCGCACTGCCGGTTTAGGCGGATTCCAGATGCTCGACCTTCAAGACTTTCCCGGACAAGGCTCGGCACTGGTAGGCATTCTGGATGCTTTCATGGACAGCAAAGGCATTGTCACTCCCGAAACATTCCGCGGCTTTTGTGCTCCGGTGGTACCGCTGGCGCTTATGGACACCTACTGTTACAGCAACAAAGAAGAGCTGAACATAGGCCTCGCCCTGACAAATTACGAAGAGCAACCATGGTCTGATGCATTATGCTGGCGTCTGGAAAGCCTGAGTGACAGCGTAACTTTTGTTCGCGAAGGCAAAGTCCCCGCCCATGTAGAGCAAGGAAAAGCAATGCAGGTGGGCGAGTTGAAAAGCACCCTTACCGAAATAGACAAGCCTGCCCAATTGCGACTGACACTGACCACCGGGAATTATCATAACTATTATAACTTATGGGTATACCCCGACCGGACACCGGAAAGCGAAGCGGACATCTTCATCTGTCAGTCCTTGGATGACGAGGCGCGAAAGAGACTGAGCCAAGGAGGGAAGATACTGCTTATACCCGACCACAAAGCCATTGAAGAACAGAGTGTAGGCGGACTTTTTACTCCTGACTACTGGAACTATGCCATGTTCAAAAGCATTTCGGAAAACGCCGGCCGCGAAGTTTCGCCGGGCACCCTCTCCTTGCTGATGGACGAGAAACATCCCTTGTTCCGGCAGTTCCCCACCGAGTGCCATAGCAACTGGCAATGGTGGAGCATCGTACGCCATGCCCGCCCCTTTATTCTGAATGCTACGCGCCACGAATACAAGCCGCTTATCCAAGTAGTAGACAATGTGGAACGGAACCACAAGTTAGGCTTGCTGTTCGAATTTGCCGTAGACAACGGTAAGGTATTGGTTTGTATGAGCAACCTCGAAGCAATTCGCCACACTCCGGAAGGAGGTCAGCTGCGCAATGCCATTTTAAGCTATATGAAGTCGGCTGAGTTCTCTCCCACCGAGACGCTGACCTCACAGCAGTTGCAGCACATATTAACAACCGAGGTGAGGAAGCAAGACATTGTCGGCGTGAAAAACCAGTCGGATTACGACGTACAGCCGGAATAAAAAATAAGTATGAGAAGTTTCATCATAATTCCACTTTTCCTCGGCTGTCCCGTCATTTTTCAGTAGCTTTGCGGACTTTAATACAGCAAACAACCCATGAAACTTACCCTTATACGCACCGCTCGTGAAACCGGCAAAGAGACATTCAGCACATGGCCCAGCGACACCTTGATGGAGAAGATGAAAACCGAGAACAAAGCCGGACACATATCCGCCTTGCGCAGCCTCATTCCCCACATCACCGGAAGCAACGGACACTACCCCTGCATAGACAAACTGCCACGCATCTGCCCTGCCGCAGAATATGCCCGCAGCAAAGAGGGGGAAAGATACCTGAAAACCTACAACGGACTGGTACAGATTGAAGTCAACCACCTGGCCAATGCCGTGGAAGTGGAGCAAGTAAAGCGCCAGGCGGCCCTGCTGCCGCAAACTTTTGCCGCCTTTTGCGGAAGCAGCGGACGAAGCGTAAAAATATGGGTACTGTTTGCCACCCCCGACGGTTCGCGCCCCAGGCAGGAAGAAAAAATCAGGCTGTTTCATACCGCTGCCTACCGGCTCGCCGTAAACTGTTACCAGCCCCTGCTCCCCTACCCCATCACACTGAAAGAACCTGCCGTGGAGCAAAGCTGCCGCATGACGCTCGATGACCGTCCCTATTACAATCCGTCTGCCGTCCCTTTCTGTCTGGAACAGCCTTTGTCCGTGCCCGACGAGCCCACCTTCGGCCAACGGAAACAGACCGAAGCAAACCCGCTGATGCGCATTGCCCCCGGCTATCCGGCCTCCCAAACCTTCTCCATCCTCTTCGAAGCCGCCCTAAACCGTACCTTCGAAGAGCTGGAAAACTGGAAACGGGGCGATGACCTACGCCCCCTGCTCTACCTGCTTGCCGGGCATTGCTACAAAGCCGGCATTCCCGAAGAAGAGGCAGTACGTCAAGTCATGATGCACTACTACCGCGAAGCGGATGAACAGCTGGTGCGCATGACCCTGCACAACCTCTACCGCGAATGCAAAGGCTTCGGCACCCGCAGCAGCATGACCCGCGACCAAATCACCGCCTTCCGCCTGGAAGAATTCATGAACAGACGCTATGAGTTCCGCTGGAACACCGTGCTGGGAGAATTGGAATTCCGCCAACGGGACTCCATACACTTCCATTTCCGCCCTGCCGACCAGCGGGTAAGAAGCAGTATCGGACAGAATGCCCTGAAAGAAGGAATCAGCGTATGGGACAGAGATGTGGCACGCTACCTCAACTCGGACGCCATTCCCTTGTACAACCCCATCGAAGAATATCTGAACAGCACCGGACATTGGGACGGCAAGGACCGTATCCGCGCATTGGCCGACCTCGTCCCCTGCAACAATCCGTACTGGCGGGAACTCTTCTACCGCTGGTTTCTCAGCATGACGGCGCACTGGCAAAACATCGACCGTCAGCATGGAAACAACACGTCTCCCCTACTGGTCGGAGCCCAAGGCTATCGTAAAAGTACCTTCTGCCGCATCCTGCTGCCACCCGAACTGCGCTTCGGATATACCGACAGTATCGACTTCAAAAGCAAGCAGGACGCAGAGCGGAGCCTCGGCCGCTTTTTCCTGATAAACATCGACGAATTCGACCAAATCAGCGTCAATCAGCAAGGTTTTCTAAAGCATCTGCTGCAGAAACCCGTGGCAAACCTGCGCAAGCCTTACGGCACCGCCATCCAGGAAATAAGACGCTACGCCTCCTTTATAGCAACCAGCAACCAGAAAGACCTGCTGACAGACCCCAGCGGCAGCCGCCGTTTCATCTGCATCGAAGTCACCGGCCCCATCCATACCAATGTCACCATCAACTACCGGCAACTCTACGCACAAGCCATGGATGCCATAGCCAAAGGTGAACGCTACTGGCTGGACGATTCCGACGAAGCCATCTTGAAACAGACCAACCGGGAGTTTGAACAGCCCACACCGTTGGAACAGCTCTTCCTCTGCCACTTCCATCCCGCCGAAAATGAAGAGGAAGGAGACTGGATGACCCCTATGGAGATTCTCTCCTTCTTGCAAACCAAGACCAAAGACCGGCTGTCCATCAATAAAGTGGCTCTGTTCGGACGTGCACTCCACAAACTGGGCATCAGCAGCCGCCGGAAGACAAGAGGAACAGAATATCATGTAGTGAAAAAAGAATAATCCTGCCAATTAATTTGCTTCTACTTTCGGTTTGCGCTATCTTTGCGTTTCAAATCAAGAAGATATGAAAAAAGAAAGTCAAGTGATATTCGACCGGAATGCCGTAGAGTTTGTGACCGTAGCCGCCGAGTTTTGTAAGTTTCTGGAACAAGCGGAAGGGGTGAAACGTTCCGCGTTCGTCGATACCTCCTTAAAAATACTTCCGCTGCTCTACCTGAAGGCCTCCATGCTGCCCGAGTGCGAAACCATAGGAGACGAGGCGCCGGAAACATTCGTCACCGAAGAGACCTATGAGGTACTCCGCATGAACCTCGCCAATATCCTGGCCGAGAAAGACGACTACCTGGACGTATTCGTATCCGACATGAAGTATAGTGACCAGCCCATCACCAGGAACATTTCCGAAGACTTGGCCGACATATACCAGGATATCAAGGACTTTATCTTCGTATTCCAGCTGGGTTTCAACGAGACGATGAACGATTCGCTTGCCATCTGCCAGGAAAACTTCCGCCTCCATTGGGGACAGAAGCTTGTCAACACCCTGCGTGCCCTGCACGAGGTGAAGTATGCGCAAGGCGAGGATGAAGAGGAGGAAACCGCAGACTTTGAATATTAAATTATGGTTATCAAAAGAACAATAGATAAAGAAACAGTGAAAGACCTGCCCAAAGCCGCCTTTCCGGGACAGATACATGTCGTACAGACACCATGGGAAGCGGAAAAGGCAGTCGCCTATCTGAAGTCCTGCCCGTTGCTGGGCATAGACAGCGAAACCCGTCCATCGTTCACAAAAGGACAGATACACAAGGTGGCCCTGCTACAGATTTCCTCAGAGGAACATTGCTTTCTGTTCCGCCTCAACCTGACGGGACTGACTCTGCCGGTTATCACATTGCTGGAAAACCCAAGCGTAACGAAAGTAGGCCTTTCCTTGCGGGACGACTTCATGATGCTGCACAAACGCGCGCCCTTCGAACAGCATGCCTGCATCGAATTGCAGGAATATGTCCGCGCTTTCGGCATCCAGGACAAAAGCCTGCAGAAGATATACGCCATCCTCTTCGGGGAAAAGATTTCGAAAAGCCAGCGCCTTTCCAACTGGGAAGCCGAAACCTTGACCGAACCGCAGAAACTGTATGCCGCCACCGATGCCTGGGCATGCCTCAACATCTACAACAAGCTGCAAGAACTGAAACGGACAGGAGATTTTGAGATAGAAGCCAATAATAATGTGGTAATGTGATGCACATTATCACATTACCACATTAATCACATTATATATATGTACAAAGTATACCTTAAACCCAATAAAGAGGAGTCATTAAAGCGTTTTCACCCGTGGGTGTTTTCCGGCGCCATCGCACATTTCGACGGAGAGCCCGAAGAAGGGGAAGTTGTTGAAATCTACACGTCCAAAAAGGAATTCATAGCCAAAGGGCATTTTCAGATTGGCAGTATCGCCGTACGCGTACTGACCTTCCGTCAAGAAGAAGAAATCAATGCGGACTTCTGGAAACGCAAACTCAGCATAGCATACGACATGCGCCGCAGTATCGGCATAGCCGGAAACCCGACAAACAACACCTATCGCCTGGTGCACGGGGAGGGAGACAACCTGCCGGGGCTTGTTATCGACATTTATGCCCGCACCGCAGTGATGCAGGCACATTCTGCCGGCATGCACCTCGACCGCATGGCCATTGCCGATGCCCTTACCGAAGTGATGGGCAGCCAGATTGACAATATCTATTACAAATCGGAGACGACCCTTCCCTTCAAGGCCGACCTCTATCCGGAGAATGGTTTCTTGAAAGGCGGCAGCACGGACAATGTAGCCATGGAGTACGGCCTGAAGTTCCACATCGACTGGCTGAAAGGCCAAAAAACCGGTTTCTTCGTAGACCAACGCGAGAACCGTTCGCTACTGGAACGTTATGCCAAAGGCCGCAGCGTACTGAATATGTTCTGCTATACCGGCGGCTTCTCCGTATATGCTATGCGTGGAGACGCCAAACTGGTGCATTCCGTGGACAGCTCCGCCAAAGCCATCGACTTGACCAACAAGAACATCGAACTGAACTTCCCGGGTGACACCCGCCATGCCGCCTATGCAGAAGATGCCTTCAAATACCTTGACCGCATGGGCGACCAATACGACCTGATAGTTCTTGACCCTCCTGCTTTTGCCAAGCACCGCGATGCTCTGCGCAATGCCCTGCAAGGCTACCGCAAACTGAACGTCAAGGCTTTCGAGAAAATCAAGCCCGGCGGCATCCTCTTCACATTCTCGTGTTCGCAAGCCGTCAGCAAAGAAAACTTCCGCACCGCCGTGTTCACAGCCGCTGCCATGTCCGGCCGCAGCGTACGCATCCTGCACCAACTGACGCAACCTGCCGACCACCCGGCCAGCATCTATCATCCGGAAGGGGAATACCTGAAAGGACTGGTTCTATATGTAGAATAAAGGAAAAAGCAGGCTTTGTTAGCCTGCTTTTCTTAAATAGAGTTAATAAAAAGCAGAAATACGCCAAAACAGCATGTTATATAACATAAACCGTGTATATTTGCACTGTGTTTTTCATGGTATTAGATTTAAGGTTAATAAAGATTGGGTGTCTGGGATAGATACCCTTCTTTTTTATAACAAAAGAATAATTCTATATCAGTTTTAAGTCTTTGGCAATCCTACAGGCTTCAATTGAGTTCTTTACTTGCAGTTTACCTAAAATTTCCTGCCGATGTCGATTTACCGTATATATGCTGATAGAAAGCATTTCTGCAATATCTTTGCTCATCAACCCTTTGTCTATAAGTTTCAATACTTGTTTTTCTCTCACCGACAAAATCTTCTCGTTGTTATATTCCTCCAACTCTGTGACGTGCCCGTCAATAGAATTAATTATCATACATTTTGCAGGAATATCAAATGCTAAAGGAGTATAAAGACATAATGCCAGCCATAAAGTATCATTAGTAGGCATGGAAACATAAAATATTCGATGTAAGACGGGAATATAGCTGTCTCTTTTATTCTTCATGCGTAGTTTACTCATCAAATAGTAATCAGTACGTTTCTTTTTGGGTTGCCGCTTGACAAAATTATAAAAACAGAGTTCTTGTAAGTGCTTTTCAGCCAAATCATCCGGATGGACAATTTTGAATATTTCTTCTTCCCAAATAGAAGCCACTTTGCTGTCCTTCACGTCTTTTTCAATTCCAAGCATTTGCGAGAAGCCGCCATAATAGATATAGCTTTCATTCGTGTGCCAGTCACTTAACACTGCAATGGCATTTTCCATCCGCGCATAATTGCAAGCAATCCCCTTGTATATGTTTAACATCTTTGCATATGGTTGTCCTTCCGAAAAATTTTGCGCAAAGAACTCTTTGTTTAGTATATCCTTAGTATCCATTAGTCTGATATAAAATGGTTATTTATAACTATTGTGTAGCAAATTACAACGCCTTACATTTGCAAATGTAATTAAAGCCATGGTTATTCATGACAAGTGAGAAAGAAAAATGCCATTTAGGTACGTTATATGATGCCAATAATGATGCGGAATTGATTGCAGAAAGGCGAACTTGCAAGCTAATCCGCCACGAATACAATCATATACTGCCTACAGAGATTGGCAGAAAAAAAAGGTTCTTTAGCCGTTGGGAATCCATGCCACGTAATTCGGAAATTATAATAACAATATAAAAACAGAGAAAGATGAAAAAGATTTTATTAAGTGGATTAATGGGTGTTGCTTCATTTACCAGCATGGCTCAATCATTAGAGAAAATGCAATGGTTCAATGAACCTGCACAGTGGGAAATCAAAGGTGATTTGCTTTCAATGAATGTCACACCCCAAACTGATTACTGGCGCATATCTCACTATGGTTTTACTGTAGATGATGCTCCTTTTTTATATACTACGCGTGGTGGAGAATTTGAAGTAAAAGTAAAAATCTCAGGAGACTATAAGACTCGATTCGATCAATCAGGACTTATGTTGCGTATTGACCACGAAAACTATATCAAGGCCGGTATCGAATTTGTAGATGGCAAATATAATCTCAGTACTGTTGTAACTCATCACACAAGCGATTGGAGCGTTATTACATTAGACAAGCCGGTACCATTTGTATGGATTAAAGCGGTGCGTCGTCTTGATGCTGTGGAAATATTCTATTCCTACGATGATAAAGAATACACGATGATGCGCAATGCATGGCTTCAAGACAACCATCCTGTAATGGTGGGGATTATGGGGGCTTGTCCTGACGGAAACGGTTTCAAAGCTAAGTTTGAGAACTTTTCAATCAAGCATTTAGCAGATAAGAGACGTCTGGAATGGTTGAAAAATAACGCAGATGAATAATGTAATAAAGAACTAAAGAATGAAAATTGAACACTTTGCAATGTATGTTATTGACCTTGAAGCGGTCAAGGACTTTTTTGTGCGTTACTTCAATGCAGTCTCTGATAACATGTATCATAACAAGAAAACTGATTTCAAGTCCTACTTTCTATCTTTTGATGATGGCTCCAGACTGTAGATAATGACCCGACCGGGTCTTGCTGATGAACAGAAGAATCCACTTCAATGCGGCTATATACAAATACATCCCTTATATTAATCCCTTTCGCTGAAAGAAAAAGCCGTACAGAGCTTGTTTTTCTCCCCGCCTCATTGTACATTTGCATCTATTACATAATTCAAAACATAAAAAGCTAATATTATGAGCATCAAATTCCGACTCACTGCCATGCAATTCCTGCAATTCTTCGTTTGGGGAGCATGGCTGATTTCATTAGGTGGTTACATGGGCGGTACGTTACATTTTGAAGGCGGACAAATCGGAGCAATCTTTGCAACCATGGGTATAGCCTCACTGATAATGCCCGGACTGACCGGTATCATCGCTGACAAATGGATAAACGCCGAACGCCTTTACGGCATACTTCACCTCATCGGTGCCGGTGCTCTGATTTATGCTTCCACTGCCACTACGTACACCCACATGTACTGGGCCATGCTGCTCAACATGCTTGTTTACATGCCCACGCTATCCCTGGCCAACACCGTGTCCTACAATGCGCTGGAAAGATATAAAATGGATTTGGTGAAAGACTTCCCCCCCATCCGTGTATGGGGAACGGTAGGCTTTATCTGTGCCATGTGGGCTGTGGACCTCACCGGGTTCAAGGCAAGTTCGGCACAGCTCTATGTGGCAGCCATATCGGCAGCCATGCTGGGACTTTATGCTTTCACTTTGCCAGCCTGCCCCCCCATGCGCAGCGAAGGAAAAACGATGCTCTCCGCTTTCGGACTGGACGCACTGGTGCTGTTCAAGCGCAAGAAGATGGCTATCTTCTTCTTGTTCTCCATGCTGCTGGGAGCCGCCCTTCAAATAACAAACACATACGGCGACCTTTTCCTGGGTTCGTTTGCTTCCATACCCGAATATGCAGATTCGTTCGGTGTAAAACACTCCGTCATCCTGCTCTCCATCTCGCAAATGAGTGAGACGCTGTTTATCCTTGCCATCCCCTTCTTCCTGAAACATTTCGGAATCAAGCGTGTTATGTTAATAAGTATGTTTGCATGGGTATTCCGTTTCGGGCTCTTTGCCCTCGGAGACCCGGGAAGCGGACTCTGGATGCTCATTCTCTCGATGATTGTCTACGGCATGGCATTTGACTTTTTCAATGTATCGGGCTCGCTGTTTACAGAAATGGAGGCACATCCCAGTATCCGTGCCAGCGCACAAGGCTTGTTCTTCATGATGACGAACGGTGTGGGAGCCATCATCGGAGGTTATGCCAGCGGAGCCGTGGTGGATGCCTTCTCGGTATATGCCGAAGGCGGAGGACTGGTAAGCCGCGACTGGACACCGGTATGGCTTATCTTTGCAGGATATGCTTTAGTCATTGGTCTGCTATTTGGAATGGTGTTCCGCTATAAACATAATCCGGAAAAAATAGAGAAAAACTGATTGAGAGTCAGGTTGATTTAATAGGTATGAATAAGAAAAAGATAGAACTACAAGTACTAAACATTTCCAACAGCCAGGCGCAAGCGGGTGCCTATGCCCTGGTACTGGGTGAAGTGGGTGGCAAACGCCAGCTTCCGATTATTATAGGTGCCACCGAAGCACAAGCTATGGTCATCGAGATGAAAGGTATTGTACCGCCCCGTCCGCTGACCCATAACCTATTTGCTTCCGTTCTTGAGGTGCTGGGTGTAAAACTGATGCGTATTCTTATCTATAAAGTAGACAACGGAGTATTCTACTCCTACCTTTACATGAAAGCCGAAGAGACTATTCTCCGGATTGATGCCCGTACCAGCGATGCCGTCGCCCTGGCATTGCGCATGAATGCTCCTATCTTTGTCTACGAAGAGATTCTCGAAACAGAATGTCTGAAAACCGGCGAAAGCACCACCGACCCTATGGGAGGCAGCGAGCCGGACAAAGACGAACTGTTGCAGGAAGACACAATAGGCATATTGAAAACAGCCCTGCAGAAAGCAATCGAAGAAGAGGATTACGAACGAGCCGCACAGATAAGAGACCAAATCAACCAACTCAAAAACAATTTGTAACATGCACGTATTCTATACTCCCGACATACAGACCCACGCAGAACTGCCCGAAGAGGAAGCAGCACATGCCGTACGGGTCTTACGCCTGCAAGCAGGCGACGAGGTTATGCTGACAGACGGAAAGGGCTGCTTCTATCGCGCCGAAATCAGTACGGCTACCAACAAACGCTGCCTGGTGAATATTCTGGAAACCCTTCCGCAAGCCCCCTTGTGGAAAGGTCATCTGCACATTGCCATGGCACCTACCAAGAACATGGACCGTACAGAGTGGTTTGCCGAGAAAGCGACGGAAATAGGATTTGATGAACTGACATTCCTGAACTGCCGTTTCTCGGAACGGAAAGTCATCAAGACGGAGCGCATCTCCAAAATTCTGGTTTCTGCCATCAAGCAGTCGCTCAAGGCACGCCTGCCCCAACTGAATGAAATGACAGACTTCAACAAGTTCATCACACAGCCTTTTCCGGGTCAGAAATTCATCGCCCACTGTTATGAAGGCGAAAAACCGCTTTTGAAGGATATGGTACATCCCGGAGAGGACGCTCTCGTACTAATCGGTCCTGAAGGAGACTTCAGCGAAGAGGAAGTCCGGAAGGCGACGGAAAACGATTTTATCCCCATCAGCTTGGGAAAATCAAGGTTGCGTACAGAGACGGCGGCACTGGTTGCCTGCCACATCCTCAATTTACAGAATCAATGATACTCACTAAAACAAAAACTATATGAAAAAGAACCTATTCTTCCACTTCTCAGTACTGGCAATGCTCATCGTGCTGATAAGCGCTTGTTCGTCCAAAAAGCCAGAATACACCAACGTTATTCCTTCCGATGCCTCGCAAGTCATCGCTGTCAATTTAAAATCATTGGCAGACAAGGCCGGTACCAAAGATAAAGAGACTAAAGAAGCACTGCAAAAGCTGACAGATGCCTTGAAAAGCGATATGAATGCAGCTACTTTCCAACAATTGGAGGCTGTACTGAAAGACCCTGCCAAATCGGGAGTGGACGTCAATGCGCCGATTTATGTCTTCAACGCTCCCTCGTTCCCCTACACCACCATGGTAGCCAAGGTTCAAAGTGAGGATGATTTGCTGAAGCTTCTGGAAGTTACGGAGAAAGAACAGATAATCAGCCATGTGGTAGAAGCGGACGGTTACAGTTTTGCACAAATCAACAAGCGGGCATTGCTCGCTTTCACTCCTACCACGCTTATGGTGGTGAACTACACCGGCACATCGCAACTGGAAAAAGTCAAAGAAGGAATTCCCGCCTTGCTGAAACAGACCGGAGAAAACAGCATCAACAGTAACACCGCTTTCAAGAAAATGCAAAAGCAGGATGGAGACATCAATATGCTCATCTCTCCTTCCAGCCTGCTGAGTGCATACGCCAATCCGCTGAATTACGGAATATCCCACAATATCGACCTGAAAGACTTGAAGATGCTGGGAAGTCTCTCCTTCGAAAAAGGGAAAATAGAACTGAAAGTAGAGAGCTATACCGAGAACACAGAATTGAAAGCACTTTTCGAAAAGCAAATCAAAAGTACTTGTCCCATCGAAAACACGTTCTTGAAGTATTTCCCAAAATCTACCCTGGCGCTATTCAGCATAGGTATCAATGGAGAAGAGTTCTACAATGTGCTGCAAGAGAATGAGCAGTTCCGCAACGATTTCTCCATTACCAAAGCCGCTGAAGTAAAAGACTTGTTCAGTGCTTTCCACAACGACCTGACCATAGGCCTTATCAATGTAACCATGAACAGCAATCCTTCTTTCCTGGCCTATGCCAGCGTAAAGAACGACGCTCCCTTGAAAGCCCTTTATGAGAAAAAGTCCGAACTGGGACTGAAACGCGGCGAAGACATCGTGAAATTGAATGAGAATGAATATGTCTATAAATCACGCGCTATCAACATATTCTTCGGCATACGAGACAAACAGATGTACGCCACCAATGACGAACTGCTGTATAAGAATGCCTGTAAGACCACCGACCCGTCTGCCAAAGAGACGGACTTCGCTTCCAGCCTAAAAGGCAAGCGTACAGCCTTTGTCATCAATGCGGAAGCCGTACTCGACCTGCCCGTTATAAAATTGCTTGTTGGGTTCGGCGGACAAGAGTATAGCACCTATTACTCGCTGCTCGGTAATATCTCGTATCTGGAAGCTGTCGGCAACGAGGACAAGGCAACCGTTACCCTGCAGCTGAAGAACAAGAATGTTAATGCGTTGAAACAGATTGTAGACTTTATCAAGCAATTTGCAGGAATGTAATTTAAGGATTAAGGATTAGAGATTAAGGATTAATACCACTCATGAATAGGATTCACCTACGGCAAACACTACCTCAAGTGTTTGCCGACCGTGATGCCATTACCTCAGACGTATGGCATCGGGACATTACGTTCCACAAAGGAAAACGTTATCTCATAGAAGCCGCTTCGGGCACCGGAAAATCATCGCTTTGCAGCTATGTTTACGGCTACCGCAACGATTATCAGGGAATCATCAACTTTGATGAGCGCAATATCCGTTCACTCTCCGTCAATGACTGGACAGATATACGCAAACACTCCCTCAGCATTCTTTTTCAGGAGTTGCGTATCTTTCCCGAACTTACCGCCATCGAGAACATACAACTGAAGAACCGGCTTACCAACTTCAAAAAAAGGAAAGAAGTCCTTACCCTATTCGAGGCAATCGGCATTGCCGACAAGGTAAACGAGAAAGCCGGGAAGCTATCTTTCGGCCAGCAACAAAGAGTCGCCTTTATCCGCAGCCTCTGCCAGCCTTTCGACTTCATCTTCCTGGACGAACCCATCAGCCATCTGGATAACGAGAACGGAACAATCATGGGCAGGCTGCTGACAGAAGAAGCCAGCCGCCAAGGAGCGGGAATCATAGTGACTTCCATCGGCAAACATCTGGAATTGGATTATGATGAAATTTATCAATTATAAATGTGGCTAATATGAACCGACTTGTTTGGAAACTTCTCCGCCAGCACATCAGTGTCGGACAGTTGGCAGGCTTTTTCCTCGCCAATCTCTTCGGCATGATGATTGTATTGCTGAGCGTACAATTCTATCGTGATGTCCTTCCCGTTTTTACGGAAGGGGACAGTTTCATGAAGAAGGATTATATCATTGCTACCAAGAAAATCAGTACTTTGGGCAGCTTTGCCGGGAAAAGCAATACCTTCTCCAAAGATGAGATAAAAGACCTGAAAGCCCAACCTTTCACCAAAGGGGTAGGCGCGTTCACTCCTTCCTTGTTCAAAGTCTCTGCCGGACTCGGTATGCAGGAAGCCGGTATCCGCTTGTCGACAGAGATGTTTTTCGAGTCTGTACCCGACGAATATGTGGATGTCAGTCTGGACAAATGGCATTTTGATGAAGATACCCGGATAATTCCCATCATCGTTCCGCGCAATTATCTGAACCTCTATAACTTTGGCTTTGCACAAAGCCGGAGTCTGCCGAAACTCTCCGAAGGACTGATGAGTCTGGTACAGATGGATGTGATGATGCGGGGTAACGGACGTATGGAACAATATAAAGGCAACATTGTAGGATTCTCCAACCGGCTGAATACCATTCTCGTTCCCCAATCCTTCATGGACTGGGCCAACAAGAATTTCGCACCGGAGAAAGAAGCGGAACCGTCCCGGCTGATTGTGGAAGTAAAGAATCCTACCGACACAGCCATCACCGACTATTTCCAGCAAAAGAATTACGAAACCGAAGGCAACAATCTGGATGCCGGAAAGACAACTTATTTCCTGCGCCTCATTACGGCTATCGTCATGGGCGTAGGATTATTCATCAGCATTCTGTCATTCTACATCTTGATGCTGAGCATCTTCCTGCTTCTCCAGAAGAATACGGTAAAACTGGAAAACCTGCTGCTGATAGGATATAGCCCGACGCGGGTAGCCACGCCTTATTATATACTGACAGTAGGGCTGAATGTACTGGTACTGTTCCTCTCCATCGGTTGTGTGATATGGGTACGCAGTTACTATATAGAAGTAGTCCAAAACCTCTTCCCGCAACTGGAGAGCGGTTCACTGCTTCCATGTATATTGACCGGTTGCCTATTATTTTTTGCTGTATCACTGCTGAATATTTTGGCAATAGGCAAAAAAATTATCAGTATCTGGAAAGGGGGAAAATAAAGATGGGAAAAATCCATCCAACAGATATAAAGTTCATGGTATTGTTGGTATTATGCCTCAGCATGGCATTTCCCAGCTCTGCCAATAACTTTCTATTCACTACCATTGACACCTCGCACGGTCTGAGTGATAACCAGATACGCTATATCCTCCAACTTCCGGACGGAAGAATGGTATTTACCACCACCCGGAACGTCAATCTGTATGATGGAGCCAACTTCACCTCCCTGCAGCCCACCCCCGAAGATATATATCCGCTGAAACAATACAAGGGCTTCTACCATGTCTATCTGAGCGGCGATTCCCTCTTGTGGATAAAGGATTACCAACGGCTGATGTGCATCAATCTCCATAACGAGCGATACATTGCCAACCTGGACTCCGTCTTTCAACAGAAAGGCATGCAGCATCCCATAGAGGATTTGTTTGCGGACGAACGGGGGCTTGTCTGGGTAATCAGCCATGGCGAGCTGTTACAGCCGGAACTTTCCTTCCGATTGAAACTGCCTGAAGACCGGGGAACGATACAAGACCAGACTGCAGACGACGAATCGCTGTATCTGTTCCATGACACAGGAGAAATCGTATGCTATGATGTAAAAAACGGAAAGCAACAGTATGACATTGCCGCATATCCCCGGACGGAACAAGAGAAGTTCCAAAACACCTCCCTCATACTCAGAGGAAAAAACGGGTTCTATCAACTGCGCAACGGCTCTAAAGGAGGATTTTTCCATTTCGACCTCCATAAGCGAGCATGGGAGAAGCTGATGGAAACAGACTATACCCTCAATACACTGATGATTTCCGCGGATGAGAAAGCATACATCAGCTGCATCCGTGGTTTTTGGATTATCGACCCTAAAAAGGGGACACGCCACTATATGCCCACCTTGAGGACCCGAAAGGGCAACGTCCTTGCCACAGAAATCAGTACGATTTTCCAAGACCAACAAGGGGCTTTATGGCTCGGAACATTCAACAGAGGATTGCTGTACTACCATCCGGCCCTATATAAGCACATCCACATAGACAAGAAGGATTTCCCCCTATCACTTGAAAGAAATACAGCCGTAGCAAACTTTACGGAAGACCGGGACGGCAACATATTCATAAAGGACCGGACAGCTATCTATAAGCTCGACCTGCAGGAAGACAGCAACCGGATACTCATGCCGGTAGAAGCATCCACCCTGCCCAAAGAGCTACAAGGGGAATACGGTTCGGAAGCGGCATTCGTGTCACATGACGGAACGCTCTACTTCGGAGACGCTGACGGATGCAATATCTTTTCTCCCAATCCGGAGCCTCCATCTTCCAGTCTGCCCTATCCACCGGTTTTCACGGCAATCCATGTACATGGAGAACGCATCCTCCCGGGCAGAAGCTATGAAAGCCGGACTATACTACCCGAAAACTCTCCTTATGTGGAAGAAATATCATTGAACCACGACCAGAACTTCCTTACTCTCGAGTTCTCCGCATTGAATTACTTCAACCGCGAGCACACCCATTACCGCTATCAGCTGGAAGGTATCGACGCACAATGGGTAACCGCCGGCAACATGAAGCAGAGCAACGGCATTCTCCAAGCTCCCTATACCAACTTGCCACCGGGAAGCTACACCTTCAAGGTAATGGCCTCTAACGATGGAAAGCATTGGAATGAAGAGCAAACGGCCCGGATAAGCCTGACAGTCCATGCTCCCTGGTGGAAAACCGGCGTTGCATACGTCATCTATATAGTCTTGTCAATCGCCATCATTGCGGCAAGTATCCGCCTCTACATACACCGCACCCGGAAGGAGATGGAACGGAAACACAAAGAAGAAATCCTTTTGCTCCGCATCCGCAACTTGATAGAACAGTGCAACCGTTATGAAGCGGAACAAAAGAAATCACCGGAAGGAAAAAACATAACTTGTGTACATAGCCATACCGAACCTCACCAAACAGAAAACAAGCAAGACGCATCCGAATCTGTTTTCCTGACAAAAGCTATCGAACTGGTGGAAAAGAACCTGCATGTACCCGGCTACTCCGTAGAGCAGCTAAGCCGCGACTTGTGTATGGAACGCACCGGACTTTACCGGAAACTGGTAGCCATGCTCGACCAGTCCCCCAGCCTCTTCATCCGCAACATCCGCTTGCAACGTGCGGCACAACTCATCCTGGAAGGCAGCCTCAGCATTACGGAAATCGCAGAGCGTACCGGCTTCAGCAGTTCCAGCTATCTCAGCAAATGTTTCCAGGAAATGTACGGCTGCCGTCCCTCGGAATATGCGGAGAAAATGCAGAAATCAACCTGAGTGTTGTTCCGTTTCAACAAGATTGTTGCCACCTAAAGGGGATTCAAGGCTACTTTTGCAGCATAATTTTAAAAGAACCATGAAAATGAATTTTATGAAAAGAGCCGGCTTCGTGCTGACTTGTGCAACCATGCTTGCAAACTTGTGTGCCGCCCAGAACACAGAGCGCACACCTCAAGGAATGAAATGCACCACACAAGGAATGGACATCCGTGTGGAATTCTATTCGCCTTCCATTGTGCGGGTTTACAAAACTCCCGAAGGCAAACCCTACAACAAAGAAAGTCTGGTAGTGGTCAAATCACCCGAAACGGTCAAAGTGGACTTTTCGGAGGAAGCAGGACAAACCGTGCTGAAATCTTCTATATTGAAAGTTCTTGTCAATCCGGCAACCGGAGGCATCAGTTTCCATACCATCGCCGGCAACGAGCTGCTGAAAGACAAGGACTACGGCACCTCTTTTGCCGATAAGAATGATGCCGGCACTCCCTCCTATCAAGTAAGGGGCTCTTTCCTATTGGATAAAAACGAACCTATCTACGGAGTAGGACAAGTGATGGACGGCAAATTCAACCGCCGCAACTCCATGCACCACATGCAGAACGAGAACATGTTCACCTATTCTCCTTATTTCATGTCGCCTGTGAAAGGCTATGCCGTATATTGGGACAACTACTCCATTTCAGAATTCATGGATACTCCGCAGGAACTCGCTTTCCAGAGCCTGGGACACTGTGCGGACTATTATTTCATGTATGGCGGAAACGCCGACGGCATCATCGCCCAGGTGCGCGACTTGACGGGACACTCCCCCATGCTTCCGTTGTGGGCCTATGGTTTCTTCCAAAGCAAGGAGCGCTATCATACGCAGGAAGAAAGCCTGAATGTCTTGAAGAAGTATCGCGAACTACAAATTCCCATTGACTGTATGATTCAAGACTGGCGCTACTGGCCCGAATATCAGAAGACGGACAGTGCGTGGAACTCACACAGCTTTGACCCTGAACGCTTTCCCAACCCCAAGAAGTGGGCCGACGAAATACACAAGCTGAATGCCAAGCTGATGATTGTGGCATGGCCCGGCTTTGGCACCCACACAGAGCAACGCAAGGAGCTGGATGCCAAAGGCATGATTATCAATTTTGATACCTGGCCTCCACAAAGTGGCGCACGCCCCTACGACGTCTACAATCCCGAAGCAAGGGATATTTATTGGAAATATCTGAATAAAGGCATTTTCAGTTACATCGGCAACGACGGCTGGTGGCTCGATTCTACAGAGCCCGACCATATCAACCGACAAGAATCGGACTATGACCTCCCCACTCACTTGGGATCTTACCGAAGTGTAAAGAACGCCTACTCACTGATGCACAACAGCGGAATAGCCTCGCATCAAAAGGCTTTGAGCAAAGACAAACGCGTTGTCATCCTAACCCGTTCCGGATTTATCGGACAACAACGTTACGGCTGCAACACCTGGAGTGGTGACGTGACCTCCACTTGGGACATGCTGGAAAAACAGATTCCTGCCGCACTGAACTACACCTTAATGGGCATTCCGAACTGGAACAGTGACATAGGCGGCTTCTTTGCCGGACGCTGGAACCAAGAAGGGGGAGCCAAGAACCCCAAATACCAAGAACTGTATGTACGCTGGATGCAGTTCGGCACTTTCTGCCCGATGATGCGTTCGCACGGTACGGAGTTGCCCCGTGAAATCTGGAACTTCGGCAAGCGTGGCGAGTGGTGTTTCGATGCCCAGGAGAAGATGATTAATCTGCGCTATCGCCTTCTGCCCTACATTTACAGCACTTCCTGGGATGTGTCCCACAATGACGGTACATTCATGCGTCCTTTAGTAATGGATTTTGCAGCAGATTCTAAAACACATGAAGTTGGCGGCGAATTTCTTTTCGGACGCTCCCTACTGGTAGCACCGGTCACCCGGCCGGAAGTGACGGAATGGTCGGTTTACCTTCCTCAAGGCGCAGACTGGTGGGACTTCTGGAGTAACGAAAAACAGCAGGGCGGACAGACCTTGAACCGCAGTGTATCGAAAGAGATTCTGCCCGTCTATGTAAAAGCCGGCAGTATCCTGCCGTTCGGTCCCAAAGTACAGTATTCCGCCGAAAAGAATTGGGACAATCTGGAGATACGTATCTATCCGGGTGCCGACGGCACATTCACCCTCTACGAGGACGAAAATGACAACTACAACTACGAAAAGGGAGCTTATTCCACCATCCGCTTCCATTGGGACGACAAGGCTCGTCGCCTGACAATAGAAGAGCGGGAAGGCAGTTTTCCGGGTATGCTGAAAAGCCGCAAGTTCAAGGTTGTTCTGGTCGGTCAGAACTCCGGTACGGGAGACCGGCCGATGAAAGGTGGAAAGACAATAAGCTATGCAGGAAAGAAAAAGAGTATAAAGCTGTAACAGTAAAAAGGAGGAACGTGTCAAAACTACCTTACTATTTTTTAGGCGCGGATTACGCAGATTTCAAGAATTCAATTTGCATAGTCCGCGTTATTCCACGTAATCCGCGCCTAATATTACAGCATAATGAAGTGGTCATATACTTTATTAAAAAGGAAACAGCAACGGCAACACAAATACCATCACCACTCCCATAATAATCTGCAACGGGAGCCCCACTTTTATATAATCCATGAATGTATATTGTCCTGCCGGCATCACCAGTGCATTGGGCGGTGTAGAGAACGGAGAAGCGAAACACATGCTTGCCGCAACCGTCACGGCAAACAAGAACGGAACGGGACTTACTCCAATCTGAATCGCACTTTGAAGAGCAATAGGGGCCATCAGCACTGCCGTCACCGTATTGCTGATGAACATGGTCATCAATGAAGTGGTGAAATAGATACCTGCCATCAACACAATAGGACCATAACTGCCCAATCCACTTACAAGACTGTTGGATATATATTCCGAGGCACCGGTTTTTTCGAGTGCAAGAGACATGGGGAGCATGGCTGCAAAGAGTACAATTGTTTCCCAGTTTATCGTTTTATAGGCGGCTTCCACATTCCTGAAACATCCCGTCAGCACCATCAGCAAGCCGGCAATCATCACCGCTGTCACCGGGGCCACGGGAATAAAGTCGAAGACCATCATGGCAACCATCAGCACCATGATAGCGGCAGCTATGGGCGCTTTATAATCCAGCGTCACTTTGGCGGCTTCTGCCAAAGGCTGCCCCAATACCACCCAATCGGAATCTTCCCTGCTTATCCGTGCGATGTCCTGCCACGCACCCTGCACCAGCAAAACATCGCCACTATGCATACGCTCACGTCCCAATTCACGTAATATATATTCCTTCTTACGACGGATGCCCAATACATTTACATTAAATTTATCACGGAACCCCGCTTCCTTCACCGTCCGGTTCACGATATTGGAAGAAGGCATCAACACGATTTCGGCAATTCCAATATCATAAAAGTCAAGGGACTTGTCGGCTTTGGAGGCTTCTTCAGTGGTATGCCCGTCGAGCATTTCCATTAAAAAGTCTTCAGCAAAACGATTTACGTTCGACACCTCTCCCGTAATGTAAAGCACGTCGCCCACCCAAATAGTCGTATCGGGTGATGCCAATTTCTGGGTAATAGTTTTCAGGAATCTATGTTGGGAAGAGTCTACACGCCGTACTTCAATGATATTCAGACCATACTTGCGGCGTACATCCAGGTCTATGATGGTTTTTCCTATCAGACGGGAGTCATTGACAGCCCTCAAACGGAACAGGTTGCTGGAAAGTCCGTACTCCTGTACCAGTTGGTCCAATGATTTACCTGACAATGTTCCGTCATTCTTTTTGCCTTTCTTGGAGAGAAACCATTTGGTCAGAGGCATTAAAACCAAAGTTCCCACTATCACGCACACAATGCCCACCGGCAAGAAGGAGAAGAAAGACAGCGGTTCAAAGCCCGCTCCCGTCAATGTATTCTGAATGACCAAGTTAGGAGGCGTACCGATAAGTGTCATCATACCGCCCATACTGCTGGCAAAAGCCAAAGGCATCAATAAACGGCTGGGATTCATTCCGGCACTCAGCGCCAAGCTCACCACGATAGGCAGCATCAAAGCCACCGTTCCCGTATTGCTCACAAAAGCACCAATGGCAGAGGTAACCAGCATAACCAGCAAGAAGAGTTTCAGTTCGCTCTTGCCCGCCAGCTTTAAAATGCGCGAACTTATCATTTTAGCCAGCCCGGTCTGAAAAATGGCGCCGCCCACAACGAACAAGCCCACCATCATAATCACCACCGAGTTGGAGAAGCCGGAAAGGGCCTCTTCAGGAGTAAGAATCTGAAATATCAATAAACCAATCAGCGCACAAAGCGCCACAATGTCCGAACGGACTTTGCCTGCTACAAAAAAGGCAGCGGAGAGAACAAGGATAATAAGGGTAATCAGCATAAATATGTATATTAAGAATGCACAAATATACTTATTTACGCATGATCACACAACCCCTTACTACCTCAAATTACTGATTCAGAACTCGAATTTTTCCAACTTCATGGCAGCCAGCCCCTGGATTTTGGGCACCAGGGCCACAAAATGGTCTGCTTTTTCATGGGCAGACAATGACTCTGCATCTTTCCATGTTTCACAAATCATAAGAACATCGCTGCGAGTGGCGCTCTCAAACACATCATAAGCAATGCATCCATTGTCCTTCAAGGAATATGCGACCAGTTCTTTGGCAGATTCCAATACTGCGGCACGGTTCTCCGCACTTACCTGAATAAAAACATTTAATCTAATCATACTTGTATAAATTTTAAGTGCATCGCAAATTTAAGCAGAATAAATATCTCCACCAACAAAAGTAAATTGTTATTAATTCCTTTCCCGCCGGATGAACCAATCTTTGGCAAGTATGTTGTCTCATCAGAATTGATTCTAACTTTAACTATTAAAAACTGACTTGATTATGAAATGTAAAGATTCTAATTTCTGGATCGGACTGGGAATAGGTTCGGTTGCCGGTGCATTGGCCTACCACTTCTCCCGTACGGAGAAAGCTAAAAAGCTGGAAGATGCCATATGCCGTGCCATCCACAAAGCAAATGGCGAAGCCAAGGAGTTCATCAACACTGCTGAAGAAGAAGCATTGCACGTTGGCACCAAAGTAGCAGACAAGATGGCCCATGAGGCCCATGAGGCCGCAGAGAAAGCTGACAATCTGAAAAACAAGGTTCACAATTTTGCCGATGCTAAGAAATAAAACAAGCACTTGGAAACTTCTGAAGGGGTGTGTCAAAATTCACCACAGATTACACGGATTAACACAGAATGAGCTTAATCTACTGATAATCAAAGATGCTTATCTGTGCAAATCTGTGTAATCTGTGGTGAATACCAGTTTCGACACACCCTCTTTGCATATCGACCCATCAGTTCTGCAGACTGCGCCGATTCAAAATATCATTCATATGCTCCAATGCCCATCCTACCAAAGATTCAATATGCGGCATCAGGCTACATCCGATTTCTGTAAGGTTATACTCCACACGGGGAGGAACTTCCGCATAGACTTTCCTAACAATCAGCCCGTCCGTCTCCAATGAGCGCAATGTAACCGTCAGCATCCGCTGGGAAATATCCCCTATGGTTTTCTGTATATCGCAAAAACGCATCGTTCCATTCGCTTTCAGTGTGACCAGCACAAGCATTGTCCATTTGTCTCCCAACCTGCTCAGTACATCCCGTACCGGACAAGCATCCATACGATGAAAATTTTCCATTCCTTTATTTTACCAATCAGTTCAACCTCAGCAATGGCGACTCTATGCTTAGTGTCCGGCATTGCACCACAAAAGTAATAAACTTACTCAAAATAACTATCGTTTCATACGATAATTAAAACATTCTTTATACTCGTAAATGCATCTGCCTCATCCGGATTATTTGTATTTTTGCAACATCGTTTCCTATTCATATGTAACTGCAAGACTCTTATGAACGTAAAAATAGAAGAAAGCTGGAGAAAACGCCTACAAGAGGAGTTTGACAAACCTTATTTTGAGAAGCTGGTAGCATTTGTAAAAAGTGAGTATGGACATGCCAACGTGCTACCTCCCGGCCATCAGATTTTCCACGTCTTCAACTCTTGCCCGTTCGAGAAAGTGAAAGTCGTCATACTCGGACAAGACCCTTATCCTAATCCCGGTCAGTATTATGGAGTCTGCTTTTCCGTACCGAAAGGAGTAGCCATTCCCGGTTCTCTGGCAAACATATTCAAGGAAATACATCAGGACTTGGGAAAGCCCATTCCGACTTCCGGAAATCTGGACCGTTGGGTAGCGCAAGGCGTGTTTCCTATGAATTCCGTCCTCACAGTACGTGCCCACGAAACCGGCTCGCACCGGAACATGGGATGGGAAACCTTCACAGACGCTGTTATCAAGAAACTGAGTGATGAACGGGAGAATCTTGTATTCATGCTTTGGGGAGCGTACGCCAAAGAGAAAGCCGCTTTAATCAATAGCAGCAGACACTTGATTCTGACTACCGTCCATCCGTCCCCACGTTCTGCCGAATACGGATTCTTCGGTTGCAGGCACTTCAGTAAAGCCAACGATTTCTTACGGAGCAGAGGGATACAAGAAATTGACTGGTAACACGCTACAATACTCCGCTGACTCCGCTTCCAAACAAAGCAAAGTCCCCCAGGCACGGGTCGTCCGGAAAGGCCTCTGCCAGAGCTTCAGTAATCCGGCGGGCATTCTTCAAAGAAAATGTTTCTGTCTCGGTGAGTCCCAAAGCATAGGCCACACGGCAGACATGCGTGTCCAAAGGCACAATCAGGTCCCTGCAATCAAATCTCTCCCAAATACCAAAATCCACTTCCGGACCTTTCCTTATCATCCAGCGCAAAAACATGTTCAGTTTCTTTTGGGGACTCTTTGCCGAGACTTCCAAAAACGCACATAACCTTTCCATCGGATTACCGGCATACGTACATAAGGCATCCTCCAGACTGTCAAAAGCAGAATAGGCAGCATGCAAACGCCTGAAATAGGAATGAAAGTCAGCATAAGAAAGCATCCGGTAAAAACTGCTTCTGTCCGCAGCAGGAAAGTCATTCTTCCATCGGCAGGACAATACGTATTGATGAGGCGATACCCCCATCAACCTATGCAACTCATCAGCCTTTTTCAATATCTGCTTACGGTTGCCGAAACTCATGATAGCAGTCAGCAGCCCACTGATTTCAATATCCTGCCTCCGTTCATAGCGATGTGGAAACTGTATGGGATCGTTCTGAATGAAGCCGGCGCAATGATAGGCCGCCGCCCACTCCCAAAGTTGTCTTTTAATCTCCTCGGTCATCTGCAAGCATTTGTTTTTTCATCTGAAATGCAAAGATATTGCAAATCGAATGCAAAACTTTCATGCTTGCACGAAAAAGTTGTGCCGGGATATAGTTTATCTTATTTAAAGATATTGCATTTATAGCAACATCGGACAAGTAACCTATTTCTTTTCCTCCTATTTTTGCAACATGAAAAAGCCCAATAGAACCATGCAACAGAAAAAGACAACCCAGGAGGAATACCAAAAGTGCGTGAACGCAGTAGTGGATTATATAAATCTGCACCTCGGAGAAGAAATTGACCTGAAATCTTTGGCCAGGATTTCCCATTTCTCTCCCTTCTACTTCCACCGCATCATGAAAGCTTTCCTGGGTGAACCCGTCGGTACGTTCATTGTCCGGACGCGTACCGAAGCCGCTGCCCGGTTGCTTCGTTACTCGGACATGCCGATAGCGGACATAGCCTACCGTATAGGCTACTCTTCGCCCTCGTCACTGTCAAAAGTATTCAAGCAGTTCTATGGCATTTCACCATTAGAGTATCGTAACAATAAAAACTTTGTAATTATGAAACCAGCCATTATTCGTCCGGAACTGGAACTGAAACACGAAATCAAAGAAGTTCCTGCCCGAAATGTAATTTACCTCCGCCTCTTTGGCGACTATAAACTGAACGACTATTGCAGCGCATGGATGCGCCTTTGCCAGTTCATCCAGGAAGAAAAACTGCCTATGGGAGAAGTGATGCCCTACTGTATCTATCACGATGACCCCAAAGTGACACCCGCTGAAAAGCTGCGTACCGATGTATGTATGGTCCTACCCTCATTTGCAACGGCCAAAGGAGACATAGGATTTAAACAGCTCGCGGCAAGCCGCTATGCCATATTCCTATACAAAGGTCCATACGAACATCTGCAGGCCGTATACGACACCATCTACGGGAAGTATATCCCCGAAATGGAATGTAGCTTACGGGATGAGTCCAGTGCGGAACGTTACCTAAACAACCCCGCAGATACGGCGCCGGAGGAACTGTTGACAGAAATTTATATTCCGGTAGAGTAGGCAAACTGTTCTGCCGGCGCCATCAGGCTTTCTCCCCGGAAGAGTTTAGGAGCCAGACAGCGAACAAGCCGGTCGATACTATTAGATACCCATATCTATACTGTATTGTAAAAAAGGGACATTCCTTTGTCTGTATGCTTGTTTTTATTCACTAATTTTGCACGACGCAATGCGAATCAAGCAATTGATGCAAACAGATAATTTTAAAACCTCCATCAAAATCAAGATAAAAGATGCAAAATGTTTCCATAAAAGGGTTTATATATGCAGCTCTCTCCTCTGCCACCTTCGGGCTGGCTCCTTTCTTCACCATTTCATTACTCCTTGCGGGCTTCTCCTCTTTCGAAGTATTGGCCTACCGATGGGGACTAGCTTCACTTACCCTGGTCGTTTTCGGCATTATGCTAGGCGAGACATTCCGCATCAGCGGGAAAGACTGGGGAACGGTGTTCATCCTCAGCCTGCTTCGGGCAGCTACCTCCTTCAGTCTGGTCATCGCCTATCAGAACATAGCCAGCGGAGTGGCATCCACCATTCATTTCATGTATCCGCTGGCCGTGGCACTGGCCATGATGGGCTTTTTCGGAGAAAAGAGGTCATTCGCCATTCTGTTTGCCGTGTTGGTGTCACTAAGCGGAGCTGGACTTTTGTCATCCGGCAAAATAGACTTTGAAGGAGGAAACACGACCATCGGGCTGATTGCTGCCGGCCTGTCCGTATTCTTTTATGGAGGATATATCGTAGGAGTAAGGAAGAGCCGTGCCGTGCAGATTCCCTCCACTGCATTGACATGCTACGTAATGGGGCTGGGAGCCTTGTTCTTTATTATAGGAGGATATCTGACCGGAGGCATCCGGCTGGCCAATGATACCCACACATGGCTGAATATTCTCGGACTGGCGCTGCCGGCAACAGCTATATCCAACATCACCCTGGTAAAAGCCATTAAATACATAGGGCCTACACTGACTTCCATTTTCGGGGCCTTGGAACCTCTGACAGCCGTAGTTATCGGTTGCCTGATATTCAATGAAAGCTTCACACCGGCCAGCGTCGTCGGCATGGCGCTGATAATAACGGCCGTTACAGTCGTGGTGGTACACGAAAAGAAAAAGGAGAGTGAGAGTTGATTGTCCTTATTTCGCCTTTTTATAATCCGTGATGAAACCCTCCATCATCCACTTGGCCAAGGCCTGGCGGTTCGAACTGATTACAAAACGGCGCTGGTCAAAAGTGTTCTGGATATTTCCCAATTCCACGAATACGGAAGCGGGAGAAGTATTGGCTAACACATAAAGATTGCGTGCGCTGACAGTTCCGGTAAACCCACGGTTGGGCTGGTGCTTGTCATATTTCGATTCGAAAGTTTTCTTCATGGTCTTAGCCAGACGCTTGCTGTCGGGCTTGCTTTTAGAGTGGTAAAAGAACACATCGGTCTGATGGCTCTTGCTGCGACTGTCCACATGAAGGAAAATGGCACGGCAATATTTATAGTTCTTGCGATCCTTCTTGTAAAACTCATTGATTTTGGCGCAACGTTGCCGGAGACGTGCCACTTGGTTCAAGGGTATGGGAGCTCCCATGCACGTCTCACGTTTGCTGTTGGAAAGGTACTTGTCATCACGGATTCCGTCTTTAGCATCCTGGATAATGATACGGACTTCCGCCCCCTCTTGCATCAAGTTACGGGCAAGGCGCAAAGCCACATCATACGCATACTCATCTTCATGCAGTTCTATTTTGCCGATTCTGCCGATAGCTCCGGGGTCGGGGCCTCCATGTCCGCTCACTACATAAAAACAAGCGCCCTGCAAACGGTTGGATGTCACTTTTACACTGGCAAGCGCTTTCCCGAACAAAGGTTCATTGATTGTCTTCTTCCCATTGCCAACCGGCTTTGATAATGGGGGCAGTACATACTTCACTCCCAGCCGCAATTCCTCCTTCCCTTTAAGAAGTTTCTTGTTCAGCTCCAAAAACTCCTTATAATAGGCTCTCCCCGGGCGCTTGTTACGTTCCAGGAAAACAGAGATTCCTTCTCCACGTCTCGGACTATCCCGCTCTTCCTGAGCCGAAGCATTAAAAACAAACAAAGTACAAAAGAGGATGGTCAGTAAACAAAATATGCGTTTCATATTCCAATTATTCATCATTTATTCGGTTCGCTACAAATTTCCAGCCGCTAATTTATAGCATTTTACCATACTTAAGCACAAAATTATAATTTTTTCCCTACTTTTGCGACAACTTACGCGATAATAGATAAGAAACTTTTAAAACAGATAACATTATGGCAAAGCAATTCAAGCCGGAGACGCTGTGCGTACAAGCCGGATGGACTCCTAAAAAGGGCGAGCCCCGTGTACTCCCCATCTATCAAAGTACAACTTTCAAATATGATACCAGCGAACAGATGGCACGCTTGTTTGACCTTGAAGACAGCGGCTATTTCTATACCCGCCTGCAGAACCCTACGAACGATGCAGTAGCCGCCAAGATTGCCGCCCTCGAAGGTGGTGTGGCCGCTATGCTGACATCCAGCGGACAAGCAGCCAACTTCTATGCCATTTTCAATATCTGCCAGGCAGGAGACCATTTTGTTTGCTCCTCTACCATCTATGGCGGAACATTCAACCTCTTCGGAGTAACTTTGAAGAAATTGGGCATCGACGTCACTTTCGTCAACCCGGATGCCAGCGAGGAAGAAATTTCCGCTGCTTTCCGCCCCAATACCAAGGCCCTATTCGGCGAAACCATCTCCAACCCTACGCTCGAAGTGCTCGATATAGAGAAGTTTGCCCGCATTGCCCACAGCCACGGCGTGCCCTTGATTGTGGACAACACCTTCCCTACCCCCATCAACTGCCGTCCGTTTGAGTGGGGTGCCGACATCGTAGTACACTCTACCACCAAATACATGGACGGACATGCCACCAGCGTAGGTGGAGCCATTGTAGACAGCGGTAACTTCGATTGGGATGCACACGCCGACAAATTCCCCGGACTGTGCACCCCGGACGAGTCTTACCACGGACTGACTTATACGAAAGCCTTCGGCAAAATGGCTTACATCACCAAGGCTACAGCCCAACTGATGCGCGACCTGGGCAGCATCCAGTCTCCACAAAACGCATTCCTGCTGAACCTGGGTCTGGAAACACTGCACCTACGTATGCCCCAACATTGCAAGAATGCACAAGCGGTAGCCGAGTATCTTGCCCAGAACGACAAAGTGGCTTGGGTGAATTATTGTGGTCTGCCGGGCGACAAATACTACGAGCAGGCACAGAAGTACATGCCGAACGGCTCTTGCGGCGTTGTCACCTTCGGCTTGAAGGGCGGACGGGAAGAGTCTATCAAGTTTATGGATTCACTGAAACTGGCGGCCATTGTGACTCATGTGGCCGATGCACGTACTTGCGTGCTACACCCAGCCAGCCATACACACCGCCAGTTGACAGACGAGCAACTGATGGAGGCAGGTGTACGCCCCGACCTGATTCGCTTCTCGGTAGGTATAGAGAATGCAGAGGATATTATTGCGGATATAGAACAAGCGCTGAACGCCTAAAGGAATAAACAAAAGGGAGTGCATTTTCGGACAATGCACTCCCTTTTCATTTCAATATTCTCTATTATTCAACATTCAATATAATCGTCAAACTTTCCTTGCCTTGGTAGAAGGTCTTTGCTTTCACGACCAGGGAACCACACTTCACCGGTTCTTTCCATAAGGTTGACTGGGCAGTAGGTTCCGACCCATCAGTCGTATAACGTATCTCAGCCCCATCAATGGCCACATTAGCATACAGATTTCCATCTTTTACCAATAATCCCGGCTGAGGCAAGCGGAAGTTAATCCCATGCTTTGCCCAATAAGGCATTTCACTCTTGCTGATTTTCTCATAATAAAGTGCCAAAGCCTGATTGAAAGCCTGCTGCTCCCGCACGCCGGACAGATTTTCCCATACCGGATGAGCATTCCAGCCACGTTCTGCCAGCCCTAAGATTTTCGGGAAGAGAAGATATTCCACGCCATCAAAACTACGGATAGTTTCGGCGAATAATTGCCCTTGTACACCCATAATATGTTTCTTGCCTATCTCTGTCAAAGCAGTCTTCCCCTTTTCCGCATTACCCAAATCAATGGGATTGCCTGCCATATCCACACGCAGCGAACGATAAATGCTGAAAGGAAGCATAGAGAAAGAGACAGACTCATCCACATAACCTCCCCAATCGAGTCCACGCTCGTCCGGATGACCATTGTAAGCCATATCCATATAGAAATTGCCCACGTTGCAAAGGATGACCGGGTAACCGTTATTGGCTGTCTGATAAACCACTTCATCAGAGCCCGGTACAGTATTCCAGCAATACACACCGGCAGCCTGGCCCCTCAACTGTTGATGAGCCTCTTCGGTATGCCCCAAAGCAACTTCCTGCCAACCACTGAATTTCAGTCCGTTCTTCTGCATCACATCCGCCATTTGCGTAATGAAATACTCTGACAAACCATGAGCTTTCGTCATGCCTTTTTCCTTCATCAGTTCCTGGCATTTCGGGGAGCCCATCCACACACCGCGAGGCACTTCGTCACCACCCAAATGCACTGTGTACAGTGAAAGACCAGCTTCCTGATACATCGCATTAAGTTCCTGAATCACCTTCTCCATAAAACGGTAAGTAGAAGGCAAGGCGACATTCATCACATTGTCCGTATAATATTGTACAGAAACATAACGTGAAGTATCTTCCGGTTCACTCAACATATATTCTGTAGCTTTCCCCGGATCAGTTTCAAAATATTTGTTATAGCGTGCCCTCATGGAGACAATGGCAGCGCGGGCATGCCCCGGAGATTCTATTTCCGGAACAATGCGGACATGTCTTTCGGCAGCATACTTCAGCAAATCAATAAATTCCTCGCGGCTATAATATCCATTGCCTACAGTCTTTGCATCAGGGTCATAGCCACCGTCATAACATGGGTAGAGGCACTGGCTTTCGTCAGTGGTATGCCCGCGACGGCTACCCACAGCAGTCAGTTCCTCCAAACCGGGAATCTCCAAACGCCAGGCTTCATCATCACAAAAATGGAAATGCAGGACATTCAATTTATAAGATGCAAAAATATCCACCAGTTTCTTCAAGTTCTCCGGAGCGGTGAAATTACGGGCAATATCTATCATTTGTCCACGATATGCCAAGTCCGGATAATCCCGGATGGAGACTGCCTCCAGCAAATAAGGTGTCTGCTTGTCCTTCAACATTGACAAAAGTGTCTGTGTACCATTAAAAATGCCATGAGGAGTGGCAGCACTGATTTTTATCAGGTTGTCACCTATATTGATAGTATAATATTCATCATTTACGGCCTCCTTCCTATCAAGCAGTTCTTCCAGCACAATCTTCACGGAAGCATTTCCGACAACTTCCAAACCATACAAACCAGTCAGTTTCTCTTTCAGCAACTTGGCTTCACCGGCAAAGTTCTCCGGAAATGCCAAAGCTACCTTACCTTCCAATACGACATTATCGCCTTCAATGGCTACCGCTTTCTTTACAGACGGAAGAATGTCTGACTGCACCAAAGCAGGAGCACCAGCCAAGCGAAGATTGGATTCATAAATCTTAGTCGCATCCGGATAGCCGCTCATTGACTCGGGAGAAGGAAGCGGCAGCGCCTTCAAAGCCACGGGCAACGGACTGCCCTCTTTACCATCCACAGTCTCCACCCAATAAGTTCCTTCCGGTACATGGGAGTTCCGGTCCAGCTTGTAAGTGCAAAGGAAAGTAATCCGCATGGAATCACCGGGAGCCAGCGAAGCAAATTCGTCTGTCGGATACATTTTGAAAAAATTACCGTTCACTACCTCTACCTTCACTTCAGAGGCTCCTTCCTGCTTCACCCCTCGGGGAAGCTGTGAATAGTAAATCGTCCAGTTCTTTTTTAGAGGTTTTTGAGAGATATTCTTGAGAATAAAGGTATTCTCATAATATCCGGGTTCGATGTCACTTGCACCCATTTCCCAGGTCAGAGCAACCGGTGCCTTAGGTTCATTACTCGTTTTACATCCAGCAAATAGTGCCATTACACAAAATAATAATCCTGCCAGAGGAAGTTTCAAAATTCTCATGCAACTCATGTGTTAAGTTAATAAATGGGGGTAATTTCTAAAATCTGATGCCAAAAATAAGCATTTTAAGCTAATTAACTGATAAAAGTAATAGATTTTATTGACAGCGAGCTACAATTTAGAACTTTTATACCTACATTTGCAGCCAAATTATAACCAATTTAACTATTCTACCATGGCTAAAATAACCAAAGAAGCAGCCTTGCTCTACCATTCGCAAGGCAAACCGGGTAAGATTGAAGTAGTACCCACCAAGCCTTACAGTACACAAACCGATCTTTCTCTCGCCTACTCTCCGGGCGTTGCAGAACCGTGCCTCGAAATTGAGAAAAACCCGCAAGATGCATATAAATATACAGCAAAAGGCAATCTGGTAGCTGTCATCTCCAACGGAACCGCCGTACTCGGCCTGGGCGATATCGGTGCCCTTAGCGGCAAACCCGTCATGGAGGGTAAAGGTCTGTTGTTCAAAATTTATGCAGGTATCGACGTATTCGACATCGAAGTAAATGAAAAAGACCCCGACAAGTTCATCGAAGCTGTCAAGGCTATTGCCCCAACATTCGGAGGTATCAACTTGGAAGACATCAAAGCACCCGAATGTTTCGAAATAGAACGCCGCCTGAAAGAGGAATTGGACATCCCCGTGATGCACGACGACCAGCACGGCACCGCCATCATCTCCAGCGCAGGATTGCTGAACGCCCTGGAAGTGGCAGGCAAGAAGATAGAGGAAGTGAAAATCGTCGTAAACGGTGCCGGGGCTTCCGCCACCTCATGTACCAAACTGTATGAAGCGCTCGGTGCACGCCGTGAAAATATCCTAATGCTGGACAGTAAGGGAGTCATCACCAGCGACCGCGAGAATCTGACCGAGCAGAAACGTTACTTTGCCACCGACCGTCGCGATGTACATACTCTGGCAGAAGCCATCAAAGGCGCCGATGTATTCCTCGGACTGTCAAAAGGTAATGTGTTGACCCAGGACATGGTTCGCAGCATGGCAGACCATCCCATCGTGTTTGCCCTTGCCAACCCTACTCCGGAAATCTCTTACGAAGACGCCATGGCGGCACGTCCGGACGTACTGATGTCTACCGGTCGTTCCGACTATCCTAACCAGATTAATAATGTAATCGGTTTCCCCTACATCTTCCGCGGCGCCCTCGACACGCAGGCAAAAGCCATCAACGAAGCCATGAAAATTGCTGCCGTGCACGCCATTGCCAACCTTGCCAAGCAGCCCGTGCCCGATGTTGTGAATGAAGCATACCATGTAAACAACTTCACCTTCGGTCCCGAATACTTCATCCCGAAACCGGTTGACCCGCGCCTCATCACCGAAGTGTCCTGCGCTGTGGCCAAAGCCGCCATGGAAAGCGGTGTAGCCCGCAAAGACATCGAAGACTGGGATGCCTACCGCCTGCAACTGCGCGAGCTGATGGGTTACGAAAGCAAACTGACCCGCCAACTCTACGACACCGCCCGCCGCAACCCGCAACGTGTGGTATTTGCCGAAGGTATCCACCCCAATATGCTGAAAGCTGCTGTGGAAGCCAAGGCTGAAGGTATCTGTCATCCTATTATATTGGGCAACGACGAAGCTATCGAGAAGCTGGCAAAAGAACTAGACCTTAGCCTTGAAGGTATTGAGATAGTAAATCTGCGTCATCCGGATGAAGCGCCGCGCCGTGAACGCTATGCCCGCATTCTATCCGAAAAACGTGCCCGCGAAGGCGTCACTTACGAAGAAGCCAATGACAAAATGTTCGAACGTAACTACTTTGGTATGATGATGGTGGAAACGGGTGAAGCAGACGCTTTCATCACAGGTCTTTACACCAAATACAGCAATACCATCAAGGTTGCCAAGGAAGTCATCGGTATCCGTCCGGAATACAAGCATTTCGGCACCATGCATATCCTGAACTCCAAAAAAGGTACATACTTCCTGGCCGATACGCTGATTAACCGTCATCCCAATGCCGAAACGCTAATCGATATTGCCAAGCTGTCGAAATATACCGTCCGCTTCTTCAATCATACACCGGTAATGGCCATGTTGAGTTACTCCAACTTCGGTGCGGATAAGGAAGGTAGCCCGGTAAGTGTACACGAAGCAGTGGATTATATGCAACAAAACTATCCTGACCTTGCCATTGACGGAGAAATGCAGGTGAATTTCGCCATGAACCGCGAAATGCGTGATGCCAAGTACCCGTTTACACGCCTGAAAGGAAAAGACGTAAACACACTGATTTTCCCGAACTTGAGTTCTGCAAACTCTGCTTACAAACTGTTGCAGGCCATGGATACAGATGCCGAACTGATTGGTCCTATCCAAATGGGATTGAACAAGCCTATCCACTTTACCGATTTTGAAAGCTCTGTGCGCGATATCGTTAACATCACTGCAGTAGCAGTTATCGATGCTATCGTAGACAAAAAGAAGGCAGTCAAATGAGACGACCGTTATCAAAATTCCAAATAGTTTGCATTGTGCTGCTTTGGGCAGCACTTTGCTACATTGTTTTGATATCTGTCGAACGAATTGACGGTCCAATTATCCTAACGCTTGCCATTTCGGCGGCTTTAGTGTTTATTCCCGTCATAAAGTCTCTAAAAAGAGGATAAATAATATCTTTTTATTCCATTTTGCGGTATAAAACAATAAAATTGTTGTTTTATACCGCATTTTCTTTATAAAATGTTTGCTCGTTTCATTTTTATGTGTACTTTTGCAACCGCAATGAGAGGAAAAGGAAACAAATCGAAAATCGAATTGTTTTAGGTAACATATAGTAGCAACCAATAAAAGAAATAGATTATGAATGCAGCTAAGGTATTAGAAGACCTGAAAAGACGGTTCCCCAACGAACCGGAGTATCATCAAGCAGTAGAAGAAGTTCTTTCTACGATTGAAGAAGAGTATAACAAGCATCCGGAGTTTGACAAAGCCAATCTGATTGAACGTCTTTGCATCCCCGATCGCGTTTACCAATTCCGTGTTACTTGGGTAGACGATAAAGGTAACGTACAAACCAACATGGGCTATCGTGTGCAGCACAACAACGCTATCGGCCCATATAAAGGCGGTGTTCGTTTCCACTCTTCTGTAAACCTGAGCATCCTGAAATTCCTTGCTTTCGAGCAGACATTTAAAAACTCATTGACAACTCTGCCTATGGGTGGCGGTAAAGGCGGTTCGGACTTCTCTCCACGCGGCAAGTCGAATGCTGAGGTCATGCGTTTCGTTCAGGCTTTCATGCTGGAGTTGTGGCGTCATATCGGTCCTGAAACAGACGTACCTGCCGGTGATATCGGTGTAGGTGGTCGCGAAGTAGGTTTCATGTTCGGTATGTATAAGAAGCTGGCTCATGAATTTACGGGTACTTTCACCGGTAAGGGCCGTGAGTTCGGCGGTTCGCTGATTCGTCCGGAAGCTACCGGCTACGGTAACATCTACTTCTTGATGGAAATGTTGAAGACTAAGGGTACCGACCTGAAAGGCAAGACTTGTCTGATTTCCGGTTCCGGTAACGTAGCTCAATATACGGCCGAGAAAGTATTGGAATTGGGTGGTAAGGTATTGACCATGTCTGATTCTGACGGTTATGTATACGATCCGGACGGCATTGACCGCGAAAAGTTGGATTACATCATGGAGCTGAAAAACCTCTATCGTGGACGTATCCGCGAATATGCTGAACAATATCCGGGTGTCAAGTACGTAGAAGGTGCACGTCCTTGGGGTGAAAAGGCAGACATCGCCCTGCCTTCTGCAACTCAGAATGAAATAAATGGAGATGATGCCAAAAAACTAATTGCTAATGGTGTCATGGCTGTGTCCGAAGGTGCAAACATGCCTTCTACCCCTGAAGCAATCCGCGTATTCCAAGATGCAAAGATTCTGTATGCTCCGGGTAAGGCAGCCAATGCCGGCGGTGTATCAGTATCCGGTCTCGAAATGACTCAGAACTCCATCAAGTTGAGCTGGAGTGCAGAGGAAGTGGACGAGAAATTGAAGAGCATCATGAAGAACATTCACGAAGCTTGCGTGCAATATGGTACGGAAGCCGACGGTTATGTAAATTACGTGAAGGGTGCCAATGTGGCCGGATTTATGAAGGTGGCAAAGGCGATGATGGCGCAAGGGATTCTGTAAGAACTAAAGCCATAGTACAACTACAACAGAAGAAAGGTGAGGGGCTCAATGCTTTTCACCTTTTTTCTGTTTAATAATATAGAAGAAACAAAATTTTGTTTTTTTCAATCCATTATCACATAAATCAGATAACTTTGCGGAAGTTAATAAGAGAAGACCATTATCATTGAAGCAAACCAAACGATTATGAATACAATAGAAATCCCCGTACTGCTGTTGACCGGTTATCTAGGCAGTGGCAAAACGACGTTGGTAAATCACATTCTTTCTAATAAACGTGGCATTAAGTTTGCCGTTATCGTCAATGACATAGGCGAAGTGAACATTGATGCAGACCTTATACAGAAAGGTGGCGTGGTGGGAAAGAAAGACGACAGCCTGGTAGCTCTGCAGAATGGCTGTATCTGCTGTACGCTGAAGACAGACTTGATAGAGCAGATGTTCGAAATCATGAAGATGCAACGCTTCGACTACATCGTGATTGAAGCGAGTGGCATCTGTGAACCGGAGCCTATTGCCCAAACACTCTGCTCCATTCCTCATATGGGAGGAGCGTATACTAAATACGGTATTTGCCGCTTAGACTGCATTACCACCGTGGTGGACGCCTTACGTCTGCAAAGTGAATTTTCTTGCGGAGATGATTTGACACGCAAAGGCATTGATGAGGAAGATATAGAAAACCTCATCATTCAGCAGATTGAGTTCTGCAATATTATCCTGCTGAACAAAGCAGCAGAAGTACAGCCCGAGGAATTAAAACGTATCAGGCAGATTATCCACACCTTGCAACCCGGTGCCCAAATTATAGAGTGCAACTATGCAGATGTAGACCTGGATAAGATTATCCATACCCACCTCTTTAACTTTGAACGTGCCGCAACTTCCGCCGGATGGATTCGTGGCATAGAGCAACAAGTAAGCGAAGAGGAGGAAAAAGAGGCGCATTACCATCATGAAGAGGGTCATCATCACCACCATCATGAAGGAGGTGAAGTAGAAGAATACGGTATTGGCACATTTGTCTACTACCGCCGTCCTGCATTCGACATTCATAAGTTCGACCACTATGTCGCTACCAAATGGCCCCGCAGCGTTATCCGCGCCAAGGGTGTCTGCTACTTCAGCCACAACCGCGACATGTCCTTCCTCTTTGAACAAGCAGGTATACAGAAGAAAATAACTGAAGCCGGACAATGGTATGCCACCGCTCCCGAAGAAGACATGATAGAACTGATGCGCCAAGAACCGGGATTGCTAAGAGACTGGGACGAACAATACGGCGACCGCATGCTGAAGATAGTATTCATCGGACAAAATATGGATAAAGAGCAAATCATCCGCGACTTGGACAAATGCCTTGAATAACTTCCTAAAAAAGTGCTCCCCGTCATTCCGATCTTAAGAACAACGGGGAGCATCGTCCCAGGCGCGTAACTCTATTTTAAGAATCAGGAACCATATCAATTCTCCGTAAAACGGAACATTTTGAAATACACCTTCTGCTCTGTGTCGGATACATTCACCAGCCTCATCTTCGCAACGCTCAAATCTTTGAGAGATGCCTTCACCTGCGTTCTGTATCCCGGCTTCAAATCCACCGCCTGCCAGTTTGTGCCATCCGAAGTTACTTCCAGTTTAAACTTCGAATCAGCAACCTCCGCATCTCCCAAATCGATAAGCACCGAACTCAACTGGCGGGCATAATCCATCGAAATGGTCAGCACACCGCCTGCCTGCCAGTTGATGACTTCATTGGACGGAATAATTGTATTCACCTTTCCCTTCTGCTGAATAGGAAGCGAAGCCAACTGATTCACGTCGCTCTTCAACGTGTAGGGAGAATAAACAGCCTTTGTATCAAGCCCGGCATGGAACGCTGTATTATAGCCCGTTGTCGCCGCTTCGAACAAAGCATTGAAAGTAGGCATCAGATGCAGGCTGCCGCTCTTTATGCCCGCTTTATATTGGGCATCCGTCTCACCCATCAGCACCAGCAGGGCGCGGGCGTGTTCGTAGCTATCTATAAATGCATCCTTCTGCTGGCGCAGGCGTATCATGTTCAGCACCTCCGCACCATACTCTCCCACTTGTTTGAACTGAATGAGCCAAGGCCTTATTTCAGTTATCAACGGACGATTCTCATTTCCCGACGCAAGCAATCCATCAGCGGCAACGATTATCTTCCGGCATTCCTCAGCTACCTGCCGATAGGCATCTTCATCTATCTCGTTTTTCTCTTGATAGGCTTTCAACAAGGCAGAGAGAGCAGGCTGAATGGCAACGGACTCTTCACGACGGAAGCGATGTCCATTCTGTCCCGGGTCGGAATTATGAGCAGCGAAGATTTCCAAATATTCGGCATGAAGTGGCATAAGGTCTCTGACTGCATGTTTCCAAGAAGTTTCACTATCATAATTCTCCATATTCCAAGTATAATCAGCTACACTGTACAGAGAGATTTTGGAAGCCTCGGCATGTTCCATCGGATTGGAAACAAAAGCAGACATATCATCTTTTATATCAAGCCCGTTTCCATAAACCGGCCCTAGCAGCAAATGGTCTTGTACATAATCCGAAACGGGGAAATTCCACCAAATGTACGCCTTACGTTTCAGCAGCGGATTGACGAAGTCCAGCGTAGACTTATCTATAGTAGCAACTACCATATCACCGGTCCACATCACCTTGATACCCTCGTTCAACTTATCACCAAGCGTAGTGAGATAGCCTCCCTCCACATCGGTCCATGACTTGTTGTACTCTGTGGGACACAATATCAATGGTGCAACATCCCGCTTGACTTTTACAAAATGGTCGTCAATATAGTTCAACAGTTCAGCCTGCTTGTCCGCCTTTGTCCCCTCACCCGAAATATCATCAAAGAAAACGGCAAAACCACGCACACCCAACTGGTACATGCTTTCGAACTTCTGCAACAATAACGAGCGGTCTTCTTCATTCCAGCGAATATCCTGACCCGGATGAATGGCCCAATAGAAAATAACATTGTTCTCCTTCGCCCTATTCACCAATACTTTCAACTTTTCTCCTTCTCGAGCAGGATAAGGCTTGCGCCAGTTGGGAGTCCGGTGATAAGGATCGTCTTTTGGTCCATAGATATAGACATTCATTTTGTTCCGACCATAAAAATCAAGCTGGCGTATACGCGCCTCCTGACTCCAGGGAGCACCGTAAAAACCTTCTACCACACCCCGATAGGGAACATCAGGATAGTCCGTCACTTCAGCCAAAGGCAGCTTGTCTAAAGCAAGCAACTGCGCAAGAGTCTGTACACCATAGTACGCTCCCCGTTCGTCAGCACCGGCTATGACGATGCAGTCTTTTTCTATTTTCAGGAAATAACCTTCGGATTTGCGTGGAATCCTATGTTGGTATTTCTTGATAATCCTATCTCCTTTCACTCCTATATATACACGGAAAGAAGCGCCAAGCACCTCTTCCGGCATCAATGAACGGAGTAAAGGCAACGCAGGTCCGTCCTGCACGGAATTGCCAGAAAGGATCTGGTATTGTCGGGGAATATCAACAGAATCTTTTTGCGTAATATATTCTTGGGGAGTAGGTTGCAAATGAAACTCTTGCGCACAAAGCGTCGCTGTCATCAGCATACCGAATGCTCCCAGTAACAGTAGTTCTTTTCTCATAAGCGGATTATTAAATTAAGGAATATCTATGTATTAAGAAAATCTTCCATGCATTCAAGGTTGATACGTTCAAAAATACAAAAACTCGCTCACATACGGATGGATTTCGCAGGAATAATGCAAACTATTGGAATAAAAGGGAGATATGTAGGTTTTACCTATATTCGTCCATTATATGGTTTTGCCCCGTTTTGGAGGAGTTAGGAAAATAAATTGCTACTTATCCGTTGCCGATTCAAGGTCCAAAGCAGCAAGAAAAAGGTCTTTGTATTACCCTCTGACATCACCGTAAAGAACGCTGTTTCACTCATATTTTGCGAGTACAAAGTTAATACTTTTTTCGCTAAAGGGAGAAAATACAGGTTCTGAATGTCATGCGTGGAGCTTCTTTCCATATTCCACTATATTCATCATACCGTTCATTTGCTCGATATCCGGTAATTTTGCAAACAAAGTAAAAGGTTATGGATCAAGCGAATGTAAAGGTGTCGTTCTACCTCAAAAAGAGCGAGGCAGATGCCGATGGGATGTGTCCTGTAATGGCAAGGCTGAACATCGGAAAGTATTCTGAAGCGGCTTTCAGCGTGAAACTCCGTGTGCCGCAGTCAATGTGGAGTTCGGGGCGTGCTTCAGGCAAAAGTGTGAAGGCGAAGGAAATCAACAACCGCCTGGATGAAATCCGTGCGATGGCGTTGGGAGTTTATGCGGAACTGTCGGCTGTCCGTGACGGTGTGACTGCCGGGGATGTCAAAAGTCTGTTGCTGGGTATGGCCGGTGAACAGACAACGCTATTAAACTACTTTCGCACGTTTATCGAGAACTTCGCAAAGCGCGTGGGTGTAAACCGGACCGAAGGCAGTTTGAAAAGCTATCGGAACGCCTACAACCATGTGGAACGGTTCATGCGGGAAAAATACAATTTGTCGGACATCCCGTTTTCGGCATTGACCCTCTCCTTCATACAAGATTATGACTCGCACTTGCGGGCGGATTGCCGTCTCTCTCCGGGAACGATTATCAACCTGACCGTGCAGTTGAAAATCATCGTCGGTGAAGCCGTGGCGGACGGCATCATCACCACCTACCCGTTTGCGGGCTATGAACCCGTGCGGCCGAAACAGAAACGGAAGTACCTTACATCCGAGGAACTGCAACGGATTATGATTACACCACTCCACAAGCCACATCTCTATCTCGCACGGGATATGTTCCTTTTCTCATGCTACACAGGCATTCCATACAGCGACATACGGCTTCTCTCGAAAGAACATCTGTCGCTTGCCGACGACGGTACATGGTGGATCAGAAGTTCGCGCCGGAAAACAGGAGTCGAGTTTGAAATTCCTTTGCTGGATTTGCCCCTGCAAATCATAGAGAAATACCGGGATACGGCACCGGACGGCAGGTTGCTTCCCATCTACTCAAACAGCACGATGAACCTCTATCTGAAACGTATCGCGCAGCTCTGTGACATAGACTGTCCGCTGGTCTTTCATGCCGGGCGCCATACCTATGCGACCGAAATCACGCTCGGACATGGGGTTCCGCTTGAAACAGTCAGCAAGATGTTGGGACACGCCCGAATTGAGACGACCCAAATTTACGCCAAAGTAACTGATGACAAGATAAATGCAGACACGCGGATATTGAACGAGAGAATAGCAGAACGTTTCTCCGTGGTTATTTGACAAACGATAAAAAGCCAACGACATGAAAAAGAAAAGTGAACATACAGACAATACTATCAGACATCGCAGCACATTCGCGATACTGTTCTATATCAACCGTACCAAGATGCGCAAGGACGGGACGTGCCAGTTGCTGTGTAAGGTGAGCATCGATGCCGAATGGGAACAGATTGGCACGAAAGTGTCCGTCAATCCCGACATCTGGAATCCGGGAAAGGGCCGTGCCAACGGACGCAGTGCGAATGCAGTGACAGTGAACCGTGCCATAGACGAATTGACGGAAGAGATAACCGGACATTATAACCGGATAAAGAACAGTCTCGGCTTCATTACGGCAGAACTGGTAAAGAACGCCGTGATGGGTGTCGGGCAGAAACCGCTTACCCTGCTGGCTCTGTTCAGGGAACATAACGAGGATTTCAGCAAGCGTGTCGGACTGGACCGTATCAAGGAAACGCTTGATTCTTACCTGAGGTCATACAAGCATCTTTCCGATTTCATCAAGGATAAGAAAGGCGTGGAAGATGTCACGCTACGTAGCCTTGACAAGAATTTCTATGATGATTTTGAACTGTTCCTTTGCAAGGACTGCCACATGATGCCCAAGACCGTGCATGAACACCTGTACCGTCTGAAAAAGATGACCAAGCTGGCGGTCAGCCAGGGAACGCTGCGCCGTGACCCGTACTGCCGTCTACACCCCGCGCTGCCACGACGGAAGAGCCGCCACATGAAGCTGGAAGACCTCAGAAAACTCATGGAGACACCCGTGGAGAAACCGCAACTGCAATTCGTGAGGGACATGTTCCTGTTTTCGACCTTTACCGGACTGGCTTACGCGGACTTGAAAAGGTTGAAAACGAGTGATATCACACAATCCGAAGACGGTGCGTGGTGGATTCACATATGCCGTCAAAAGACTGACACGCTCTCTTCCGTCCGTCTGCTGGATATTCCCTTACGGATCATTGAAAAATACCGTGACCAGCGGCAGGGGGACATGGTATTTAATGTTTACCGTCGTGGCTACTTTATCCTACTGACACGGGAACTGGGAAAGGTGTACGGCTTCGATTTGACTTTCCATCAGGCCCGTCATAATTTCGGAACCCATGTCACACTCTCGCTCGGTGTCCCGATAGAAACGGTCAGCCGCATGATGGGGCACATGTCGATTTCTACAACACAGCTTTACGCACAGGTGACGGACAAGAAGGTGGACGAGGACATGAAAGTCTTGAAGGCAAGCGGTTTCAGCGGCATGACTGAACTTTGCGAGGAGGATTTCACTACCCGGAAAGGCAGAAAAAGGACACCCCACGCTATCTGAAAATCAAGAACGGAGAAACGCATGTCCCTATGAACGGGCCGTTTCTCCGTTTTGTCATATCACACCCACCGCATATCTTCCTTGCACCGCTTGTAGGCATCCTCCAATATTTTAAGGATGTCCGATTCCTTGTAGAGGGCCTTACCCTGTACAAGATAGTAAGGGACAACACCAAGCGTGCGGTATTCCTGCAATGTCCGTCTGCTGACCCTCAAAATTTTGGATAGTTCCTCGTCCGTCAAGAAACGTTCGCCGTGGAATACGGATTTAGGGGTGTCCTCCATAGCTGTGATTAATCGCTCCATATTGTCGAGCCCCTGAAACAAGACATCGACACGCGGGTCTTTCCGTTCTAAAAAATGATAGCTCATAGTTCTCGTTTTAAGCGGTAATAATTCGATTCCAATAGTTTGTGCACGTCTTCGGTCTTGAAGAAAATCTTGTGCTTGATGCGCGAGTAAGGCAGGATGCCCTTGTCACGGTACACCTGAAGCGTCTTTTTGGATATGCGCAATATCTCGCACACCTCCTGGTTGTCAAGCCACTTCTTCAAGCCGAGGTCTTCCACCGGACGGCACACACCCATTACCTTTTCCTCCAGTTTGCCGAAACGTACCCGAAGTTCATCAAACGTCTGTTTGTCGATACATACTATTTCCATACCAGTCATTTTTTGAGTTGAACATCCGCTCGGTTCTTCAAATTCGCCGGTAGCACCTTCCCTTTTTGGTTGAGAAACGCCTCCACTTCGGAAGCCTTGTAGTAAGTCCGTCCGTCAATCATGTAATAGGTGACATACTTCTTCTGGCGGTAACGCGCCAACGTGCGTTTGGTGATGCCAAGCAGCTGGCAAAGGTCATAGTTATCCAAAAGTGTGTCGCCTTCCAGACACTCTTTCAACTTGTTCATCCGCTCCAGGCTACGGTCGATCCTGTCAAACCGTTCCATGATCTGCATGAGCATCATCTGGGCACTTTCGCTGTTTATCTGTAGCATAATGCATTCTGTCTTTAGCGTAAATAATAGTTTTGCTTACACCTTGTCGCGCAACAGGTTATACTACATATAGGGCTAATGGCGTACCAATGACCATGCATTTCATCGAATGGCATTGCCATTCCATTGAAATACAGTGAAATAAAAATTTTACGGATGAAAAATAGAGGTGGAAAACGTCTTGCAAAATGCAAGGTTTTTCGCAAAATGCAAGTTACATCTTGCAAGATTTGCGGTAGATAAGGCGGCAGATGCCGTTGGAAAAAGAAGTGGTTTTATGCAGTTCCCAATGTTGTGGTCGGAATGTATTCAACACGGAAATCCCTTGTCCGGCAGAAAACGGCAGCTGGTAAACCACAAGTTCATCAACAAGATCATAGAGGAAAAGCCCGCGAAGCAGCTCCACCGATTCCGGTTCTATGATTTCAGCAAGGTAAGTGAATGAATCGACCCTGTTGTCTTTCTCGCAAAGCAAATCAAGGATGGAATGGGGCAATATAAGAGCCGAGCAGCGTTCACGCCAAAAGGGAAACCCCCTCCTGTCGTTTCTTACCCAGGACACAAGTGTTCCGGCCGGTTCCGGAAGGAAACCGTTCAATGTTATTGCCGTCACAACTTGAATCCTTGCCATAGCTTCCATTGTTTTTTCAACCGGAAGACGTAAAAAAGAAGCGTGCAATACACGCTATCTCTAATGGAGGCTCTGGAATGCCCTTGAAAGGAATAGGTGAATGCACGCTATGCCAAGGCATAGCATAAGCAATCACGCAATAGTTCCTTCCAATGTTAATTTTCCAGATTCCCATTAGGACGCTTGCGGTCTTATGTCTATATATAAACAGCGACTGCCCGTTAGACAGTACGCCGCATTTTTCGCTATTTAAGTGCAAAAGTACACATATTCAGCGACATTTGCACTATTTTTAGTCGTTAAATTCATTTCAGCCCGTATTTCTTCATCTTCCTGTACAGTGTTGCCGGGTTGATGTTCAGCATTCCAGCCGCTTGTTCCCGGTGACCGTTGCAGGCTTTGAGAGCCCTGATAATGCTTTCTTTCTCAAATGCTTCACCTTTCAGAGGCAGGATTGCAAGTGTGTCTGTTTCCTCATTTCTACATACACAGACAGTTGTTTCCAATCCGTCCACGTCAAGCATCGGAGACTCAGAGACCAGTACGGCACGCTTGACACGGTTTCGGAGTTCACGCACGTTGCCCGGCCACCGGTAGGCAAGCATCCTCTGTTTGGTCTCTTCGGTAAATCCTTGCGTAGTCCTTTTCAGTTCTTTCGAGAAACGTTCACGGAAAAACTCCGCCAACGGAATGATGTCTTCCGGGCATTCCTCCAGGGAAGGCTGCCGGATCTCAAACTCGTTCAGACGATGGTAAAGGTCTTCCCTGAACCGTCCCTCCTTGATGGCCTGTTCCATATTCTCGTTTGTCGCGGAAATGACCCTGACATCCGAAATCCGTTCCCTGCCGCTTCCTATCGGGGTATATACATTCTCCTGCAATACCCGTAGCAGCATGGATTGGATTTCATGCGGCATCGTGCCTATCTCGTCAAGGAACAGCGTGCCGCCTTTCGCCAGGTCAAAATATCCGGTCTTTGCCGTGTCCGCCCCGGTGAACGCGCCTTTCTCATGTCCGAAGAATAGCGAGGCTGCCAGCTCGCGTGGCAATGCGCCGCAGTTTACGGCGACAAAAGGCTTGCCATACCGTTCGCTGTTGTCATGGATGGTCTGTGCCACCGATTCCTTGCCGGTTCCGTTGGCTCCGAGTATCATCACGGACATGTCGGACGGGGCGACCAGCCTGGCAAACTTTTCCACTTTCAGGATTATGGGACTTGTGCGGTGGAACAACTGCCTTTCCTGCTTTCTCACGGTGGCTACCGGGTGGAATACATCTTCCGCCAGTTCCAACAGATGTTCCCGGTGTACAGGTTTTGGCAGGTAGTCCCTGGCTCCCAGTTTGATGGTACGCACAACGTCCGGGACGGAAACGTATTCGGTCGTTATGATAAACGGGATGTCTTTCTTCTCCTTGCGCAGCCATTCCAACAGGGAAATGCCGTTGCCTTCCGGCAACCGCACGTCCGACAATATAAGGTCGAACTGCATCCGGCGTATCAAAGAGCGGGCTATCGGCTCGCTCATAGCTGTCACAGCGTCATAACCGGCCCGGGAAAGCCAGTCTTTCTGTATTTGCGACAACCCCACGTTGTCTTCAACTATCAGTATCTTCCGTTTCATTTGTCAGTCTTTTTATCTCGGCTTCCGCCGCCTTGATGAGCATGGCGGTGCTGTCTATTATCTGCCGGGTATATTCATTTAACTCTTTGTCGCTTGTTTCACTGTCTTTCAATAAAGTCCGGTATGCCAACAGGGGTTCCGCCATCCGTAGGAACTCCCACATCGGTTGCATACGGTGGGTGATTTCACGCAACTTCTGCCTGTCGCCGTTTTTTATGGCTGCATCAAGTTCTTCACGGTCTTTCTCTGATTGGGATATAAGGGAAAGCAATGCCTTGTGCTTGTCACTGACCTCGGAAAGAATCAAACTGAAATCAACCTCCGGTTTTTCCTCTCGCCTGTTTGTCTTTATCCTCGAAAGCAGGCCGAGAAGTTCCGATGAAGAAAACGGCTTATAGATGTAGTCCGTAAATCCGGCATGGAGAAAAGCCTCCTTGTCCCTGTCACCGCGTGCGGTCATGGCTACAATAGGGATGGTGCGGGAGTTTCCGATGTTCGAGTTGCGCAACAAGGTCAGCAAGTCAAAGCCGTTGGTCCCTGGCATTTGAATATCAGAGATCAACAGGTCATAATCCTTGCCCCGCATCGCCTTGACCACATCTTTGGAGGTTACGCTGGTCGTACAATTCATCCCGTTACGCTCCAGCATCTCTTTTATCACATTCAACAGCATCGTATCGTCATCAATGACAAGTACATTCCGAGGCAAATGTGCCGGATGTGGGATTATCAGGCTTTCGCTCTCTACCGTTTCATCCGTGGTTTTCAATGGAAGTGTAACGCGGAACGTGCTACCCCGGTCAATGCCGCTCGTCACGTCTATTGTCCCGCCAAGCAGGTTGACAAGACCTTTTGTTATTGGCAGACCTAATCCGAAACCTTCCGTGTTCCTGACGGAACCCAACCGCTCAAACGGGCGGAAGATACGTGCAAGCGCATCTTCACTCATGCCTATGCCGGTATCCTTGACTTCCAACTGCAACTTACCCTCGTCATAGTGCGCATTCAGGCTTATGGTTCCAGTTTCTGTAAATTTGACGGCATTACTGAGCAGGTTGTCCAAAATCTGTTCGATACGGTCCACGTCACCGCAAAGCTTGACATCGGTACCGGTAAAATCGTGATTGAACAGGATGCCTTTGTTATTGACTACATGGGAGAAGCCGAAAGCGATGCGTTCCAACAGGGTGTTCAGGTTGAACGGTACATCGTTGCGGGTTTCCTTGGCCTCGTTCAGGCGGTACACGTCCAGCAGGTTGTTAAGCAGGTGTACAACGTGCCGGCACACGATTCTGATGTTGTTCAGGTGCGTGTTTCTGCGTTTCTTCTCACGGGTATCCACGGCAAGTTCCGCGCTGCCGCTGATGACGTTCAGAGGGGCGCGGATGTCATGGGAAATTGTCAGGATGATATTCTTCCGCATCTCCAGCAGTGCGATGTTCTGCTCTATCGTTTCTTCCAGATGCTTCCTGTTTTTTGCCTTGACCTTAATATCCCGTTGTATGACAAGATACGAAATGAACAACAGAATGATTGAGAATATAATCAAGCCGGTAATGACCAAAGTCGAATGTTCGTAAGAGGCTTTCAGACGCTCTTCCCTGCTACTGAAGGTGTTCCATGTCTGCTCATCCAGACTTGTAATAAGTAAACGCAATTTCCGGTTGAGTTCCCTATTGCACAACCGCAGGCTGTCCGTATAAGTTTCTATGTCCCGTTTCCGTTTATTCAACAACGAGATCAGTTCCTTATCCGGTGCGGTTTGCCTGGTTGTAACAACCGGCATCTGTACGGTTTCTTTGCCACCGAAGAATCCGGCGATACCTTTCTTCTTTCGGGTAACGGTCCGGGCGGTTGTCTGTGTCGTTACAGTCGGTTTTTGATGAAATAGAAGGCTATCCGTTTTCTTTTGTTCTCGGGTCGCTTCCATTATTTGAAACAGATGGTCTTCTTTAGCTGCTAACAATGTACGAAGAGAATCTATCTGTTCGGGTTGTATGAAATCCTTACATTGTATACGTAATGTTTGCAGCATGGAATCAGTCCGTACACGTCGTTCCCGGTAAGCCAAAGAATCCTCATCATTCCATACCATGACGGATTCACCATAAGTTACTAACGTGGTCACATAGCGGTGCGTGGTATTGATATTGTGCTGGGTTTGAAAAATAGCGATTGACTCATCCTCTATTTTCTGTACACGACCACGTTCGTGCAGAACAATAGCGACCATGCTGCCGATGATCGCCATTAAAAGGAAGTATCCTATAAATATCTTATGCTGCAAAAGAATCTTCATTCACTCTTGAGTTTTTTACAATCCATATACTCATTTCATACAGTATCTACATCGGCAATGCAACCAGCAAAAGCGTGAACACGTCCGAAGTAAGTGTTAAAATCTCATTTTCTTACCATCGAAGAACAATTGCAATCTATCAATTCAAACATTGTTTATCCAACCACTCATCAAGCAATCTTGCCAACTCTCCATTATTCAAATCCTGCATCAGAAAATGCGTATTGCCGTAAATACCGATTTTAGGCAATTCTACCAATGTGGCATTTCCTCCGTGCCGGTTGATTGTTTCCACGAACTTACGGGCCATCTGAAGACGTACGCGCCAGTTTTCATCGCCGAGATTCTCGGTAGGTGTTTCGGGAATATAGTCACCGAAATAGAGAACGATGGGAATCTCCGTCAGTCGTTTGAATTGTTCCATTGAAACAGGGGTTCCGGCAACACCTCCCGTCAGCCCATCAATGCGTTCCGGCACTTCTCCTTCGGGAAACACGAATCCGCCCGGCTCGTAGGACACGACCCCTTTGACCTCTGAATTTTGCATGGCGGACATCCATCCGGGAAAGCCTCCGGCCGAATGGGTTACGAGGATGTGGTCGCCGATACGGTGGGCCAATGCGCCGAGAGCAGGCACATCCTGCCGATGGTCGCTCAGATCGGGCGTCATCTCACGGAAGAACTGCGAAAGAGAGACGGAGTCTTTCGGAAACTGCACACCTTCGTTGTACTTCGGCCAGACTCCGATACGCCAGATGTCGAACCAGAACATTTCGTCGGCTACGGGTTTGACGGTCGTTGTTGCCGAAGTTCTACCTGCACGTCCGCGCCCGGGCAAATCCACCACATAGCTGCTCCAACCGCGACGCAACATCAATGTGGCGAAACCTTCTCTGCCGTCAGGTGTCATCTGCCAACAAACGCCAGACCCTCCGTAACCATGCACATAGACCAACGGTAGACGGTGAGCATCGGCCGGAATCTGAAAATCCACGAAAGCATGGTCGGCACGATAACTTTGTCCGGTCTCTTCCTGCTCTGCCCAACCGACAAATTTACGGTTGTCGTATGTTCCCGAACGCTGTATAGTCTGACCTCCTACTGAAAAATGGCCTTGTTTGGCTATCGTTATATGCTGTGCTCCGGCGGTTGCCGCAACCGACAGCAACAATGCCGATAAAATCGTCGTTCTTATCATCTCTTTTCTGTCAATTGGTTCAACACTCCGCGAAGCGGTTCCGAATATGCCTCTCCGAGATTCGTTTCCACGATATTCAGCAAAGCTGAAAGTTGTTCGGCGGTGATACCGAGATGCAGGCAGATACCCATGTGCCCGTAAGCCATCGGCTCTACGCCACCTACTCCGGCAAGAACGGAGACCGTGGCGAGTTCACGTTCCCGATAGGTCAGCAGGTCGCGCTCGAAGAGGTCAGCGAAAAGATGCTCTTTCAGGAATCGTTCGATGGCAGGTGCGAATACGGCATATCCCGTTTTCGGTGCATCCGCAGGCATGCCCGATATTTCGGCAAGCACATCACGGCCAAGCTCATAGCGGCTTTTGTCATTCGGAGAGGTGGACGCTTCCCGACCGACCGCATCATTTATTCCGTTCGCCTTTCTCGCGTCCACAACCTGCATGAAAATCTGAATGGCTCGTAAACTGCGGGGGAATCCGCAATAAGCATAGGCATGAATCAACACTTCGTTTATTTCGTTGATTGTCATACCCACCTCCAATGCCCGCGTAAGGGCCTGTCTCAAATGCTCCAGATCGCCTTTTCCCGTATAGGACGCCACTGCGACAATAGCCTGTTCGCGAGCACTCAGCGCCTTGTTCGATTCGGTATAACGATTTTCCGCCTCGCTCGTGGCTTTGCGGTATTGCTCATCGCTTACCGGAGAGAGCCATACAGCCGCATTGTTCTGCGGATTGGCGGTAATGGCAATGTGGGCAAACCAACTGTCGGGAGCTGCTCCGTGCCAGTGCTCCACATCGGGAGCTATTTCTACGATGTCGCCCGGAAACAAACGTCGGGCAGGTTGTCCTTTCTCTTGATAGTAACCGATGCCTGCGGTGGAAATCAGGAGCTGACCTGCTTTATGCGAATGCCAACTGTTGCGACATCCCGGTTCGAAAGTAACATTTGCCATCGGAACATTCAACTCTTTCCGTTCACTCAAAGGTGCGAGCCATACTTCGCCCGTAAAATTGGGGTTGGGAGATAGTTTCTCGCCCAACGGATAAGGTTGGCGGAATGTTTCTGCGGTTTGTGCATAAGTCATAAGGTATGATATGGACAGCATAGTTGTAAAAAATAAATTCTTGATTTTCATATCTGATTATTATTTGATTATTCACCCAAAGTTCTTGTAAAGGCAAGCGTGGAAAGTTGCCATTTGCCGTTTTCCATGACATAGACTTCAGTTACGATAAAAGGGAAGCGGACGGCATTTCCACCGACCTCGGAGTTCAGATGAATGCGACTGTACACCGTTGCCGTACCTGCGGCAAACTTGACCTGCACGTCGTGTATTTCTGCTTTCTTATACCAAATGCCACCCATTCGAATGGTATTCAGCTCTTCCTGTTTGCCCCAATAACCACCCATGTGAACGAACTGCGAGTTCTCGTGAAACAATTCCGCCAATTTATCCACGTTCTTCTCCGACATCCAATCCCACTTGTTGTTGGATAATTCGACTATCGCCTGCTCTTCGGCAGTGAATGTTTTTGCATTCTCCTGTGCGCTTACTCCGGCCACACCCGTCAGAAACAAGAGTACCGTAATAATCAAAGATTTCATATTATTCTGATTTTTAATTGTTACCTATGCAAAGGTAAAGGAGATACCAAAATGCGGCGATATAAAAAAATCGGTAAAAACTGCGATTTTTACCGATTATGCAAGAAATGAAAAATAATTATTCCCTATAATCCGATGGTTTGACGCCTAAGTTCTGTTGCACGTAACGGCTGAAATAGGCAGGTGACGAGAAGCCGAACATATCTGAAATCTGGACGAATGACAATGATTTGTCGCGCAACAGCCGTGAGATATCGAGAATAGTATAGCGGTTGATCCAATAGTTGGCGGCATATCCGCTGACCTTTTTCGACACCTCCGACAGATATTTCGACGTCACGCACAGACAGTCGGCATAGTAGGTGACTTCCCGATGCTCACGATACGCCCCTGCTTCCAGCATTTTCAGGAAACGGCTCATGATGGAAGCACTCTGCGTAGAAATATCACTCTCACCATAAATACGGGCATGAAAATCGAAGAAATCAAGAATGGCTGCCTGCATGGCATTGATAAGTGTTTCACGGTAGAAACGGTGTTCCGTATCCTTGATGCGCAGTTCCAACAGTTCAAAATCACGGCGACACACAATCTGTTGTTCGGGAGTGAGGTGCATCACGGGATTGAGGAAAAGAGCCAACGAACCTTTCATGCCGTAGTTGCTTTGCGGTGTGCACAGCTCGATAAACCCGGGTGCGGCATAAATTATCTTACATTGAAAATCGTCCGAAGGCTGTATCTTTTCGAGCATTTTCCGTTTGCGGACAATCGATAGATCCCCGGTGTGTAACTCAAAATCCCGCTCGTTGAAACGGTAGCGACACGTTCCACCCAAGCAGAGCAGATGAGCCAGATACTCCTCTTCGGAATCTGTCCGCACGATGCCCAATTTATCGGCAACGATAATATCTTTTTGGTATTCCATGTCGTAACAGTTTGATTTCAATTTACAAAATTACAAATAAACTCGTAATCATACAGATGACGATTGCGAGTTTTGTTGTTTTTAACGATATTTCTGCGGCTTACCGTATGATCCGTATCGCCCGCAACCATTCTTCGATACCTTTCGTGTTCTTACTTACTGCACCGAATCCTTTCAGGTGTTTGGCAGCCGGTGTCAACTCTACAATCCTTGCCAAGGTTTCGTCCCGATAAGTCGAAGCATAAGTACAGAACGGTATTACCGTTTTACCTTTGAAGTCATAGCTCTCCGTAAAGGTGTTGATAATCATCGGAGCCGTCCACCACCATACGGGACAGCCGATAAAAACCGTGTCGTACTCGTCCCAGTTCTCAACCTTGTTTTTGATAACCGGTCGGGCATTCGACTCCTTTTCCGCTTTCGCCACTTCGGTACAAGGTTTATATTCGGTTGGATACGGTTTTTCCGGTTCGATGCGGAACAGCGTGCCGCCCGTCAGCGAGGCGATATGTTCAGCTACATGTTGCGTATTGCCGCCCCAACTGAAATAGGCGATAAGGATTTTCTTTGCCGGCTGTTCATTTGCCGGAGAGTTTTGCGCATTTGCACCCGCACAGAATAGCAATACGGCAAGTAAGGTTATAAGTTTTGCTTTCATATTTTCTGTTATTTAATTGTTGGACATTACTTCTGTCATCCAGCGGTCGAAACTGACCATCCATTCTTCATGGATGTATCCGAATCCGTGCGGAAGACCTTCATATTCGTGTTGCTCGACTTCAACACCTGCCTCACGCACGGCATCGGCACACGCTTGGAATTGACGGTAAAACGGGTCTCGTGTTCCGTATGCAAAAAACGTGGGCGGGATTTTGGCCGCCTTGAATTTTTCCACATCGGTCGATGCCACGCTCAGACGACCGTAGAAGGCGTAAATCATTCCGATGGTGCAGACATTGGCGGAAACCTCGTCGAGCGCATCGGGAAGATAGTCGGAAGTGAGTGCCGTACCGTTTACCATTTCATCGAAATTAAGAGCTTCATCACCGCAAAGGATGCCTCCGGCAGAGAATCCCACAGAAGCAATGTCATTCGGATTTATCCCGTAATCGGCAGCGTGCCGGCGAACAAAACGGATAGCACGAGCCAAATCAAGGCTTCCTTCTTCCATGCGGTAAGGCTGTACCCGATAATTCACCACGAACGCTTGATAGCCGTGACGGGCAAACCATTGTGCTACCGGAGTACCTTCCATCTGGTCGCTGCGAAACTGAAATGCGCCGCCTGCGCATACGAGGACAGCACCCTTTACCGTCATGCCTTCCGCAACCGGAAAATAGTTCATATAAGGGCGGAACGATGGAGGATCCTGATAAGACCCTTGACTGCCCGTATAGTTCGTAACTTTCGCCATATTGCCCTCCGGCCACAGATAAATGGTCGAAGCGAACGGATTCTGACCGTTGTCTTCCCCGGCAGAAGGCGTATCGTCACCCGCCGCAACGAGCGTCGTGAACCGGCGAGTCTGTCCGTAAACAGTTCCGTTGGGAGTCGCTGCATACGCTCTAACGTAGTAGTTGGTACTTGCCGAAAGTTCCGTAGCATAGCAAGCGAATGAGTTTGCATTCCCGGCTCCGACACTATGGTTGTCGGAAACGGTCGGATTGTCAGTTGTAGCCCAGCAGATGCCGAACTCCGTTACCACTTGCTTTTCGCCGATGATGCGACCTCCCGATATGGCGTTATCGGAAGCTATGGCCGTAACCTCGGCTGTTTCGACCCGGATCGCATAATCGGACAAAGTACTCTCCGAATGTTTGTCACACCCGGTTGCTGTGGTAATTGTAAACAGCGATAAAACCGCATAGAGAAATATATTCTGTTTCATCGCTTTACAGGTTATTACCGAAAAAGTCTGTCAGTTTATCTACAGCCTGATTCACATACTCTGGCACATAGTAAGTCTTGATATGCGTCGCACCGGGAATCAGAAACAACTCCTTCTGCTGTGTCCCGGTCGCCCTGCTGTAACAAAGCTCCGTCATGTAGAACGTGTCGGCAATGCTTCCGGCAATCATTAGCAACGGCTGATTGATAAGATACATATCTGCGGACGCATCGAATGCCATCAAATCCACAAGACTGCTCTTTGTGTAGCGAAATGTCGAATTGGGATGAGCGTGGCTTTGCAGGTAGTATCCATAGCCGTCACGATAGAGGTCAAACGGAAGCGCGGCAGCCTGCTGGGGCGTTACGCCACTCATATCGCCGACGTATTCTATCTCGCCGCCCTCGGCCTCTTTCTGACGGGCGGCGCAGGCATCGACCAAACGCTCCTGCACCGTGTTTATCTGCGAATCGAGGAATCCGTTGCGGCGCACCAGTCCCGTGTTGAACATGCTCAGCGTAGCCACTACCTTGAAGCGTTTGTCGGTCTGTGCCGCTGCCAATGTGTAGCCGCCACCGCCGCAGATGCCGAGAATACCGAGCCTATCAGCATCCACACCGGGATATTGCAACAAGATGTCGGCGGCACGGCGAATGTCTTCGATGCGGTGGGCGGGCTTGTCTGTATTGCGTGGCTCTCCCTCGCTGGCCCCCTGATAAGAGGCATCGAACGCCAGACAGATGTAGCCCGCTTCGGCCATACGCTGACTGTAAAGTCCGGCGACCTGCTCCTTTACGCCTCCGTTCGGATGAGCTACCACGAGTGCCGGATAACTTTTCTTGGGGTCGTAGCCGGTGGGTGTATAGACGTTGGCGGCGATTTTCAACCCGTTCAGATTATAGGTAATGGGATGGATGTTCACTGCCCCTTCCTTGTTCTCCGTAAGGGCATCGGCATAGACCAATCCCCACGGGTTACTATTGTGGCTCTTGAAATTCGACATATCAGCCACGGCAAATGCTTTGTTCTCTTTCATTGTTTCCTGTGCATTTAAGGTACTGCTTACAGCTATTGTCGCACACAAAACAGCTGTTATTATCTTTTTCATATTTACTTGTTTATATTGTTTTACAAATCCATTGCAAAGGTAAAAATGGACGACTGCACACTCTTTACACTATATTCTGTAAGAACTACCATTTTTACGGGAAATATACTTCTCCCAGAACTTTACGGCATTTTTCTCCCAACCTTCCGCACTTGTCCCGATGCCCAGCCCGAATCCGTGCCGTAAATTCGGAAACAGATGGAATTCGGCATCGATACCTGACGCTCGAAGATTCTCTACCCGTTGCCGCATGACAGATGCACTGGCAATACCATCGTTATCGCCAATTACCACGTAAGTCGGCGGATCGTTGCGTGTATAGTCGGAATGTCCGGTATATCCCATCACAACAGTTGCCGGACGCTCATGTGCCGCATCAATGAAACCTTGCGTGGAGTAAGATCCGAGATAGGCTGCCATTCTTGCGCCTGCCGAGCCGCCCCACAGCGAATAGTTTTCGGTAGACACCCGCAACTCTTCCGCATGACGCATGATGAAGTCGATGGCTTGTGCAAGGTCTTCACACGCCACCTGTGCGCCTCCTGTCCTGTATTGGATTGAAAAGGCATTATATCCCATTTCGCTCAAAGCGATGGCAAGCGGAAAACCTTCGTGGATGGCTCCCACGTATGAAAATCCACCTCCTGGACAAACGATGGCGAACGGCCTGCCCGGTTTGCCACGGAAAAAGAACAACCCCGTATTGTTCTTGCGCGAATCCGCCCGCTTCTCCGCATCGGAATAAATGTCGTAAAAAAGCCGATTACCATCACTTACATAGTCTATCATCTTATTGATGGTTTCCACGGCACGCTCGCCCGTCACATAGTTGTGGAACGGTAACAGCCTTGCCACATCCGCAAGCCTCATATTGTTGTCATAACTCCGTTCGGCAGGCAGAATAAATTGTCCGAAGCCTGAGAACGCCTCATGCTCTATAACATCTCTTACAGTGCTGGATGTCGTCAAAGGGCTGTTGTTTTGCGGTTTATCGGGAGTTTCAGGCTCTTCATGCTCCTGATCCGGCGGTAATACCGGCCTGTTTTCTTCGTTGTCCGAGCAAGATGCCATACACATACAACAAAGCAGTATGGTGTGTAGTATCATCCTATTCATCGTTTCGGGTTTTATGAAATCTATATTGCAACCACATGACGCCGTGTTCCCGCCGCGATGCGGAAAGCAATTGCAAACTCTGTCCACCGGCCGGATTGGAACTCTTCCCGCCAACGTATTCGAAGATAGAGGGGACACCCGAAAGTCCGTCTATTCCGGGATAGACCACCAGACTTAATTCATCTATCAAACCATCGGCAAGCAACTCACCATTCAATATGCCGCCTCCCTGTACCGAAACGCAACGGATGCCGAACTCCCGTCCGACAGCTTCGAGCCCTTCCCGAAGGTCGGTTGCATCATTAACGATAAGATAAGAAATCCGCTTTTCGCGCAGATGGATGAGGTATTCTACCGTTACATTCCGCCCCACAATAACGAGAATATTGTCGCTTCTCACGGTTGCGGAGGTAAAGAAGATATCGGCATCCGGATCAGCAACGATAAACATACGCTCCGAACGGCGCTCACCGATGAATATGGCAGGATAATCCGACGGTACGGTATGTCCGTCGATGCTCCATTTATAGGGAAATATCGCACGGATGGTATTCTTTCCGAACATCCACGCGTCCGTACCCAATTCACGGCCGATTGAGGCATAGACCTGCAACAGAGCCGAGGCAGGTGTACCGTCATACGGCTCCGTCCATCGGTCGTTGAGCAAACGCCCGTCGACGGAACTCATGATGTGACATATTATTTTCGGTTTCATAAATTATTGCTTTATAGGTGAGCCTCCGAACACTTCGCTCATCGGCATGGCTACAAGAGCAGCGTCAATAGCCTGTACCTGTTCGGCATTCAGGCGGATATCGGCTGCTCCGATGTTCTCTTTCAATCGGCACAATCGGCGTGTTCCGGGAATAGGAACAATCCACGGCCGTTTGTTCATCATCCACGCCAGTGCTATCTGCGACGGGGTAGCGTGATGTTCCTCCGCCAGATTGCCGATCAGGGCGAACAACGAACGGTTCTGCTCGAAACTTTCCCTGCGGAACTGCGGCATCGAGGCCCTATAATCGGTTGCAGCGTCAAATTTCGTGTCTGCCGTATAACAGTCGGTCAGCAGCCCGTTGGCCAGTGGTGAAAAAGCAACAAAGCCGATACCTAATTCTTCAAGCACAGGAAACAGTTCTTCATGGCTGCGTGCCATCATCGAATATCGGTTCTGTACGGCTGTGACAGGACAAACTTTGTGGGCACGACGAAGATATTCTTCGTTTGCCTCCGAAATGCCCCAGTGCAGGATTTTACCCTCACGGATCAAGTCTGCCATTACGCCTGCTACCTCTTCCGGTTCAACTTTCGGATCGATACGGTGCTGATAATAGAGGTCGATGCGGTCGGTATACAAGCGGCGGAGCGAGTCCTCTACCGATCGCCGGATGGTTGTCGGTTGCGAATCGGGAATAAGGGCGTGCGGTCCAGCCGCATGAGGTGCATCGAAGGTCAGGCCAAACTTCGTGGCAATGACGATGTGGTCACGGAACGGTCGCAGAGCCTTGCCCAACAGTTCCTCATTATCATGCGGACGGTCGGGCGTACCATAAACTTCGGCCGTGTCGAAAAAAGTATAGCCCATCTCAACGGCATCAGCCAGCAGTTCTGCCATCTCGCGCTTGTCGGCAGGTGCACCGTATGCATGGCTCATGCCCATGCATCCCAACCCGACTGCGGAAACCCTTAGTCCACTTAATCCTAATGTTCTGTAATACATATTTTTTCTTTCTGAATTATTGTATGAGTGAGTTTATGATATCAAAAATTTCCTCCCTGTCCAATTCCGTATGACATGGGATGCAGTCAACTTGATTACGGGTTATTTGACCGTCATAGAACATCTCAATGCCAAGATTGGAAAACAATTCAATCAGTTTTCGGGAAGAGTCTTCTATAGACGAGTCGAAACCGAATGCGTCGAGATAATATTTTTCCACCTCCTTTGGATGATGTTTTCCCATAGCACAAAGGAATCTCGGGAAAACGGCCGTCAGACTTCTGCGATACGGGCTGCCGAATAATTTTTCCGGCAGGAATTCCAGTTCGTAAATGTCGTAGGCGAAACTTTCCTCTTTGCCGATGCCGATTCGGGAAGAAGTAGAAAGAGAAGCTCCCATCATGATGATGCCCCTTGCATCAAGGTCATCCGGATGTTGTTGCAATGTCCGGGTGGCTTCAAGAACATTCTTTATGTAAGAAATACCGGCATCGTAAGACATTTTGTTTTTATCGCCAAGTACACAGGCTGAGAGCTGTACCAAGGTGACAAGTCCTGTATAGGTGGTCATTTCCTTATTCAAGGTCAGGGAATATCTGGGACAAAGAATTGCATAATCGGCAGCTATGCCGTAAGCTGTTCCAAAATCCCCGGTTCTCGAATCGACAGACACCGCACCCAGCCCGTTTTCGGAACCACTGGACGGATAGGTAGGAATCAAGGCGAGCGGAAGCCTTTCCAGTCCGTAAGGTTGTTTCCCTTTCACGTATTCCCAAAGATCCGATTCGTGATAAAAACCGAAAGCCATCAGTTTGGCACTATCCATCACGCTGGCTCCTCCGGCACCGATAATCATTGTAACGCCGTTGGCTTTGGCCAACCGGATACCCTCCTGTATACGGGCAAACTCGCGTGAAGAGTTTCCATATTCCATGAAAGGGATGCAGGCTTCACTCAAAGTCTGTACAATATCGCTATAGCATCCGTTTTGTTTTACGGAACCGCTTCCGTAAACGAACATGATTTTATGGCCTTCGGCCACACTAAGAATAGTCTCCCGAATATCATTGCGGAAGAAAAGTTTCGTATCATTTCTGAAAATAAAATCTTTCATTTTTCAATAGGAGATTAGTTTATATTTCCTGTTTCAGCCGTTCGATGTATGCATCTATCCGATGCAGTTCTTTGGGAATGTCAATGCGCTGCGGGCAGTGAACGCTGCACTGGTTGCATCCGATGCAATGGTTCGCCTGGCGCAATTTCGGGACACTCCTGTCATAGCCTACCAGATAGGCCCTACGTGCCTTGCGGTAATTTTCATCCAGCATACTCTCCGGGATATTGCCTTCGTTCAGGCATTTGTTGTAATGGAGCAGGATGGCCGGAATATCGAGACCATACGGACACGGCATACAATATTTGCAGTCGTTACATGGAATGGTTTCGAACTGCATCATTCGTGTGGCCGTCTCTTGCAGGAAGCCGAAATCGTCCTCCGTCAGCGGTTTCAAAGGAGCATAGGTGCGGAGGTTATCCTGCAGATGCTCCATACGCGTCATGCCGCTCAATACGGTATGCACACCGGGCAGGCTTCCGGCGAAACGGAACGCCCACGAAGCCACACTCATTTCCGGTTCGCGCTGCTTGAGCCGGGCTACAATCGTGCTCGGCACGTTGGACAGGCGTCCGCCCAACAACGGTTCCATAACAATCACCGGAATGCCGCGTTTCTCCAATTCTCCGTATAAATATTCGGCATCGGTATTCCGGGGATTGATTTGCTTGGCATACTTCCAGTCCAGATAGTTCAACTGAATCTGCACGAAATCCCATTTGTATTCATCATGCCTTGAAAGGAGGTAATCGAACACCTTGACATCACCATGATAGGAAAAACCGAGGTTACGTATGCGACCGGCCTTGCGTTCTTCCAACAGGAAGTCAAGGATGCCGTTCTTCATGTAGCGGTTCTCAAACTCCTCCATTCCATCCCCCATGCCTATACCATGCAGGAGCATATAGTCTATATAATCCACCTGCAATTCTTTCAGCGAATTGCGGTACATGGTGATGGAGGCTTCACGGCTCCATGTGGCTGGAGAAAAATTGGACAGTTTGGTAGCGATGAAATAGGTGTCACGCGGATGACGGCTAAGCGCAATGCCGGTAGCGTGTTCCGATTGACCCCGGCAATAGGCGGGCGAAGTATCAAAATAGTTCACTCCGTGAGCGATGGCATAGTCTACCAACTCATTAACCATCTCCTGGTCTATCTCTTCGTTCCCCTCGCGGGCGCTGCGTCCGCCTACGGAAGGCAGTCGCATCATGCCGAATCCCAACAGGGATACCTTGTCGCCTGACGTAGGATTGACTCTGTAGGTCATCCGGTCAGTGGGGATTTCTCTGGTAGCAACCGTCGATGCCCCGTCTTTTCCTGTTCCCGTACAAGCCGTCAGTCCGGCTGTCGCCACTCCGGCAGCTCCCATCATTTTCAGGAAGTCGCGCCGGGATAGCCCGTTTTTATTATTCTCTTGATAGCTCATGTCTTTCATTTATAAATTTTACATCACACTGTGCACCGTGTGCCCCTCCACATAGATGGCACTGAACGGACGAGCCGGGCACAGGTTCTCGCATGCGCCGCACCCTATACACCTTTCGGCATTGACAACGGGTATCCTGACAGAGTTTACATCATCGGTGTCTGACGGAACCATCAATATCGCTCCCGAAGGGCAATGACGGGCACAGTTGCCGCATTCCACTCCATCGGTCAACGGTATGCAGTTCTTTCTGATCCATACGGCGTGGCCGATACGTGTGGATGATTTTTCCTCGACGGTAATCGGACGGATGGCTCCTGCCGGGCATACATCGGAACAGGTGGTACACTCCGGCCGGCAATATCCCCGTTCGTAAGACATTTCGGGCTGCATCAGCTTCGTCAATTCGGTGGAAGGACGCAGCACGTTGTTGGGGCAGGCTGATACACACAACTGGCATGCGGTACAATGTTGTGCGAAATGCCGTGCGTTCCACGCTCCCGGCGGCACAATCGGTGTGGCACGTACCGGAATCTTCTTGTCCTCGATAACCGCCAGCCCACCGTCCACTTTCTTCTCCTGTGCCTTCACGGCAGATGTGGCGACAAGCACGGCTGTTGCAGAAAGGAAACTGCGGCGGGCTGCGTCTACATGCCCGGAACTTGTCATTTGTTCCGGCTTGGATATTTTCTTCCAACGGTACTGCAGGTGGAGCGCATCGTGCTTGCAGATCTCCAGGCAATCCATGCACGCTACACACCGGCTGTAATCAATGCGATGGTTCTTGTAGTCGATGCAGGCAGCCTTGCAACGACGTGAGCACAGACTGCAATTTTTACATTTCTCTGCATCAAGCACAGGACGGAACAATGAGAAGCGGGAGAAAAATCCCAATACCGTACCCACCGGGCAGATGGTGTTGCAGTACGTGCGTCCGTTGCGCCATGCAAGTACAATCAGCACGATAAAAGTAACGGAGGCTATGATGAATGTCGGCAGGCTTTTCATCCATACCTCCGTTTCATAAAAGGCATAGCTGTCGGCACGCTCGGCAAACCAGGCAAGCAAGTTGTTTCCCCAACGGTATACCGGAGCAAACAGATTGGCAGCGATACGTCCATAGGAACTGTAAGGAGCCAGCAATGCCACGAAAGAACCGATACCGGCCGTAAGCGCAATGACGAACAGGCCAAGCATTCCGTAGCGTAACCATTTAATTTCAGGCGAATAGGAAAAACGGTATTTCTTCTTTTTACGTTGGCCGCTTATCCAGGATACAATGTCCTGAAATACGCCCAACGGACAGATGACCGAACAATATACCCGCCCGGCAAGCAGTGTGAGCAGCACCAACAGTACTACGACACTTATATTCAACGCAAGCAATGCGGGCAGGAACTGCACCTGTGCCGTCCACCCCAACCATGCATGAACCGTTCCTGTAAAATCGAGGAACAAAACCGTGACTGCCACAAAAAACAGCACGGCAAATGTCAATCTTATTTTTCTTAACATATTGTCTTCACTCTAATCGGATGGATTATAATTTTTGATTATTCGCAAGCTTCAGGTCCATCAGCGAAATATGTTCGTTGCGGTAGCGGGCATTCGGGTTCTTTTCCGTTCCGTCGGGGAAAGAACCGTCTTCCGACTTGCGGAACTGTATCGCTTTCTGCGGGCAGTTTTGTATGCAGGCGAAACAATACTCACAGTCACCGGATATCTTCACTCCCTTTGATGTCAGCTCGTAGTTGCCGCGCGGACATACGTAGGTGCAGATGCCGCAGTCGATGCACGTGTCAGTTACGGTGAAGCATTTCCCGCTGTCCATCAGGAAACCCACTTCCGGATTGAGGCCGCTTCGCCGCATGAACCCTTGGTGCTGTTGCCGTTCCTCCTCCGTCACAGGCTCGTGCCAATGTCGCCGGCTGTTGATGTCCGCTGTAATCTTTTGCAGGTTTTCAGGGATGTGCTTATCTATTTTTATCTGTTCGTTCATGTCGAAGTTGGGAAGCCAGTTGTCCACCATGACGATGGTTCCGATGTAGTCGAACGCCTGTCCTGCCTTGCGTGAAACCTCATCCCAGATTTCCACCGAATTGCATTTCCGTGCACCATAGGTCAGCACGGCAAATTTATATGCTGCCTTCAGCTTCGCTTTTTGGATGAACTGTCTGACCATATAGGGTGGCATATGCCCATAGATGGGATAGACAATGCCGATTTCATCCGCCTCGAAGTCATATTTTCCGTGTTTCATCATCTGTGGAATGCTCAGCAATTCCGTATTCTCGCCTGCAAGCTGGCGGGCGATATATAGGCAGTTGCCTGTTCCCGTGAAATAAAGAATGGTACGTTTATTCTTTTTACTTTCGCAGGATGCTAATGAAAGCAACCCGGAAGAGGCGACCGCACCGCTGATTACGGCTGCTCCCATGCGCTTCAACGCATCCCTACGGGAGATTTTATTATCCTCGCTCATATATCTGATTCTTAATGGTTATTATAAGCTATTGTCTTTCACAAAGATAGAAGATGCTTCCGGGAACAACCTTACATAAATTACGGGATATAGTGTAATTTTTACGGTGAATTACCTTCACTTTATGTACAAACCAAGCCGTTCTTTTGATATACCCATCAGAAAGAACGACCTGGCTAAGGTATCCATTGCTTCAATCTTGCATTCCGATTTTCTTCAACCAATTCAGTATTCCGTCTTTGGAACTACCCACACGGTCACGGGAAATGGCGTATCCATCAAGAACAATGGCTCCTTTCTCCATTTCTCTGATGGTCTTGACAGCATCAGAAAAACGGCTACCACCATGTGTGCAAAATGGAACAACAGTTTTACCGCTGAGATCGTATTCGTCAAAAAACGTGTAGAGCGGTTGGGGCATATCATACCACCAGTTAGGGAACCCGACGAACACCACATCGTACTCTTTCAAATTTTTTATATGGGTTGCCAATGCCGGACGGGCATTTTCATCCGATTCTTTTTTAGCCGCGTCGATAAGTTCCTTGTGTGTGCCGGGATATTTATGTACCGTCTTTATTTCAAAAAGGTCGCCACCGGTAGCTTCGCTGATAACGGTCGCCACATATTCCGTATTCCCTTGCAGTTTGCCGTCCGACACCAGCCGGCTGGCTCCTGATGAAGCATCCACACCATCGGTTTCAGGAACGGAAAAATAGGTTACAAGTACTTTTCCACCAGTGCGGGAAACGGCAGTCGGAATCTGTTCTTCGAGTGTAACCGTTTCGGTAATATCCATGTTTTTATTTATAGTAAAGGCACAAAGGATAATGACACAAATGGTAATACCCGATATTCCGCTGATAATATATTTCTTTTTCATTTTTATTCAGTATATTGATTCATAATATTATATCCGTTCCACCAACAATTCGGAGATTTCATCTCTGGTAAACTGGCGGCAACACCCCTGTGTGATGATACAAGTATTGGCTGCAGTACGGAGCAGGCTTTCGTCCGTAATACCCATTTCGCTCCAATGGGTGGGAAGTCCGATTTCACGAATAAACGTTTCCAAAGCCTCTATACCTCGCACAGCGGTTTCTTCGGTCGTTGCACCTTTTACCTGCCATACGTTTTCCGCCATACGCGCCAGTTTTTCTTTGCCGGCTTTCAATAACCGACGATAGAGCGCAGGATGAATCACGGCCAAACCCTGCCCATGATTACAATCGGTATAAGCTCCTACAGCGTGTTCGATCATGTGGCACTGGAAGTCGGTCTGCTTGCCGAGTTTCAGCATCCCATTCTCGGCTATCGCCGAAGCCCACATCAGTTCACCACGTGCGAAGTCATCATCGGGGTTCTGAACGAGATGACGCAGATTTGTGATTACGTTCCGCATTATAGCTTCGTTGATTTCATCCGAGAGATTCGTTGTTTGCGGTTTACCCATATAGGTCTCCATGCAGTGCGAAAGTGTATCAAATGCACCACTGATTACCTGATTCATGGGCACGGTTTTCGTCAAGTCACTGTCCAAAACCGCAAAGGAGTGGAATGCTCCGAAAAGAGGTTGTTTCAGTTTCTTTTCCTCGTGGGTAATGACCGCTCCATTGTTCTGTTCCGCTCCCGTACCGGATGCGGTTACGATAGCTCCCATCGGAATAAATTCGGTCGGCAGGCGATGCCCAACATACCACATATCCCAAATATCCTCGTCAAGCATGGCTTGTGCAGAAACAATTTTGCAGCAATCAATGACCGATCCGCCACCAACAGCAAGAATGAAATTAATGCCTTTTTCCTGTACGATCCGTGCGCCCTCCTGTACTTTGGCATAGGTCGGATTAGGCATGATGCCGCCAAAATCCGTCACATTTTTGCCCATTTCTTCCAGCCATGTCCGCAGTTTATCATAAAGCCCCGTGCGTTTTAATGAACCGCCTCCATATGCCAACAGAACGTTGTTGCCAACCGTTTTTAATTCCGTCTTAATCGCTTCTTCAGTACATCCCCTGCCGAAATATTGTTTAACCGGATATTGATAAATAAAATTGTTCATATTATCGAGATTATAATATTTACAGTTATTTCTGTTGTGTCGGAATCTGCATTTTTCCGAGGTAAGCCCGTTCCTTCTCTTCGAGTGACATATTGAAGAACCGCTGTTCCTTATTCAGCCCCCGCATTTGCGTCATTTCCTCGTCGGTTAGTTCGAAGTCAAAAATCTCGATATTCTCCTTGATATAATCGGGATTCGATGCTCCGGGAATAGCAGAGAAACCCTCTTGCATGTGCCATCGAAGAATGATCTGTGCCGGTGTCTTGCCGTGCGCTTCAGCGATTTTCACGATTGCCGGGTCTTTGAACAGCACACCGTTCGACATCGCACCGCCCAACGGGAACCAGCAGGTAATGTGAATGCCGTAAGGCTTTACCTTCTCGCGCATGGCCAACCGTTGTGCGTAGGGGTGACATTCGATTTGGAGAACGGCAGGTTTTACGGTCGATTCACTCATGATTTTATTGAACACCTCATCGCTTGCATCGAAGTTGCTGATACCCAATGCACGTACCTTGCCCATCGCCACGGCTTTCTCCATATCTTTCCATGCGCCTACGAAGTCACCTACGGGCTGATGTACGTAAAGCAGGTCGATGTAATCCAGTTGCATACGCTCCAGCATCTCGTCAATGGCTTTCAGCGTCTTGCCCTCTCCGTATTCCGTTGGCCACAGTTTACTGGTTATCCATATTTCCTCACGAGGAATACCGCTTTCTTTTACGGCACGTCCCACGCCCGCCTCATCATTATAGGCATGGGCGGTATCGAAATGTCGGTAACCGGCTTTCAATGCCGTCAGGCACGATTGTTCGCACACTTCGTCGGATGGCTGGAGGAATGTTCCCAATCCGAACTGCGGCATCAAGATTCCATTATTCAGTTGTACCATCGGAACATTGGCGGCAGTCTTGTAAATATCCTGCGCAAAAGAGGTACTGCATATCATCGAAGCCAGCACCATGAATCCAGTTAAAATTTTCTTTCTCATATCCATTTATCTGTTTTTTAGTTACATCGTCTTTGTCCGACATTGCAAAGTTAGAGAGAAGCTACGGGGGATAGCTTACAAGAAATTCGGTTGAAACTACACTTATTTCGGTTTTTGCATCGACATTGAATCACTTACCGAAAAAACTGTAATTAGACCCGTATTTTTTGTTCTGACGGTACGAATGAGCGTAGCTAACTTTGCACCCGAATAATTACTGAAACAATCAATAAATAACAATGTAAATATGAAAAAGTATTTGATTTACTTGATGATGGCTGCGGCTGTCATGGCATTCGGAGCCTGTTCGCCTGAAGATGAAAACGAACCTCAGACGCCTGAAATCGAAAACCCCGAAAAGCCGGATGACGGAGGAGAGGATACTCCCGATGACCCGGAACAACCGGGAGACAACCCCGACACTCCGGGCGGTAATGGCAAAATTCTGGTAGCCTATTTCAGTTGGGGAGGAACGACACAGCGCATGGCACAAGAGATTGTCCGTCAGACCGGAGCCGATTTGTTTCGTATCGAGCCGGTGGTACCTTATCCGACCGAATACACCCCCTGCACGGAAGTGGCACGGGAAGAAAAAGACAACAACGCCCGTCCGGCTATCGTCTCAAAAGTAGAAAACTGGGCAGACTATGATACGGTATTCATCGGCTGTCCCGTATGGTGGTGGACCACTCCGATGATTATTTGTACCTTCGCCGAAAGTTATGACTTCAAAGGCAAGACAGTCGTTCCGTTCTGTACATACGCAGCCACTTACCGGGACGAAACGCTGGCACGTATCGTGGAACTTACTCCCGATGCCGAGCATCTGACCGGAGAAGGGCTGACAAGCGGACGAATCAACGAGCAGAACATTTCATCATGGCTCAAAGAGATTGGGCTAATTGAATAATAATATAATCCTGATAATTATGAACATATTCAAATATATACTTGTAATGACCGTGGCAATAGCCATATCATGCGGAAGTGTAGTACAGGCTCAGACAAAAAATGATAGCAACATGAAAACAGTCGTCGTATATTTCACACATTCCGGCAATACCGAACTTGCCGCCAAGCAGGTTGCGGAAGTGACGGGAGCCAGAATGATTCGGCTTTTACCCGAGCAACCCTATTCATCCGAAGATGTAGATTGGGTAAACGAGCAATCCCGTTGCACGCAGGAACACCTCAATCAGTCGCTTCGACCGGCTATTAAGCCTGTCAATATTGACTTCGCAATGGTGGATACCTTGTTCATCGGTTTTCCCATCTGGTGGCACGAAGAACCGGCTGTTATCCGGACTTTTCTTGATAATTATAGCGAACAACTGAAAGGCAAAGTGATACTTCCTTTCTGCACCTCTTACGAAAGCCCGATGTCGGAAGCCGATGCCACACTGAAAAAAGGTTTTCCTCATTTGAAAATCAGGAAAGGGCTTCGTTTACCTGCCAAGTCAGAAGAAATCAAAAAATGGATAGAACAATGAATAAAGTAACATTGAACAACGGCGTCGAAATGCCACAGATGGGCTACGGCGTCTATCAGGTATCGCCCGCCGAGTGCGAGCGTTGTGTAGCAGATGCCCTCAGCGTGGGCTATCGTATGATTGATACGGCACAAGCCTATCATAACGAGGAAGGCGTAGGCAATGCTGTGCGTAAAAGCGGTATCGACCGCAAGGAAGTTTTCCTTGTGTCGAAAGTTTGGATTTCCAATTACGGTTATGAAAAGGCGAAAGCATCCATCGATGAAAGTCTGCGCAGGTTGCAGACCGATTACATCGACCTGATGTTGCTGCACCAGCCTTTCTGCGACCGCTATGGCGCTTATCGCGCATTGGAAGAAGCATACAAAGAAGGGAAACTGCGTGCTATCGGGGTCTCTAATTTCTATCCCGACCACTTCATCGACATAGCCAGCAACATGGCAATCGTTCCGGCAGTCAATCAGGTGGAGACGCACGTGTTCGATCAACAAATCGAACCGCAGCACATCATGGAGGAGTTCGGCACACGCATCATGTCGTGGGCACCGTTTGCCGAAGGACGCAACGGCTTCTTTACGAATCCGATGCTGGCAGAGATAGGTCACAAGTACGGCAAAAGCGTGGCGCAGGTCGCTCTGCGTTGGTTGATTCAGCGAGGCGTCGTCATCATTCCAAAATCCACGCATATCGAACGTATGCGACAAAATATCGACATCTTCGATTTCACGCTTTCCGATGAGGATATGGCCTCCATCGCTACGCTCGACACGGGTCGCAGTCTGTTCTTCGACCATCATGATGCGGAAACGGCACGGATGTTTATGGGATGGAGGTAAGATCATGAAAAGGAAATTAGGAAATACTCCGGTTATTGCTCCGTTGCCAGTACTGATTGTGGCGACTTATGACGAAAATGGTGTGCCCAATGCCATGAATGCGGCTTGGGGCGGTCAATGCGGTTATCATCATGTTGCATTGAACCTTTCGCTCGGTCATAGGACAACCGAGAATCTGAAACATACAAAAGCGTTTACTTTGAGTATTGCTACCCTTGATACATTGGTGCAGTCTGATTACTTCGGTCTCGTATCAGGGCGCAAGGAAAACAAGATAGAGAAGTCCGGCGTACACATTACTCGCAGTGAATTTGTCAATGCTCCCATTATTGACGAATACCCCTTGACACTTGAATGTAAAGTGGTTGAAATGCAGGAGACATTGGGAGAAATGCACGTTATCGGTGAAGTCATTAACATGCAAGCCGAAGAGTCAATACTGGATGCAAAGGGTAAGGTGGATTTAGGCAAGTTACACCCACTTTCGTATGATTCATCCACTCGTTCATACCGTATTCTTGGCGATATAGTTGGTAAAGCATTCTGCGATGGTGAAAAAATCAAATAAAGTTCTCCTTACATACAAAGAAGGTGTGCTGAAATTTTCTTCTTAACAAAAATCACCTCTGCTACAGGATCTGTGACAGGGGTGATTTCTATGTTTTAGGTGTTTTGGCACATTCCCTTTTTTATAAATCTCAAATCACACAATAAATTCAAATATAGATAGTAATAATTTATTCTCTATACGTATAAAACAATCTAACTTAACCAAATCGCAGGTTTAGCGATGCTAATTGATAAAGCACTATACACTTATCGGATTCACTTTCATCGTCTCCAGATTCAGAAACACTCCATGATGCTCAATCATCCCGTTACGGAACATCTTCCAAAGGATATTGCATCCGAGTTGTGCCAGTGTGGAGTTGATGAACAAGTCCTGCTTTTCCAACGCCTCCGCCAAGGAGCAGCTCGGTCCTGAATCCGCCTCCTTCACCCTCACGTATTTCACGAACCGGGTAATGACCTTCAACGAATCAACAGTCTTGTACAACTCGGAAGCGGGCTGTTTTATTTTCTTGGGTATGGTTCCCAACACAACCTGACCCGTACTTTGCGTGTTCCCGAAATCCATCCAGTAAAGCGGTGTTTCGTAATCACGGTAATTCGGGGTGGGCACGGCTTTCAATACGTTCCATAAGTCAAGCCGTGACTTGATGTTGTCGGTACAGGTGACGGTGATATTCGCCATGTCATCCCGTCTGGCATCTTTCAGCACAGTCGGGAAAATATCCGGTACCGCTTTCCAGTCATTACCGAAGAAATTGTTCACTCGGGTAATCAGGCATTGCGCCTTGTTCAGTCCAAGGTCGGAACAGCCGAAAAGCTGGCGACCGATGTTGGCATCCGTCACTATGTCCGGGTCATAAAGTGTCACGAACAATCCCGGATGTCCGAGTGCCCGCAATGTCACGTCCAGCCGAGCCAGGCAGGTCAATACCTGCGAGCCGGTTCCTCCCGCGCCGATCAGGTTCACCGTGACCGGGTGCTGCGGGTTCAGCAGATAGTTATCTATGTAGTGTACTCTTTTCATTTCAATATATCTTTCAGTTTCAAGTTATTCAAAGGTTTCAGTTCATCGAGGTTGAATGGCTTGTCCTTTGCCGCTTTCGTTACCAATACCAGGTTGGATCTGGTCGGGTTGCCTCCGCCGCCCAAGTGCGAGAACTCCGTCAGCCAGAACTTCTTCTCCCAATACTCCAACAGGTTTTTGTAGGTCAAATCTCTCGGCTTGTCTATTTTAGCGGAACCCAGACAGACATTTGCCCCTGTCACGTTGAAGAACGGTGCGGCATAAAGCTCCGTCTTTTCCGTCAGCTTCTTGTCCTTGTAAGCATATATACTCAACGAACTGCCACCTGCCACGTAAATGACTCCCGGCAGGTTGTATTTTGCATTCTCTACTTGAAGGGATTCCTTGAAAAACATCATCCGTTTCTGTGGGGGATTGTACCAGATATACCTCTCACTGCCCTTGCGCGGGTCGCACCACAGCATATTGGGCGGAATCCTTCCGTATGGCGTGGTGCTGTGGCTTTCGGAATAACCGCGCACCAGTTCGTTCATGAAATCCACCGTGACGGGCCGGCCTTCTCCCATCATTCCGTTATCGTCTATATCCCTTATCTCAACAAAATAGTTGTTGTCAGAGGCATAAGAGTTGTCTTTCTCGCCTGAATAGGCAATCAACGCCGCCCTCGGATGGAGCAGCGTCCTCAATTTTTGGGTAAGTTCATTCGTTTCCAACATAATTCAACTGATTAAAGATATGAATTCGTCCGCCCACCGAAAGAACCGTTCCGGGTAATCGTCCATGCTGAATAGTTCTTCGGTATCGGGCGACAGGTCGCGGACAGTCACCGGAGTGATGTCGTAGGTCTCCCTGCTATAGGAATTGTAATAGTCAACGAGATAGTCGGATACAATGTCGTTGATGTCATACACGACCCTTATCTGCTGTTGCAGGTACATCGGGTGGAAGTCCGGATTCTCCGAGTAATAGGCGTCATAAGCGTATTGCATGATGCCCCGTGCAGGCGTCAGAAACGGGAGACCCCGTTTCATCGCATCGACCAAAGGCTGTTCAAACCCGTTTTGGGGTTCGTATGTATCCAGTGCTTTCGGCAGGTTCTTGTAGTAGGATTTCGATTCCACCCGTTTGAGCAGCCTGCGTATTTTCCCTTCCTGATAGGAGTCCAGCAGTTTCATGCGTTCTTTCCACTCCTCCGGGTCGCTGCCGTCATCCTCCGAAAGCATTTCAAACATAAAGTCCGATTCTTCGTAATCCACGAATGTATCAATGCCGTTTGCTTTCATCAGTTTATGGATAAAGGTAATGGCAATCCTCCTCAAGACAGGGTTGAGCGATTCCAGAAACTTCACCGGAAAGTAATACAGCGTGAAACTTCCCCACTTGTGGTATTTCCACAGCCGGAAGAAAAGCCTGCCGCCTTCCTGCTCGATATTGACATGCAGTTCGTCACCGACAAGCGTGTTCATTTCATCGTACAGATTGGCGATGCCTTCCCCGATACTGTTTCCGGACACGTGTACGCCCTCCTTCTGCAACAGCAGGGAATACCTGAAATACGAATCACGCAGGAATTCGTAGTTATCCCGCGTGATTACGTTTATACTGTTGCATTCGCCGCTGTCGTAACAATCCACGGTAAGATTATTCTGTGCCAGCGGTATGAAGGCTGTGCTTAGAAAAGAATTACGGCCCCGCTTGGAGCCGCAATCCGTTCTTCCCTGTTCACGCCGTACCGTACATTCCTCCGCGTCTGGCCGATGATGAGCCTCGCCAGCTGCCTTGATTGTTGTTCGTCCAATGGTACACATGGCTTCCTTTTCTTATTATCTTTTTTCTTTCGTTCCTTCTTCATGCTTCCTATCCTTTGGTCCCGATGGTGGTCTTGAACTCGTACACGGCTTTGTCGTCCTTGATGACCGGTCCGTGTACCGTTGCCGTTGTCAGCTCCGGGTAGAAGTTGGAGTAATAGCTCATGACCATTTCGGGGCTGTCCGACGGGTTGGGGTCATCGAGCATTACCATTCCGCTGCCTTTCTTGAATGTGAATGAGCGTGTCATTCCTGTTACTTCGAGTGCCATAATCTTATACTGCTTGATATTGTGAGACATGATTTTCTAACATAGACTGCGGAAAATCGGGATATTCCTCGTAATCCTCCGGACGGTAATTGGGTTCATCCTCTCCGGCATGGTAATGTGAGACCAGTTCTTCCGGCTCCTGCCAATGTGTCCCATGGTATCCCCCGTGTGCGGGTTGTGGAACCTGTTGCGGTACTGGCTGCTGTCCCATATAGGGTTGCGGCTGTGGCTGGTAATATTGTGCCGGTCCCTGTGGCGGTTGTTGCGGCGGCCACATTGCCTGCTGTTGCTGAGGGCCGGCTGCCGGTCTCTGCTGTCCGCCGGGAGCCTGCGTTGCCATCGGTCTCTGCGCCTGCGGTTGCGGAGGATATTGTGGAGCCTGCCGTGGTTGTTGGGGTGCGGCTGCCGGTTGTGCCTGCGGCTGTTGTGGTTGTGGAGCCGGTTCATCCATCAGTTCAAACAGGCTGCCCTTGTTCATCGCCTTTGTCTGTTCCGCCACCATCTCGTCAATCTTCTTCTGGTCCTGCGGTTTGGCGTAAAGACGTGCCTGTCCGAGCACGGTAACCGCCTCCTTGTGGTTCTTGGCAGCGATCAGTTCCTCCGCTTTCTTGAAATGTTTCTCGTACTTCTCCCGCTTCTCCTTTTCCTCTTTCGTTTCCTTCGCTTTGGTCTCCTTGGCAGCCTTGCTCTCGGACGCTGCCTTCTCAGCCTGCGCCTCGAATTGCGCCATGTTGGAAATCAGTCCGGTAGTCTTCTGTATAGGACGTGCTACGGCTTGCAGGAAGCCTGCGTCCAGTTCCTGCGGCAGCCCGCTGACGGTCAGTGGTACGAGGTGGTTCTGGGCTTCGTCCTTCAGCCCGTTCGACTTCGGCAGTAAGGATACTGTCAGTTGTCCGTTCGCTTTGCGGATGACAAGCGTGAGATCCACGCCTTCGGTCATCATCTGGTGGATTGCTGTAAAAAACATAATTTGATGTATTAAAAGTTATTACTGGGTTTTATTCTTCACTGAACAATTTGGCCAGCAGCCTGTTCCTGTCGGGATGGCGGCTGATTTCCAGTATCGGGTTCAACAGGGTGGAAATGTGTACCGGTCCTGTCGTCCCCCGTGGCGGGAACTTGACGGCAGGTTCGGGTTCCACCGTCCTTTTTCTTCTCGTTACCGGCATGGGCATCCTCATGGGAGCCGGCGGTGCGCTTGTTGCAAATGCTTGGTTCATGTCTCTTTATTTTTTTAATTGTGAATATTCGGGCTTTGGCAGCCCGTGAACTACAAGGGCCTGACGGCAGATGCCTTCGGTAAGGCAAGGTTTTCGGGAAAAATACCGCAAGCCTCCGGCGAGGATGATTTTTTCCGAAACCGCAAGGCTTGACCTTGCCGTCCGAACAAAGGCATTTGCCAATTTTGCCCGGTAGTTTCCGGTATGCCAAGTCTGTGTTTTCATCCCTTTTCCTTTTATTCCTGTCGTTATGGTTTCCGGTTCCACAGAGGGCGGAAAACAAAAAGAGCCGTCCCGGAAGACAGCCCTGTTCTGTAAGGTTCCACTTGATTTTGTATGGCAGTTATGTTTCATGGTCAAATATTGTCAGGATACCAGAAAACTGAGTATGCAGAAAAGTATGGCCGCAGCCACCAGAAGGCAGGCTATCCGGTAGAGGAACCTGAAGAATCCCCTGAAACACACGATGGCTACCGCAGCCCACACGGGGGATATGCCCCGTGTGTACATATAACTGAACACGATGAAGGCTGCAAAGCCCAATGCGATGGTCCGTACCCATCTGTTCGCTTGAATCTTGTCGATATATTCCCTTGTTTTCATGACATTCCGGTATTAACGGGTGAAACAGTCTTTTCCAATTTCAAGGGCCGGGATGCGTACCGCCTCCACAGGCAAGGTTTTCGGAGGAAAATACCGGAGCGGCGCGAGGATGATTTTCCCCGAAACCCGGAGGGCCTGACCTTGCCGGTGGAAAAAGGCGGTGCGCTACCTTTGCCCGCGAATTGGAATGACGGTGTTATTTTTTCTTTCCGTTCCCGGTTTTCGGGAACGAGAATACCGTGTTGTATTCCGCATCGAAAGTGACGGCGGCATCGAACGGTACACCTTTCTTTCCCTTGAACCCTTTGATGAGTCTGGTGGTGCCGGAGGAGAAAAGCTGTTCCATGTGGGTGTCGGTCAGTTCCTTGTTCAGGATGCGGCGGAACACCAGCAGCCCGCACCCGTCATGGTCACACCTGGCCACTTTGGAACGGAGGATGATTTTCCCCGTCTTGCACTTGGGGCAGGTGAACGCCCTTTCCTGCATGGCCGGGAATTCCAGACGCAGGATCTCTTCGGTTGCCCTGCGGGTGTAATCCAGGATGGACTGCATGAAGGTTTCCGTATCGAGGGTATGCCCCTCCACCTGCGCCAGGGTCTTCTCCCAGCTTCCCGTCAGTCCCACGTCCGCCACACGCATGTCCTTCACCGCCTCATAGATATACATCCCTTTTTCGGTCGGGATGATGCTTTTGCCGGAGCGGGCGATATAGTCACGTTTGACAAGGGTGGTAATGATGGCGGCACGGGTGGCGGGTGTGCCTATGCCCAAATCCTTGATGGCCTCCTTCGCCTGTTCGTCCGTGATGTTTTTCCCGCAGGTCTCCATCGCCGCCAGCAGGGTGGCCTCCGTGTACAGCGGCTTGGGCAGGGTCTTCTTCTGCGCCATCCCGTGTCCCATGACCGGAACAGTCTCGCCTTCGGCAAACTCCGCCGTCCCTCCGTCACGTTCCGGCTCGTCCTTCTCCCTGTCCTCCTTTCTGGCGAACACGCCGCGCCAGCCCGGTCTGACAATGGAGGAAGAGCGGGAACGGAACGCCATTCCCTCGCAGGCACATTCCATGACCAAAAGTTCCTTCTCGCAGGGTGGCGAGAATGCTTCCAGCATCCTTCCGGCTATCAGGGTGTAAACGGTAGATTCCGCCTCGGACAACCCTTCGGGTGAAATACCCGTGATAATAAGGGCATGGTGGTCGGTCACTTTCGTGTCATCCACGCTGCGGGTATTCAGACTGGACAGGTCGAAAGACTGTCCGTATTCCCTGAATTCCGGCATGGCAACCACTTTCTCCAGCAAGGAAGGAATGTACAGCATGACATCCTCCGGGATATGGCGGCTTCCCGTCCTCGGATAAGAAATAAGCTTCTTTTCATACAAGGATTGGGCGATGGAGAGGGTCTTCTCCGCTGTCAGGTCATAATGGACGTTGCAATCTTTCTGAAGCGTGGTCAGGTCGTACAGAAGCGGGGCCTGTTGGAAAGTCCTCTTGTGTTCCGACCCAGTGACTGTCGCCACAGAACCGGAAGTGATTTTCCGGTATGCCGCCTCTGCCGCATCCTTCTCCTTGAACTCTTCCGTGTGGATGAACATGCGGTGCGCGTCCTGCCGTTTCAGCGTGAGGTGCAGCTGCCAGTAAGGGGTAGAGACGAAATTCCGGTTCTCCTTGAATCGGGCACATATCATGGCGAGCGTCGGGGTCTGTACACGTCCTATGGAGTTGTTCGCCGAGCCGGAAGCTATCGCCAACGCGCGGCTCGCGTTCATGCCCACCAGCCAGTCCGCCTTTGCCCGGCAGTCGGCGGCGGCATACAGGCTGTCGTAGTTGCTGCCGTCCCGGAGGTTCGCCAAACCCTCGCGGATGGCCTCGTCGGTGAGAGAGGAGATCCACAGGCGTTTGAACGGTTTGGTATAGCCTAAGTAGGAATATATCCAGCGGAAGATAAGTTCCCCTTCACGGGCACAGTCGGTAGCCACGATGATGCTGTCGCACCGGTCGAACACGCTGTCGATGATTTTCAGTTGTTTGGCGGCGGCGATGTCCGTCACCATCCCTTTGTCCGTCCTGACCTGGCGGGACACCAGACGGAACGGGTCCGGCAGCATCGGGAGGTTTTCGGCGGAGGTTTTCGTGTAGCCATACGCACCGGGCATGGCGAGCGACACCAGGTGTCCCAACGCCCACGTGACCATATACCCGTTGCCTGTACAGTAGCCGTCTTTCTTGTCGGTAGCCCCGACCACACGGGCTATATCCATGCCGACACTCGGTTTTTCTGCAATGATTGCTTTCATGTTCGGATAAAATTTAAGCCGTTCCCCGCTACCGGAACCGGAAAACGGGAAACGGCGGTTTGACATTTTTTACTTGTTATAATGGATGGGCGTTTGTCAGGCCACCGGCTTGACACCGAGGATTTCAATCAGTGCCCCGTCGTCCTTGCGCACTAGTTGCAGGGTGGCGTCCATCACCACGTCCACGCCCAGCAGCACGAGGCTGAGTGACATCACTCCTGTCTTTTCTCCCTTGAGCAACGTATCAAGTTCCCCCGACATTTCCAGCTCGTCCTTCAGGATCCCGATTCCCGCGAGTTCTTCCCAGTTCACGTCTTCCGCCTTGAATGGCGTGTTGTTTTTATTGTTTACGTTCATATTCCTGTTTTTTTTGATTTGACATTCATTCTGATTCACGCTCAGGCAATGCTTGCCCCCTTGGATTTGCGGCCAGCCTGTTCCTGTCCCTGCTTCTGGGCGTTCGCCACCACGTTGCGCTGCGATGCATCACGCTTGCGGTCCGGGTTCTCGTTGTAGAAGTCCAGCCTGCCCTGGTTGAAGTTCGCCTTGACATACTGCGAGATGGTCTTTCCATCGTAGCCTTTGATGCCCTCGACCAGTACCGCCTTGCCGCTCTGGAGGTCGGCACGCTGGTTCCTCGTCAGTTTCACGTCCCATACCTTTTCCGGTATCTTGAACTCGGCACGCTGCTCGAAGCCGTCCGGCGTGCGTGAGTAGCTCAGGCGTCCCGTCTCCAGATCCGCCTTGATGAAGGAGGAGAACTCCTCGCCCTTACGGTTCACCATGTCGTTGAGGAAGATGGCCTTGCCCTCGCGCAGTTGCTGCTGTTCCTCGGCGGTGATCTTCACGCCGTTAATCTCCATGGGAATGTAAATTTCACGCGCTCCCTCCGGGGAATCGGGATTGTAGCGTGTGTAGGAAGGTCTGCCCGTGGCCTCGTCCAGCTTGACATACGAGGAGAACAACTCACCGTCCTTGCGCTCCATACCCTCCACGAAGATGGCCTTGCCCGCGTTGAGGTCTTCAATCTGCTGCTTGGTAAGTTCCACGCCGCCCAATGACTGGCGGTTGAAGAGCTTGTCGTTCTCGAAGATGTATTCGATGCCTCTGCGTTCGGCGTTGACCTGGATGTGGGCGTCGAACTCCTTGCCGTTATTGGAAATCATGCCTTCGATGAACACCTTCTTGCCTTCCCGCAGGTCGTTGATTTCCTGGTTGGTCAGTTTCACACCTTTGATTTCTTGCGGGATGTAAGCGTTTTCCGCGCGCATGGCGACCACCTCGTTGGTGAGCTTGTCGATGCTGATGAAAGAAGGGATGTATTCGCCGTTGCGCCCTTTCAGTTCCACGACACGTCCCATATTGCCTGTCTCCAACAGGTTCTTCTTGTCCTCTTCGGAGAAGATGTGACCGAAGTACGGGCGTTCGAGTTCGGGTTTCTGGCGGATGCCGTGGATACCTAATACGATAGGGCCTCCCACGGACTGCTGGAATGACAGTCGTGCATCGGTACGTAATACGGCGGAGCCGAAATTCATGCTGATGGGTACCACCTGGTTGGTCTTGTAGCCCCTGAGCATCTGGTCAAGGAGACCGCGCTCCATGAGGTATTCACGGGAAAGTCCGAAATTCTTCAGTTCCTCCCAGTTGATCATGGACTCGTTGTAGCGGTACTTGGGTTGCTGCGTGCCGTCACCTTGGGTGGCCTGCTGCTGTGTCTCATTTTTCTTTGCCATTTCTTCTTGATTTTGATTGTTGATACTTTGGTTTTCCTTGTCGCGTGGAACGATTTCGTATTTTTTGAGGAAGTCTTCCACGGCTTTTGTCTGCTTTCCGGCGGCGAGGTCTTCGATGGCCTGCTTCACTTCCGGGCTGTCCAGCGTATCCGCCTTGACGGAGAGGATGCCGAAACGGGTCGGGTCTTTGAGCTGGCTCCAGAAGTTTTTCACGAAATTCTCGAACATGTTGGCGTACCGGTCGATTTTCAGGAAGGAATTGCTGTGTTCCTTGTCTGCCGGAACGGTGCTGTATTTCCCGTCCTTTCCGATTTTTGACACCGCCTGTAAAATCAGTTCCATCTTGTCGAGTATGAACACGATGTCACTCATCTGTTCGTTCTCGCTCACTTGCGGCTTCAGGGGTTCGTCCCTCACATTTTTCTTTGCCATAACTTTGAGTTTTTAGAGTTGATAACTACTGTTGTCACCGCAAATATATATAGCAAATTTTGATAAATAATTGGTTTACAATACGTTGTACTACACATTGCATCGCTTGTCATCACGTTTCACCGCAGGGGGTGACAGCACGAGGACAAAAAAAGGGAAAAACGGAAGAAAAAGGGCGGAACAAGGTACGGGGAGGCATAGAGAAACCGAGGCAGGGAAAGGGGACGAAGTAGAAAAAAGGAAACCTGTATTATGCAGAGTTGAGAGCGAGCTGCTTTTGTCCCCACTTCCTTGTATTTCTCATAAGACAGGCGGCTGAAAGGAAAATGATTTAGTAATTAGAAAAATGTTCCAATTGAGACGGCCTGATTTTGTAAAATACCGCCATCGGTTTTTGTCTTGACCTTGTCCTATGCGTCGTAGGTCGCTTCGCTTGCTAAGTCCCGACCTTTTCACCCAACTCGGACGGCGATACCGGAACGTTTTTTCGAAGAAAAATTACCGCAGGGAATTTTTTGCGCGAAAACCGGAGGCCTGAACGTGAAAGGTATCGTCCTCCGAGTTATCTTCTCAAAGGGACTTAGTGAGTGAAGCGTGACTTAGAATGGTAGTTTATGGAAGAATGTAGAAATAACGCCTAATCTCTATAAATCAACATATAAAAAGCAATGGCAATCCAAATAAAATGAGTAATTTTACGGTTGAATTTAAGCAACAATGAAGAAAGCATATACGATAGATCAACAAATCGCCAGACTGAAATCAAACGGAATGGTGTTCGATGACGAGGAGAAAGCAAAAGAGATTCTCCTTGATGTCGGTTATTATAGGCTTGGATTCTATTCTTTCCCTTATGAGATAAGATTTCCCCGTTTGGAACAGCGCGACCATAAGCTAAAAACGGGTACTACATTCAAAAGTGTATATGACCTTTATGAATTCGATACCAAACTCCGAAGATTGTTGCTTAACGCCCTCGACCGTATAGAGGTCAATATCCGGACTAAGATGATTTATAATATATCGCTTCGGTATATTGATGACCCTTGTTGGTTTGTCAATCGAAAGTATATGGCTTCCAAATTCGTAAACGATTTTGAAGAACAAGTCTATGCTGCGATGCGCAAGAATCCGGTAATTCAACATCATCACGCAAACCATTCCGGAATATACGCACCGGCTTGGAAAACAATAGAATTTATGACTATCGGCAATATCATAACTCTGTATGATTCGTTGAAAGAACCGGAAGCAAAGGATTTGGTGGCCAATACCTATGGCTGTTCAAGGGGCGTGTTCTACAATTACATCGAAACCATCCGCGTCCTTCGCAACAAGTGTGCGCACGGAGGTTGCATTTACCGAATGGACTTTCCAAAAGGTATCAAACGTTTGCCTGCCGACATTTCTGCTGATTGCAGACACAACATTAAAGGTGGCATAGATGTTGTCAAATATATGTTGGGGCGCATTTCACAAACTCGAAAGCGCGAGTTAGAGAGCGAAATATACAATCTGTTCAACTCAATTCAGACAATTGAAGCCCGACAGGTTGTAGTCCATAATTCTAAAATAGAATATTAAAGGCATATTTTGTAGTATAAAAAAATATGCTTACCTTTGCATTATGAAAGTGCCCGTGCGAGCTTTGTCGTCGCATCTGCACTATAAAAAGGAAGTAGAGAAGTCTCAGTCTTATGGCTGAGATTTCTTGTTTTATACCGACCTTAACAGCAATATGTTCGCACCCGAAAAACGGGATATATTGGCTGGACCAATAATGCCGGAAGTCCATAAAAAACAAGAGGCTAACCTCTTACGGCCGCCTCCGTAACTCTTTCAACTACGTGGTTGATGAGCTAATTAAAAAACGCAGAACTTCTATGGCTTGCATTTTTCGATTTCCTTCCTTCAAATGAGGGATGAACTCTGTGTATAAAGGTAATACTTTCTCTTGAAACTGGAAAATGTCAGCCATTAAATCTCAATTCTCAAAGTTCAAAATCCATTCAATCGTATTTGAACGGATTTTGAACTTTGGAACGCCACCGTGTTAGGTATGTATGCTCCAGCCGTGAAACGGTCCTCCAATTATTACGGCAAATGATTGGTCCGGCTTGCCATGATAGAGAAGCCCTCCGACAACGCCCCTTGTCCCGTCTTGCGCCACCTCTGCGAATTCGAATGAATACGGTGCGAAATCGGTATACAGTTCAATTTCGTACCTGCCATTGGAGTTGACCTCCCATTGCTTGAGGCGTTCGATACATTTGTTCAGCGTTTCATCTCCGATGCTTTCCGCATACTTGACGGTCTTTTCGTAGTGTTCCTGACATTTGATTTTCATGTCCGATGTTTTTAAGTTGTTTGTAACAATTCTTCGTATATCCCGAAACCGGAACATCCGGCTATGGTGAAATCCTCTTTACCCTTGTCCGCCAGTGATTTCAAATCATTTATACTGTCGCAGTAGAAGAATATCTCGTCGTCCTTCTCGTTGTCGGAATCCATAGCCAGCGCAATCCTCATTTCTTCCGTTTCCAACGTGTCGTTCCATCGGATTATGCAGTCTGCGTAATGCGGTTCCCGCCCTTGTCCTGTATAGAATTTCAGATAATGGCCGCTTATTTCTTTCTTGACTTCCTCCGGCTTTTTCCAGGTGCTGTCATCCACGATTTCAAATCCGAGTCCTTCCACCAACAGGCACGTTCCCTTGTCATACACCATCATGGTGCGCTTTCCCATGTGTTTTTCGCGTATTTCCCCCCAATTGGGTAAGTCCCAACGCTCCACAGTCCAAGTCCCGCGATAATCCTTCGGGATAGAATTGTATTCGCTTAATGTTATCTTTCTCATAGCAGGTAGTTTTAGTTTGTTACAAAAGTCACCTTGTGAGTCTTGCACGGTTTCCCGAATGCCGGACGTGGGTTGAACTCCGTGCATGATTCCCAATCCACACTCATCGTGTAGCCGTTCGGGAAATTCTCGCCGATGAACCGGCTTATCATTTCCAAATCCTCGTTCGGCAGGAACAATTCTTCTTCGATGCCGTACTCCAATGCGAAAATCGCCCATTCAGGAATGTTATCCCAAACGAGCGTCTGTCTGTTTTTCTTGTGCATAATGTCAATGTTTATTGCGGTGATACCATAAGGCTGTTGATGATTCCTTCCAGTTCCGTTTCCCATTTGTCCGTACCGTCCATGACCGACGGATAGGTCAGTTGCTGCCACTGCCGGTAATCAAACAGTTTCATTCTCAGCGGATAGTAGTCGAACAATTTCCGGTTGCCAAAAAATACTCTCAGGTGATTGGTTCCCACCTCCATCAGTTTCAGACCATAATTGTCAAGAATCTCATGGAATCTTTTCATCGGTGTGAAGTTGCTTCTGCCCATAATTTCTTTTTTTAAGTTAAACATCCACGGCTCGGCGAGCCGGTATTTTATTTCTCGCCTGCCTTACCGTTCCGTGCCGGATTGTGCAAGGTTTTTCGGGAAAATACCGCAAGCGAAGCGCGGAAGATTTTCCTCGAAAATCCGTAGGGCTCGACCTTGCTCAATCCAAAAGGCACGGGACGACCTTTGCAGGCTGAAATAAAAAAGCGGCCTTTCAATGGCTATTCATTATCCTTGTCATTTTCTTCCTGTGGTATCAGGTGTTTCAAATCAGGGTCGTTCTTTATACGGGTTATCTCATCCTCGATTATCCGCACCACGTCCGCTTTTATCTGGGAATAGTTTCGGTCTATCTGCTGTTGCATGATGTCGTTGCCGTCCGCATCCCTGAATTCGTTGATGACGGGTATTTTCTTGTAGGCTTTGGTTTCCGCCGCTACCTTCTCGTTATCGACAATAATGCGGGCATGGAAAATCTTCTGGTCAATTTCTTCCCCGAAGTTGTCCGCTACGCTGCCCACGAACGTGCCCTGTGAGAGGTTGGCGATTTTCGATGCCGGAATGAGGGAGTCCATCTGTGTGTTGATGGAGGTGGAGGTGTCCTGCCGGTTGATGGAAATAGACTGCCGCTGTTGGAGTATCTTTCCGAAGCGTTCCGAGAGATTCTTTGCTGTTTCTCCCACAACCTGACCGCTGAAGATATTGCCTACTGTGTTTTGGATGACCTTCGCTTCTTTCTCACCGTAGTCACGGGTCAACTGCGAGAAGTCCTGGAAGCCGAGACAGACCGCCACCTTGTTACTACGGGCGGTGGCAATCAGGTTGTCGATGCCGCGAAAATATATGGTCGGCAGCTCATCTATGATGATGGATGATTTGAGTTGCCCCTTCTTGTTCACTAATTTCACGATGCGGCTGTTATACAATCCGAGGGCTGCGGAATAGATGTTCTGCCTGTCGGGATTGTTGCCGACACACAGGATTTTGGGGTGCTCGGGGTTGTTCAGGTCGAGCGTGAAATCATCGCCGGTCATCACCCAGTAAAGCTGTGGGGAAATCATCCTTGAAAGCGGAATTTTCGCCGATGCAATCTGGCCTTGGAGCTGGTCTTGTGCGCCCCCTTGCCAGGCATCCATGAAAGGGGAAAGATAGTTTTCCAAAGATGGATATGAGGTAAGAATAGTGAAAATATCGGCATACGGCTTGTTCAGGAATTCTATCGCGTGAGGGAACGTGCAGTATTTTCCGTCCTGGTAGATGCGCAAATACCATATAATAGCCGCCAAAAGAATAATCGGGGATTCCACGAAGAAATCACCCTGTTTCTGTATCCAGGTCTTGTTCAAATTTAAGAGTATGGTGTATGCCGATTCGTAGGCATCACTGATATCCACCATGAATTTCGGGTTGATGGGATTGCACCGGTGGCTGCGTCGCGGGTCGTCGAAATTTATGACATAAAATTCCGGTTTGGCCTTGTATTTATCAAGATTTTTCAGCAGTTCGTTATAGGCTATAATGGAAAGGTCATCGAATTTATAATCATACAGATAAAGAGAGAATCCTTTGGAAATCTGCTGTTTGATGTAATTATTTACTACCGCGTAGCTCTTGCCCGAACCGGGCGTTCCAAGCACGATGGTAGCGCGGAAGGGGTTGATTATATTGATCCATCCGTCCCATTCCCTGCCTTGATAGACAAACTTTGTCGGCAGGTTGACGGAATACTCATTCTCCATGAGCCGTGTCTCCTGCATGAAGCTCTCATTGGCCGTGTTGAACACATCTTCCATGAGATTGTTCTTCAGCATCCGGCTTATCCACACGCCGGACATCAGCAGCAGGATATACCCGGCTGTAAGTGTTGCCGTGTACAAGGCGGCATTGACCATCGGACTGAGCGGCAGGTCGAGCATCCACCAGTTCATGAAAAACAGCACCAGTCCGGCAAGGAAGGAGGCATATATTTTCTGCCATGTCATCTTTTGGTTCTTTACGCCTTTTGTACCCAAGCACGAGAGGGCGAGGAATATGACGGCAAAGACCTTTGTTATGAGCAGGTTGCTGAAAAGCCCTGCCGTCCGCTGGAAATTCAGGAGTATCCTGTCGACTACCCCGATATTGATACCCATATCCACGAATGAACGGTAGCAGTACCAATAGACGTGGATGACAATAAACACGATGGATATGGCACGCATGAACTCCATGACCTTGGCCAGTCCTCTCAAATCATCTTCTTGTTGCATAATGATATAATTTTAATGGTTCGTTTATAAATTCTGTAATCAGGATACTCCACGGGAGCGGCGTTTCTTTTTCTTCTTGCGTTGCAGCCTGCGGGCAAGAGCCTCTTCCTGCGGGTCGGGACCGTTGGTGTCAATGCCGAAGATTCCGAAAGCCTGCTCGATGGAACTTTCCATATCGGAGGAGAAACCGCCTTGCCGGTCAAGGTCAGGCACAGGCGCGTCCAAATCGGGAATATTGACCGGACTGTTGAACAGCCGCTCGAAGGCATTTGCCGAGAACTCCTTGCCGAGCCGGGAGCCGTTGTAGACCTCCCGGTTCTTGTGGTCGATGAAAGTCGCTCCATAGATACGTCCCTCGTCATTTTCGCGGAATACCGCATCAATGCCTTTTCCGGCAAGCAGACGGACGAACTCGTCCCTGTCTCCACGGCATCCGTGCATGCCAAGTGCCACCTCGTTCCGTATCTTCGGTTGCCATTTCTTGTTCCTGTATTCACGGGCGTTGTACCCGATACGCTTTTCCAATCCCTCGTAACCGTACCGTTTCCCGATAAGGGAGGACTTGACAGGGGTGCATACCGGCTTCCCCGTATCGTCAGTCATGGTATAGACGATGCCGTTATAGGGTGTACCATCGAACTCGCCCCTGACCTGTTTCGCCTCGATATTGAAACAGGAAAGCAAGGCGCTGAACTCGCCGAAAGACTGGAAACGGTACGAGCCGAACACGCTCTTCACGATATTGGAAACCTGCCGTTTCACATCACCGCTTTGGTAGTCCGCCTTCTTCATGTACGGCTCCAACAACTCCTTCCGCTTGTCCTCCACCTGCTTCAACCCGAATTTCTTTTCCAGCTCCCGGCAGGCTTTCATCGAGCGGTTCCACTCGTAGGCGTCGTCTATCTTTTCCCCTTTCTCGTTCACACAGGTAGAAACGATATGGATATGTTTCCTGTCTATATCCTCGTGTACATATACAATGTAGGGCTGGTCGCCGTAGCCCATTCGCTGCATATACTCTTTTGCCAATTCCGCGAATTGGGCATCAGTGAGGCGGTCATCTACAGAAGGGTTCAGGGAAATATGCAGGATGGGCTTTTCCGTGTTCTTGTTGGCGAGGAGGTAGTTGTCAAACGCCCAAAGGGTCTGCTGCATGACACGATCCGGATTGCCTGCCACATCGGTAATCATACGGTTTCCCGCAATGATACGCGCGGTGGTGTCATTCACTTTCTGTTGGTTGTAGGTGATTGCTCCGTAGAGCGAGACACCCCTGTTGATTTTCGCCACCATGTCATTCCTCCTCCCTTTTCCTCTTTATCAGATAGGCATCTTCAAATTCACGGGTGAGCATGATAATCCGCTTGCTCAGCAGCACCAAGTCTATCGTTGCCTTTTCAAGATTGCGGAGCAAGGCGTAGGCCCGTTTCTCCCCGAAGTTGGTCTTTACGGCTTTTACCGTCTGGTTGTAATTGTTGCCGATACTCTGGAACTGATGGTAGAAATTGGTCAGACGGATGTAATAGTCCATCGTTGCCTTGTCGATTTTTACTACCTTGATTTCTTTACCGAAAATCATTGTCTTGATAAACTTGGAGCGTTCCTTTAATCCTGATTTTTGGAATTGAATGTCAAAACGTCCGTTCTCTTCCGAGTTCAACCGCACTACATAACGATGCACGGCAGGGTCGGATTTTGGTTTTCTACCCACTCCTTTTTTTGATTTTTTCCTCTTGTTTTCTTCCATACGCATTGATATTTTCAGTTTCTAATCTTCTGTCCCGGATTCACGACTTTGGAGTGAATCCTTCCCGAGCCGCCAGGCGAGTGGCAAGTTGTTTTGAGTGCCCGAATTTATTTCGGGTGCCTCAAAACACAACTTGCTATGTTCGCTTGAACATGAATTTTCCTTCCGTCAAATTGTGTTTGACCCTCCGGCCTCATTCTTCGGCTTCGGGAAAGCCCCGCAGCGGTGTCCGTTCCGTTGTCGGTGCAAAGTTACGGCGGTATATACTACTGTAAAATAGTGAGTTATATGTAACGTGATGACAAACGATGACACAGGTCGTCACCTTCCTTGAAACATAGTGCCGGTATGAAAAAATACCCTTTTATTTGCAGCGTGAACGACGGGATATGTGCAGTAAAGAGTGCCTGAACCACTTACTGACTGACTGTCCGAATGGGTGAATGGATGACTGGAATAATGCACGAATGGAGTACTGCACACAGGCAGTAAGGAATGTATGAGTGACAGACTTGTGACGTGCAGTAATGACCGTCGGACTGAATGGAGTAAAGACCGTATTACGGCACATGTCCGGTCATTCATTACTGACTGAAAGACTGAAACCAATTGATGTTTAATATAAAAAAGAAAAAGCAATGAAAAAAGACACAGTTTTAGTTGCCGTTTGCAACCAGAAAGGCGGAGTCGGCAAATCGACCATGACGATTATGCTCGCCGGGTATTATCATTACCTGAAAGGACTGAACGTGGCTGTCATCGACTGCGATTATCCGCAGTACAGCCTGGTACGTATGAAAGAAAGGGATATGCGCACCGTTGAGCATAGCGAGTATTTCAAGCAACTGATGGTTTCCCAATATGAGCGCATCAATAAGAAAGCCTACACGATTGTCGGCTCAAAAGCGGAGAACGCCCGTGATGCGGCTGAAAAACTGAAGAAAAATGGTGACTACGACTTGATTGTCGTGGATTTACCCGGAACCGTGAACTCTTCGGGCGTGATCAACACCATCGTGAATATGGACTATGTGATTACACCGATTATTCCCGACCGTATTGTAATGCAGAGCAGCCTCTCGTTCTCCACCACTGTTTGGGACTATGCCAAAGCGAATAAGGATACTCCATTGCAGAAATTCCTCTTTTTTTGGACCCGTAAGGATACCCGTGCTTCCACGGAGGTCTTTGATGCATACAATATCATCCTGCAAAAATTGGAGTTTACGGTATTAGATACCGTCATCCCGGAGACCAACCGCTACAACAAGGAACTGTCCTTGGCTACCCGGAACTATTTCCGTTGCACCCTGTTTCCGCCTCCCGCCAAACTGTTGAGGGGAAGCGGACTGGCAGAGCTGGCAGAAGAACTATTGACAAAATTAAAACTATAAATACCATGGCAAAGAAACAAGTAACCGTGAATGAAGAGATGATCAGAGGCATTATGGCCGGGGATATACCCAATTATGGGAAAGAAGACATATCCGTGGATGATGCAATGACCACTGATGAATCCGACAGGAATGAGTGCGGATCGGGAAATCCCGAACCTGTACCTGCCGAGAAAAGCACCGGCAGACAAAAGAGACGGAAAGACGGTACGGATTCGTACCGCAAGCAGTTCCTCATGGGAGGAAATGTTCTGCAAAGGCAGCAGGCTTATATAGGTATCAACAATTACCTGTTCATACAGAAGTTCCTGTCGGTTGTAGCCCCCAAGGTCAGTATGTCAAAATACATTGATGATGTACTTACCGCCCATATAGAACAATACCAGGAGGAAATAGACAGCCTCTATCACAATCAAATCAATAATGAACCTTTATACAAGAAATGATTATGGAACAGTCTTTTGACATTTTGACTACCGTTGTCAGCGGTACTGCGGTATTCCTTTTAGTAGTAACAGCCATTCATGCTTCTGCAAGGCTTTTACAAATGACTTTCGGCAAAAAATCCGGTTTGAACCGAAAGGATACAAAACCGGAAAATCATCCTGAAAAAAAGGAAGAGCCACCCGGCATTGATAAGCAGTGTGCCATTTACAAAGAAAAATACCTTACTTGTAAACCTTTGGCAAAGCGGGCACATGTCTGTATCGAGCAGGAGAATGTCAGCCTGATCAAGCAGTTGCTTCTGGTCATCGAACCCAAAGCGAGCATATCCGGCTATATCAATAATATAGTGAACGAGCATTTGGAAAAATGCAAACCGGAGATTATAAAGTTGTACAAAGAAAAGAAAGCTGATTATGGAAACTAAAATTCATTTCACTGTCAAAGCCTTGTGCGCAGCCTTTATCTTTTACCAGTTGTGGATATTCATCTTCAGCCGGCAAATGTATGACGCATGGGAGAAGGTCTGCCGTATGATGCGTATAGCCCGTATCAAGTTATGGAAATGCCGTAAAGAGTATCGGATATACCGGGAAGAGAAGGCTGAAAAAGCCAGAAAAAAGGCAAGGCGTAAGAAAAAGATGGCGGAAACCAAAGTGGCACAAGAGAGCTACGGAACAGTAATGCAGCCCTCTCCGACGGACGATAACGATGTTATCGGCAAGACCAAGATTGTCTATTTGGAAGACCCGGAAGTGGCAAGAAAAACTCCTACACGTTCCGAACCATTGGTTAAGGAACCCATAGAGGAAGATGAAGAAATCAGACCGGAAGATGTGGCGCATGAGGACAGAGGGCTGGCCAAAGAGGAAATGGAAGCATTGATGGCTCCTGTTAATTCCGAACCTGACCCTGAATTCAATACGGCAATGACATTCGAGGAAATGAACAATGTAGTGGAAGTGCTGACTTCTGAAACCGGGGATGAACAGAAAGATTTCCGTGCGAGCATGACAATTTATCACAAGTTATCCGGTACGGAAATATTGAACCTTTTGGAAAATGAAATCGGCTGTCAGCAGAAAATAGAGTCTTTGCTCAACGAATATCTGGATGAAACGGGCAGACCGTTGGCAAAACGAAAGGCCGCATCCAAGAAGATGGAGGCTTTCAACATAGATAAATTCGTTTAATTGTTTCTTTTTGCTGTCATAGTTTTTGAAGGCACGTCGATGTGATATCGGTGTGCCCTTTTCATTTTCAGAGAATATCACCGGATAAAATTCAAACAGTCATATCGTTATCATAATGGCAAGATTCGTACCTTTGCAAAAAATGAATGATTATGGCAGTAACAAAAGCGATATTGGAGAAATGGATGGTGGCGCAGAAACGTCACCGCCTTTCCGACAAACAAGTGCAGATGGCCCGTGAGCTGGGATTGAACCCTGACAAGCTCGGAAAGATAGACAACCACAAGCAGGAACCGTGGAAAGCCCCGCTTCCGCAGTTTATAGAGCACATCTATTTCAAGCGGTTCAAGCGTGAGGAACCGGAAACGGTCAAGCCGCTGAAACAGATTCTGAAGGAAATGGAGACCAAGAAGAAACTGCAAAAAGAGAAAAAGGAGGAACGGAGGAAACAGCGTGCCCTCTCTTCCGATTCCGCAGCAGAGTAAACAGCGTTCACATGACATGAAGCGAAGTCTGAAAGCCGTCCGGTTTTCAGGCTTCGCTTTTTTGGTGATTCGAACCAATTGTCGCTTTTTCATTCCTCATGAAGAGTGCCCGTTTTTATTTTCTGTTTTTCCCATCCATCCCTGCCCAAAATCCTCTTTTCTATCGTTTGGAAAATCCTTGCCGATGTAACGTGATGACATACGATGACACGCATCGTAAGGTTTGTAAATCAATGAATTAAACGCTATATATTCGCTGTCGAAATGATTTTTTGTCTCACCAATTAAAATTTTCGACACATGAAAAAAAGATTCTTTTCGGCAGCTTTCATGCTGCTTGCGACAGTCGGGGCTTTCGCCCAGGGTAACGGTATCGGCGGCATTACAGAAGCCACCAACATGGTCACCTCGTATTTTGACCCCGGCACCAAGTTGATTTACGCCATCGGAGCCGTCGTCGGCCTGATCGGAGGCGTGAAGGTCTATTCCAAGTTCTCGTCGGGCGACCCTGACACCTCGAAGACCGCCGCCAGCTGGTTCGGCGCATGTATCTTCCTTATCGTGGCTGCCACCATCTTACGCTCATTCTTCCTGTAACATGGCGAAGTATCCTGTCAACAAGGGGATAGGCCGCAGCCCGGAGTTCAAAGGGCTCAAGAGCCAGTACCTGTTCATCTTCGCGGGCGGGCTGCTCGCCCTGTTCGTGGTGTTCGTCATCATGTACATGGCAGGTATCGACCAGTGGATCTGCATCGGTTTCGGTGTCGTTTCCGCTTCGGTGCTTGTCTGGGCAACATTCCGAATGAATGCGAAGTACGGCGAATGGGGGCTTATGAAACTCCACGCGCTGCGCAGCCATCCCCGCTACATTATCAACCGGAGGAAGTTCCTTCGGTTGATTTCTCCAACCTCAAAAAAAGGAAAAGTATGAGAAACGTAATGAAAACAGCGACGCTGGAAAGCAAATTTCCGTTGCTCTCGGTAGAGCACGGGTGTATCGTCAGCAAGGATGCGGACATTACCGTGGCCTATAAGGTGGAACTGCCCGAACTTTTCACGCTCACAAAGGCGGAATACGAGTCTGTCCATTCGACATGGGCGAAAGCGGTCAAGGTGCTGCCGAACTACAGCATCGTGCACAAGCAGGACTTCTTCATCGAGGAAAGCTACCGTCCCGACATTTGCAAGGACGACCTGAGTTTTCTCAGCCGCAGTTTCGAGCGGCATTTCAACGAACGTCCGTATTTGCAGCACACTTGTTACCTGTTCCTGACCAAGACGACCAAGGAGCGTAGTCGCACTACCAGCAGCTTCAACGCCCTCACGCGGAATTTCATCATCCCGAAGGAAATGACGGACAGGGAGACCGTCACCCGTTTCATGGAGAGTTGTGAGCAGTTCGAGCGTATCGTCAACGACAGCGGCCTCCTTCGCATGACACGTCTGACGGATGAGGAAATCACGGGAACGGACACCTCTGCGGGAATCATCGAGAAATACTTCTCGCTCTCGCAGGAGGACACCGCCTGCTTGCAGGACCTGTCACTCGGTGCCGGGGAGATGAAGATAGGCGACAACTACCTCTGCCTGCACACCCTTTCCGACCCGGAGGACCTGCCCTCAAACGTGGCTACCGATTGCCGCTACGAACGGTTGTCCACCGACCGGAGCGACTGCCGCCTCTCCTTCGCCGCGCCGATAGGCATCCTACTCACATGCAACCATGTCGTGAACCAGTACCTCTTCATCGACGATTCGGCGGAGAGCCTGCGCAAGTTCGAGCAGACCGCGAGGAACATGCACTCGCTTTCCCGTTACAGCCGTTCCAACCAGATCAACCGCGAATGGATCGAGGAATACCTGAACGAGGCGCACAGCAAGGGGCTGACTTCTATCCGGGCACACTGCAACGTCATGGCATGGAGCGACGACCGGGAGAAACTCAAACGCATCAAGAACGATGTCGGCAGCCAGCTGGCACTCATGGAGGCGAAGCCGCGCCACAACACGGTAGATGTCCCGACGCTGTTCTGGGCGGCGATACCCGGCAATGCCGGTGATTTCCCATTCGAGGAGAGTTTCCACACCTTCATCGAGCAGGCGTTGTGCCTGTTCATCGGGGAAACGTCCTACAAGGATTCGCTATCGCCGTTCGGCATCCGCATGGTGGACCGGCTGACGGGCAAGCCCGTTCATCTGGATATTTCCGACCTACCGATGAAGAACGGTACAATCACGAATAGGAATAAATTTATACTCGGACCATCCGGCTCAGGCAAGTCTTTCTTCACCAACCACATGGTGCGCCAATATTATGAACAAGGGACCCACGTGCTTTTGGTGGATACCGGAAATTCCTATCAGGGACTGTGCAACCTTATCCATGCGCGGACACACGGTGAGGACGGCATCTACTTTACCTACAAGGAGGATGACCCGATAGCCTTCAACCCTTTCTACGTGGAGGACGGTGTGTTCGACATTGAGAAGAAGGAATCCATCAAGACGCTTATCCTCACTTTGTGGAAACGTGACGATGAACCGCCCACGAGAGCTGAAGAGGTGGCGCTTTCCAATGCAGTGAACCTCTTTTTAGCGAACATCCGCAACGACAGGGACATCAAGCCTTCCTTCAATACTTTCTACGAGTTTATCCGTGACGAGTACCAGGACATTCTGAGGGAGAAGCGCACCCGTGAGAAGGATTTTGACGTGTTCAATTTCCTGAACGTACTGGAACCTTACTATCGTGGCGGTGAGTATGATTACCTGCTCAACTCTGACAAGCAGTTGGATTTGCTCGGTAAACGCTTCATTGTCTTCGAGTTGGATAATATCAAAGACAATAAGGTCTTGTTCCCGATTGTGACGATCATCATCATGGAAACCTTTATCAACAAGATGAGAAAATTGAAAGGCATCCGCAAGATGATATTGTTGGAGGAAGCCTGGAAAGCCATCAGCAAGGAGGGCATGGCGGAATATCTGAAGTATCTCTTTAAGACCGTCAGAAAGTTCTTTGGCGAGGCCGTCGTTGTCACGCAGGAGGTCGAGGATATCATTTCGTCTCCGATTGTCAAGAGTACCATCATCAACAACAGCGACTGCAAGATTCTCCTTGACCAGCGCAAGTACATGAACAAGTTCGATGAGATACAGGCGTTGCTCGGTCTGACTGACAAGGAACGTGCGCAAATTCTTTCCATCAACATGGCGAACAATCCTTCCAGAAAGTACAAGGAGGTCTGGATTGGTCTGGGCGGTACACAGTCGGCGGTATATGCCACCGAGGTATCGCTTGAAGAATATGTGTGCTACACAACCGAGGAAACGGAAAAATTGGAACTGTTCCGTCTTTCCGAAAAGTTGGGCGGCAATATCGAACTTGCCATCAAGCAGTTGGCGGAGAGCAAGCGAGAAATGAAAACAATAATATAAACAATTTAAAATCAATAGCTATGTATAGTGATTGGGAATCAGACCAACGGAAACGCGAGGAGATCATTACCGTCCTTTACGATTCCTTGATGATTGGCTGGGACATTCCGAAAGGCATCCGTGATTATTTCGGATTCACAGAGGATTACCGGCTGTTCCACCAGCTTGAAGATATGGACGACAATGAATACAAACAGAAAAGACAGACAGGAGAAATACCTGACTGTCTGGAAGTCAATGCCAGGCTGACACACCGTGCAGAAGAGCTTCTTGAGAAGCTTTGCCCCCATCCACCTGTGGACTATCTTGAAAAACTGAATGAGGAGTTGGAATATTTGGGATGGATTGCAGCTTCACCGGATACAGTTCACGACATTATCCACATAAGTACGGCATTTCTCGTCAAGTACGGCATAGACAAAAATGCCTCTGCCACGGAACGCTCCTGTCAGGCGGAGAAAGCATATCGGGAACTGGATGCCAGGTTTGTGAAGATGACAGGACGCGAACCGTATGCCAATGAGTTTTTCGCTTCCCTCAGACAAGGGAAGGAAAAGACGCCGGAGGCGAAACGTCCGAAGCAGGTACACAAGCCTATCCTCCGCAACCCGCCGTCCAAGGGGCGGAAAATGGGACTTTGAATTTCAACAGAATTTTATTCACCAATTAAAACAGTTACATCATGAAAAAGAAAATTCTCATGCTGTGTATGGGCTGCTTCTTCATCAGCCTTACAGCGAAAGCGCAATGGGTCGTGAGCGACCCCGGCAATCTTGCCCAGGGCATCATCAATGCCGCCAAGAATATCGTTCACACGTCTTCCACCGCGAGCAACATGCTCAACAATTTTCAGGAGACAGTGAAGATTTATAAACAAGGCAAGGAGTATTACGATGGACTCCGCAAGATCAAGAACCTTGTCCGCGACGCGCGTAAGGTGCAGCAGACCATACTCATGGTCGGCGACATCACGGATATCTACGTGAACAGTTTCGAGCGTATGCTCAGCGACCCTTATTTCACGCCGGAAGAGCTGAGCGCCATCGCGATCGGTTACACGAAGCTGCTGGAAGAGAGCGCACATCTGCTGAACGACCTGAAAACGGTGGTCAACGAGAACGGACTCTCGATGAACGACAAGGAGCGGATGGATATCATTGACCGCTGTTATACCGACATGCTGCAATACCGTAGTCTGGTGCAGTATTACACCAACAAGAACATCGGTGTTTCCTACCTGCGTGCCAAGAAACGGAATGATTTGGACCGTGTTATGGCACTTTACGGCTCACCGAATGAACGTTACTGGTAATTCCTAATCCGATTCGCTTATGGTATTGTTGGCAATAAATTTCGACAACCTGCATCAGATCCTGCAAAACCTCTACACGGATATGATGCCGCTTTGCTCGCATATGACGGGTGTGGCGAAAGGACTCGCGGGGCTTGGTGCCCTGTTCTATGTGGCCTACCGGGTATGGCAGTCTCTGGCAAGGGCGGAGCCCGTGGATGTCTTTCCCCTTCTCCGTCCGTTTGCGTTGGGGTTATGTATCATGTTTTTCCCGACCATCGTGCTGGGCACGCTGAACAGTGTCATGTCGCCTATCGTGAAAGGTACACATTCAATACTGGAGGCACAGACCTTCGACATGAACGAGTACCGGGCGCAGAAGGACAGGCTGGAGTTCGAGGCGATGAAGCGCAATCCCGAGACGGCCTATCTGGTCGACAAGGAGTCCTTCGACAACAAACTGGACGAACTGGGGGTGATGGACGCGATAGAGGCCTGCGGGATGTATGTGGACCGGGCAATGTATAACATGAAGAAGGCGGTTCAGAATTTCTTCCGCGAACTCCTGGAACTCATGTTCAACGCGGCCGCCCTTGTCATCGACACACTGCGGACGTTCTTCCTGATCGTGCTTTCGATACTGGGACCGATTTCGTTCGCCCTGTCCTGCTGGGACGGTTTCCAGGCCTCGCTCAGCCAATGGTTCGTCCGTTATATCAGCATTTACCTGTGGCTTCCGGTGAGTGACCTCTTCAGCAGTGTGCTGGCACGGATACAGGTGTTGATGCTCCGGCAGGACATCGAACAGCTTTCCGACCCGAACTTCATCCCGGACGGCTCCAACGGGGTTTACATCACTTTTCTGATTATCGGTATCATCGGGTATTTCACCATCCCGACAGTGGCCAACTGGATTATCCAGGCAGGAGGCGGTGCAGGCAACTACGGCAAGAACGTGACCCAGACGGCATCCAAGACCGGTTCCGTGGTGGCAGGAGCCGGCGGTGCGGCGGTAGGCAACATCGCAGGAAGGCTTATCAAATAGTAATAACCATCTTAAAAACGACATTGGAATGGAATTCAAATCATTAAAGAACATCGAGACCAGTTTCAGGCATTTTCGCCTGTTCGGTATCGTCTATCTCTGCGCGTGTACCCTGCTTGTGGGATATTCGGTGTGGAAGGCATACGGCTTTGCCGAGGCGCAGAGACAGAAAATCTATGTGCTGGACGAGGGGAAGTCGCTCATGCTCGCCCTCTCGCAGGACCTGGAGCAGAACCGTCCCGTGGAGGCGAGGGAGCATGTCAGACGCTTCCATGAGCTATTTTTTTCGCTGGCTCCTGACAAGAGTGCGATAGAGGGCAATATCCAGCGTGCCATGTTCCTGAGCGACCGCTCTGCCTATGCCCATTACCGGGATCTGGCGGAACAGGGCTACTACAACCGGATCATCTCCGGCAACATGAGCCAGCGCATCGGGATTGACAGCGTGAAATGCGACTTCAACAGCTACCCGTATGAGGTAGTGACGTATGCCCGCCTTTCCATCATCCGGGAGAAGAGCGTGACGGAGCGCAGCCTCGTCACGCGGGGCAGGCTGCTCAATTCCACCCGCAGCGACAACAATCCGCACGGCTTCATCCTCGAAGCCTTCCGTGTGGTGGAAAACAGGGACATCAGAGTATATGACCGTTAAATTTTGAATGTATGAAAAAGATGCTTGTAAAAATCAGGGACTTGGCCGAAGAAAAACTGCGCGGTGTCTGCGCCGGGTTGAGTCCTGAAAAGAGAGTGATAACCATCGTCGTGCTGACCGTCCTGTTCGCGCTTGGAAATTTCTACATGATTTTCCGCGCCATACACGACATTGGACGGGAGGATGCCAAACGTGAGGTCATCGAGATAACCCCGCTGGATATCCCGGACTTTATTCAGGCGGACACCCTTACGGACAGTAAAATCCGCGAGATGGAAGAGTTTTTTAACCAGTTCAACAAAGAAGACAATGAGTAACGATGCAAACAAATTGAGACAGAGGCAGGAAATCAGGAAATACCTGGTCTTTGCCGGAATGTTCCTCCTGTTTGTCGGCTGCATGTGGCTGATTTTCGCGCCGTCCAAGGAGGAACGGCAGAGGGAGGAAAGGAATGCCGGTTTCAATTCCGAACTGCCCGACCCGAGAGGGGCAGGTATCGAGGCGGACAAGATTGCCGCCTACGAGCAGGCGGACATGAAACGCAGGCAGGAAGAGAAGATGCGCACGCTGGAGGATTTCTCCGCGCTTGCCGATGAAAACAGGCAGAATGAAACAAGCAGTCCTGTCGTGGAAATACCGCAGGAGCGGGAATCCGAAAGTGCATCATCCTATCGTGGCAGCGGAAACCGCAGGAATGGGGCCATATCTTCGTCCACATCCGCCTATAACGATATCAACGCCACGCTCGGCAGTTTCTATGAGGCACCGAGAGAAGACCCCGAAAAGGAGGCATTGAAAGCCGAGGTGGAGCAGTTGAAGCAGGCTGCCGCGGTACAGCAACCCGCACAGATGACCTACGAGGAGCAGGTAGCATTGCTGGAAAAATCTTACGAACTGGCCGCCAAATATACGCCGGGCAAGGATGGCGCAGGTACGGAAAAACGGGAAGAAACCGAACCTGCCGCCAACGGCAGGAAGGCAAGAGCCGTTCCCGTGGGACAGGTCTCCACACCGGTGGTGTCATCGCTTCCGCAACCCGTCAGTGATTCCGTACTGTTGGCACGAATGGCACAGACCGGACATGCTGGATTCCATACCGCCGTGGGAAAGACGACTGACGGGCATACGAGGAATACCATCCGTGCCTGCGTGCATGGTGACCAGACCATAAGAAGCGGGCAGAGCGTTAGGTTAAGGCTTTTGGAACCGATGCGTGTCGGCAGGTATGTCCTTCCACGCAACTCCCTTGTCACGGGCGAGGGGCGCATACAAGGCGAAAGGCTCGGCATTGGAATCATACAGGTGGAGCACGACGGCATCATCATTCCCGTGGAGCTTGCCGTGTATGACAATGACGGACAGGAGGGCATCTTCATTCCCGGCTCGATGGAAGCGAATGCCGCCAAGGAGGTAGCGGCCAACTTGGGACAAAACCTCGGCACGAGCATATCCATCACCAACCAGTCAGCCGGAGACCAGCTGCTCTCCGAACTCGGCAGGGGTGCCATACAGGGAGTGTCGCAATACATATCCCGGAAGATGCGGGAGGAAAAAGTACACCTCAAATCCGGTTATACCCTGATGCTTTACCAGAACGATAATCAATAACCCATTAAAATTCACAAAGTATGAAAAAGATTTTTGTAATGTTTGCCCTCATGACGGGCGCAGTGAGTGCTTTTGCACAGAATGCAGCCGATTCTATATCGGCAGAAACAGGCAGAGTCACAATGACCAGGGAACTCTATCCCGGGCAGGAGGATGGCGACCTCTACCACGGTCTGACCCGGAAGCTCACCTTTGACAGGATGGTTCCCCCGTATGGGCTGGAAGTGACCTACGACAAGACCACGCACATCATCTTCCCCTCCGCCGTCCGCTATGTGGACCTCGGCTCCCCGAATCTTGTGGCGGGAAAGGCCGACGGTGCGGAGAATGTTATCCGCGTAAAGGCGGTGGTCAGGAATTTCCGTGACGAGACGAACATGTCGGTCATCACCGAAAGCGGCAGTTTCTACACGTTCAATGTCAAGTATGCAGACGAGCCGTTGTTGCTGAACATCGAGATGAAGGACTTCATCCATGACGGCAGCAAGGTGAACCGTCCGAACAACGCCCTTGACATCTACCTGAAGGAGCTGGGCAGTGAATCCCCCAAGCTCGTGCAACTGATCAACAAGAGTATCCACAAGGAGAACAAACGCCATGTCAAGCACATCGGCAGCAAGGCTTTCGGCATACAATATCTTTTGCGTGGAATTTATACCCACAACGGGTTACTCTATTTCCACACGCAGGTACGCAACCAGTCGAATGTGCCTTTCGAGGTGGATTTCGTGACGTTCAAGATTGTGGATAAGAAGGTAATGAAGCGTACAGCCATTCAGGAGCAGATTGTTTTCCCTCTCAGAGTCCATAACTATGCCACAGTGGTAGCGGGAAACAAGGACGAGCGTACCGTGTTCACCTTTGACAAGTTCACCATCCCTGCCGACAAGGTATTGGTCGTGGAACTGAACGAGAAAAGCGGCGGGCGTCACCAGTCGTTCACCGTGGAGAGCGAGGACATCGTGAGAGCCAAAGTGATCAACGAACTTAAAGTGAAGTAGCCATGCGTAAGGTCATCTGTATGTTAGTAGCGGTCGTGTCGCTTGCCCTGTTTTCAGGGCAGGCATACGCCCAACGCTATCTCCCCGGCATGAAAGCCGTGGAGTTGCGGGGTGGGTTTGCCGAAGGCTCGAAATCGCCCTTGAACCATTATGCGGGATTCGCGGTATCGGGATATACCAAAAAAGCCAACCGCTGGGTTGTCGGCGCGGAATACCTGCTGAAGAATTACGGGTACCGGAACGTGTCCGTTCCGCGCGCGCAATTCACCGCCGAGGGCGGTTATTACCTGAAATTCCTGTCCGACCCATCCAAGACACTTTTCCTTTCCATCGGCGGATCGGCTTTGGCCGGTTACGAAACCGTGAATTGGGGCAATAAGATGTTGTATGACGGCTCTAAGTTGCTCGCCAAGGATGCCTTTATCTATGGCGGGGCGATAACACTGGAGCTTGAAACCTATGTCACGGACCGTATCGTGCTGCTCGCCAGTGTCAGGGAACGTGCCCTGTGGGGAGGTTCATTATCCGTGTTCACTACGCAATTCGGGCTGGGCGTGAAATTTATCATCAATTAAAACATCACGGATTATGAATATAGAAGATATAAGGAAGATTCCCATTACGGATTTTCTGGCACGGATGGGACATGAGCCGACGGCCCGGAAAGGGAATGAATGGTGGTATTCCGCCCCTTACCGGGAAGAACGGACACCGTCGTTCAGGGTGAATATTCTAAAGAATGTGTGGCAGGACTTCGGCATCGGGCGTGGCGGGGATATATTCTCGCTTGCAGGAGAAATCATTGGCAGCGGTGATTTCAAGTCGCAGGCTAAATTCATTTCGGAATCATTGGGTGGTATTGTTCCGGAAATAGTTTTCCGTCCGAAAGAAAAATGTTTCGACACCACACCTGGTGAAGAGAATTGCTTCGTGAATGTACGCATTGAGCCATTGAACAACAAAATCCTGCTCAATTATCTGAAAGAGCGTGGCATTTGCAGCGATGTGGCATTGCCGAACTGTGAGGAAGTCAGATATACCTTGCATGGCAAGCGGTACTTCTCCATCGGATTCAGGAACATCAGCGGTGGGTATGAGTTGCGCAGCCGCCTGTTCAAGGGCAGTATGTCGCCGAAGGACATATCGCTCATCGACAACGGTTCGGACACCTGTAACATTTTCGAGGGGTTCATTGACTATCTCTCATGGATGGTGCTCGGCTTGGGATGCGGCGATGACTACCTCGTGCTGAACTCGGTGGCTTTATTGGAACGCTCGTATGGTTTCCTTGACAAGTACGACCGGGTCAATTGTTACCTGGACCGTGACGAGGCGGGGCGAAGGACACTGGAAGCCCTCCGCAAACGCTACGGCAACAAGATAGAGGACTGTTCCTCCCTGTACAAGGGATTCAAGGATTTGAACGAATACCTGCAACATTGGGAAGGAATTATTGAACAATAGAAGCAACAACCATTAAAATGACAATGAACATGAAAAAAAGAAATAAACAAAACGCGTTTGCCACTATCTTTTCGGCAATGCTTGCGACTGTAGTGGCAATAGCCCTGGTATCCTGTGACAATGAGCTGGATGTGCAGCAGGGATATCCCTTTACGGTGGAAACAATGCCCGTACCCAAACGTATCGTGAAAGGCGAGACCGTGGAAATACGGTGCGAACTCAAACGTGAAGGCCGGTTCTCCGATGCACGGTACACCGTCCGCTATTTCCAGCCTGACGGCAAAGGCTCGCTCCGCATGGACGACGGGATGGTATTGCTGCCCAACGATCGTTATCCGCTTGACAGGGAGGTGTTCCGGCTGTACTACACTTCCGAGTGCGAGGACCAACAGAGTATTGACATATATTTCGAGGACAACAGTGCCCCTGCACAATTATTCCTGCTTAGTTTTGATTTCAACAACGAGAAAAAGGATGACGCGGAAGATGATACGGGAGGAACCGGCAGAATTCCCCGAACCGGTGGGGAACTTGTGAAAAATCCTTTGGTGAACATTGAAACGGTTACGGTATGCGAGTGATTGTAGCGGCTATATGCCTGATTCTAACCTGTAACTGTCTGGTGGCTCATCCACGGGGAGGCGGTGGCTCGCCTCCCACTGCCACGGAAATCCCTGATTCGCTTTTCGAGCAGGCCATTGCCTGCATCAAGCGGTTCGAGGGTTGGCATGGAAACCATCTGCCCTATGTAGGTTGGGGTCACAAACTTTTGCCGGGAGAAAAGTTCAGACCGGATATGAACAAGGCACAGGCGGATTCATTGCTCAGAGCGGATTTGAGGAAACTGTGCAGGATGTGCAGCCGTTTTGGAAAGGACGCCCTTTTAGTCGCCACCTTGTCTTATAATGTGGGATATTACCGTGTGGTCGGCTATGGCAAGATACCCAAGAGCAGGCTTATTCAAAAGCTGGAAGCCGGGGACAGGGATATTTACAACGAGTATGTCTCTTTCCGGTGCTACAAGGGGAAAGTGGTACCGAGCATTGAACGGAGAAGGAAAGTGGAATACATGCTGCTTTTTAAAAAGTAAAAAAAAGAGGGAGAATCTTTCGGTGCCAGACCGCCAGGTTCTCCCTCTTTTGTGATTTCAATGGTATCCATCCATTCAGCCTACCGGTATAGCGTCCATGATTTCCACCTCTTCTGGCAGGCGTGACAACAAGAGCTCTGCCATCGCCCCGTTCTGCGGAATCAAAGCCGGAAAGTCCGTCTTACCGGGTTTGTATATCTCCGTAGCGACATTGTAGAGATCCCAGGCTGTAATCTGTCCCTTTGTCATGGCCAGTTTCAGCACCTCTTCCGTGAATACCGATATCTGTCCCTGATTCAAGGGATAGGTCTCCACGGTGGAGGAAAGGTTCTTGTCCGCGCTGTCGTGGGAAACACGCAATGCCGTCAACAATCCTATATACATATATATTTCTTCCAAAGGGATAACTCTGCGTTTCAATCTCTGTATCCGTTCGATGTCCTCGTTCATGTTCACCTCGAAGTTTGCCATCCAGCCATCCACGGTGTCGAACAACTCTTCTGTAGTCACCTTTTTCTTTCCATAATTACATACGCTTCTTTCCGGAGAAAGGATGCACTGGTTATGGCAGATTTTCACACAAGGGCCTATGGCCGCCTGTACCCCGTCCTGGTGGTAGGCTACGACAAGCGTGGTCGTCAGCTCGTCGGTTTCCCAGTCCTTGATGCGGATGGTGGTGAAGATACGGCGGAGTATATGCGCTTCCACCGCCTTTTCACCGTGGATTTGTTCCACTTGCGGGAGTATGCTCACGCCGGGTTGTGTCTTGTTCCGGTTCTGGGCGGCGAAGATTTCCTCCACCTCGTAGTCCAGGTTGTGCTTCTCGCAGATATCCATCATGCGTTGGATGACCTGGTAATGGTAGATGCCCTGTACCGGGTTGTTGTAGATGTCGTTCTCCTTGTAGGTACGCTGCAATGTATCGAAGTCCATCACTTCGATTCCGTTCTGCTGGAAATCAAACTGCTGTTGTCTTTCCAATACTGCCAGATTTGCCATAATCTTGAAGTTTATTAAGTTAATACTATGTTGATGTTACTTTTCCTTTTGTTCCGGTCAGGTATGTATCTGCCATCCGTGGAACGGTTCCAGTGTGACGGCAAAAGACCTGTCCGGTATTCCGTGATAAAGCAGGCCTCCCACGATGCCGGTTCTTCCATCGGGATAGCGTTGCGTGAAGCCGAACGAATACGGGGCATGGTCGTAGTAGAGCGATATTTCATTGGGATGGTCGGGATTCTTCTCCCAGCTTTCCAGCCTGTCCAGGCACTTCTGGAATGAGGTGTCACCGATGGACTCGGCATAGCGTTTTACATTCTCGAAATGTTCTTCATTCAGGATTTTCATGATTTTTACTTTTTATCTGTTAAACACGTCCGGCTCCGGGAGCCGGTATTTTTATTTCTCGCCTGCCTGACTGTCCCGTGCCCGTATCCGGCAAGGTTTGGCGAAAGAAAATACCGCAGCCGCAGCGAGGATGATTTTCTTTCAGCCAACCCCGCAGGGGCCTGACCTTGCAGGATACACAGGGCACGGGGCTACCTTTGCAGGGTGGGAAATAAAATAATAGCCCCGTTGTTGCTTGTTCTGTCAGGTTCTATTCAATTTTTGCATGAATTCCACCTCAGAACGGATTTTATGCTCCAATGCCGTGTATTTTTCTTTTTTCATCCGCAGTTTTTCACGGAACCGTACCAACTGCTCATCCATGCTTTCATCAAAAAACAGATTGTTTGTACGTTGGTATTGAATATACTCCCGTTCTTTCCGCTCAGCGATGGAGATTTGGGCTTTGGTGGCTGACAGCCTTGACAGAGCGGAGTTGAAATCGGTACGTAGTCCGGTGCGCCTGTCATAATAGCTGTAATAGGTATTGATTTGTCTTTTGGGGTACAGGCATTGTAACCTGGCTTCACGCCAGCGGACTACCCAACGGTAACGCTCGTGCAGTTCCCTCGGGAGGTCATAAGAATGAAGCCGGACAGGGTTGCCGGCATCATCCTTGCATTCGATGGAAATGAATACCCAGCGTTCAACCCGCAGTTCACGCTCGGCACGTGCCAGTTCCCTGGCATATTCCATCCAGTCGTCCATTCGTTCCTGTGCCATATCGAGAAAGGTCAGCTTTCGGTAACTGTTTCCAGAAATGTCAGGTAAGCGGCAATAGCCTTGTGGCAGCCGGAAAAATCAGGCGTGCGACAACCGCTCTTCTTGTAGAAACGAATGCTCCCGGACTTATTCAACCCGCATACATGACGGTTCAATGTCCCTTTGGTCCGTATATGGATTTCAAAGCCGTCTCGTTTGGTTATTTCAAGGAACATATTTGCCGGGATATATTCCCCGTTCAGAAATTTCAGTTTCTCCCCGTCCAGTTCCTGTTGCCACTTCACTTCCTCCTGTCTGCGCTTCTCTTCTTCCTGTTCTTTTTGCTCCAACCGTCTTTGTTCCTGCTTCTTTTGGTACGCTTCACGGGCTTGCAGCAAACGAGCTGTATCAAGTCCGAGCTCTTTAAAAACACGGATAGACAATAGGGTGACATGGTTCCCGTTTTCCGCATCCTGAAGTGTGTTCGCGATCCAGTTTTTGCAATACCCGACAAGTCTTTCTTTTTGTTCCTCCCTGCCAAGCGTTTCCCGGGAATACTGTCCGCAAGAGAAATAGACGTTCTCGACTTTGCAGACCACATGGAAATAATCATAGTTTTCATTCCCGTATTCATTCTTGTCCGATAACGAGAGATAGACGTTTTCCGCAAACGCTTCCAGCTCCATATAAGGAGCCACGACGGTATTCCCGTCAAACTTGTATTTCAATACTTTTGCTTTCATGACTCATTCTTTTTTTTGACTATTCGTATATACAATCGGTAGTGTTTTAATTGGTTTGTATTTGCTTTGCCTGCCATGCCTGATGCGCGATAACGACCTCTTTCCGTTCCTGTTCCAGCAAAGCCTCCGTCTCCGGGGTATATCCGAGGAACCGGATGTAACCGCCATTATACCCCGTGAGTTTGCACCTCACTCCGGCCTGTTCCAACTTGTCAATCCGTTTTTGTGCGTTTTTTGCGCTTGAATACTCTTTCGGCCAGAAATAGTGCTCGCCCTGTGAGCCATAATGGTCTTCCCCGAGTATCATCTCGCCGATATGCCTCCTGTGTTCGATGAAGCCGAACCGTGCCGTACCCAATGCCTGCCGCAGAGCCTTGTGCGCCGTGCCTTCGGGATGCTTGAACACATCCGGCTTGTCCTTTCCCTTGCAGGCGAGTTTCGGCAGTTCCACCTTGTAAGGCTTCCGGTAGCTGCCTATGCCCAATGTCAGGTAGAAATTGGTGTGGAAATAGTCCGTCATGGCATCGCTGTCATCGAAGTTATACGACATGACAAAGTCGCAGACATTCATCATCACCTCCTTCGCACGGTCTGTAAGGTCAGGATTCCGCTCTATGCTGTAGTGGTTGATGGTGTCCTGCACCTTGCCGGATTCCTTGGTGAACGCCTCGAAGTCCGCGCTCATCAGCTTGATGTAAATGGAATTGTAATTCTCCCGTCTGACGGAGAACCTGTATCTGGGATAGGTTTCCTTGAGCCAGGTCCGCACCAGTTCCACAATCTCGGGAGCGTGCTGTCCCTTGTAATTGCGACCTTTCCACCGGTATTCGTTATATACATACTCGGCATATTCCTTTGCCGTGGCCCCGGAATAGTCATATTCGTAGCCGGTGGTGTCGGCGGACATATTAGTGGAATCCTTCCACACATCATAAAGTTTTTCAAACTCGACGTTCACCTGCTGCATGACGGCAGTGTCACCACCCTTGTCCGGGTGGTGCTGCAATGCCAGGCGGCGATATTCCTTCTTCAAGTCCGCCAGACTGTGTATGTTCTGAAAATAAGTCATAACCGTAAATTTTTTATGCCCCTGCAAGGCGATTGATAAAATATTCCTGATAATCGAGGTCAAGGCCGAGATTGCTGCAAGCGAGTTCAATGTCGCCTTCCCTCAAATCGTCCAGTTCCTGTAACTCACGCAAATGTTGAAGTTCGGAATCCAGATACTCCTGTGCTTCTGTCTTGTCGCAACCGCATGAGTTGCAGATCAAGGTGATGATGTTTTCTCCCATACTATTCATTGTTATATTCTTTATAGATATTCCGCTTTTCATCATAGTCCCGATTGTTCCACCATTCGTTAGCAGTATTGACAAACGCCTGTGAATTATCGTCCAGCGAATAATCACACTCTTTCAATCCCGTAATCCGTTGCATGGTCATGGAATCACAGGATTGCCACCAAACCTGCATTTTTTGGATGAATTCGGCTTTGGAACAAAAATGTATATGGCTCTCACACTCGATACACCATTTTCCGTTACAGGCATCCTCCACATCGCTGTGATATTCTTCCGTGTTGGCATCCGCCCAAACCTGTATCTCAATCTGTTGAGAACCACATTCACAACAGACATATACTTCCGAATCATCAGACCTTTTCCTAAAAGCCTTGCCGTCATAAAGCGATACGGCACGTTCCACCAGCAACGTCCGGCTGCATTCCGATAATTCGGTATAGAACCGTTCCGCCGCACCATAAATGGAATTTTCAGCCTGTGCGTTCCATTTTTCCCAAAAGTGCAGGTAGTCACCTCCGAACACGACTTTACATTCCTCCTTGCTCCATGCGTTCCACATATAGTAGAAGAAGCTGGAGACTGCATTTTCTGCGTGGTATTTCATGATTTTTCAGTTTCAGGTTCAACATTCTCTTCGCCTTCCAATTGCCTCCATACGGCATCATACATTTCGTGGAGCCAGTCGATGTTCCTTGCGCCGAGTTCAAACGGGCTGTGACATTCCACTTCATAACCGCCTTCCTTCTCTTCGGCAACAACCCTCAGACTGCTGTCTGTCACATGAAGCCCTGTCACTCGACACTCGTATGGATCACCGTTTTTGTCGAACCATATCACCCAAACCGGATCGCTCTCCTCTTTTGGAAATCGTATCTCGTTCATGCAGTGGGAATGGAGCAGCTGTCGTATCTCGTTTATGATGTCCTCACGCAGTTCCTCGATCCTCCCGCTAAAATAAATGGATGCCGAAGACTCTTTTCCGTTTCTCTGAGTCACGGAAAGCAACTGCATGTTGGGATGAGTCCCGAATTTCCAGTCCACATCTTCATCATCGAGGATCGTGTGTATATTACCGCCCAGAACCAGCCCGCACTCTTCAGACACCATTTGTATTGCTTCCTCTTGGTCTTCAGCCACTACCGTGTAAGTGCCCTCGAAGGCATACCTTACTCTTACATCATACTTTGCCATAATTCTTATGATTTGATTGTTTGTAATTGATTTAACATTAAGAGACTATGCTGACCGTGTTGTTGAAAAACGAATCGTCCACGCCATACACATGCTGTATGGAACAGTCATACTTGGAGCGTTCGTCATCCAGACGAAACCGGAAGCCGTTACAGCCTTTGACCTCCAGCTTGAGCTTCACATCCTGTTTCAGTTCCATTTCAAGAAGACTTCCGCCGCCATACGTGGAACTGAACAGCCCGCAACAGTTCCCTTTGGGGATAATGACCTCTTTCAGCGAGAAGTCTGCATCATACAACTCTTTCAGACTTACCTTTCCGATATAGGTCAGCAGGTTCGCGCCGCAACAGGAATTGATAAGTTCCTCGTAGAATTGCTCGTATGAGACCTGTTCTTTCCCGTTCCTGCTTTTCCGGTTCGGGAAACGCCCGTAAACTTTGTAGCCGTGGCTCGTCAGCAGTTTCTTTACTTGCGCCGGATTGAGGTTCAGGCTGTCTACCATGTCCCCGAAATAGGATTCCTCGTAACTGTAACCGCCCTGCGATTCAAACCAGTTGGAGTTGATGCAGTCGTAGTCGGAAAGCATCTCCACCCGGATGGGAATGTCATCCGTGTACCTTATCAGGTCTTTCACTACGTCCGAATCGTTCCTGCTGTAAATCTCGTCCCGGATTGCATCCTCATGTTCATCGAAAAAGGCATCGACCTCGTGTTCGTCAAAGTCGTTGAATACAAAGCATTCTTCTTTCAGCTTTTCCATAATCCCATGAACAGCTTCATATTCCGCATCGCCATACCATTCGCCCGCCTTTTCCCACAGGCAATCGCAATTCCGCCTGTCCAGACATTTCCGGATGATGTCAAGGTGGTTGTCAAGGTTGTCGTTATAATCCGTCCATACCAGCGTGTAGGATGGTTCCATGAGGGATTTCACGAAATCCAACGTAAGCGTTCTCTGTTCTTCCATTTTTCTTTACCTGTGTACGGCAGGGTTCTGTTTCCCGTACATACCGTTATAAATGACAGAAGCGACCTTCCGGCCGCCTCCGTATTACTATTACCCATACAGTTCTTTCACTATCTCGTCATACCTTTCCTTTACCATCTCCGTCTTACGGTTGAAGTGAAAATATGCGGTGTACCTGTAACCGGTACTTGGCTCTCCGCCGCATTGTCGTATTGCCGTGTCAATATCCCAGTCAATATCACCAATGCCGAGTGATATGCTTGTGCCTTGCAACAGACAACGGGCAAGCCGGAGCGCGGAATCCTTCTTGTTTTCCTTGCGAAGCCTGTCGAAAGCCATCATTGCAATTTGCCGGTTTGAAATCTTCAACTCTTCCATATATTCATCTGTTTGGGTCAGACAATCCCGGCCAGTTGTTTGAACCGCGCTACGATCTCATTGCACTTGCTTTCGGCAAGCCCTTCATGTTTTCGGCAAATAGCACAATATTCCTTCCAGGGCCTGCCTTCAAGCTCGTGTTCGTATGATGACATGACCAATTCCGGATATTCCTCAAAAAGGATATTGAACGCTTTTCTCCATTTGCGAACCTGCCACGAACCGCTTGCTACCAATTTTATGAATTCAAACATCTGTTTGTCCGTTTTTACATCCAAGTCATAAAAATGGTCTGTTTTCGGCCATACGTTGTTGGAATGCTGCCAGGTCTCAATCTGCTTGTTTTTGGCATTGTATGCCATTTTTGTGATTATCTGGTAACTCATGTTGATATATATGTTTTCAGTTCATTATCATATTGTTCCTTTTCCTGTCGCGGCTTGCCAGCATACCGAAATGGATGCTGAATATGCGCTGTCCGAAGCAGATTGGTGAATTGTACTCCATGCGCTGCCACAGCGTGAAATGGTCGTTTGCGTAAGACCAGCGGAAATGTCCCGACAGCGAGCCGAAGGTGGGATTGACGTTTCTTCCGATAAGCATCCGGTTCACGTCCACGATGTTGTCGGAGGTCAGGATGATGTTCAGGATTTCCACGAAAGCCATCTGCGTGAAACTGTCTGTCGGTAAGACCGGTCCGAGAAAATTGATGTTCATAAGCGTTTGTCTTTTAATCGTAATTGTCATCGAATACTTCAAAACGAGGGAAACAGTTATCGAAATAGTTGCCTGATATGCCCGGATAATACAGCAGGCTGTCATCCCCGCTGTCCGGGCAGGAGTCATCGTCGATATAGGTCACGTTCCCGAACAGTTCCAGGTAATGCGCTACCAGCAGGTGCGGGTCTTCCGTACTGATATCGTGTCCGTAACGGTCGCACCAGTCGAAGAAAAAATCCTTGTCGGGTTCCTCCAGCTGCTCCATTGCCTCCCTTATATCAAAGAAGTTGGGACAAAGCCATTCCCTGTTGATAAGCGGGTCCGGGATTTCCTCCCATTTCGTATACCTGTACTCCGGTGTTTCCTCTTCGGGAAACAATTCGGAGCAGGTGCATAGGAATTCTCCCATGTCGCCGAAATCGGACATACGCAGCAGGCTGTCCCTTTCCTGCCGGATGTCGATGAGATGCTGCGTGGTCACTGCCACTTCTGCCTGATTCAAGTCCATAATCTTTTTCATTACAGTTATTGATGCGGAACCGGGGATTTTATTCCACAGGCTCCAAAAGGTCCGGGCCCCGGCTGTGCAGGGTTTTTCGGGGAAATACCGGAGCCTCCGGCGAGGATGATTTTCCCGAAAACCGCTTGCGGCTTGACCTTGCCCAGCCGGTAAAGGCGCGGAGTTACCTTTGCCTGTGGAATGGAATCTGCGGTTATTCATGTTTTTTCATTTTTAGCCGGTTATGCGCTGGCTTCCCCAGCTGATATGTATCTTGCCCTCCCTGTCACGTTCCCTGACCAGCAGGCTCTCGATGACGGACATAGTGACGTCAAACTCCTCGAAGATGTCTGACTGTTCTTTCACCTCACCACTTTTGATGAACTCGTTCAGCCGCTCCTTGGTAAGTACCAGTGCCATCAGGTTCTGCTCCACGGAATCCTTGTAGGTGACATAATGTACGTCCTTCAGTTCTTTGGAATCAAGACGTATGAAGCGGAAGTAGAACTGCTCCATCTTCGGGATATTCCATTGGAGCGATTCCAGAATCACATCGTTACAGGTCGGGATGTTCACCGAACTGCTCAGACTCTGCTGTGTGCAGACCAGTATGCCGTTGACGGTGGAATCGAACTCAGTCACGATGCTCTGCCGTTTCTTGAAGGTCACGTCGCCTTTGACCACAAACACCGGACGGTTCGGAAAGCATTCGCGGAGATGATTCTCGTAAAGGTCGAACGCCGCTATGGAGGTACAGCCGACAGCCACCTTGCCGGGAATCTTCCGTATCAGTTTCTCGATATATCTTGTCTTGTTCGGAATCCCGTCGCCGAAATAGCCATCTATCAGGTGCGGGACGGAGCACGCCTTGATGAGCAGCTTGATCTGTCGCATGAGCCTAAGCCCGGCATCCTTCTTCGCGTCTCCCGTACTGTTGTAATACAGCTCGCAAATGCGGCAGAATTCCTCGATAATGACGCGGTAAACCTCGTGCTCGCCTTCAGCCGGGCTGACCGTATGGGTACGTATCTTGTACTTCTCGCCTGCGAAGTCCCTGAACTTGCGGGTGATGATGGTCTTTCCGATAAGCTCCGCCAGTTCCTCCTTGTTGTACACGTCCTGGTTCTGCTTCTCTATGCCGAATACGGTGGATTTTCCGGGGCAATGACAGGAACGGAAAAGCACATGGCCTCTGAAAGCCGGGAACGGCTCTCCGTAATGCCGGTTGCTTTCTTCCTCTATCTCCTTGTCTCTGTTCTCGTGGTATATCCGGTCGCACCAGCAGACCATGTTGACGGAATTGTTGTACAGCAGTTCAAATTGGCTGTACAGTTCCGCGATGTTGTTCCGCGTGGTGGTTCCCGTGTCGAGTATCTTGTATTTGAGACGGCGGAAAATACTCAAGACAAGCCTTGTCCGTTGTGAAGACGGGTTGGTTATCTCATCGGATTCATCGAAAACAAGACAGAGTTTCCCGGATGTACGTCTGACAAATTGTGACAGCCCACGTTCCAGCTTGGAGAGCATGGAAGTGGAAAGAATAAGGAACACACCTTCCGGTACTGTTTCAAGGTCGGTATTGTTCCGTACCACACGAAATCTCTCTCGGTTCATGCTCAAGAAGGGTATCCATGTCATATTGGTGGCTATTGCCGGAGCCAATATAATGACATTTCTTACTTTGTTGAACTTGAGCAGGTATTTGGCGCGGTGATAGACGGCTGCGGTCTTGCCGGAACCTTGCTGCCAGTTCAGCAACGCATAACGCTTCTGCAAGACCAAGTTCAGGTCGTGCTTCTGGAGCCGGGTGAACTCGCAAGTGTCACCGTCCTTGTTGATGAAGGTGGCACGGTCGAGGTATTCTGCCAGCTGTCCGTCGGGTTTCATATCGGCAAACTGCCTGTTTTGGTTTTCGTATTGCCTGCGTTTCTTGCGTATCAGTTTTTCCGCCGCACGAATCTGACGCATATTCTTTTCTGTCAGCAGTTCCGGCATGGGCAGTTCTGCTCGTTCCAGTACAAGATCGTTGATGCTTGCCACCTTGTGCGAAACCTTGTCTAATAATCGTGGGGCATATTGCTTCAATTTGAAACCGTATGAGGTCTTCACCAGGGCCACTTCCTTGCGTGGAACGATATTCTGCGAGGTGATATACCTGCGGATGATACCGAGGACTTTGGTCGTGGTCAGCTTGTTCTTCTCCCATTGGTTTACCTGTTCCCGGGTGGCATTTTCCGGTGGTTTCTGGTTACGGAATTTCGTGACCAGTGCCTCTGCCTTGTCGATATGCCTGTTCAGCTTGGCGTGAGCTTTCAGCTCGTACATGTACTTGGCGAGTTTGTACTCGAACACCTCCAGCTCCTCCTTGTCAATCCGGTTGGTCTCCCGCATCAGGTCGAAGCGTATTTTGTGTTTCATCAGCCTTGCCTCGCGGATGCGCTCTTTCAACTCGGCCATGGAGATGAACTCTTCCGCATTGTAGGCCTGCATCTCGATATGCAGCGACTTGCGCAGGAATACCATCACCTTCGTGTTGAAGTTATGGACTCCGGTGGATGCGAAAGCATTGGGGTTCAACTTTATCTGACCGATGAATGAGAAGCGGCTGTTGATGCCCGTTATGCGTGTCTTCTCCCAGAACTCGCTCTGCATGAATGAGCTGGGAACAATGACCATCAGGATGCCTGCCGGGTTGAGCACATCGTAGGCTTTGTCCAGATAGTATTCCTGTGACAGCCTGTAGTCGAACTTCAGATTGAAAGGCGGATTGCCGATAATGGCGTCAAAGCGTTGTTCTGGGTAATACTGCCGGATATCGCACTTTTCGATATGGGCATCCGGGTAGAGATACCGGGCAACGGCCACCGCCTTGCCGTCTATGTCAAAACCGTAGGTATTATGATGGTTCGGCAGGTGGTTGAAGAAATTGCCCATGCCGCAGCACATGTCGAGTATCATCTCGGAAGAGGCCGGGGACAGCATATCCACCATGTCTCTGCATACTTCATGCGGGGTGAAGAACTGTCCCATCTCATACTCTTTCTTGGCCTCCGCGTACTCGTTGTAGTTGGCAAAGTCGGACTGTTTCAGGTTGTGCAGCCCGCCAATGCCGGTATAGCAGTTGTAGATGCTCTCCGCCGGAATCAGATCCTTGCCGGAGTCTATGGCGAAAAGAATCTTTTCGTTGACCTCGGCCCGCCTGTCCTGCGGTATCTGTTGAGGGATGATGGCATACATATCTTTAATCGTTTACGGTTGGAAATGAAGACACCCCGCAAGGGTTGTCTTACGGGGTGCAGTGGATTTTGTCTCATGATCAGTTCTCAGGTAATGTGATTTCATCAAGCCGAAGGCGTTTGAAGCAGCTTTCGGCCGTCGCGCTGTCCTTGAATTTGACGTCGATACGTCCGTTCTTGTAGAATCGGATTTGCTCGGCGTTGGTGGTCGTGAGGTCGTACCAGTCATTGACAGACACATTGTTGCGGTCGAAACGGATAATCATGTCTGAACTACCGCACAGTACGTCATCCGCACCGTAGGCAATACCCGCGCATAGGGTTTCCAACTCTCCACTGTAGTTGTAATTGATTTGGCACTTGTTGTATTGCAAGTAAAAATCGTCAAAACGGATGATTTCGGGAAAGACAATCTTGTCCTTCTTAAGCTCCGTTTTGACCTTGCTCCAGCAGGAAGGCTTGACTACCTTTGCGACTCTGGCAAGCAGTTCTTCCACTGCCGTTTCCCGGAAGCTCTTGCCACCTAAATGCTCTATAACTGCATCCACGTATGTACCATAGACCGGACGGAATCCCATGCGGAGTGTCTTTTCGTTTATCCTTTGTTCCGGCACCGACACGTTGTACGTCCTGTTGAAGTAGGCGATGATACGGTTGGCGAAGTTAGAGTTGGCGTTGTGGTTCTTGTCTACCAAATCGTTCAGCACATCGAACGGCTTGAACTCATTGTGTGAATAGTCGTCCTTCCCGTTTCTGAGCGAGTAGAAGTCGCGCATGGAAATTTTTCCGTTGTCATCGTATGAGAAGTTCCGTTCCGCTCGGTATTGTTCTGCTTCTTCCTTGAAGATGGCATACCAGCGGTCTATCCGGTCAAGCGTCTTGTAGAGCATGTCCTGCTGGTTCTGGCAAAACAGGCGGTCTTGCTCGGTAATCTTGTCCTCGTTTCTCACTTCCACGCTCAATATTCCTGAAAGCAGGTCGGGAGCGTTGCCGGGGTTGAATGATGTTGTCGTTTGCATATCTGTTTGATTTTAAGTGTTAGAAATCCTGTGATTTGATACGGTGGAAATAGGTGATGTGCTTCTCCATGTCCTTGACAATCTTCACCTGCTCGGGATGAAAATTGAGTCTGCGCTCCACCGCCGGGACATCTATCTTTTCCCATTCCGACAGTGGCAGGAAGACATATTCCCGACGGAAGCACCATAACACGATTTGGTCCTTCCAGTTTCCTTTGAATACTGTCCCTTCGTAGTCTTGCAGGAATTGCTGGAACTCGGCTTCATCACGGAAAGCAATCCCATCGCCGTGATAACGGTAGCCTTCTTCCGGCTCATTCCTTTTGTTCAGGTAAAATTTCCGGTAGGTTTCGGTTGTGAAGTTCCCATACTTGGGATTGGGTTCGGCATAGAACCACAACGGCACTCTTGCCATGAATGCCACAGCTCCGTTGGCACACGCTCCGCAATGTCCCCAGTCCTTAAAGGCACCTTCCGTCCATTTCAGGAATTTCAGTTCCTTCGGATTTACAGAGTGAAATGATCCCCCGCTGACACTCAGACGGATGTTTCCGTTTTCTTCCCAGACGAAGGGGACATACGGCTGCTCGCATACAGAAAGACATCCATCCTTCACATACTTGTCATCAATGAGGGCGTTTCCGTAATAATCCCCGTGTTCGTTTACATACACCAGCCTGTCACCGATTTGCGGTTTGATTTCCGAGCGCGTCCGCTCGATGAGTTCCACATAACTGTTGACCATATCCACATCCTCCTGTGCCAGCGAATGCTGATGGTCGTATGAAACGTTCAGTCTTTTGAGCGTTTCGATACCGTACTTGTTCGTTGTTGCCTGTAACATGACATTGTTTTTTTGTTAGTCCGGCTTTTTGGGGCCGGAGTTCCCGTAACTACAGGCTTTAAAAGGTCGTGTTCCGTACATGCAAGGTTGGCGGGAAAAATACCGAAGCCCTCCGGGGCGAGGATGATTTTTCCACGCCACCCGGAGGGCCTGACCTTGCTTGTACGATAAGAACACGAGTTACCTTTGCCTGTGAGTTACGTGAACTCGGCTACGGTACAGATGTCATTCTTGATTTGGATTATTTTTGAAATCACCTTAAAGATTATACCCGGAAAATTCCGGTATTCAGAGGAAAAACACTATCTTTGCAGAAAGATAAAGAGTTATTTGACAGCATGAGGAATATAGTGATTCTAAACAGTTTGCATTTTTCTTATCCGTTGCCCATTCTCATGCGAGTTTCATATAATACACTGATAGTCAAATAAAATACTTCTGACTATTACAAATATAAGAAATAAATATGAAAACACGTACAAATACAGACATTTATTTCAGTTTAAAGATTCATTTATTCTGCATCCGTTTGAGTTCATCGCACACTGCCGGATGCAGGAAGTAGCGTACGTCTTTTCCCTCCTCTATGGCCCGACGGATAAAAGTGGAGCTGATTTCGAATACCGGAGAAGAAACTGTCCGCACATTCTGCGGTAAAAAGGTGGCCTCTACCGGATAGCCGGGACGGGGATAAACCAGAAGATGATTTTCGGCAATAATGCGTTCCGACTCGTACCAACGGTGGAACAGCCTCCAGTTGTCCGAACCAATGACAAGATGGAAAGTGTGTTGGGGATAAGTCCGTTTCAGTGCGTCCAACGTATGAACAGTATAAGAAGGCCGAGGCAGATGGAATTCAAAATCGGAAGCGCGAAACTTGGGATAACCCTCAGTGGCTAGCTGCACCAGCTTCAAACGTAACTTGTCATCCATCAGTTCGTTTTCTTCCTTCAGCGGATTGTGGGGGGTGACCATAAACCACACTTCGTCCAGGTCCCCGTATTCGCAAAGATAGTTGGCGAGGGCCAAATGTCCGATGTGTATCGGGTTGAACGAGCCGCTGAAGATTCCTATATTCATTTATTCTTATTCATATACAACCTTACAAAGGACGTCTTTGCAACGCACGCCAGGCAGCCCAAGCATTGAAAATCGTCACTACAGAGATAAGAAACATTGAAATACTGGAACGAGGCTCGCCATGATGTATATACAATACACCCACAACAAGGGAGCAGACGAACAGAACGCTATTAATAATTAGCAATGCCTTGTTCAGCTTCGGGCTATTCTTCCTCCTCGGTGCCAACTGGTTGTACACTCCTCCACGTTGTTTCATTCGTTCAAGAATTGAGAGATTACTTTCAATGCTTCCGCTTTGGCTGTCTCCAGGTCATCGTTCACAATCACGGTATCGAACTTCGGTGCAAAGCCCAGTTCGTATTCGGCTTTCGCCACGCGGTTCTCTATCACTTCGGGAGCATCTGTTCCGCGCCCCACCAAGCGTTTGCGCAATTCCTCCACTGAAGGTGGCTGAATGAAAACAGACAAAGCACGCTCACCATAGAATTTCTTGATATTGCAACCACCCACTACATCCACATCGAACACTACATTCTGTCCGGCAGCCAATTGCTTTTCCACCTGCTCCTTCAGTGTTCCGTAAAAACGGTCCTGATATACCTCTTCATACTCCAGGAATTCATCATTGGCTATGCGACGACGGAACTCGTCAGGAGTCAAAAAAAAGTACTCCACTCCATCTTTCTCCGTTCCGCGGGGCGGACGGCTGGTCGCTGAGATGGAAAATGCCAAGTTCAGATTTTGAGTCAGCAGATAGTTGATAATCGTTGACTTGCCGGAGCCCGAAGGGGCTGAAAATATGATAAGTTTTGCCATCGAATTATTTACGATTTGACGATTTACTATTTGATACTACATGACGTTCAATACTTGTTCCTTGATTTGCTCCAATTCATCTTTCATCTGAACGACAATCTTCTGCATCTCCGCATGATTGGACTTACTGCCCAAGGTATTGATTTCACGTCCCATCTCCTGGGCGATGAACCCTAACTTCTTGCCTTGTCCGGTTCCGGTTTCCAGCGTATTGATAAAATATTTCAGATGATTGCCAAGACGCTGTTTCTCTTCGTTCACATCCAGTTTTTCGATGTAGTAGATGAGTTCCTGCTCCAGACGGTTCTTGTCATAATCCACGCTCAAGGTCTTTTCCAGTGCATCTGTAATACGTTCCTTCACTTTGGCTACACGCTCTTTCTCATAGGGAGCGATAGTCTCCAACAGATGGGAGATGTTGGAGATCTTCTCACGGAACTTCTTTTCAAGGGCAGCTCCTTCCTGCTTACGGAAGTCCACCAGCGCACCAACAGCCTTTTCCACAGCCGAATAAACCACAGCCCATTCCTCCTCACTCAGTTCCTGCGTATCATTCTTAGTCATCACATCCGGCATACGGAGTAACGTGGCAAACCAGTCCGTCGCATCCGGCACAGGTATTCCTAGATTTTCTGATATAGCACAAATCTGCTTGTAATATCCCTCCACCAATGTCTGGTTGATGGGAGTGACGCTTTCCGCACTCTCTTTCTTTTCTATCCAAAGGCTGAAATCCACCTTTCCGCGCTCCAGTTTCCGTGATATTTCATTACGGATTTCCATCTCCTTCTCACGATAAAGCGGAGCAATGCGGGCAGATAGGTCCATTGCCTTACTATTGAGCGACTTTATTTCAACGTTGATTTTCTTATCAGGCAGTTCGACGGTTGCTTTGCCGTAGCCTGTCATAGATTGTATCATAATGTTATAGTTTTGCGCAAAATTACACGATTATTTTAATTAGTGAAAATAATCACGTAAATTTGCCACAATAAAATCAAGAATAAAAGTTATGTCATGTATCTTGCATATTGAAACGTCCACTTCTGCCTGCTCCGTAGCCGTGAGCGAGGATGGACAGAACGTTTTCAAGAAAGAGGACCTGAATGGCCCTTCACACGCCGTTTCATTGGGAATCTTTGTGGACGAGGCGCTATCCTTTGCCGATAGCCATGCCATGCCGTTGGATGCAGTCGCCGTGAGCTGCGGCCCTGGTTCGTATACCGGGTTGCGTATCGGCGTGTCGATGGCAAAAGGTGTCTGCTATGGACGTAACCTGCCACTTATCGGGCTGGAAACCCTGAAAGTCCAGTGTGTACCGGTATTGCTCTACCACGATGAGTTACCCGACGACGCATTACTCTGCCCGATGATTGACGCCCGCCGTATGGAAGTCTATGCTGCCATCTACGACCGTGCCTTGAAATCGGTGCGCGACATTGCAGCCGATATTGTGGACGAAAACTCCTACCTGGAATTTTTAGAGCAACATCCCGTCTATTTCTTCGGTGACGGTGCAGCCAAATGCAAAGAGAAAATCACGCATCCCAATGCACACTTCATCGACGGCATCCGCCCGCTTGCCGGCATGATGTTCCCGTTGGCAGAAAAGGCAATAGCCGAACAAGATTTCAAGGATGTGGCCTATTTCGAACCCTTCTATTTGAAGGAATTCGTAGCCGGCACGCCAAAGAAACTTATTTAGGGTTTAGCGATTAGGGATTAGGGATGAATACCATGCGGTATCACTACGTAGCCCATTAATCACTAACCACTAATCGCTAAACCCTAATCACTAATCGTTGAACATTAATCACTAATTAAAGATGCAATATAACACTCAACAAAAACGGATGCCCCTACCCGAATATGGTCGCAGCATCCAGAATATGGTAGACCACGCGCTGACAATCGAAGACCGTGCAGAACGCCAGCGTTGCGCAAACACAATCATCAACATCATGGGAAACATGTTTCCCCATCTGCGCGATGTGCCCGACTTCAAACATAAGCTATGGGACCACCTTGCCATCATGGCCAACTTCCAATTGGATATAGATTATCCGTACGAAATTATCCGCAAGGACAATCTGAATACCAAGCCGGAGAGCATCCCCTACCCCAGTACCAAAATCCGCTACCGCCACTATGGCCGTACACTGGAAGTACTGATAAAGAAAGCCATCGAATTTCCGGAAGGAGAAGAGAAGCAGAACTTGATAGCGCTCATTTGTAACCACATGAAGAAAGACTACATGGCATGGAACAAAGATACCGTCGATGACCGTAAGATTTCAGATGACCTCACCGAACTCTCTGACGGAAAACTGCAAATGACAGACAGTATCGTCCGTCTCATGGCCGAACGTATTGACCAGAACTACCGTCCGAAAGTGAACAACCAGAATAACCGGAACAACAACCGGAACAATAAACGGAAATACTAAAATTGAATGATTAGTGGTTAGTGATTAATGCCATGCGGCATCACCATGCAGACCACTAATCACTAATCACCAACCCCTAATCACTAATTTCATGGCATCATTTGTAATCGAAGGAGGACACAGACTTTCCGGTGACATTTACCCCCAAGGAGCAAAAAACGAGGTGTTGCAAATTATCTGCGCCACATTGCTCACTGCCGAAGAGGTGACTGTGCACAATATCCCGGACATACTGGACGTCAACAACCTTATCCAATTGATGCGGGATATGGGAGTCAGCGTATCTAAAAAAGGCATTGACACTTACAGCTTTCAAGCTGCCAACATTGATTTCGCCTATCTGGAAAGTGACGCGTTCCTGAAAAAATGTTCCAGCCTGCGCGGTTCCGTCATGCTGGTGGGGCCGATGGTGGCACGTTTCGGCAAGGCCATGATTTCCAAGCCGGGCGGAGACAAGATAGGACGCCGCCGTCTGGATACACACTTTATCGGTATCCAGAATTTAGGAGCCGACTTTGTCTATAATGAGGAGCGTGGCATCTACGAAATCTCAGCCAAACAACTGCATGGCAGTTATATGCTACTCGACGAGGCATCTGTTACGGGAACTGCCAATATCGTAATGGCAGCCGTCCTTGCCAAAGGCAAGACCACCATCTACAACGCCGCCTGCGAACCCTACGTGCAGCAACTTTGCAGAATGCTGAACCGGATGGGAGCTAAGATAGAAGGCATCGCCTCCAACCTCCTGACTATCGAAGGAGTAGACGAGCTGCACGGAACCGAGCATACCATCCTCCCCGACATGATTGAAGTGGGCAGTTTCATTGGCATGGCAGCCATGACCCGTAGCGAACTGACCATCAAGAATGTCTCCTACGAGAACTTGGGAATTATCCCCGACAGTTTCCGTCGACTCGGCATCAAGATGGAGCAGTGGGAAGACGACATTTACGTGCCCGCACAAGAGACGTACCAGATAGAGTCCTTTATCGACGGCTCCATCATGACCATTGCCGACGCACCCTGGCCCGGACTGACACCAGACTTGCTCAGTGTGCTGCTGGTGGTTGCCACCCAGGCAAAAGGCAGTGTACTCATTCATCAGAAAATGTTCGAAAGCCGTTTGTTCTTTGTGGACAAGCTGATAGATATGGGAGCGCAAATTATCCTCTGCGACCCGCACCGCGCCGTTGTCATCGGTCACGACCACGGCTTTAAACTACGTGGCGGCAACATGACCTCGCCCGATATCCGTGCGGGCATCGCCCTGCTGATAGCTGCCATGAGTGCGGACGGCATCAGCCGCATCCACAACATAGAGCAGATAGACCGTGGGTATCAGAACATCGAAGGGCGACTGAATGCGCTCGGAGCAAGAATAACAAGAATAGAATAAGATGATAAAGAGAGAAGAAGTATATAAGATAGGTATATTCAACAAGCCCCACGGCATTCACGGAGAACTATCGTTCACTTTTACGGATGACATCTTCGACCGGGTGGAAGCCGAATACCTAATCTGCCTGCTGGATGGTATACTGGTGCCTTTCTTCTTGGAAGAATACCGTTTCCGCTCCGACACCACCGCCCTTGTCAAACTAGAAGGCGTGGACACGGCAGAACGCGCCCGCATGTTCACTAATATTGAGGTCTACTTCCCCGTAAAGCATGCAGAAGAGGCAGGACCAGGTGAACTGAGTTGGGACTTCTTCGTCGGTTTTCGTATGGAGGAAGTACATCACGGCACGCTGGGAGAAGTGACGGACGTGGACACATCGACCATCAACACACTGTTTGTGGTAGATTATCAGGGAGAAGAACTGCTGGTGCCGGCACAAGAAGAGTTTATCATAGACATTGACCAGAAGCACAAGGTCATCACCGTAGACCTGCCGGAAGGTTTGATAGCTTTGGACGAAACAGAAGAGGTATGAAAAAGAAACGAAGAAAAGCATTTTGGAGTAACATCAAGTTCAAGTACAGACTGACGATTACGAACGAAAATACCCTTGAGGATATCATCACGTTGCGCGTATCCAAGCTGAACGGACTGTCCGTATTACTCTCCGTGTTGTTCGTATTGTTTCTCATCGCCTCCTTGATTGTAGCCTTCACCCCGCTGCGCAACTACCTGCCCGGATATATGAACAGTGAAATCCGCGCCCAGGTAGTGGAGAATGCCTTGCGCGTAGATTCCCTCCAGCAACTGGTGAACAGACAGAACCTCTATATCATGAATATCCAGGACATCTTCCGGGGCAAGATAAAGGCAGATACCATACACTCCATCGACTCGTTGACCCACCTGCGCGAAGATTCGCTCATGGAACGTACACAACGGGAAGCCGAATTCCGCAAGCAGTACGAGGAGACAGAAAAGTACAACCTGACGAGCATCACCGCCCGCCCCGAAATAGACGGACTGATTTTCTACCGCCCCACACGCGGCATGATTTCATCTCCCTTCAATGCCGAAACAAAACACTTCGGCACGGACATTGCCGCCAATCCGGGCGAAAGCGTATTGGCCACCTTAGACGGTACCGTCATACTGAGTACCTATACTGCCGAGACGGGTTATCTGATAGAAATACAGCACAACCAGGACTTCGTGTCAGTCTACAAGCATTGCGGCTCTCTGCTGAAACGGGAAGGAGATGCGGTGAAAGGGGGTGAAGCCATCGCACTGGTAGGAAACACCGGCGAGCTGTCCACCGGTCCCCACCTTCACTTCGAGCTGTGGCATAAGGGCAGGGCCGTAAATCCCGAGCTTTACATCGTATTTTAGTCTCCAAATAGTAAATTGTAAATAGCATAATAGTAAATGAAACAGATTGCCATACTCGGTTCTACCGGTTCCATCGGTACACAAGCGTTGCAGGTCATCGAAGAACATCCCGACCAGTACGAAGTATACGTATTGACCGCCAATAACCGCGTAGAGGAACTCATAGCCCAGGCACGCAAATTCAAGCCTGAGGCAGTGGTAATAGCCAACGAATCGAAATACACGCAACTGAAAGAAGCGCTTGCCGACCTACCTATCAAGGTATATGCCGGCGCAGATGCCCTCTGCCAGATTGTGACCGAAAATCCCATCGATATGGTATTGACCGCCATGGTGGGATATGCAGGGCTGAAGCCCACCATGAATGCCATCCGAGCCCGTAAGCCGATAGCCCTTGCCAACAAAGAGACGCTGGTGGTGGCGGGAGAGCTCATCAATGACCTGGCACGCTTCAGCGGTGTCCCCATCCTGCCCGTCGACTCCGAGCACTCCGCCGTTTTCCAGTGCCTGGCCGGCGAGATAGGCAACCAAATAGAAAAAGTGATACTGACTGCCTCCGGAGGTCCGTTCCGCACCTGCACTATGGAGCAACTAACAACCGTCACCAAAGCGCAAGCACTGAAACACCCCAACTGGGACATGGGCGCCAAAATCACGATAGACTCTGCTTCCATGATGAACAAAGGGTTCGAGGTAATCGAAGCCAAATGGCTGTTCGGTGTACGTCCCGACCAGATAGAAGTCGTGGTACACCCGCAATCCGTCATCCACTCCATGGTACAGTTTGAGGACGGTGCCGTGAAAGCACAACTGGGAATGCCGGACATGCGCCTGCCCATCCAATATGCCTTCTCCTATCCCGACCGGTTGAAAGCCTCTTTCCCGCGCCTGGACTTCAAGCTGTGCACGGAACTGACGTTCGAGCAACCGGACACCACCCGTTTCCGTAACCTCGCCCTGGCCTACGAAGCGCTACATCGTGCAGGCAATATGCCTTGCATTGTCAATGCCGCCAATGAAGTGGTGGTAGCTGCCTTCCTGCAGGACAAAATTTCGTTTCTTGGCATGAGTGAAGTAATAGAAAAGACCATGTCGCGCGTATCCTACTTACAGAAGCCCACCTATGAAGACTATGTGGCTACGGATGCCGAAGCCCGACGGATAGCAGAAGAGCTGATTTGATAGATACACCGGAATGAAAAGAATTATAAAAAACATCTACTCATTTGATACGTTAAATAAGAAAACGTACCTTTGCGAAAATTATAAAAATCGTAAAACAGCAAATAATTAGATGGAAACATTCTTGATTCGTGCCCTGCAACTCATTATGAGCCTCTCGTTGCTCGTTATTGTTCATGAGGGGGGGCACTTCCTTTTTGCGCGTCTGTTCAAGACGCGGGTAGAAAAGTTCTGCTTATTCTTTGACCCTTGGTTCACATTATTCAAGTTCAAGCCCAAACACAGTGACACGGAATATGGTATCGGGTGGCTACCCTTAGGTGGTTATGTAAAAATAGCAGGTATGATAGACGAATCTATGGATACCGAACAGATGAAGCAACCCATGCAGCCATGGGAGTTCCGTGCCAAGCCAGCATGGCAGCGCCTGCTAATTATGGTAGGCGGTGTATTGTTCAACTTCCTGCTCGCATTGTTCATCTATTCCATGATACTCTTTACTTGGGACGACGAATATATACCAGTACAAAAAGCCCCATTGGGTATGGATTTTAACGAAACAGCCAAAGCCATAGGCTTCCGCGACGGCGATATCCTAATATCTGCCGACGGGGTACCATTCGAACGCTATGACGGCGACCTGCTGACCAGTATTGTCGATGCCCGCCAGGTAAGCGTATTGCGTGACGGGGAAGCTGCTTCAGTCTACATCCCCGAAGACATGATGAACCGCTTGCTGGCAGACAGCGTGCGTTTCGCCAGTTTCCGTTTCCCTTATGTAGTCGACAGCCTGATTGTAGGATACCCTGCCGCTTCCGCCGGTCTGCAAGTAGGTGACAGCATCACCCACTTGGATGGAAAGTCAATAGCCTACTACGACTTCAAAGAAGAGATGCTGAAGCGCAAGAAAGCCAATGCATCCCATGAGGTAACCTTAACATACGTCCGTAACGGTGTGACAGACACCTTGAGCATGATGACCAATGCCGACTATGAAATAGGCGTAGCAGCACGTACGGCAACCGACAAACTGCTGCCCGTTGTCCGCAAGGAATACAGTTTCCTTTCCTCTTTCCCTGCCGGCGTATCTTTGGGGGTAAAGACTCTGAAAGGCTACGTAGGCCAGATGAAATATCTCTTCTCCAAGGAAGGAGCCAAGCAACTCGGAGGTTTCGGAACCATCGGCAGTATTTTCCCCGCCACGTGGGACTGGCACCAGTTCTGGTACATGACGGCATTCCTCTCCATCATCCTTGCCTTTATGAATATTCTGCCCATCCCTGCATTGGACGGCGGACACGTGTTATTCCTCATTTACGAAATCATTGCACGCCGCAAGCCCAGCGACAAGTTTATGGAACGTGCGCAGATGGTGGGCATGTTCCTCTTGTTCGGTTTGCTGATTTGGGCAAACTTCAACGATATACTGAGGTATTTCTTTTAAAGAACAAGACATAAAAAAACGCATCATCCATTCGCAGTAGAACGGATGATGCATTTACATCAAACAGATGATGTGTTCGGGGCAAGCAGACGATGCGTTTGAGCCAAACACATCATCTGTTTTTTCTGTGTCTTATACCAAATGGCCGATCCACTCTTCTCTATCGCCCGGAAGCAGGTCTATTACCGGAACTTCAACCATTGTATAGCAACCCGGCTGCTGACGCATAGCGGCACGCGCCACACATACCAGCACTTGTGCCGTGAGGGCAGGATTGTTAATACGCATGTTGAACTCAAATAGCTGGTTCTGCGTCTTGCCGGACACACCCTTACGGGTCAAGTTTACCCCATGACCCATATCGAGCAGTGCATCCACACTCGGAACCAATTTTACATGTGTTTCGTCATTCACGAAGTACGGGTCGGCTTTGATGGCTGCAGCCACCTTATCAAATTCGTAACCATCCTTCAACTCAATGTACACCATACGACGGTGAATGCCGGTTCCTGTAGGAATAGTCATGGAAAGAGCGGCTTTCACACCTTCGATGGCCTTTACAGCCACGGTGTGTCCCATGCTCATACCCGGACCAAAATTAGTATAGGTAATGCCTTTCGGAGCAATGGCTTCCAGCATAGTGCGGACAATGGAGTCACTACCCGGGTCCCAGCCGGCAGAAATGATGGATACTGTATTATGCTTTTTAGCCTCTGCATCCAGTGTGCGGCGCAAGGCAGTGATACCCGTATGGATATCGAAACTGTCCACAGTATGAATGCCTAAAGCAAGGATCTCCTTTGCATACTCTTCCACCTTGCGGGTAGGCGTACAAAGGATAGCAACATCCACGTCTTTCAGTTCCTTGATATTCTTCACAACGGGATATGCACTCAGTTCCGCAGGACAGTTTTCAGCTCCGGCACGGCGCACTACACCGGCAATTTCGAAATCGGGAGCTGCTTGCAGGGCTTCGAACACATAGTGCCCGATATTGCCATAGCCAACAATGGCTGCTCTTACTTTTTTCATTCTTTTTATGAGTTTATTTATCAGTTTTCTACTTTATCGGCGCAAAAGTAAGCATTTTAATTTATTATACCGGCAGAACTCACTGCTGTTTTACACAGTTTTTTCTTTTTTTAGTGAGTGAAAGTCCAATAATAATTCATACATTCGCAGATGATATGTGCGCAAGGTGCATTTTGGGCCAACAAGTAAAAGAATTATGATAGAATACATCAGAGGCGGAATTGCCGAACTAAGTCCGGCAACCGCAGTAATAGACTGCAACGGACTGGGATACGGCGTCAATATTTCATTGAATACGTATGCCGCCATCCAGGGCAAGAAAGAATGCAAACTATATATATACGAAGCTATCCGTGAAGACGCCTATGTCCTCTACGGGTTCGCTGACAAGCAGGAACGCGAACTATTCCTGTTGCTCATCTCCGTTTCAGGCATCGGCGGAAATACAGCTCGCATGATTCTCTCGGCACTCTCGCCATCCGAACTGATAAATGTCATCAGCACGGAAAACGCCACTCTACTGAAAACAGTCAAGGGTATCGGGCTGAAAACAGCCCAACGGATAATTGTGGATTTAAAAGACAAAATCAAGACCGGCAGCGTTGTAGCCGGCAACGCAGGGACCATAGGTACACTGGTATCGGCAGCCAACGCACAAGTACAAGAAGAAGCCGTAGCCGCCCTTACCATGCTGGGCTTTGCACAAGCCCCCTCACAAAAAGTAGTGCTTGCCATTTTGAAGGAAGAACCAAGTGCACCGGTGGAACAAGTCATCAAATTGGCATTAAAAAGACTATAACCTTTATCTAAAACAAATCATGACAACAATCAACATGCAATATTGGTTGGGGGCCAATGAACGCACCCACGTACTGCCAACGGACAAATGGTACCTCGACTTTGCCACAAGCATCCTGCCCCTCGTCAAGACCTCTCCCTTGTTCAACAAGGAAGACCTGCGTACCCAAATTGACGCAGCCATCTCCCTCGGCATGTACTTTCAAGACGCCATTGCCCAAAGCGGAGGCTGGAAACTTTTCTCCGAAGCCTTTCAGGGAGTATACGGAACTTACCTGCCGTTCTATCCACTGGGTGACGATTATACGCCCGATGAAATAAATCAGGAAGACATTGCATTCGTACTGTGGACATTGAAATCACAATTCAGTATTTTTGACAAGGAATACACCTTGTTCAGTCCTTATGACAAAGACCTGCTTGCATTAAGCCAAAGCGCCTATGAACTGATGGATGCACGTTTCGAAGAAGCTCCCATCAGCGAGGAAGAATCTTCCTTCCTTTGGGTAATGGGACTTGATTTACTGGATATGCCCATTACTCCGCTGCCGGAAGTCACTCCGGAAACCAAACTGAGCAAAGATGCCGCCCGCTGTCTGGAATACAGCCAGGGGAAACCGCTGCTATACTTCACCGATTACAAGGAGCTTTGCACTTTCTTTGTCGATGTCTTGGGATGGGAAAACAAACGGTCCGCATTATTGCCCGACCTGGAATACCAAAAAGAGTTCGTGATTTATGCCAACGCCAAAGGTATGCTCGTAGCCCACAACGTGGCCGCCTATTTCTGTGAAGAACATAACCCGATGTACGATGCCAAACGCGCTGCTGCAGAGGGTTACAAGATGTTCTGCCAACCCGGAGAGTGTCCGTTCGACCTGCTGAAATACGGAATGGCCAAAGGAATTCTACCCGATGTGGAACTTCCCTTCCTGAAAGGAAAAGAAACACTGCATCAATATTGGGACTTTATAGCCCGCTACTACTTATGTGAATATTATGAAGGCGAGTAACCATTCCGGCATAAAGCCCAAACGGAGCAACAAGGCCAAGCCAACCGGAAAACGGATTGGTAAATCCAAACCTTCGAAAGCGAATAATCAGCTTAACAGAAGGGTAAAATAATTGAAAATGGATAATGGAAAAATAAACAGTGCAGCGTATTTATTGAAACCGCATGGCAATTTTCCATTATCCATTATCAATTTTCAAAGTTCCACAATCTCTTCCTTACACAACGTCAGTTTCTCCACTCCTTCTGCTGTTACAACCCAAGAGTTTTCGATACCGACGGGACCAATGCCTGGCAAAACAATCTTCGGTTCCAAAGCAAAGACCATGCCCGGTTCCAGCTCCTGCTTCATGCGTGGAGCCAGCACCGGCATTTCATTGATTTCCAGTCCGATGCCATGACCGATAAACTTGGCTTTTTGAGTGGCTCCCATAAAGTTGTCGGCAAAGCCCGCTTTGGTGACAATATCGATAGCGAGATTGTAAAGGTCCTCACAAACAGCACCCGGTTTCGCTTTTTCTACAACAGCCTCTTGTATGTCCAGGCAAACCTGATGGGCAACATATGCCTTTTCCGGCAACTTTCCGATAGAGAATACACGGCTCATGTCTCCCATATAGCCATAGAAGTTACCCCCCATATCAACCATAAAGCTCTGGCCGGGTTGCAACAGTGCACCGTTCACACTGATAGGCAGTGACGGGTCAAGTCCTTCGCCTCCCAGAGCAAAATCATAGGGGGCAGGCGCAGTGGCATTGTCTCCTGCCAGCAGACTTCCCATAAAAATCTCCATACTTTGTCCGAAGGTACGGAAAATACCCAGACAACCTTCCAGACGCATCAGGCGCTCTATTTCGATGGATAATTGGCGGTCTGTCATTCCTGGTCTATAAACCGAGGGTATTTGTTCGTAAGCTTTAGCATGTGCAATGCCGGAACGACGGAACATCTCAATCTCTATTTCAGTCTTGACACTTCGGGCCTTCCGGATAAGTGCCGTACCACAAGGAAGCACCTCCGTTTCAGGGAAACACGCTGCCAAACGGTTATATTCCGTAAAAGACAACTCATCCCCCTCCAGCATCAACCTCGCAGGTATGGGCAAACCACATTCCTTTAGTAAGTCAGGCAGTTGTTCCGGTTTACGGATAGGATGAATATGTTCCCCTTCAATATTGTTGGGACGTTTGATGAATAAACGGGCGGGAGCATTCAACGGCAGATACAAGTAACCGCTGACGACACGTCCGTACGTATAGATTAAGTTTACATTACAAGCGATAAGAGCGGCATCAATCTCTTGTTGAGCCATGAGAGAGCGTATTTTATCACGTCTCAGTTTCAATTCAGGTAGTAACATCTCTTTGTAATTTATGGTTTCTCGGATACAAAGATACAACTTTTTTAATTGAGAATAAAAAAAGTACTGCCCCATACCTTCACAGGCGTAGGGCAGCACAAACCACAAATACAAATACAACTAAACAAAGTTTCTCTCTTAGATAATTCCCTGACCCATCATGGCATGAGCCACCTTCATGAAGCCGGCGATATTCGCTCCCTTCACGTAGTTGATGTAGCCATCAGGTTCTGTCCCATATTTTACGCATTGAGCATGAATTCCGTGCATGATGGCGTGGAGTTTTTCATCCACTTCGGCTGCACTCCAGCTGAGGTGCATGGCGTTCTGCGACATTTCCAATCCGCTGGTAGCCACACCACCTGCATTGACAGCCTTACCCGGTGCATACATAATCTTGTTGTCAATGAAAAGGTCGATAGCTTCGGGCGTACATCCCATATTGGAGATTTCGCCTACACATGTCACCTTGTTGTCAATGAGGTGTTGTGCATCTTCGCCGTTCAGCTCGTTCTGGGTAGCGCAAGGCAGAGCGATGTCCGCTTTCACTTCCCACGGGCGTTTGCCTGCCACGAAAGTAGAGCCGGGGAATTCGTCGGCATACGGTGCTACGATATCGTTGCCCGATGACCGGAGTTCCAGCATATAATCTATCTTTTCGCCACTGATACCGTTCGGGTCGTAAATGTAACCGTCGGGACCGGAGATGGTAACCACCTTGGCACCCAATTCGGTAGCCTTGGTAGCAGCACCCCAAGCCACATTTCCAAAACCGGAGATAGCCACGGTCTTGCCCTTGATGTCAATGCCTTTTGTCTGTAACATTTGGTTTACGAAATACAAGCCACCAAATCCTGTTGCTTCAGGACGAATCAGCGAACCGCCAAATTCCAATCCTTTACCGGTAAATGTGCCCGTAAATTCGCGAGTCAACTTCTTATACATACCGAACATATAGCCCACTTCGCGACCGCCTACACCGATATCGCCGGCAGGAACATCCATATCCGGACCGAGGTGACGCCACAACTCCAGCATGAAGGCCTGACAGAAACGCATGATTTCAGCATCGCTCTTTCCGCGCGGAGAGAAGTCGGAACCACCCTTACCGCCACCCATAGGCAATGTAGTCAAGGCATTCTTGAAAGTCTGCTCAAATCCCAGGAATTTGAGGATAGAAAGATTTACGGAAGCATGGAAACGAATACCGCCTTTGTACGGGCCAATGGCATTGTTGAACTGCACACGATAACCAAGGTTCGTCTGAACTTCACCTTTATCATCCACCCACGTTACGCGGAAAGTAAAGATACGGTCAGGTTCAACCAGACGTTCTATAATTTTCGCTTTCTCGAACTCGGGATGTTGATTATAGATATCTTCGATGGAAAGAAGAACTTCCTTTACGGCTTGAAGATACTCAGACTCGCCGGGGTGCTTTGCCTCTAAAGAGGTCATGATACGTTCGATATTCATAATATTACGTTTTAAAGGTTATTACCTTGTTGACTTTACGCTATTCAAACAAAATGTCAATGAATAACACCGCAAATATAAGAAAACTTTTCAAAACAGCTAAATTTTACGGTTATATTTTGATTAAAGAATGATAAAATGTCAAATCCCCGGCATTCTCTATTCATACCTAAATGGTCTATTCTTTTCCTATTCTGTCAACAATTCGCCATAACGGCATAAATATAGAAAAATTATAATAAAGAAAATAAGAAATGACGAATAATTTACGAAAAAAGACACAATCCTCACGGACTATGCCTTTCCAATTGCTAACTTTAATTCTTAAATGCTTGTATTAAATCCGCAACATAATAATTACTATGTACGGACAAGCTTCATAATTTCTTCAATCCTTTTACCTCTTCTTTTGTTGCTTCTCGAACACTGATAGCCACCCCTCCACTACTTGCCAAAGGTTGACGCAGCACACTCTTTGACGTTACTATGCCACGACGGATGTCATAGCTCTGCGGATTATCTTTCCAGTCTGCATCCCGACCATCTGCATAAACGGTAACAATATATTTCCTTCCTTCGGGTAAGAAAGAGAAAGGAATAGTTGCCGTACGAGGATGTTCGTCGGTAATAGCACCTACATACCACTCTTGTTTTCCTTTGGCTTGACGAGCCACTGTGATATAATCACCCGGTTCGGCTTCCAGATACCAAGAATTGCTCCAATCCACCGCTACATCCTTAATAAATTGAAACGCATCGGGAAAACGGCGATAATTATCCGGCAGGTCTGCTGCCATCTGTAACGGAGAGGGCATCGTTACATATAGAGCCAATTGTTTTACCAATGTAGTACCCGCCTGACCTTTAGGTTTCGAACTATTATAATACGAAAGTTTTGTCTGGAAAATACCAGGAGTGTAATCCATCGGACCACCCTTCAACCGAGTAAACGGCAAGATACAAGTATGATCCGGATCATTGCCCCCCATAGATTCAAACTCACCACCACGGGCAGATTCTTGCGCTACCCAGTTGGGCCAGGTCCGACACAAGCCGGTGGGACGAACAGCCTCGTGACTATCTACCATAATCTTATAATCAGCAGCACGCTTCACCACATGTATATAATGATTGTTCATCCATTGTGAGGAATGATATTCACTACGGGGAATGATTGAGCCCACATATCCTGTCTTTACAGAATTATAGCCATTATCTACCATAAATTGAAAGGCTACATCCAGCTGCCGCTCATAATCGGCAGCATTAGCAGCCGTCTCATGATGCATGATAATCTTTACCCCCTTTGATTTGGCATAGGCATGTAGTACCGCAACATCAAAGTCCGGATAAGGTTTGTCAAAAAGGAACTGACGATCCTTACGATAGGATGCCCAATCTTCCCAACCTTCATTCCAACCCTCAACCAATACCGCATCAATACCATTCTCCGCCGCAAAGTCTATGTACTCTTTCACATGTTCAGTATTGGCCGGATGATGTCCATTAGGAGTTAACTTTGAATAGTCGGTTATGCCGGGTTTAGCCTTATAATAGTCGCTATATGCCCATGTACCTCCTCCACCAGTAAACATCTCCCACCAGACACCGATAAATTTCTGTGGCTTAATCCAAGAAGTATCTTCCAGCTTACAAGGTTCATTCAGATTAAGAATCAACTGAGAAGCAAGGATGCTACGTGCATCGTCACTAACCATAATTGTACGCCACGGGGTATGCAACGGTAATTGCAGATATCCTTTCTTTCCTAATTTATCGGGAGTAAGATGAGCAGAAAAGTTAAACTCTTTATCATCCACATTCAGCAACATGGCAGAATAATCTACCAAGGCAGCTTCATGAATATTGATATAAAGTCCTTCGGTAGTCTTTATCATAAGGGGTGTTTGTACTGTGAATGAAGTCGCTTTAGCTTCATATCCTTTTTTACGTAGATTACGTTCCATAGCTTCGCGCACTTCGGAAATGGCCGCAGTAGTATAGGCAAACTCATTCGTATCATAATCACCGGGAATGCAATAGAGTGTATGATTACCGGTCAGATTGAATTCCGTCAGTTCGTCTTTTACCGTCAGATAATTCATGGTTTTCTGCTCCGGCAACTCATAACGGAATCCGAGTCCATCGTCAAACAATCGAAAACGTACAATCATCGTACGGTCGTGCTTTGCCGGTTGTGAGAAAGTGACAGTAAGTTCATTGTAATGGTTACGGACTTTTTCATACTCTCCCCATACAGGCATCCAAGTTTCATCAAAAGTAGAATTTGTTGCATCAAGAATCCGGAAGCCATTTGACAAATCCGCTTCTTCCATAAGTATTCCCAAGGCAGAAGGTTCTACAACCGGCTCTCCTTTGTAATATAAGCTATAGACCGGCCCCCCCTCGGAATCAAGCACAACATTGAGTTTCAGATTCCCATTGGGAGATAACAATTCGTGTGCCATCGCCACACAAGCAATTCCCAGAAATACAACTGTTAATAATACATGTTTCATATACATCCGTTATTGTTGATATATAAAATATTGATAAGGTTCCATCGTCATTACTGTAGGCAACTCCACATCCACACCGGCAATCACATCGGTCATGGTCTTGCCAGCATGCTCCATAGGTACTTTCACTTGTACAGACTCATTGGCGGTATTCACCATGACCAACATGCCATGACTGCCTGCTGCCCGATAAAATGAAGCGGCATCTCCGGTAGTATAAACTTCCAGTTCACCACCACGTACACTGCTCGTAGCTTTATAGGCTCTGATGATTTCTGCCATCTCTTGCGCAAAGACTTCATTGGACTTCAAGTCTATAACTCCGTAATTGAAAAAGTTAAGTGACCGCGGATAGGCTACTTCCTGCGAACTATAAATAAGAGGTATCCCCTCGAGCATAGTCGTCAATACAAAAGCAGACATGGCACCACGCTCACCGCCATAACATTCTATCGGTGAAGCCTCACTTGCCTGGTCATGATTAGTAGAATAGCGTAACCGTAACGTACCCTTCGGCATTCCCTCCAATTCGGAAGTATTCATAGCATAAAGGTCAGTAAGTGAGCATTTACCGGCATAATAGTCTTTCAGTTTACTATGGAAGTTCCAGCCGTAGAGCAGATTGAAACCATTGTTCATTAAAGACGTTTTTCCGCCTTCGGCAAGCATCAGCAAATTATTGTCAAGTGTACGGAGCTCGGCGATTGCTTTCTTCCAGAAAGCATCTGGTACCCCCTCGGCATAATCACAACGGTATCCATCAATACCAATTTCTGTTACCCAATACTTCATGGCATCAATCATGGCTTGCTGCATGATTTCGTTGTCAAAATTCAAGTCAGCAACATCCGCCCAAGGCTGTTCTTGAGGTTGTACCACATTGCCATTTGCATCCTGTGTATACCAATCCGGATGCTCAGTCACCCAAGCATTGTCCCACGAAGTATGGTTGGCAACCCAGTCAAGAATCACTTTCATTCCTTTGGCATGGGCAGCATCTACCAGTTCTTTCAAGTCTTTTTTTGTTCCGTAACGTGTATTCAGCTTTTTATAATCCTTTATACAATAAGGTGAATTCACACTTTTCAGTACTCCCGGCTCATTTACAGGCATCAGCCAAAGCACGGTAGTCCCCAGGCTTTGAATACGGTCAAGCTCTGCTTTGATGGCAGAGAACGCATTTTCTTCGGCAAAAATGCGGGGATTTGCCTCATAAATCACCATATCCGAAGCCATGTATTCTTCCTGTGGGACGGGAATCGGTTCCATGTCACTCTGACTATCACTACACCCCATACAAGAATGTAGCATCGTAAAGAGCAGTGTCGCAATTATTACTTTTTTCATATTTCTACTTTTTATCTATACTTATACTCATTGGCGGAACTGATATCTGCAAAAGGAGCATCCAAACTCTCCAGTAATGGGCATTGGCAGAAAAGATACTAAGCCTTAATACTAAAAATCCCGGAAGCCAATACTAAAAAACAAAAGAGCTAAGAGATAACTTCTTCCCAAGGCTTGGTTTTTCTATCCCAAGACTTGGGATAGAAAAACCAAGCCTTGGGACATATATCCGCAAGATTGAAAAGAGATATCCTATCCCCAATCTCATTCCACCAATAGGTCATTTAACATCTTCATTACTATACAAAACTCATTTCAAGAAATTATTCTGATTAGAAACAAAAGCCGCTTCAGATTCCGGTTCAGAGTCTCCGTCCGGATTGTTAGGGTCAATCTCCTCACCAGCTATGTCCGTAATACGGAAATAATAATCTCGATCAAGCGTCACTGCTGCGAGGTCAAATTGTGAGCCTCCATTGTTATTATTCATTATCAGATTGTAAGTCAATCCCTTATTTGCTTCACCTGTATCGTAATAATTATACGTGACACCTTTTATCTCAACACTACCGGTTGGTAATATTCCTGGCCAACTGCCAAAGAGTTCCGGTATATCATTTCCCCACGCATATATGGTTGTTTCTGCCCATCCGGACTGGTCTTCAATAAAAATGGTATAACCATCATGGATGACCACTGCATCCGGATCTATTTCCGTCCAACCGCTTTCTGTGATTTCCAAATATATGTCACGGTCAAGAGTAAAGTTCTGTGGTCCATCAAATTGTGAACCTACTCCATTATCGTTAAATATCAAATTGTAAACCAATCCCTTATTTGCTTCACCTGTATCAAAGTATTTATAGGTAATTCCTTTTATCTCAACGCTACCAGTAGGTGAAATACCGGGCCAACCTCCAAAAAGTTCCGGCAAATCATTTCCCCACGCATAAAGTGTCAGTGCATCCCAACCTGTATTGTCCATCACGAACACAGCATAACCGTCGTGGGTCACTTCACTTGGGTCTTCCGGCTCCTCAAAATAAGCATTCCAGCGGGTTACCGTTATATCAGTGCGAGTACCTACCTTAGCCGAAATTTGATGTAAAGCATCCCCATTCTGCAAAGTACGCTCTATACCTTGTGTCTTAGAAACGAAATAAAAGCCATCGGCAAGTGTCTTTCCATTAACAAAATCTTCCGGATAGAGGTATATGCCCCATTTAACATCATTGTTTGCAGCTTTCTCCATCTGCCACTTAAGGTCTCCGGAAGCAGCATCCTGACCTCCATTGAAATCGCCTGCAATATAAATTATTTCATCGGCACCAGTTCCTTGGGGCATAATCACCTCCAGCAAGATAGCATCGCTACGAAGTTCAAATTGCGGCAACTCATGGTCAAACACAATTTCCTCCTTGTCACAACTACTGATGAAAGCTACAAAAAGCAACAAAAGCCATAGCGGATTACATATATATTTTTTCATTGTTACTATTATTATAGGATGATTAATAATTAGGATTCTGTACCAGTCCCGGATTTACCATAAGGGCAGACTGGGGCAAGGGATACCACTCGTATTTGCGGTCACGTTTAGCCGGATAGCTTAAACCGTCGTCCGTGGCACGGCCAAAGAACCACCATTGCCCTTGCGTAAACTTATCGAAACGACGCAAGTCTGTACGACGACGACGCCCCTCTCCCAAGAATTCAAGTCCCCATTCACTCAACATCCAATCCATATCAAAGGATGTAAAACCAGGACCGGGCTGTTCGAGAGCCGATTTATCTGTAAAATAGCGTGTTTTAACTCTATATACCAGTTCTTTAGCACCTTCCGTATCACCTGCACGCATTTTACATTCAGCAAGAGTATAGACCACTTCACTCAAACGGAATTCCACCTCATCGATGTTTTGGAAATCAATGCCTGCACTCTCCGGATAAACCGGATATCTTACCAAACGGACACCTGAATTCGTTTCACCCCAGCGAGGTGACATGACAGTCTCCAGATTACGTCCTAAATTAAGGAATGTACCCACCTGATCCACATAAACCAAATCCTGACCGTCACGGTCGGCATCTGCTTTCAAAGCCGCACCCTTACCATAGTTGGCTTTAATAGCCCCTTTCAAAAAAATGCCTTGATAGTTTCCTGTTGTTTCATTATACACATAGTTCTGCTTACGGATATCTTTATCGTGGAAACGTTCATAAACTGCTCCTAACTTATCACCGTAGTCGGTAAGAAAGCTCTTAGGATTGTCAGTACCACCATACGGCTGTACATTTCCAGAATTATCCCATGAAGGTGCCAAGCATACACAATTCCATCCGCTCTGGCTGTATGTACCTCCAAAGTAATCCCAACAATTGTAAGGCATGAAAGGCATGTTACGCATCCAACCGGTATTGACCTGACCGACTTCCATCGCCAATGCCATTACAACTTCCGGACATTCTACATTGTTTATCGAATAAATATCGCGATAGTCATCGGTAATGCTGTAAGTACCATAATCGCCATTCAGAATTTTTTGGCAAAGAGTGGCACACTCATTATAACTGTTTTGTTTGATAAACACCTCAGAATTCAGCAACAAGCGCATCTTAATCATACGATTGGCAGCTTGGTTCATGCGGTTGCGAGTCTTTCCAGAACCATCTTCTTTCATAAGATCTGTAACTGACTCATCTAATTCCTGACTGATAAAATCGTAGATAATCTTGCACCCCTTATCAAAATCAGTATCTGCAGAACCAGGGATTTCCGCACCCGAAGAAATGTTCAAGGGAAGTGCTCCACCCCAAATCTCAAAGATATTGTAGTATGCCCAAGCACGCAGGGTACGTACTTCGGCAATATAACTATTCAAAGCATCCTCAGTCATGCGTATAGATGCGGGGCTGATTGCCTGCAAATCTGTAATAAGCGTATTGCAAAGCCCAATAGTGGTCCACGCATTCTCCCAAGTTTGGCGAATAATGGTTGATTCTGACGTCCAGGTATGTGAAGACAAAGCAAACTTCAATGCCTCATCCCATCCCCAAAGTCCACCGTTCCAACTGCGCCATGCCACCTGGTCGGCAGAAAACTCCTGCAAATACCAGAAGTATTCCAAATAACTATATGCAGCTTTCGAATAGATGGCTGCCACTGCCCCCTGAACACTCGTCTCATCTTGATAATAAATTCCGGCATCCACACGATCGAACACTTCCTCGTCCAAATTAGTACAAGAGAAAAGTGAACATGACATAATCATCGCCAATAACCAACGACATTTTATATATTTCATATCTTTCATATTTTTAATAATTTGTTTCTCATTTATTTGAAGCGAAGAGTCACACCTAAACTCAATTGAGTTGCTGTAGGATAAGCACTATTACTATCTACTCCCGGCTGGATACCATTCACGTCTATAATTGAAGGGTCATTACCAGAATATCCGGTCAAGGTAAACAGATTCTTGGCAGACAGATATATGCGCATATTATCCAGTAACTTACGGTTCTTAGGAGTAAAATTATATCCCAAGGTTACATTTTCCAGTTTTATGAAGCTACCATCCTCCAGGAAATAGGAAGATATTACTCCACCACCGGTACGGATATTCTTATCTTCCAGATACGCAGAGCGAAGAACATTATCTGTACCACATCCCTGAAGCCCCATACCATATTTACGCATATTGAATACATCAAAACCGAATGTACCGCGGAAGAATACACTCAAATCAAAATTTCTCCAAGTCAGGTTGTTACTCCAAGACAAGAAGTGCTTGGGAGCACCATTGCCAATATAACGTTTATACTTGGCATCAGCCTGAGAAATCGGTATTTGCTCATCTTTATCATTCAAAATAAGCATATTGCCATTTTCGTCAACACCTGCATATTCATAACCGTAGAACTGCCCTATCTCTCCCCCTTCCTGCACACGGAAGAAATATTCGCTGGAGCCAGTACCCGGTTTTAAGTAAAGGTCGAGATAAGATGCCTTGTAAATATCGTTAGAAAGTTTGGTCAACTTAGTCTTCCCATAAGAATAATTGATTCCGCTCGTCCACTTCACTGCTGTTTTAGTAAGGATGTCACCATCTAAAGATACTTCTATACCGGTATTTTTCGTTGTTCCAACGTTAACCAAAATAGTGGAATAGACAAAAGGCGGTTGAGGTGCCGTGTACGTATAAAGCAAGTCTTTAGAACTACGGTCAAAATACTCCACTGAACCACGTAAACGATTCCATAGAACAAAATCAACACCCAGATTAATCGCAACGCTCTTTTCCCAAGCCAAATCCGGATTAGCATTACTAGAGGGAGCATAGCCCGTTACCCAACGCCCGTCAAAGAGATAACTACCATTGGTATTGTAAGTAGAAAGTGATTTATAAGCATCAAAATCCGAACGACCGGTAATTCCGAAAGAAACACGCGGTTTCAAACTGGTCAACACTTTCCGGGTATTCTTCATAAAGCCCATCTCCATCATTTCCCAAGCCAAAGAAGCTGCTGGGAAGTACCCCCACTTTTGGTTAGCACCAAATTTGGAAGAGCCTTCATAGCGCAACGAAGCCGATGCAAAAAGCATATCCTTCCAATTATAGTTCAACCGACCAAAGAAGCCAATAAGTGTCGATTCAGAGCGACCGCTATATAAACTTGCCAAACCATCCTTCAGATAAGAGCCACTGCCCAAATCCCAATATTTCGTATTATCAAAAGAGAAGTCGTTGTTACTACCACCAATCTGTTCCCAGATAGACTTCTCATAAGTATAGCCCACTACAGCCTTAATATTGTGGTCGCCCAAGTTCAGTGCATAATTTCCCAACCACTCCAATCGATTGGTGTACCATTTCTGATACTTCATTTCCGCACGTCCTTTATAACCATTCCAATAGGACTCCGAACCGGCAGACGAAGCATAATATTGTTGCTTCATGTCATTGTAATGCAATGAGTAACTTAATGTTGTATTCAACAAATGCTTTTCTGTCTGCAAAATATTCAGTTTAGCCTCAGCCGTACCCAACAAATACATACGCTGGCCGTTGTTATCTCTCAAAGCAAGCTCCGCAACCGGATTGGTTGCACCCGTAGGAGAAGTAGGCTGATAATACGAACCGTCTGCATTATATACCGGCATTGTAGGATTCATTGTGAGTGCCCTATCGAAGAAACCATCATTTCCCCAGGTTTCATTTACACGACGTGCACTCAACGAACCGTTGAATTGTAAGCGATTCTCCAGTACACGCTGTTCCATAGAAAAACGACCTCCAAATTCTTCACGACCACTCACGATGTCAAGTCCATTGGCACTTTTGTAATTGAAGGAAGCACCATAGAAACCATTCTTTGTGCTACCATCAATAGATATATATTGGTTTGTGTCGTATGCTACATCACGAGTAATCAGTCCATACCAGTCAGTGTCGGCTCCATAGTCTGTACCTCGTCTCGAACGACGGAATTCATCAGCCGACAGAATATCCGGAGAGGGCTTAGCTACATTAAAAGCGATGTAACTGTCATATGTGACTACCGTTTTTCCAGCTTCACCCGAGCCACGTTTCGTTGTAACTAAAATCACACCATTAGCACCTCGCGTTCCGTAAATAGCAGCTGAACCCGCATCTTTCAATACCGTAATAGATTCAATATCCTGTGCAGCGATGTTACGGATATCGCCACCTGCCACACCATCTATGACAATCAAAGGACTATTACTTGCAGAAACAGATGTTGCACCACGTACTTGTAATGAAGAACTGGAGTTAGGATTGGCAGCTGCCTGCGTATTGACATTCAAGCCCGCGACTTTTCCCGATACCATTTCCATCGGGTTATTCATAGCCCCCAAATTAAAATTTTTCTTATCCACTTGTACAATGGAACTGGAAACTTCTTTTTTACTCAATGAACCGTAACCCACTACTACAACTTCTTCCAACACCTGCTGGTCATCATGCAAGACAACATCAATTTTGTTTCTACCGGATACGTTCAGTTCCTGCGTTTGGTAACCTACATAAGAAAAAATAAGTATTGCATCAGGATTGACATTCAATAACACATAGTTACCGTCAATGTCAGTTATCACCCCCGAAGTTGTACCCTTTACCAATACACTTGCACCGATAAGACCTTCACCCGTTGCATCGGTCACCTTTCCTTGTACCTGAAGTTGTTGCGCAACAGCAACACCAGTCATCATAAGAAAACCCAGTAAAAGGATCATGCGCTTTTTAAGGCATCTCTTTAGACTTTTCTTTTTCATCTTATTAGAAATTAGTTAAACAATAAATAGATTGATGCAAATGTATTATCAAAACAAACGCACGATTTGGGCTGAGATAAAAATCTAAAGTCCTGCAACAGGCAATCAACTATAAAACAACGCATTACAAAAATGCTATTGCTACTAATTTCTAAATCATTTCTAAACTTTTTAAGGCAGAAGAAAGCCTCAAAAGGAGGATAAAATCAAAAAGAAGTTATTTTCATCACTCGTTCTTCAAAGTCCTCTTTACAAAGAGACTTGTTTTTTAGCTTGGAACGATAAGTATAGATGGTAGTTATGGAATAACGCAAAAATTCTGCAATACGCGCACTGTCTGTAATACCTAAACGAATCAGTGCAAATATGCGCAGTTCGGTAACAAGCAATTCTTCATTTTTAGGATGCAATTGTTCTTCAACTGGCAACAAACGATTAAATTCTTCTACAAAGTTAGGGAATATCTTAAGAAAAGATACATCGAAATTGTGATAGAACTCTTTCAACTCTTGATTTATGAAACGGTCGGACTTCAATGTACGATATAACTCCTCAAGTTTACCGGCAGCAGCCTGCTTGTTCAATATGCGGCGATATTCTTCCATCTTACTTATATAAGAGGAACTTAAACTGAGGAAACGTCCCAAATACTCTTCCTTAATATGATTGGCTTCCGTAAGAGTCTGATTAGTATGCAATAATCGTTCATTAGCCTCATGTTGAGAATTGTTCAGCTTCTTCAATTCACTATTCAATATACTCAATTGAGAATTGGCAGCAACAACTTTTTTACGGGCATAAGACAATTTTTTCATTTGCCATAGCACACACAGTACTGTCAATAGAAGGAAAACAGAAAGGATACATATGCCTGTAATAAACATTCTCTGCCGCTGTTGCTGTATTTCCTTTTCTTGCTGATAAGCACGATCTATGAGCGGAAGCATCTTGGAATTCTGCGAACTACGCAACCGAGTAGTATAATAATTAGCATCTTCCATACTAATCTTGATATAGTGATTAGCACGTTCCAAATCGCCCATTCCATAAAGTAATTCCGCTAATGCGCACAAAGAATAATTTTCTTTCACCACTGCCCTAATGTCAGCAATGGCACTGCTAATACGTGCTTCCATTTCTTTCTGCTTGTTCCCCACGACATGATAAGCAAAAGCCAGAATTGAAGTAGCTACTGCATACTCACGCGTATTGGATTTCAACCGAGGTAAAAAATTCTTCAATAAACATATAGCCTCCTGACTTTTTCCCTGGTCAATGAGCTGAGGTGCATGCACGACTACATATCTATAAGTATCTTCCGGTACTAGGCTGATTATAGAATCCCTATACAAATTTGCTATCCGAAGATAATTGTTCACGTAGTTCCGATCAGTGGCGTACTCTGCCTGATAGAGATATAGGTTTTCAAAACATACATAATAGTCCACTATATTTTCACCCTCCAACGTGTTACGAGGAAGCGATTTCAGCAATTCCATTGCTTCAACAAAAAGGCCCGAAGTATTTAGAATATGTACTTTATTTAATATAGAACTATTTATCCATTGCCTATTATTTAGCCGTGTGGCAATAAGAATATTTTCATTTATATAATGTAATGCAGAATCACTAATATAAGAATTATATTCGGCAAAAAGACGATTTTGTATCAGATAACGCTCCATGTCAGTAAGCCTCCCTTGCTTCAACTCATCCTTTATCAAAGAAATATACCGTTCTTTTTCTTCCTCGTATTGTCTACGCATCACGATAGTCTTATCCAGAACAGACAAAAGGCTATCTATTGCAGATGCATACATACCAAGCGAACATGGCAACAGCATTATTATTAAAATCAAGATACGCATCATAGGTTAACATTGTGACATAACTTCGCAAAGTTACAATTTTCTTCTGTTATGAAAATACGATTTTAGTATTTTCTTTGGCATTATAAGTCGTACATCATAGGGATTATACATCTACCGAAATTCATATTTCCTCTACTTCGGATAGCTTTTAAAGCTTTTATGGCAGTTTTCAAACCTCCTTCTGCCTAATAATGGCTAACATTGCAACCGAAACCAAAGGTTGACATCAACATGAGAAAGACATTATTATTTTTATACCTTTTATCTCTCGGCAGTATTGCCGCATACGGTCAGACACGTCTGACCCAAGACCCCAAACTGGAACGACAACTCCACGAAAGCGGACTGATACATCAACCCCTCCCCCTGGATATTGAAAACTCTTTCGAAACCAACGGATGGAAAAAGGAGGTCTTGCAAAGCGCTCCTCTCACCCGCTCGGCAGGTACAGAGGGATGGAGTCATTCCGGCGCAGGAAGCATGTCCTTCAGTACGGAAAAGACCGTTTCCGGCAAAGGCAGCATCAAACTGCAATTCCCCACATTCACCGGGAAAAGGGCGACCGGCTCTCCTTCCGACCCAGACTATGCCACCTACGGAAACAGCAGTGTTACCTATCATCTAGACGGCGCCAATCTGGAGAAGTACAACCGCATCGTATTCTCCATCTATCCCGATTGCGACGGCGCGCGCATCGTCAACATGAACCTCACGTTTCGCAATGCAGATACTCCTGCCAAGAAAGGATATAATCAGCCTTCGGGTTCACACCTCATTAACTTTATTAATAAGGAGTGGAACCAATGCTTCCTCGAAATAGACGAGTATCAGCGCGACAAGGTGATATCCATCACCTTCAGCACAGCCCTCAAAGGCAAAGACCGGACTACAGGAGATTCAGCTATCTACTACCTGGACAATCTACAACTGCAAACGGTGAAAGCCCCTGAGAAAGTCAGCGGATGGATACCTGCCGATGGAAAAATCTCCTACTCGACAACCGGCTATGCCGTCAACCACCCCAAAACCGCCCTCATCAACACAAACCTCACCATAGACGCCGGAAAGCGCTTCCAACTGCTTACCCCAACCGGAGAAATAGCTTACGAAGGAGACATCCGAAAAGAGAAAACCACTCTCGGAGAATTTGGCCTTATTGATTTCACCTCCTTCAATAATCCCGGAGAGTATCAGCTGAAGGTCGGAACATCGCTAACTCCCACCTTCCGGATTGGAGAAAGACTTTGGGAAGATTCACAATGGAAAGTGCTGAACTTCATCTTCTGCCAGCGCTGTGGACATCCGGTTCCCGGCAAGCATTCCACCTGCCACGTAGACCTCATGTCCCGACATGACGGACGCAGCATCTCCTACTCTGGTGGATGGCACGATGCGGGCGACTTGTCCCAGCAGACCCTGCAGACGGGAGATGTGGCTTTTGCCCTGCTCGAAGCCTATAATAAACAAAGAAACACCAACCCCACCCTCGCCGCCCGCCTGCGCGAAGAAGCGGAATGGGGAGTGGAGTTTATACTAAAGAACCGCTATGGAGACGGCTACCGCGCCAGCAGCATGGGATTGCTAATCTGGCAGGATGGTGTATTCAACACACTGGACGACATATCTTCTGTACGCGTGCAGAACATGGCATTCGACAATTTCCTCTATGCCGGATATGAGGCGTATGCCTCCATGACGCTGGACAACGACCCGATGCAGCAGGAATATCTTCTGCGCGTGGCCGAAGAAGATTTCGCTTTCGCCATGGAGAAATTCAAAAAAGATGGCTTCGACCAGTTCGTCCAGCCTTACGAACACAGTTACAACACTTCGAAAAGTCAGTATATGGCTACCATCTCCTGGTCGGCAAGCCAATTATACAAGCTGACCGGAAAACCTTCTTATGCGGACATCGCCGCCGAATACATCCGCTACACCCTCGACTGCCAGCGCACGGAACCGCTGAAAGACAAAGACGGGACACGCGGATTCTTCTACCGGGACAAATCCCGCAAATCCATCGTACATTACATACACCAGTCGCGCGAGCAGGTCTATATGCAGGCTATGGTGATGCTTTGCGAAACCCAGAAGGAGCACCCCGATTACCCTAAATGGGTGAATTCCATACAACTATATGGAGAGTATCTGAAAGGAATGATGAAGTATACCCATCCCTACGGTATGATTCCAAGCGGTGTTTACCATGCAGAGGAATATAAGGATACCACCAACTTCTACGCCCTCCATCTGTTTCCCCCTGCCAATGCCAAGGAACTGTACACGGAACAGATTAAACGAGGAGTACAACTGGACAAAGAGCACTACATGAAACGTTTCCCCGTGTGGTTCAACATTTTCAACGGCAATACCGCCATCCATCTTTCCAACGGAAAGTCCGCCGCCATCTGCGGAAACTTCCTGAAGGACAAGGAACTGCTCAACATCGGTCTGGAACAGTTGTACTGGACCGTAGGCAAGAATCCTTTCGGACAATCCTTGATTTATGGAGAAGGACACAACTATCCGCAACTGAATACCTTCTCTTCGGGAGAAATGACAGGAGAGATGCCCGTTGGTATCCGTACCCTGGGTAACGACGATGTCCCCTATTGGCCGCAAACCAACAATGCCTGTTATAAAGAGGTATGGATTACCTCGGCAGGCAAATGGCTGTCTCTGATTGCGGAATATTAGATAATGGAGAATTAATAACTTATAAATTATAAATTACAAATTATGAAACATCTGTTTATTTTATTGTTTACGGCTTGCACCCTGCTGACGTACGCACAAGTCCCCGAAGGTTATCCGGCAAACTATGCCAAAGCTCCTCGCTTCAAGGCCTTGATTTATTACACGCAACATGCGGAAGAAGCACACGTACAATTTGCAGAACAAGCAACCACTTTCTTCAAGAAGCTCAATTACGGTGACGGCTTTGTTCTGGATATTACTACCGATTTTTCAAAATACCCATACGAGAAACTGAAAGAATACAATGTCATTATCATGCTTAACACATCCCCCAACACCAAGGCCGAACGCGATGCTTTTGAGCAATACATGGAAAACGGAGGCGGTTGGGTAGGTTTCCACGCAGCTGCCTACAACGACAAAAACACGCATTGGCCCTGGTTCGTTAAGTTTCTTGGTGGTGGGGTGTTCTATTGCAACAACTGGCCTCCCCAGCCGGTATTGGTCGAAGTCGACAACGAAGAACATCCCGTTACCAAGAATCTGCCTGCATCATTCGTGGCTCCCGCCAGCGAATGGTACCAATGGACTCCCAGCCCCCGCCAGAACAAGGACGTAGAAGTACTCTTGTCCCTATCTCCCAAGAACTATCCACTGGGTATCAAGGATGTAGTGAATTTTGGCGACTTCCCCATCGTATGGTCCAACAAGAATTACAGAATGATTTACCTGAATATGGGGCATGGTGACGAAGAGTTTATCGACGGTACACAGAACCTGCTATTGGTTAATGCTTTCCGCTGGGTAGTGAGCAAAGACAAGAACGGTGACCCGTTCCTCAAATGAAACAACTCCCATAACAGTAATCAAAAGAATAAAATAGGATAGTATTCTTCAAATCTTCTCCAAAATACAACACTTTTATGCCGAAACAGATACTTTTCGAAGGAAAAGGTATCTGTTTCGGTTGTTTCATATAGATACCCTTGCTGGTCCCGACAAGTTGGAATGATAGTTTCCTATAGTCGAAACCAAGAGTTTTTATATAGGGAAACGAATGGTTTTATCGAAAGAAACTTTTGGTTTTGCTTGTTAAAACCAATAGTCTTACTTGTCGAAACTTTTCGTATTTAGTCTTGAAACTAAAAGTTTCATGCTGAGAACTAAGATTATAACTATTTCAACGACCCACGAAACAAGTATGCATACCATCTTTTACAAAAATTGGAAAGCGTGATGGATGGTTGTAATGTTTTTTATCTATCACAGGTATCCATCACACTTTAATTAACTTATAATCAAAAGAATAATCTCTTCGCGTGACAGCATGACAGATGTTTTGCCGAAATAAACTTTAGTGAGAGATACCGCCACTGCCTACACATAAAAATCCCCAGTATTCCAAAAGGAAATACCGGGGACTCTTCAGAAAGAAAACCGATCTAAACTTATAACCAGCCAGGGTTCTGTGTCAAGCCACCTTTAGCCCTATCCATTTCCGACTGGTCAATCGGGAAGTACCTGAACTTCTCCGTCCAACCTTTGTTACCTAAAATCTCTGTTCCTTTATCGAAACGCAGAATGTCAAACCAACGCTGCATTTCATCCATAAACTCATACCCACGCTCTTCAAAAAGAATATCCAACAACTCCTGCTTGCTCTTTCCCGCCAAGTTGATACGATGCTCTTTGTCTTTGAAAGCGCGGTCTCTGACCTGGTCGAACCAGCCTTGCGCATCGGCACTGGCAGTTCCGTTGATGCGTACATCAAGCTCCACAGCCAGCAGCAAAACATCGGCATAACGGTAAATACGCCAAGAGTTATAATAGTTATCCGTAGGGTTCACCGTAGACGTCGTCTCCTTTCTCGGATGAATCTTATAGTGCCCCAGGCCTTCGTAATTTTCCTGCTGGTCACTGACTTGGAAAGCACTTCCTGCCGGCAGTTCACCTTTGGCCACCATTTCTGCCACTTTCTTAGCCTCGTCCGCATAGACAATGACTGTTCCTTCTCGGCGCGTATCGCCTTCCTTAAACATGTTGTAAACGGAACTCGGCATGGTATTCTGCCCATAACCTTCGCCCAATCCGCCCTGCTCGGCACTTCTCGGGTCAACAATGTTACGACCACCCAAAGAACGTGCAAGCCCAAACCCTTCGCCGGAGTTATTGCCGGCATAACATACCTCAAAGATAGATTCCGCACACCATTCTCCGTCTTTCACCCATAAGTTCTGATAATCAGGGTTCAACTGGTATCTTCCACTGGTGATTATTTCTTTCATGTCATTCAATGCCACCTGATATTTAGTCTCATCACGATGGAACAAAATAATTTTGGCACGAAGCAGCTTGGCAGCATCCCGGCAAACGCGTCCCTGCTGTGTAGCACTGCGCTGGGGCAGATACTTAGTCACTTCGTCATCCAAGTCACCCATCATAAACTCATAAATCTCTTCACGGGTTCCTTTGGCAACGCTATACATTTCACTGGTTGCCAGATAATGTTTGATAAGCGGGAATTGCTCATACCCCATAAACAGATGGTAATAGAAAATGGCACGGTAAAAGCGCGCTTCGGCAGAAATGGAATTGACAAAGTCTGCATTGAGGTTGCACCCGGCCAATTTGTCAATCAACAGATTGGCAGCAATGACCCCATTGAACAAGCCGAAATCCCACTCATTCCACCAAGAACCATAGCCCCATGCACCGAAACAAGAAGTCGCGTCATAGGTAAAAGTATCCCATTTCGTCTTGTAAGATCCCTCACCGATACCACCACCGGTTTCAGACTCATCGCCCAGCAAAGAAGAGTAAGACCAAACCTCCGGCATACGGGTCTGCATTTCATTCATCACGGCATACAAGCCCTTCATCATATCGTCTTCCGTCTTATAGAATTCGGTTTCCGACACCTGAGTTCTCGGATTCACTTCCAGAAAATCTGAACAAGCTGTGGTCGACAAAGCCATCGCACCCAAAGCCAATACCTTTAATATCTTATTCATTGTATCTAATTTTTAGGTTAATCAAAATGTAATATTCGCACCGATAGTATAAGTACGTGCTTGCGGATATGTTCCCCCGTCAAATCCATCACGTGTTCCCACTTCAGGATCATAACCGCTGTAGTTGGTAATTGTAAACAGATTTTCGCCCTGCACAAAGAAACGCAGTCCCTTGATGCCGACACGCTGCAACATCTGGCCGGGCAGACTGTAACCTATCTGCAACACTTTCAAACGCATATACGATCCATCTTCTACAAAGAAGTTTGAAACCTGATAGTTATTGTTGTCACCATCTATGATACGTGGTACCCAATTGGAAGTTCCTTCACCGTGCCAACGGTTCAACCAGGATTTGTCGTAGTTACCAAAAGTCACGTTGGAACGTCTGTACAGTTTATAAATATCGTTTCCGATACTTCCTTGAAAGAATGCACTGAAATCCAGCCCCTTCCAATCGGCAGAGAGCGTAAATCCATATGTCCAGTCGGGATTCGGCTTACCTATCATAGTACGGTCATCGCCATTAAGACCATTTTTACCGTCCAAATCTTTAAAACGGATATCTCCGGGCTTGGCATTCGGTTGTATCAACTGAGTCTTTCCGTTAGAATCTACGTAGGTATAGCCGTCTATCTCCTGCTGATTCTGGAAAATGCCATCATGCAAGTAACCGTAGAAGAAGCCGTACGGACGCCCGTTCTCTCTCCAACTGACCTGACCGCCCATACCACCGCCGATATTATTGAGACCGACGCGGTCGGGGCCTTGGTCTGTTACGGTATTCTTCACATAAGAAGCATTTCCATTGATACCCAGATTCACTTCACCCACCTTAAAGCGATAGGACGCTTCGAACTCGATACCTTCGTTCTTCACTGTACCCGAATTGACCGTCATACTGCCATAACTGGTATAAAGAGGAATTGGCATGGAAAGCAGCATGTCCTTCGTCTTCTTCACGAAATAGTCGGCAGAGAATGTCAATGCACTGTTGAAGAAACGCAAGTCAATACCCAAGTCGGTCTGTTCGGAGGTCTCCCATTTCAAATCAGCATTGGCATAGCCACTGGGCAGCATGCCCGTATATACCTTTCCATTTATGACTGCATTCTTACCCTGACTCATCATACTTGTATAGGCAAAGGAGCCGATGCGTTCGTTACCGTTCTGTCCCCAGCTCAGACGTATCTTGGCAAAATCCAACCAGGAAGGTCTGTTCTCCATGAACTTCTCCCGAGTCAACACCCAACCCAAAGAAACCGAAGGGAATGTAGCATACTGGTGTTCGCGACTGAAGTTTGACGAACCGTCCCGTCTTACTACCGCTTCGAACAAATACTTTTCATCATAATTATAGTTGATACGTCCGAATATGGATGCAATGCGGTGATCTTCCGCCCCACCCCATACTTTGGACTGTTCTTCGGGCGCTGTGGCCGTGTCTATATATCCCTTGTCTATATCCACCACCAGCAGATTATAATCTTCCGCTTCCAAATTGGAGTAATGGTAGGAAGACATACTTGTACCGAACAGTGCACCTATATTATGACGGCCGAAAGACTTTGTATACGACAGTACATTTTCCCACTGCCAATAGGAAGACTCCCTTTTCTTATCCTCTACCTTGGAAGTGGCATTCTTACTGGTAGCATTCAGCTCGTAGACTGGAGTTACATTCTTAATGGAATTGAACACCCATTCCGCACCATAGGTAGTCTTGAACTTCAAGCCTGGCAACAAGTCGACATCAAGGTTAAAGTTCGCACCGAAATTCTGAGGCATAGTCCTCTGGTTATGACTGACCTGCATGGCTGCCAGCGGATTGGTTATTTCACGCATCTCGATGATATTGTATGCCAGGCCGTTAGGAGCAATGACATGATTTGGATAAGTTACGGCATATTGCTCCAGTATAGCAGGGTCGGTCTGATAAACCGGCTCGGTAGGAGGCAACATATTCATGGAAGTAATCAAGCCTGCTGCTTCACTATTGCCAATAGTATTACCAGTCTGGATTGACTTGGAATAGCTTGCAATTGCACCAAAACTAATCTTATTCAACCAATTTCGTGATTTCGTGTCCAGTAATACATTATTGTAATTCAAGCGTACATTGTAGCGTTCATAATCAGCATGTCCTTTAGCATAAATACCTTCTTGCTTTACATAACCGAAAGAAGCATAATAGGTAGAGTTGTCCGTACCTCCACTCAACGAAACCTTGTGGTTCATAATAGGAGCATTCTTGTTCTGCAGTTCCTTTTGCCAGTCGGTATTGACGCTGGAAACAGTCGGGAAATAAGGGTCCTTACCTGCGTTGGCAGCCATTTCATTCATCAACATCTGATAATCCGCACTACCCAGCAAATCCACCTTCTTGGAAGGATTCTGAATACCGTACGTAAATTCATAGTTCAAAGTAGCCTTCCCTTTAGTACCCTTCTTCGTAGTTATTAGCACAACACCGTTAGCACCACGGGCTCCGTAAATAGCGGCGGAAGCTGCGTCTTTCAACACTTCAATAGACTCAATATCAGAAGGATTCAAATGACTGATACCACTTTCAGACGGCATGCCGTCTACTATATAAAGCGGATCGGAGTTGTTGACCGTACCGGTACCCCGAATACGAATCTTTGATTCCGCACCGGGCTGACCTGAATTAGAGATAATCTGTACACCGGAAACTTTACCTTTCAAAGCATTCTGAATATTTGTAGGATTACCTTTATCCAACTCTTCACTGGTAACACGGCTCACAGCAGACGAAAGTACACTCTTCTTTTGTACACCATAGCCTACTACAACTACCTCGTCCAGCAACTCAGAAGAATCAGTAAAACGGACTTTCAGATTTGTATCTGCAGCAGTCAGTTTATACTCAATAGGCTCATAACCGATAAAGGTGAAGACCAACACATCACCCACAGAAGCTTTCAGACTGAAATTCCCATCAATATCCGTCACAGTACCCACAGCCGGATTACTTTTCATACTGACATTAGCACCCGGAACCGTTTCTCCAGAAGGATCATAAACGATACCCTGCACATTAATTTGTTGTGCGAAGAGCTGCAAAGTGCAACTGAGAATGCAAAGCAGCAAAAGGACTCTTTTTCTTTTCATGATAATAGTATTAGTTTATAAAATAGAAAGTTATTCATATTGTATTGATACAAATTCCAATACTTCGATAAGCGAAATTACGTACTAAACAAGAAATGGAAGTTGAATATTTCTCATAAGGAGTTCATTTACTAACACATCCATAAAAAACGTTTTATTTTAAACTTAAAGTGATAAAGTTTAAACCCATAAAAAAACGGATACGTTTCTGTACGTACCCGTTTTCTTCCAAATCCATTGATTATAAAAAGTATTACCTTTCTAAAGTCCAGTTAATGGCATTTCTGAACATGGTCGTAAACCCTTCCGTTTCGTACAACTTACTACTATGCCCTATCTGGAAATAAACATTGCGTGCCTTTTTGCTTTCATTGACCCAAACCACCGGATGATCGCCCATCTTGATGTCCGATGCAGGCGTGTAGCTCGATTCGTCTACATTGGCTAATACATGTACATTAGGGCGCGGACTCTTGTCATAAGTATACCACTCGTCATCGGGCACCACGAAAGAGGCCGGAACATCCTTCATTACCGGATGCTGTTTATCTTCCACAATCAGCGTACCGTCGGCCAGCGGAGCTATGTAGTTCTTGAAACGTACACCACCCATGAAATCAGAGAACCATTGCCACATGGGATAACCGTCAAACTCGCCCAGCAAAGTAGCATGATGGAAACCGATCCAGCCGCCACGGCCTTCTTCTATATACTTGACGAATGCATCTTCCGCTTCCTTCGGCCAAGTATAAGGCGGGAAATCCAATTGAATAACCAAGCTGAACTGCGACAAGTAAGCCTCCGTTATGTTCCTGGCATTGTTTATCTCGGTAATACTGAAATTCCCTTTTGCACCTTCGGCCGCCAACCACTTCAAGCCGGCATCTGTAAATCCTCCGTGCTGTCCACCACGTTCCGTCAACACCAGTACCTTCGCCTTGTGCGGCTTGCCCAATAGGTTTTCTGCTACCGTACGGCGCAAATCACCCTGCTCATTGTCTCCGCTATAATCCCAATACATGCCTCCCAGCAAATCTTTATCCAGAATATACTGACACTTGATGGCAAGTGAACGGGGATTCTCAAAACCAAATACCAACGTATCATTCTTATCGGCCAGATAAGGCACTTGAGCCACCTCATCCCACTTTTCAGTATATTGGGTATCCGTATTCCCTACCTTATTATAGTCTTGGAAGCTGGGATAACCGTCACCTCCACGACCATAGAAGGGCATACCCATCACCAGCTTGGAAGGCGGTACGCCCGCTTTCAAGTGTGCAGTAACGGCACCGTCCGAAGTAATGTCACCGCTATGTCCTGACGGATAAAGCGCCGAATGGTGCTTGGGAGCAGAAGCCATGTCATAAGCCATGATATTCACAAAATCGACGGAAGGCAAGATAGCCTTGAAGTCAATGTAACGGGCAGAAGCTACGGTGGCAAGTGTCAGTTCCTTTTCATTGCCGATGGCAGCTCTGATATCCTGCATCAGAAGTGTAAAATTCTCCGTATCGTCCGGTGACGAGGATATATTTGCCATAGAGCTGGTGGGATATTCCCAATCGATGTCAATGCCATCCAAAGCGAACTCCTTCACCACACGGTCACAGTCCGCGGCAAAAGCACGGCGATATTCATCATTGGCAGCCATCTCACTGAAACGTCCGCTTCCCCAGCCGCCGATGGAAAGCAGCACTTTCAGCTCCGGCTTCTGTTTCCTCAAATCAACAATCTGTCTCAAACGTTCCTCATTATCAATCTTGACACCGTTAAAGCTCTCGTTTACATGACCGAACGCATAGTTGATATGCGTCATGTACTGCGGGTCGGGCATCACCTCACTCCACGAAGTGACATAAGCAACCACTACCTTTGAATCCCGGGAAGCCGCAATTGCATCTTCTCCCGACTTAACGCTACCGCATGAAGCTAATACACCCAAAGCGGCAGCCATCATCATTTTTAGTTTTTTCATAAGTACTATCTTTAATTACAAATTATCGCAGGTCTGACGAACCCGTGAACCCATCAATGCATAATACAGCATAAACGCTTCTCCAAAGAGGACAATGAACCATGACCATCTCCAGCCTCCAAGAACATCGGCAAGCACTCCCTGCAACAAGGGCAATATGGCACCGCCTACCACTCCAATCATGAACACACCCGAAGCCACCGAAGTGTATTTTCCCAAATGGGCAACGGACAATGTAAAGATAGCTCCCCACATGATGGAATGAAACAGACCTACTGCCGTGAGCAGCCACGGATTATTCAGAAGAATAGCCAGCAAAGCAAGTACTCCTGCCGATACCGTAGTAACCGTCAACTGCACGCGAGGAGAAATCTTGCTCAGGCTGCTCCCCACCAGGCGGCCCACAAGCATACCACCCCAATAGAGCGTAGCCATCAGTGCCGGAGAAGCATAATCCATCTCGATGGCATACAGATTGATATTGGCCCCGATACAGACTTCCACTCCTACATAAAAGAAGATAGCCACCACGCCCAATGTCAGATGACGGAAGGACCATACACTTTTTTCCAGCTTTTCTCCCTTCTCTACCCTGGTTCCTTGGATATCGGGCAAAGACAATTTCATCAACAACAATACAATCAAAGAAATAACAGCCATCAATGCCAGGAACGGAACCATCAGCTGGTCAATCTGAATGTCCTCCATAGACAGACCGCCAAACACGACACCGGTCACGAAATAAGGAGCAAGCGTAGTTCCCACAGAATTGGCGGAACCGCCTATAGCCAAACGCTGAATGGACTGGGTACCCTTGACATGGCAAGCCGTCAGATAAGGATTTATAACCACTTGCAGAATGGTGGCCGAAGCCCCTACCACGAAAGAACCCAGTAAGAAAATCAAGAACCCTCCAGGGATAACATTATTTCCTGCATGCCAATTCGCTTCAGGAAAGTGTACTGTGAAATAGGAAGAGGCAAAGAACAAACCAAGTCCCACAATCATCACCAGCAATCCACGCATCAATGTTCCTTTATATCCGTATTTGCTAATCCACGACGAGCCTACCCCTCCACAAACCGGATAAGCAAGGAACCAGGAGAAAGTAATCAAAGTAGCAAAAGTATTTTTCAACCCGCCCACTTCCGAAAGAAAAGTTTCTTTCAGAGGACCCTGAAACTGAGTATTGGCAGTCGTAAGGAAACCTACAATAAAGAACAAGAACACCATCGTGATGAATGGCCCCATATAGTTTATTTGTTTTTCTTGTTGTGTCATAGTATTTTGATTATTAATTCAAATAATTAGTTATCAGCCGCCTGCAAGGCGACTTAGCAGTTAAGCATGCTTGCCGCCGCCTCATCCAGCAGAAATTCACAGTTGGGATGAAGCTGAAGGATGGAAGCAGGAACATCTGTTGTCACAGGCCCTTCAAGCATCCGCTTGACAATATCCGCTTTATTAGTCCCTTTGGCAACCAGTACAATCCGGCGTGCCTGCATAATGTTCTTTATTCCCAAAGTAGCCCCTCCCAACTCTTTATCGGGAGGAGTACCCGTTTCTCTACGGATGCGTTCTTCCAGTTCCACATTCATCCGGGTCACCCATGCTTCACCGCCAAAGGGAGATTCCGGCTGGTTGAATCCCAGATGTCCGTTCTCACCCAACCCTAAAATCAGCAAATCAATGCCGCCACGGTTCGCAATTTCCTGCTGGAAATCCCTGCATGACTGTTCAAAATCACCAGAAATGGTAGGCAGCATCAAAAAATTCTCTTCCTTGATGCCCAATGTATCCATCAACTCCGTTTTCAGCATCGTGTAGCATGCTCCGGCATATTCGCGCGGCACATTCGTTACCTCATCCAATCCGAAGAAAGTAACGGTATCCACCTTAAACGGATATTTAGTATAGATTTCTCCCACCAACCGATGAAGATTGCCGGTAGTACGTCCCGTCGAAAGTCCTATCACACTCTCCGGTTCATTCAACATCTGCCCGATGATGCGCCATGCAGCCGTGCAGTCAAACTCCTTTTCATTCTTTGTTATTGTTATTTTCATATTCTTAATCATTAATTCCTAATCACATATTCATCGCCACCGCGCCGGCCCCCAGAAGCCCGATAAATCCGGGATTCAGTTTCGTAATGACAACCCCGTTGCTGACAAAACGCATGGTCGTAGGATGAAGTTTCTCCAGAATCTTCTCGTGCATATATCCGTCGGCCACAATGCCTCCACCCAACACCACCGTGTCCGGGTCAATCACACGTACCAGATTCATGATAAGATTGGCAAGCGCCTCAGCTGCATTCTCCACCAGCACCGTACAGAGAGGGTCACCTTTCTGACTAAGTGCAAACACCTCACTCACAATCACCCGTTCCCCTTTTTCAGCCGGAATATGCAGGCCGGTCTCATACTGGTTGCGGAGCAGACGGGCACAATTGTCAAAACCTATGCCGGCAGCAATCGCCTCCACACAGTCCATCCGTCCACAACCGCATTTAATGCCTATGTTCACACCTACACGCACGTGTCCCACTTCGCCGGCATTGAAATGGCTGCCACGGATTTGTCTCCCATTTATCACCGTACCCACGGCAATGCCTGTACCTACATTTACGTATATGAAGTTTTTGGAAATTTGTCCGAATCCCCAGACGCGCTCGGCTCTTGTAGCGCTCTTCACATCATTGTCTATATGGCAAGGCATGCCATATATATCCGACAGTTCCTTTGCCAACTCAATCCGCTGTGTCCTGCTCGGGTCAATCTGCAGCCAGACACCTTCGTTGGGATCTACACGCCCTATCAGCCCAACACCCATCGCTACCGGTTTCTGGTCATACCAGCCCACGGTACGGATATAATCATCGAGCGACGACTTGATGATTTCCAGCGCAGCCTGCTGATTAAAGTAACCGGAGTCATATTTCTTATACCTCAAAATGTTGCCACGGCTATCCATTTCGCCAATCAGCAACTTCGTGCCTCCTAAATCAAGACCTAAATACGTTTCCATTTTTTATATGCGTTTTTTAATATTGTTTACTGTCCACAATATTACGCACTATCAGGGAGACAAGGGTTTATTCTCTGACAAAAAAGGTTTAATACTTGTCAGCGGTGGTTCAAAAGCAGTCTTCATGGCTCTAAATTTTGCTGGGACTGGTGCCAAACTGCTTTTTGAAGCATGTACTAAAATATTTCGGGTCAGAAAATCCGACCATATTCGCCACTTCCCCTATCGAATATTTCCGGGAAACCAGCAGCTCTTTTGCCTTGTTCAAACGGACAATGCGGATGAAGTCATTCGGTCCCTGCCCGGTCAGCGTCTTTATCTTATTGTAGACAGAAGTGCGGCTCATGCCCAGCATCCGGCAGAAGTCATTGATGGAGAATTCCGAATCGGACAACTCCTCCTCAATCACCTTCATAACCTTGTCCAGAAACTCCTTGTCCAACTGGCTGGTATAGTCTGTCTCTTCGGGCTGCGCATCCATCGCCAACACGGTTTCGCGCAAATGCTGCCTATTCTGAAGAATATTCCTGATACGCACTTTCAGCACAGACAAGTCGAAAGGCTTGATGATGTAGTCATTGGCACCGGCCTCCAGTCCGAAGATGATATTTTCCCTCTCACTCAGTGCGGTCAGTAATATAATAGGTATATGGCTTGTATCTACCGATGATTTCAGAATCCGGCACAATTCATCACCTTCCAGTACCGGCATCACAATGTCCGAGATAATGATATCAGGATTGATTTCCCTTGCCGTCTCCAATGCCTTTCCGCCGTCGGGCACGGCAACTACCTTATATTCGGAAGACAAGCTGTCCACCAGATACTCCCTCATATCCGCATCGTCCTCCGCCAGAAGAAGGACATTCTTCCCGGCACGTTCCGTTTCTTCATGCACAGCCCCGGTAGCGGCCTGAGCTTCTTCCCGGCCGTCAGCCTTCGCTTCCACCGCCACGCTCGCCTTTATCCTCTGCGGGAAAGTTACCGTAAACGTAGTTCCCTGCCCTTCCACGCTACTGAAAGAGATGGTGCCGTGATGCTGTTTCACAATGCGGCGCGTAATCATCAGACCGATGCCCGAACCGGTTTCCTCAAAGTTCATGGCATTCTGGGCTCTATAATATTCGTGGAAGATATTGCCCTGCTCCTCTTTCGGAATGCCGATGCCCGTATCCTTCACTTCAATAGTCCATTTCTTTCTTGCAGTCTTCACCAGTATATGGATGACTCCCTTCTCTGTATACTTCAAGGCATTGGAGAGCAGATTGTCTATGATATGATCCATCTTCTCCCGGTCAATCCAAACCTTGGGCATATCCGGCTCCACCTCCAACTCTATCCCGACGCTCTTCTGCATGGCAGCTAAGTGAAACTCCGCCATTTTTTCCTCCAGATAAGCCTTAATGTCGTATAGAGAAACCTTCAGACACTCCTCGGCATGCAGTTCCGTTTTCTGCAACTCAAGCAGTTGAGTAATCATTCCCATCAGTTTTTCCACATTCTTCATTGCCACCGCAACGGTTTTCTTACCCTGCTCCGGAAGTCCCTCCTGCGCTTCGAGCTCGCTCAGCGGAGCCTTTATTAAAGTAACCGGTGTACGGATATCATGGGCTATACTGATAAAGGAACGTATCTTGTCCCTTATACGCCCCTCGTTCACCTTATGCCTCCTATACTGCACAAACATGCAGACAAAGACAAACAACAAGATGAAATAGAGGAGCAGCGCCCACCACGAAACCCAGTAAGGGTTATGAATGACAATGTCCAGACTTCTTTCTCCCACCTGCTGCCCGGTGTACTTATCAAATGCCCGCAAGCGGAATACATACTTACCGGACGAGAGATTCATATAGCTCACGTTCCGCACTGAATTGGAGTGTTCCCACTCTTCATTGTGATTTTCGAGCCTATACTCATACCTGATACGATGCGGGACTGCAAAGTTGATGGCAGAGAAGGAAATAGAGAAGGAGTTTTGATTATACTTCAAATCTATTTTCCGGGTATCATTGATATTCGTTTGCAAAAGAGAGCCTTTCATTCCCGCTTTGACCGATTCATAAAGCAGTTTAAAGTCTGTCAGAATCAGCTCAACGGGTGCATGAGTCCCCAAGTCCAAAGACGGGAGAAAGGAAAGAACCCCTTCTGCGGTGCCGAAAGCAAGACATCCATTCTTCAACTTAAGGGCAGCATTCGGGTTGTAATATCCCCAGCTGACATCCAAAAAATCATTGGCACTGATGATAATATCCCGGGAGCAGTCCAAGCAATACAATTCCTTCTCCGTACTGAACCAGATACGCCCTTCGTTATCCTCCAGCAGGCTGTTGATGGAATTGGAAACCAGATTGTCATCTACGGTATATGCATGCGCCTCTTTCCCATCCGGACCAACACGTATAAGGCCTTCCCCGTCTGTCGCCAGCCAAATATCACCGGATGAGGACTGCATCAGGCAACGGACAGGATAATGCAGAGAGATGTCTCCAAACGTCTGATGCCACTGCGTGTCTCCCGACTTCTTATCAAAGACGGCCAACCCGCTGCAACCGGCAATCAGTAATGAGCCCCCCTTACCCGGCTTTATGTCACCTATGCAATCAATCGGGTAATATGTATAAGTATCCGTCCGTATATCGTAACGGGTAAACTCTCCTTCAATACCACCGAACCAGACATAATCCCCTTCCGCATAAATGGCATAAACATAGTCGGTGGCCATTCCCTTCTCCGGATGTGCATTTCTTTTCTCTTTCTTCTGTACCCGTCCGGTCTGTTTATGAATACAATAGACACCGATACCATAGCCACCTACCCAGATGTTTCCCCCGGAGTCTTCGGCAAGTGCCAATACCACTTTGCCACTATATTCCGTACCGTCCAGATAGTGGGTCCATTTGCGTGACCGAGGTTGATAGAGGCTGACGCCGTTGTTTGTACCATACCAATAATCTCCCTCCGAGTCCTGAAACATCACATTTACATGGTCCGACTTCAGGGAATTATCATTATTGCGTTCGTGCCTGATTCTATAGACATCCGGCATCTCCGGATCCAGATAGCTGATGCCATTCGTAGAAGTGCCAATCCATACAACTCCGGATTCATCCACACAAATATCGGATACCGTATTACCACTCAAGCTTTTGTCATCATCCCCGTTATTCATATAATGGTTCAAAAGTTCTCCGGTAGCGACATCCATGCAAAAAACACCTGCACCGTCGGCTCCCACCAGCAGCAAATTATCCTTTGTCCTTGCAAACGAACGGATAGGCACATGAGGAATCCGGTCATTCAAGGAATGTATTTGCCCTTCGGGACCGTCAAGCACAAATACGCCGTTTGAAAAGGTACCGATGAACAGCTTCGCTCCGAAGACATAGAGCGATTCCACATGCATCTCTGTATGCAGGTCAACCGGCCTCGTCTCAAAAGACGAAGAACCTGCCGCTCCTGCCTTCGTCAGCCGGAAGACACCCTTGTCGGTGCCTGCAAAAAACACTTCATCTTCCATTTGGACCATGCAACGGACAGATTGCCCCTTCAATCCGGCAAAAGACAGTCCTGCACTTTCTTCCCAAGAATAAAGCCCCTTCGACATACACAACCACAAACGGTTTTCGTCATCAAACAGCATATTATACAATACCGGAGAAGGCAGGTAATCGGCCAAGTCCACACGCAATTGGAAAGAGTCCGTCAGTTTGTTGTATGCATAGATTTTTCCATTCTTCAATGCAACCCAGACAATACCCTCCTTATCACACATCATGGTAGTGGAAGACTGGATATTGTCCCTGGAATCAACCATTCCGTCCAACTTGTAATGCTTGATTTCATTCCCGTCATAACGATCTATCCCGACATGAGTATACACCCAGACAAATCCGGCCGAATCCTTGTTTATCTGGAATACTTGCCGACTGCCCAATCCCTCCTTGATACCCAAGGTGCGGAATGAACCGGCAAACAAGTCAGCGGACAAAAAAACGAACACCCATAACAGCAGAAATGTACATGCAACGGATTTATATGGAAACGGATATGGAGCAGACATAGGTCATATATTGTTTTTCGGATGCAATATTACGCATAAATATAAAAAAAACGGTCGAAAAACTATCCGAATAGGTTCGATTTCTATTACTTTTGCCTTCCGAAACCAACAAATCATGAGAAGCCATGCTCAGTAAGTTCAAATTAAACCAGCTCTATTTCAAGGACACACAGTTTGCCAACCTCATGACACGGCGCATTTTCAACGTCCTTCTGATAGCCAATCCTTACGATGCTTTCATGCTGGAAGATGACGGCCGCATCGACGAAAAGATATTCAATGAATACACTTCGCTCTCCTTGCGCTACCCTCCCCGTTTCACGCAGGTTTCCACTTGCGAGGAGGCGCTGACACAGCTGTCCTCCATCTCTTTCGACCTCATCATCTGCATGCCGGGCACGGGAGACAACGACAGCTTCGACGTGGCACGATACATCAAAAACCTGTATGAACAGATTCCGATGGTGATACTTACCCCTTTCAGCCACGGCATCACCAAGCGTATTGCCAATGAAGACCTCAGTCCCTTTGAGTATGTGTTCTGCTGGCTGGGAAACACCGACTTGCTGGTTTCCATCATCAAGCTGATAGAGGACAAGATGAACCTGGAGCACGACGTCAACGAAGTGGGTGTGCAGCTCATCCTGCTGGTGGAAGACGGCATCCGCTTTTACTCCTCCATCCTGCCCAATCTGTATAAATTCGTATTGAAGCAGAGCCAGGAATTCTCTACTGAAGCACTGAATGCCCACCAGCGCACACTGCGCATGAGGGGACGTCCCAAAATTGTACTGGCACGTACCTATGAAGAAGCCTTTGGCATCTACCAAAAATATAAGAATAATATATTAGGTGTCATCACCGACGTACGCTTCCCCCGCGTAGAACGGGGCGAGAAGGACGGACTGGCCGGTATCAAGCTCTGTGCCGCCATCCGCAAGGAAGACCCGTTTGTACCCCTTATCATACAGTCCAGCGAATCGGACAACGCAGCGTATGCAGCCAAATACGATGCCGCCTTCATCGACAAGAATTCCAAAAAGATGGATGTGGACCTGCGCCGTATTGTATCAGACAATTTCGGCTTCGGCGACTTTATCTTCCGCAACCCGGACACGCTGGAAGAGATTGCCCGCGTAAAGAATCTCAAAGAGCTGCAGAACATTCTTTTTGCTGTTCCGGCAGAATCATTCCTTTACCACATCAGCCGCAACCACGTCAGCCGCTGGCTCTACTCACGTGCCATGTTTCCCGTGGCAGAGTTCCTGCGGCCCATCACCTGGAATAGCTTGCAAGACGTGGATGCCCACCGTAAAATTATCTTCGAGGCTATCGTGAAATACCGCAAGATGAAAAACCAGGGAGTAGTGGCAGTCTTCAGGCGCGACCGCTTTGACCGATACTCCAACTTTGCCCGTATTGGCGACGGTTCGCTGGGAGGCAAGGGGCGCGGACTGGCTTTCATCGACAACCTGGTGAAGCATCACCCCGAGTTCGAAGAGTTTGAGAATGCCCGTGTCGCCATCCCCAAGACCATCGTGCTCTGTACCGATGTGTTCGACGAGTTTATGGATACCAACAATCTGTATCAGATAGCCTTGTCCGATGCCGACGATGACGTCATCCTGCGCTACTTCCTCAAAGCAAAGCTGCCCGACCGCCTGGTGGAGGACTTCTTCACCTTCTTCGACGTGGTGAAGTCGCCCCTTGCCATCCGTTCGTCCTCGTTGTTGGAAGACTCGCACTACCAACCCTTCGCCGGTATCTACAACACCTATATGATTCCCTATCTGGACGACAAGTACGAGATGCTGCGCATGCTGAGCGATGCCATCAAGGGAGTATATGCTTCGGTCTACTTCCGCGACTCGAAGGCATACATGCAGGCAACGAGCAACGTTATCGACCAGGAAAAGATGGCTGTCATCCTGCAAGAGGTAGTGGGCAACCAGTATGGTGACCGCTACTACCCCAGCATGTCCGGTGTGGCACGTTCGCTCAACTACTACCCCATCGGCGACGAGAAGGCAGAAGAAGGTATCGTCAATCTGGCGCTCGGTTTAGGTAAATACATCGTGGACGGTGGCATGACGCTCCGCTTCTCGCCCTATCACCCCAACCAGGTGCTGCAAACCAGCGAAATGGAGATTGCCCTCAAAGAGACTCAGACCCGCTTCTATGCCCTCGACCTGCGCAATGCCGGTCACGACTTCTCCATCGACGACGGCTTCAACCTGCTGAAACTGCACGTCAAAGAAGCGGAAAAGGACGGAGCACTGAACTACATAGCCTCCACCTACGACCCTTACGACCAGATTATCCGCGACGGGCTTTATCCCGGCGGACGCAAAGTCATCACCTTTGCCAACATCCTGCAACACGACGTATTCCCCCTGCCACGCATCCTGCAACTGGCTTTGAAATACGGAGAGCAGGAGATGCGCCGTCCCGTAGAGATAGAGTTTGCCGCCACCATGAGCCGCGAGAAGGACAAAACCGGCACCTTCTACCTGCTGCAAATCCGCCCGATAGTCGACACCAAGGAGATGCTGGATGAAGACCTTACCGCCATTCCGGACGACCAGGTACTGCTCCGTTCCAACAACTCATTGGGACATGGCATCATGAACGAGATACATGACATTATCTATGTGAAGACAGACGACTATAGTGCCTCCCACAACCAGGAGATTGCCTGGGAGATAGAGAAGCTGAACCAGCAGTTCCTGGACGAAGGCCGCAACTATGTCCTTGTAGGTCCCGGACGCTGGGGTAGCAGTGACACCTGGCTCGGCATCCCCGTGAAGTGGCCGCACATCAGCGCTGCCCGCGTGATAGTGGAAGCCGGACTGACCAACTACCGGGTAGACCCCAGCCAGGGAACCCACTTCTTCCAGAACCTGACCTCCTTTGGAGTGGGATACTTTACCATCAACGCCTTTATGAATGACGGCGTATACAACCAGGAATTCCTGAATGCACAGCCTGCCGTACACGAGACGAAGTACCTGCGGCATGTACATTTCCACCAGCCGATGGTGGTAAAGATGGATGGCAAGAAGAAACTGGGAGTGGTGCTGATGCCCGAAGAATAAATCAGTCCGTCAGCCGGTGCAGCACAATCATCACCACCTCTGCGGGAGCAAACATGCGGATGGCTTTCTGCGAAGTGCCGATGCCGTTGGTGACAATCATCGGGATGTTCTTTGAGTTGTACTTCAGCCCGGAGAGGAACCGCTGCCCGTAGTGCGAGGGGACTATCGGTGCATAAAGCCCGAACAGCGTCACCTGCCCGCCATGCGTGTGTCCGGCCAGGATGAGATCGGAGTTTGTCACCGGGACGTCCTCGGCATAGTCTGGCGTATGCGTCAGCAGGATTACGAAATCGTCGGGCGAAAGGCCGAGTGTGGGCGATGTGCCGTTCTTGCCCAAGTCGAAAGGATTGCGCACGCCCGCCACAAGAATCCGCTCACCGCCACGCCGCAGGGTGTCCACCTTATGCTCCAGCAGATGCATGCCATAATGCCTCATTTCGCGCACGATGTCGTCATAGCAAGCCTCGTAGTCATTGTTGCCAAGCACGGCATAGGTGCCCAACGGCGTCTTCACTTGCGCCAGGGCAGCCATGACGGGCGGCACGTACTGGCAGCCTTCGTGAAAGTCACCGCCAATCAGCAGCACGTCGGCCTTCTGGTCTATGAGCAGGCGGACCAGGTCCTTCAATCCCTCCTCCTTCAGCAGGCTTTTGTAGTGCAGGTCGGAGACAAAGGCGATGCGGAAGCCCTCGAAGGCGGCAGGCACGTCGCGATGCGTGAAGTCGTACGTCTTAATGCGGCTGACGCCCTTATAGGCCGAGCCTACGTGGGTGGTTTTCGATGTGATTCTTGTACCTCGCTGCACAATTACCTTTTGTACCGGTGCCGTTTTCTTTATCTGCTGTTTCTTTACCTCGCCCTTCGCCGGCTGGCGGCGGACATTACGCAAATCAGACTGGTCAAAGGTGAACATCGGCGAAAGGCGGGCAGGCAACCCGATAGTATCGCCAAGCTGCGTGCTGTCTGCCTGCATGACTGGCTGCGGCAACGACACGGTAATCATCCGCTTGGAACGGCAGGAAGACAAGAGCAGCAGAGAAAGAATGGATATGTAGACTAACTTCTTCATCATAAGTGGGTACAAATATAGGGATTTTCAGTATTTTTGCTGGCAGATGCCGAACTAAATTGGAACTACGATGAACGAGATTAAACAGAATTCACCCTACGCATGGTTTCTCGCCGCCCGCCCCAAGACGTTGACGGGAGCCATCATCCCGGTATTGCTGGGCAGTGCCCTTGCCTTCAGCGACGGACAGTTCAAGACCGCACCCGCCCTGCTGTGCGCCCTCTTTGCCTGCGGCATGCAGATTGCCGCCAACTTTATCAACGACCTCTTCGACTTCCAGAAAGGGACCGACCGTCGGGAAGACCGGCTGGGGCCACAGCGCGCCTGCGCCGAAGGTTGGATTACGCCGGCAGCCATGAAAACCGGCATCGGCATCGCACTGACACTGTCGTGCCTGGCAGGGCTGGCAGTGCTGTTCACCGTCTGGGGGCAGCTGCCCCACGGAGGCTGGGAACTGGTGGTGCTGGGCGTGGTGTGCATACTGTTTGCTTTCCTCTATACCACGCTGCTCTCCTATCGGGGCTGGGGCGACGTACTGGTGCTGGTGTTCTTCGGCTTCGTGCCCGTATGCGGCACCTACTACGTGCAGGCCTATACGCTGAATATGGATGTGGTGGTGCTGTCGCTCGTCAGTGGCCTCGCCATAGACACCTTGCTGATGGTGAACAACTATCGCGACCGCGAGCAGGATGCCGTGAGCGGCAAGTGTACGCTGGTGGTACGCTACGGCAAGAAGTTCGGTGAGAATATGTATCTGGCACTGGGCATCGCCGCCGTGCTGCTCTGCTTCTGGTTTGTCTACACGGGCAAGCTGACTCCGCTGGAATTTATCTGGGCTCCCTGCGTCTATCTCTATATGCACGCACTGACGTGGCGCAAAATGATACAGATAGGTAGCGGTAAAAAGCTGAACAGCATACTGGGCGAGACGTCGCGCAATATGCTGTTCTTAGGATTACTGTTAGCGGTGGCGCTGAATTGAGAGGTTAGAGGTTAAGGATTAGCGGTTAGACCCTAATCCCTAAACCTTAACCTCTACCTCCATACATCTGTTCGTAATACTTCTGATAATCACCGCTGGTCACTTCTTCCACCCACGGCTGGTTGTTCAGGTACCATTCAATGGTCTTGACGATGCCGACCTCGAACTTCGTCTCCGGATACCAGCCCAGGGCATTGGTAATCTTTGTGGGGTCGATGGCATAACGCTGGTCGTGACCTAGGCGGTCTTTGACGAAGGTGATAAGGTCTTCGTTTATCCAGCTGATGTCAATCGTGCCGTCGGCGGCTTTTACTTGTTTCTTCAGCACTGCACGGTAACGGGGTTCTTCCTCCATCAAGCGGCGGACGGTGGCAATAGTCAGCTTCACGATTTCAAGATTGGTCTTTTCGTTGTGACCGCCTACGTTGTAGACTTCGCCTTCCACACCCTCGCGGACAACCAGGTCGATAGCTTTGCAGTGGTCTTCCACGTAGAGCCAGTCACGCACGTTACTGCCGTCGCCATAGACGGGGAGGTTCTTGCCTTCGAGAATATTCTTGATGATAAGCGGAATCAGCTTTTCGGGGAAGTGATAAGGACCGTAGTTGTTGGAACAGCGGGTGATAGTGACGGGCATCTTATAGGTATCGTGATAGGCCATCACTACCATATCGGCACTCGTCTTGCTGGCGCTGTAAGGGCTGTGCGGGCAGAGCGGGGTTTGCTCTGTGAAGTAGCCTTCGGCACCAAGTGAGCCGTAAACTTCGTCGGTAGACACTTGATGGTAACGAACGCCTTTGCGCCAAGTGGGATAACCGGACTCGTCCTTACCCGTGACCCAGGCACGGCGGGCGGCATCGAGCAAGTTTTGTGTACCCAGGATGTTGGTCATCAGGAAAAGCTGGGGATTCTCTATGCTACGGTCTACGTGGCTCTCGGCAGCAAAATTCACTACGTAATCGAACTTATACTTGGCAAACAGTTCGTCGGCAAGCACGCGGTCGCAGATGTCACCTTTTACAAAAAAGCAACGTTCATCGTCAATGTCATTGGCAATGGTGCCCAGATTGCCTGCGTAGGTCAAGGCATCCAGTATCACCACTTTAATATCATTATGTTTTGCCAGGATATATTTAATATAGTTGGCGCCGATAAAACCGGCGGCACCGGTTACGAGATAAGTCTTCATGAGAATTAAAAATTATAAATTAAAAATTAAAGTCAGCGGGCCTTTATAGGAGAACTATTCTCCTTCTCTTTTTGGGGAACAAAGAGTTCATCGCTTCGATTCAGCCAGTTCCATCAGGTATTTGCCATATTCGGTCTTGCCAAGCTGTTCACCCAAGCGATACAGCTGGTCTACATCTATCCAGCCCTTGCGCCAGGCAATCTCTTCGATACAGCTCACGCGGAAGCCTTGACGGTTCTGGATGGTGGCGACAAAATTGCTGGCTTCCAGCAGGCTGTCGCAATTGCCGGTGTCGAGCCAGGCAAAGCCACGGCCGAAGAGCTCCACTTTCAGTGTGCCCTCGTCCAGATAGAGACGGTTGAGGTCGGTAATTTCGTATTCGCCGCGAGCAGAGGGCTTCAAGGAGGCGGCTTTCTCTGTCACGGTGGAGTCGTAGAAGTACAGTCCGGGGACGGCATAGTTGCTTTTAGGATTGGCAGGCTTTTCTTCCAGCGAGACGGCTTTGCCGTTGGCATCAAACTCCACTACACCGTAGGCACGGGGGTCCTTGACGTAATAACCAAAGATGCAGGCACCCTTGTCTATGGAAGCGGCACGCTTCAGCATGGCGGAGAAGCCTTGACCGTAGAACATGTTGTCGCCCAGAATAAGGCAGCCCGGTCCGCCGTCCAAGAACTCTGCACCCAGCACAAAGGCTTGTGCCAGTCCGTTGGGATTCTCTTGTATCTTATAGGAAAAGGACATACCGAGTTCTTCGCCGGTTCCCAGCAGCTCGCGGAACATGGGTAAGTCACGTGGAGTAGAGATAATAAGCACTTCGCGAATTCCCGCCAACATCAGTGTAGAGAGCGGGTAGTATATCATCGGCTTGTCGTAGACGGGCATTATCTGCTTGGAGATAGCCTTGGACAACGGATAGAGACGAGTGGCACTGCCACCTGCAAGAATAATTCCTTTCATATTTCAGTTCTTTTTCGGTGATACTTCAAAATGGAGAATAAAATAAGAAGGAGGACGATGCCCCACGGCTCTACTTGCTATTCGGGTACAAAGATAATGGAAAAATTCGATTAAGTGAAGGCTTGGTTTCATCTTTTTACTTCATTGCTTTGCTTACTCCGGTACATTGTTTTGCTTACTGTCTTATCCTGATATAGGTAGACACATTTACAAACTAATAAATGTGTTACTATTATGACTTCAAAACGAAAGCTTTATCGTGAAGATGAAAAACTGTTTTTTCTTCACTCTTACTACCAATCAGGTATGAGTAAGCATGCCTTTTGCCGGGCACATGGCATTTGTTGCCCTGCCTTGCTAAATAGCTGGATTAAAAAGTATTCAAATTTAGCAGAAGAGCTATCTTTGCCTTCTGAACAAGAATCACCAGATATGTCCAATCGCAGCAAGGAAGCCTACAAAGATGAAAATGCCCAATTAAAAAAGCGCATTAAAGAGCTGGAGAAAGC